>Ga0335074_10012694_pt1 | contig 11818 bp, 8 predicted proteins | sample Lox_Sample_23_FD_206715 | JGI IMG/M metagenome (GOLD analysis project Ga0335074, IMG submission 206715) | Soil microbial communities from Loxahatchee National Wildlife Refuge, Florida, United States - Lox_Sample_2.3 | ecosystem: Environmental > Terrestrial > Soil > Wetlands | place: USA: Florida...
CGGGTCCGCCAGTGAGGATCACGCCCCGCTCGATCACATTCTGGAGCTCGCGAATATTTCCCGGCCAGGGATAGCGCGTCAGCGCGCTCATCGTTTCCGAATCGATCGCGTCGATGGTCTTACCGAAAGACCGGCTGAACTGCTGCACGAAATGGCGCACCAGCAAGGGAATGTCTTCGGGACGTTCGCGCAGCGATGGCACCCGGACGGGGAACACGTTGAGACGATAGAAGAGATCGGACCGGAACTTCTGTTCGCTGACCAGCTGCTGAAGGTCGCGGTTAGTGGCCGCGATCAGCCGCGCATCGGTTCGCAGGGTGCGCGTCGAACCAAGCCGCTCAAACTCGCGCTCCTGCAATACGCGAAGCAGTTTCGGTTGCAGCTCCAGCGGGATCTCGCCGACCTCATCGAGAAAAATCGTACCGCGATGGGCCAATTCGAAACGGCCGATCCGCTGGGCAATGGCTCCCGTAAAAGCTCCTTTTTCATGTCCGAAAAGCTCGCTTTCGAGAAGCCCGGTCGGGATCGCCGCGCAATTGAGCTTCACGAACGATCCGGATTTACGGGAGCTCAGGTTATGCAGCGCGCGCGCAATCAACTCTTTGCCGGAGCCGGTCTCGCCATAGATGAGAACCGTGGAATCGGTGGGAGCCACGGTCTGAATCTGATCGAGCACGCGGCGCAGCGCCGCGCTTCTGCCGACGATCTCCTCGAACTTCAATTCGCTGCGAATTTCGTCCTGGAGGTACAACTTTTCGAGCGTCAGCTTCTCCCGCTCTTCGGAGACCTCGCCGAAGGTGCGCGCATTCTCAATGGCGATCGCCACCTGCCGGGCAACCTGATTCAAAAACGGCAGGTCCTGCTCGCCGAAAGCGTCCGCACGAAAGGTCCCAAGGGTAAGCACCCCGAGAATTCCCTGACTGGCGGTCATCGGCACATGAGCGAGCGTTCCGAGGCCGTGCATTGCCGCGATGCGGTCGCCCTCGATCTGGGCGCCGCTGAGAATCAGCGCCTCGCCGGTGCGGAATACCTGAACGGGTGCGGCGTTTTTGTCCGGCTCGGGCTCATAACCTTCTTCGATCGGCGCCGGAGCGTCGGGGAAATCCAACGCGAACAGCCGCAACTTGCCGTCCCGCGAGCACGCCAGCGCGATTCCCACGCCATCGCACTCCATGACGCGCCGGATCTGCGCGGAAATCTCGCGCAGCACGTCGCGAAGATTCAGATTTGAAACCACGCGATTGGTCAAATCCAGCAGCAACTGCAATCGCTCCCGAGCGCTTTGCGAGGCGCGGAAATTGATGACGTCATCGGTGGCGAGCGCGATCTGGTCGACCACAAGCGAGCAGAACCGCACTTCATCGGGCGAGAAGCTGTTGGCGTGGGATCGTCCCAGAATGAGGCTTCCCAGCCGCCGGTGCGCCGTGGTGAGAGGCAGCGCGCAAACAGACTTCAATCCCTTTTCCCGCAGAATCTCACTTGATTTGGGGAAGCGCGGGTCGTAATCGACCGTGTTGAGGACCACGCTTTCCTGATTGCGATACACCCACGCCGGCAAACTCTCGCAGTCATCCTCGCACGGACGTTGACCCTGGTCGTGACAGGCGGGACCAAGATACCAGTTCACCTTGTTCGCCGATTCGTCGAACTGCGCGATGGCGTCGAACGGGACCACTTGCCCAAGCTCATGCGCCAGGATATCGAAAAGGCTTTCGGATTCGAGGCGCGCCCGGATCAGATTCGAGATACGCAGCAACGCTTCATAGCGCTCCGCTACGGATTGGTCTGTCTGCGCCGAAACGGCTACCATCCACGCCCCCTTTTCGGTATTACCTGTCTGTAGTAGATGCTTCCGGTAAACGCCGGGATTCAGAACCGGCTCCATTTCTCACCTCGTCGCCATGGTATCCGGCGTGCAACGATTTTTGGGATTCGCAGAATCAGCGAAGTGGTTGAACCGCGGCCGCCTGGTCACCGTTGATCGGGAGGGATCGCCGGATCGCCGAATTCGGCCTGAGGCTGCTCCAGCACCTGGACTTCCGCCGTTCCTGCCAGATCATCCAGCGCAGCGCGGCGGGAATATCGCGACTGAGCGCAACCACTTCGATTTCGATATAAACTCCGCCATCACGCTCCTCAAACCGGGTGAAACTGTGCAAGCGCCAAATCAGGCGTGTTCCGCGATTTTCCGGCAGAACGTGCTGCGAGGGAGTGTCGTAATCGGCGATCTCCCGAAGACGGCGCTCGATTCGGATTATGAGGCCTCGTATATCCGTGTCGACGAGCACCGCTGCTACAGCATCAGCGACACGACGCGTATTCAGTGGCACAGGCCTATCACAGCGAAAAGGAAATAAGAAAGCATTGTAGAACGAATGATTCGCAAGATCGGACGGTCTGTATTGGCACGCACGACTTCCTCTTTCTACGGCTGGAGGAACGAAACCACTGAATCGATGAGCGATGCGCCATAGAAATAAAGCGATATAAGCCCCGCTATGGTTGCAAGCAAGGTCACTCCCGCGTAAGCCGCCAGGCGGCGTCCGGATTTAGTCGAGCCGGCGTTTGAACGCGAGAGTAAAACGAATCCGCTGATGTGGGTTGTCATATTCTTTTGCTCTTGCATGGTTTTCTGAACTGACGCCAGAGTACGAGCACGCACCGTGCCGGGGTTTCGCACTGTCGATTCCTTTCAAATCAACCCCGGGAGACCCTGCCAGTTGCCGGCGTTGCACAGACCGCTGACAGATCTTCGACACCTGCCCGAATCCCGGCACCGTTTCAGTCATTCAAAGCGTTTGCAGAAAAGCAGGTAAAGTCTGACAATCCAAGGCGACATACAGACAAAGAAGAAGGGACAGCCAACGAAGCTTCACAGGATAGTCATAATCTGCTCCGATAGACGGCGCCCCATCGGCCGTTTCCGCCTCATTCCCGCAAGAAGGTGAAAACCCCGCCTCTAAGTTATTCATGCCGCATGCGACCATTGCGCGACTGTCGCCACGCTATTTTTTGTTCCGCCCGTGTTCGCGATCGTCGTAGACTGCCAGAGGAATGGCGTAAGGCGCGCGGCTTGCGCTCGACGCGTGTCGATTCATCGGCCGTGAACAGCACAAGCCTGGCGGCTTATGCCACCCGAACACAGCGGCGAGCGCCGTCGGGACCATGCCGATAATCATCGCCAGCGCGCATTGGCGTGCCGCGCGGAAAGTTGCGCAGCGGCAAGCCGCCTTCGTGGGAGCCTGTCACTCCGCATGAGCGACTCGAATCGATTTGCCGTCAGTGCGTTGTGGACCGCCGCGGCGTCCCATCGGACCAAGTCTGAGTTAAAACCATGAAGATGGTCACCCGTTCTTCGGGATCGTTCGCGGCGATTACCGGAGAGCCAGGCAGATTGGCTCCCCAGCTTTTCGCAACATCACCCGAAACGAAAAACATGACATGCGGATGCCAGTTCCTGCCTTCGTCGCCCAGATACTGCTGCTTTGCCATCATGTAGCACATCGCTCCCGTAGCCAGCGCGGGTAGCTCCTTCTTGTCCAATGCGGAAGTAGTAGCCGCGAGAATCTGTGCTTTCGATTTTCCCGCCAACACCAGTTCGGTTTTCCTCAGAAAGATGGGCAGAAACGTCCGGGAGGCTGCCGGATTGAAGCAATTCGGGGCGCGAACCTTGGAGTTCCAGAATTCCGGATCATCGGTCGGCTTCGCCCAGGATCGCTCGACGATGCAGACGAAGCCGTTCGAGCCCTTCACGGCGGTTACGTAGCCATGCCGCCGCAGCACCATCACTTCGGCGGCCTCCGAAATCGATGCGGGAGCAGAGCTCCGCGCCAGGGCGATCTCCGTCTTTTCGTCCGGAATCAAATACCGATCGAGAGGAGCCATTTCCGGATAGGGGTCCTTCGCAGTTTGCGCCGGTGCGCAGGCCGGCCAGAGGAAAAGAATCGGAATAACACATCCTAACGCGGTGATCCTTATGTTGTCCTTCTGCATTTCATCCTCCGATTAAGGCTAACCGCCGGGCGGCGCAACGTACCATTAATCATGCTATCCGATTTGTCCTGACCAAGGCGATTCGGAGACCGACCACCCGCGCAGCCGCACATGGTAGAAAGAAAAGGTGGGAAGTAAGACAGCCGCCGGGCTTTACTTGCTTCTGCTGGTAGCCGTCGTGGTCGGTGTGGACATCCTGTTCTTCAGGAACCGGTTCTGGCAGCGGCTGATGGTGAACGTCGGAATCGTCCTGGTGTTCGTGGCGTTCTACTTGAGGTTCCTGAAGCGTTCATGAACTCACCCGGTGCGGCTCGTCGAGCACCTTCCCTCCGGCGCCGGGAAGCTGTGGCCTTGATGCCAGGGACGCTGTGCTGCGGCGCAATGAAGGATCGCCGGGGAATGCGGGAGGCCATAAGCAGTGCATTACGATATATCACTTAATGCCTTCCTTGGCATTACGGAGCAAGGCCGCCCAGCGATACATTCCATGGACGAACTTCCCGCAGGGCAGGGTCAGGAAAAAGGCCAGGACCACCGCCAGGTGAATCGCGAGCAGCAGCGGCATCGCCGGCGTACCGCGCAGCGCCAGCAGCAGCAGACCGGTCAGGCTGGTGGCGAGCAGCAATGCCAGAAACGCCAGATCCAGCCCGTTTTGCCGCGAATCGCCCAGGGCGGAATCACGATGGATCCGCAGCCACAGCAGGCCAGCGGGACCGATCAAAAGTCCCACGCCGCCGGCTGATCCTAGAATGACCGGCAAACTGAAATATCCGTAGGGCGCGAGCCAGTGAAAAGCGTAATGGTAGAAGGCCGCCACCGAGGTCGCGGCGAAGCACAGCGCGAAACCGTAGAAAGTGAAGTGATGAAACCAGCGGCGAAGCTGCGAATGGTGTTGATCCGGATAGGTGCAGCCCGCGCCTCCGCTGGCAAGATAACGGAGCCGCAGCGCATCGTCGCAGGAACGGCGCAGCGCGGCGAATCCTGCCGTGCCGCCGCCCGAATCGCGCCAGAACCGCCGCAAGCCCATCGCCAGCGCGGCCAGCACCAGAACAGAAACACCACCGTAAACCGCGACCATCAAATTATGCGGCACCACCGCATAAAAATCGGCGGCGCCGGCGGGACGCGGCGCGAAAGCGATGGCCGCCGCGAGAGCGATTCCAAGAATCAGCGAGACCAGCAGGCCGTTTCGCCGGAAGCCGAACCCGAGCGGCGCGGGCCACGCGTTCCGGCGATACGATTCGAGCCGGATCTCGGCAAGAATTTTCGGGAAGTTTACGGCGAACTCGTGCGGCGGAGCGTATTGGCAGGCGTAATAGCACTCCGCGCAGTTGTGACAGAGGTTGGCCAGATAGCGGAGGTCGCCGGCCGTGAACGTTCGGCGGCGTTCGAGGGCGGGGAACACGGCGCAGTATCCTTCGCAGTAGCGGCAGGCGTTGCAGATGGTCGCCATCCGCTCGCCTTCGGCCAGGAGTTTAACGGAGTCCAGCGGCGGCCTCCTGTCCGGCGATGCGGCCGAAGACCGTGCCGATGGTCATTCCCAATCCTCCTAGATATCCCTGGCCCAAGATGTTTCCTCCCATGATCTCTCCCGCGGCGAACAGATTTTCCGCGGCCTCGCCGTTTTTCCAAAGAATCTGCGCCCGCTGGTTGACCTTCACCCCGAAATAGGTGAACGTGATTCCCGGCCGGAGCGGGTATGCCAGAAACGGCGGCGTATCCAGGCGCTGTGCCCAATGCGTTTTTTCCGGCGCCAGGCCGCGGGTGCGGCAATCGTCGAGCTTGGCAAAGTCGAAATGACCGGGGATCACCGCTTCGTTGAAGCGCGCCACGGTGGCCGAAAGCGCGTCCGCCGGCAGACCCAGGCGCGCCGCGAGCTCGCCGATATGATCCGCGCGAACCGGCGGAAAAACCGAAGGCATGAACAAACCCGCGCATTTCGCGTCGATGATGGAATAGCCGATCTGATCGGGCTGGGCCGCGAGCAGGCGTCCCCAGATCGCGTAGCGCTTGGGCCACAGATCCTCGCCCTCGTCGTAAAAACGCTCGCCGAATTTGTTCACGACGATGCCCAGGGGAAGGCAATCGAGACGGGTGACGATGCCGCCGTCGAATTTCGGCGCCCGGGCGTCGATGGCGACGGCATGGCATTGCGCCGCGTCGCCGGCCGGCTCCGCTCCGCGGTCGAGCAGAGCGCGCAGCAGCCGTCCTTTATTAAAAGGAGTGCCGCGGATCACAAAATTATCCGCAGCCGGTCCCCAGATTTCCTTCAGCCATGCGAGATTCGATTCGAATCCGCCGGAGGCGGCCACCAACGCCCTCGCCGGAATGCGCCGCGGCTGCCCGTGGATGATGCACTGCGCCGCCTGGAACCGGCCGTCGCGGATTTCCAGATCGGTCACTTCCGCCTGGTAGAACACCCGGATTCCCCGTTTTTCCGCAGTCGAATAATAGGAATTCAGCAGCGCCTTGCCGCCTCCCAGAAAGAAGGCGTTGGTGCGGTCGAGATGCAGGGTCCCGCTCAGCGGCGGCTGGAAACGGACGCCGCGCGCCATCATCCAGGCGACGCAGCCGGCCGATTCGCGGATGGTCATCCGGGCCAGTTCGGGCTGCGTTTTCCCGGCCGTCACGCGTAGCAGGTCTTCAAAATACTCGTCCTCGGAATAACTGCCTGAGAGCAGCCGAGTTGGGCCATCGTGCATGCAGCGCAGATTGCGCGTGTGCCGGCTGTTGCCGCCGCGCATCTCTGGGGGCGCGCTTTCAAGCACCACGACACGGCAACCGGCCTCCGCCGCGCTGAGGGCCGAGCACAACGCGGCGTTGCCGCCGCCGGCGATCAGAACGTCGCAATCCGCAAATTGATCTGCCACTTCGATAGAGCCCCCTGGCGGCGACCGCGTCGAGAAATTTATCGTACACTGGGTTGCCGCCGGGAACAATTCTTTTCAGAAGGGGCAAACACTGCAAGCTGCTGTTTAATGGTCTTTACTACGGAACGGCGAAGCCTGCGGACCTGAACTAACGTCGCGATGGCTGGAAAAACGATCAGCGAGAAAATTCTCTCGGTCAAATCCGGCGTGGACGCGCGTGCCGGCGATGTGGTGGTGTGCACCGTCGATTCGGCCATGGGCAACGACGGATCGACGCCCATGGCGCTCGACTATTTCGACGCGATGGGCGGCGCCCGGGTGTTTGCGCCGGAGCGGATCGTGTTCGCGCTGGATCACTACGCGCCCGCGCCCAGCCAGAAGACCACCGAGCTGCACCAGCGCATGCGCGACTTCGCCGCGCGCCACGGCATCGAAGTCCGGGAGATCGGCGACGGCATCGGGCACCAGCTGATGGTGGAATCGGGGCGGGTGACGCCGGGCAGCCTGGTGGTCGGCGCCGACAGCCACTCGGTTACCTATGGCGCGTTGAACGCATTCGCGACGGGCATCGGGTCTTCGGACCTGGCGGCGCTGATGATCTGCGGGCGCGTCTGGCTGCGCGTGCCGGAATCGATCCGCGTGACGCTATCGGGCGAATTGGGGAAGGGGGTCTTCGCCAAAGATATCGCGCTTTCGCTGGCGCGGGAGCTGCGCGCGGACGGCGCGACCTATCAGGCGATGGAGTTCAGCGGGGCGGGAGTTTCTTCGCTCGAGATCGAGGACCGGCTGGTGCTGAGCAACCTGGTGGTGGAGATGGGCGCCAAGAACGGAGTCTTTCCCGCCGACCAGAAAACTTTCGCTTATCTCGGAGGCTCGTTCGCGGGTGTGGCCGCGGATACGGATGCGTCTTACTCCCGCGAAATTGTTGTTGACCTCGAAAAAATTGTCCCGCAGGTCGCACTGCCGCACCAGGTGGACCACGTGGTCGCCATCGGTGAAGCGGCCGGCACGCCGGTGCAGATGGTTTATCTCGGCACCTGCACCGGAGGGCGGGTTCGCGATTTTCATCAGGCTCGCGATGTGCTGAAGGCGGGAGGCGGAGTGGCGCGCGGCGTCCAACTGGTGGTGACGCCGGCGTCGCGGACCGTGCTCGAAACCTTGACGCGGGACGGCACGCTGGCCGATTTCATCGCGCTGGGCGCGGTGGTGGTGACGCCGGGGTGCGGTTCCTGTTGCGGAACCTGCGGCGCGATTCCGGGCAACGGCGTGAACGTGATTTCCACGGCCAATCGCAATTTCAAGGGACGGATGGGCAACAGCAACGCGTCGATTTTTCTGGCCTCGCCGGCAAGCTGCGCCGCGGCGGCGCTCACCGGCAGGATCGTCGATCCGCGGGAGATTGGCGCGGCGGCCGTGGAGCAGGAGCCATGATGCAGGGCCGCGCCCGCGTGTTCGGCGACGACATCAACACCGATTACATCATCACCTCGCGCCGCAAGCGCGAAAGCCTGGACCCGCAGGTGCTGCGCCGGTACCTGTTTGAGGAGATCGATGCAAATTTCGCGGCAACCGTCGAGCCGGGTGATCTGATCGTCGCCGGGAAAAACTTCGGCTGCGGATCGGCCATGGAAGTGGCGGTCACGGTGGTGCTGGGCGCGGGGATCAAAGCCGTGCTGGCGCAGGGATTTTCGCGAACCTATTTCCGGAACGCGGTGAATAATGGCCTGCTGCCGCTGATCTGCGACACCTCCCGAATCCGGGAAGGCGACCGTCTCACTATCCACAGCGAAAATGGGTTGACCATTTACAACGAAACCACGGGCGAGACGACGCCCGCCGCGCCGGTTCCGAGCATCATGATGCAGATTCTCGAATGCGGCGGGCTGGTTCCGTATTTCCGCCGTTATCGAGACTTCAAGGTGTAACACTTCAAGGAGTAACGGCGATCGAGAGGCGTAGCATCCGGCCGAATCGCGGCGGCCGGCCGATCGCTGTGGAGGTAACGATGTGATATTTTACAAACGTGAAGAATTATAGAGGCGTCGACGGATTGGCTGGGCGATTCGGGAGCCGCGGGCGAGGCCATGCGTAAGCACATACAGTCGAGTCTCGAGCAGGCGCTTCGCCGCCTGACGCCGTACTTCGGCATGCGTGAGAAATACGCTCAGACATTTTCGCGGACTTCGAAGAAGCAGTTCCCGATAGAGTCGCTGGTGGCCGCCGAAGAAGAAGTCACCGAGTCCAGCTTTGTTTAATCAGGCTCCGACCGTCTCCAGCGCCGTTTCTGCCCGGCACGTCATAAGGCGCTAAGATGGCCAGCCCGGCGCCAACCCGCGCACCAAAGCAATTCTGGAGCGTTCTGCGCGTCGCTAGCGGAAATTCGCTGGAAATGTACGATTTCCAGGTATTCGGCTACTATGCGGCGGCTATTGCCGCGACTTTTTTTCCGCGCGGCAACGATTTCCTGTCATTAATGCTTTCCTTGACCACGTTCGGAGCGGGATTTCTGATGCGTCCGCTCGGCGCCATCGTGCTTGGCACTTATGTCGATCACCATGGCCGGCGCGGCGGATTGCTGCTGACGCTTGGATTGATGGCGGTGGGAACGGTCTCCATTGCCGTCACCCCGTCGTATGCCTCCATCGGCGTGATCGCGCCACTGCTGGTGCTGGCGGGCCGGTTGTTGCAGGGTCTGTCGGCGGGGGTGGAACTGGGCGGCGTTGCCGTTTATTTATCGGAAATCGCCACTCCGGGTCACAAAGGTTTTTATGTGAGTTGGCAATCGGCCAGCCAGCAGATCGCGGTGATGTTCGCTGCCGTTCTTGGTCTGATGCTGACGTCTCGCCTGACTTCTGATCAAATGGCGAGATGGGGCTGGCGGGTTCCGTTGCTGGTCGGATGCCTGATTATTCCGCTCCTGTTTCTGTTGCGAGGATCTTTGCGCGAGACGCCGGAATTTCTGGCGCGGAAACGGCATCCCGCCCCGCGCCAGATTTTGGGCACGCTCGCGCGCAACTGGCGGCTGGTGCTGCTCGGCACCATGCTGACGACCATGACTACCGTGTGTTTCTACATCAGCACCGCCTACACGCCCACCTATGGAATTTCGGTGCTGCATCTGGCCGCCAAGGATACGATGATTGTGACTCTTTGCGTCGGTGCGGCGAATTTTATTCTACTGCCGGCCTCCGGAGCCCTCTCCGACAAGATCGGCCGGCGTCCCCTGCTCGTGACCGTGGCCACGCTCGCGCTGCTCACGGCATATCCCGCAATGGTCTGGCTGGTGAAGGCGCCGTCTTTCGAGCGTTTGATCTCGGTGGAGTTGTGGTTTGCCTTGTTGTTCGGGATGTATAACGGCCCGATGGTGGTCTTTCTTACGGAGATCATGCCCCTGGAGATCCGCACCGTCGGCTTCTCCCTGGCGTTTAGCTGCGCGACCGCGGTTTTCGGAGGGTTTACACCAGCGATTTCCACGTTATTGATTCACATCACCAACAATCGCGCGATTCCGGGCCTGTGGCTGGCGTTTGCGGCAGCCTGCGGGCTACTGGCAACCTTTATGCTGACACCCTCGCGAGTAAGCGTTCACCAACCCGAATCTCGCGGTTAAAGTTCGTCGAGGACAGGCAGATTCTGCGCCACATTTCGAGATCAGGCTTGAAGATCGACGACTGGCCGAATGCCGCGTCGGAAATTCGTCAGCCGGCACTTCACCCGGCCCTCTTGAAATCGGTAGCATCATTGAGATGACAGGCGAGGGCGCGATTTCCGGGCCCAGGACCTTGCTGGCGCCGCGGCCCGGCACGTGCAATCCTATTTCCCACCGTCAGCAGATGCGACCAAGAACGATGGACAACAGGAATCTGGGCAAAACAATTCCCCTTTGTCGTCTTCGGCGCATCCGTCGAGCGGAACTCCCGATGGATACGGTGGAATTGGCGCGCTATCTGATTGGCAAAGTGGTGGTCCACGATATCGAGGATGGCCGGCTCAGTGGGCGCATCGTCGAGACGGAGGCTTATCCCGTCGGTGATTGCGCAGGGCACGCATTTCGGGGGCAAACGCGGCGTAATGCCTCATTATTTCTTGCGCCAGGACACGCTTACGCATATTTCGCCTACGGCTCGTCGTTCATGCTAAACGTGACGAGCGAGGCGGCCGGAGTCGGGGCCGGAGTCCTGTTGCGTGCCCTCGAACCTATCGAAGGAATCGATCGGATGCAATGTTTCCGCAGTGGGGCCGGCGTGCTTGATCTAGCCCGGGGGCCGGGCCGGCTAGCTCAGGCCATGCAGATCGATTTCGGGCAAGATGGGCTCGATCTGTGCGCCGCCGGCCCGCTCTGGCTCGCCAGCAGCCGGCGGAAAACCGGCGCCATCGGCGAAAGCGTGCGCATCGGTTTGTCGCGCAACGTGGATCGAAGGTTGCGCTTCTACGAGCGAGGCAATCCATACGTGAGTGGTCCAAAGAGGCTACGCGAGTAGTTTGGCGAAATGTCGCGGGCCGGCCTTGCAATCACAGATCAACCTGGACATCGCCAGATGGCCTCGAACAGCAGATCAGCACGTTGCCCGTGGCTGGTGGCTCGAGTGGGTCAGGCCCATAGCGCACAGTTCCTCCGATCAAGGCGCACTCGCAAGTGTGGCAGACCCCTGTGCGGCAGGACCACCGTGCGGGAACGTCGCAAGCCTCCGCAAGTTCCAGCAAACTGGAAAACCGTGAATCCCACGGAACCGTGAGCCCGCTTCGTGTAAATGAAATTTGTGGTCCGATGCCGGGCTCCCCCGCGGGAGCGTGAACCGGTGGGCGGGAGGATTGCGCAATTCCCGGTGTGAACGGCGCTTCAGCCCCAAACACCTCCAGGTGAATTCGTGTGGAATTGACTCCCCATGTCTTCAGGCCTTGGGTCAGTTGTTTCAGGAATGATGGTGGACCGCACAGGTAAAAATCCGCATCGC
>Ga0335074_10012695_pt1 | contig 11818 bp, 12 predicted proteins | sample Lox_Sample_23_FD_206715 | JGI IMG/M metagenome (GOLD analysis project Ga0335074, IMG submission 206715) | Soil microbial communities from Loxahatchee National Wildlife Refuge, Florida, United States - Lox_Sample_2.3 | ecosystem: Environmental > Terrestrial > Soil > Wetlands | place: USA...
CAGTTGATGTACTCTCAATCATGGAAAGACGCGAATGGAACAGCACATGAATACGGACCCGCGGTAGTAGCTCAGCAAATCGTAGGCTTTCCACCCTGCAGCTAAGTCCGCCGGTGGAGACAGCGTGGCTAACAATCTCAGTCACGGTTCACATGTTTGCATGAGCAAGGCCGGCGCGTATTTCCTATCGACCACACATTAGCAGGGGAGGAGTCATTTCTGGCTGTGTTTGCGTCGATCGATCTGAACGCGCTGCTCCCGAGCAACTCAGGTTGGGCGCTCAGTAGTGCTAATGCCATCAACAATGCCGGGCAGATTACGGGTAGTGGAATTTTCAATGTGGGGACCCATGTTATCTGCTTAAACTGTTGAGTGCAACGCCCGGGGCGAGCGCCCAGGTCAATCTCAAGGCCAAATAATCTGGTGACACAGGAACTCAGATTGAGCTGACGTGGGGATCACACCGACGATTTCAACAACCCCTGGACGGCGAAGTTCGGTTGCCAGATCCAGCCGACTAGGGTTAATGGGCTAACTGGCTCTGATGGGTCGATGTCCCTCGAAGAGGCGGTTTTATCGCATACCCGAGCTGCAAATCCCCGCCGTCCCGTCGAGTTCGCCAATCGAATTCCACGGCCAGATCCGGTTCTATCGGCGTTCCTTCCAGAATTGTGCCTCTCCACGTGTAGTAGGCCCCCGTAGGGAGCGCCAGCCGGAATCCCTTACGCACCTTCACCGACGTGGCAGAGAGAAGTCGTCCCGCAGTCTTTTCGCCGACAATCGTGGCCAGATTGTTTTCGCGGGCGAAGGCGACAATCATCTCCGCGGCGCTCGCGGTGTGGCGATCCACCAGCAGGATTATCCTTCCGTGAAAGGGCATCGGTCCGAGGCCCTCGGTTTCGAGAACGACTGGCTTCTTCGACAGCATAGCCGGGGCGTAACGCAGCCCCAGTAGCCACAGATTCCCGGAGGATGGCGGAATCCGAGAGAAACGGGGGAAGCTCAGCTTTTCGGTTGCCAGATTAGCCGAGGAACGTCGCCGGTCAAGGGCGAAGCCGACTGGAATTCGGCTCGGAGTAAGGAAGCTCATCACTCGCAACGCGGCGATCCCGCCTCCGGTATTTCCTCGCAGGTCGATGATCACGCGGTCGATGCTGCCGAGACTCGCAACCGCACTGGAAATCTGATTGGCGATTACGACCCCAACCACTCCTGGGAACATCGCGATCTTCAGGTAGCCGAGGCCGTCGCCCAGCCGTTTCGCCTCGACCAAGATAGGCTCGATGAAGTGCAGCTTCTTTCCTTTGGGCCGTGCCACATCTACCGAGACGGTCTTCTGCCGGTTGTCGTTGGCAACAAACTCGACGGTGGTCTCTTTCCCCATTGGGAAAACGGGATGGTCGGGTGGTACGATTTCCCGGCCGTCAACGCGAAGCAGGATGTTCCCCGGTTCGATACCGGCGATCGCCGCGGCGCCGCCGGCGTGAACGTCCTGGAAGATCCAGCGCTTTCCAAAGGGAGTCTCGTCAGCCAGGTAGTTAGCACTCAGAGCTGCCCGGCTGGACGCCCTGCGGGCGGTGCTGTGAAAGAAGCCCAGATGCGAGGTATTGAGCGCAGCGAGCAGGTCGCTCATCGCCCGTTCAAATGCATCAGGCGTCTCGGCACTCTCTATGATCGGCCTGTGCCGTTCCACGGCTGCCTGCCAGTCTGCATTCAGCTTTTCAGGCGTATAGAACCGCTTTCGCAGCGCAGCCAGAACATTCTCTAGGATCGTGTGGCGATCCTTCGCTGTGAGCTGAATCGAGATTCCGGGTGCGGTCATGGCCGTTGTCGTCATCGGGTGCTGCTCCTGAGAGAGTAGTCTGTCGCAGTTCGTTGGAAGAGGCTGCCATCGGGTTCGCCATCCAGTTCAAACCCGGCCCATGAAGAGGGCGGCTGTCCGGATTTGAGCATGTCGAGTTGCGCCTGCTTAAGGGCCGCAGCTTTGCTTTTACCGCGTCCGAGTTGTCGGTAGAAGTCGATCATCAGGTCGGCCGTCGCTTGGTCATTGACTCCCCATAGCGCAGAAACAACGCTTTGTGCTCCCGCTTCAATGAAAGCATTCTCGATATCCGCAACTCCCTCTTCGCCGACCTGTCCAACGCCCGTATCGCAGGCGGATAGAGTTACCAGATCGGCGTTCAGGTGAAGATGCCTGATCTCGCGAACTTGCAGCAGTCCGTCGTCGATGGGTGGTGTCTCGGGCGCAAAGACCAGGGCGGAGCGATCCGGGTATTCAGGATCGGCGTATCCGTGAAGAGCCAGATGTATGACTTCGTATCGCTCGAGTGGGAGGCGTTTGAAATCCGTCTCGGTTGCCTGGGCGCCCAGCAGAATGGTTCTCGGCGGCGGAAAGTCCGTCGCGATGCTCTCCACCTCGTTGCGGCTCTCAGGCAGAGCGACGAGTTGGCGGCGATCTGGGCCGGAGATTGCGCGGCGAATGCTGGCAATCAGTGTGATCGGCGGCGGTTTGGAAATCCACGCCGCAACCCCGATATAAGGCATCGTGCGAGGTGCGGTCCCGCTGTCACGGTGTCTCAACAGATCGAGGACAGTTCCCGAAGGTGCCACGCTGACAGTGTGGGATGCGGCGAGGTACTGGCCTGAATCCGCCAGAGCGGCGAACGGCAGCAGATGAAGCTTCCCATCGGGCACCAGGATGAGGTCAGAGTTCGTTCTGTATTCCGGGATTCCTCCCAGTAGGCCGTCAAACAACCGCTGCGCCAATGGAAGGTCCGCATTTCCTTTGCGCGTCTCTTCCGCCGCGAGTGCCAGGGCCTGCTGGTTCTCTCCGAGCCCGCTCAGGGCATCGATCTTTGCTGTGATCGCAATCGTCGGATAAGCGATTTCCGGTGTCTTCTGTGAAACCCGGATCGCTTCGTTCAGCGGTCCCAGAGCCTCCTTATATTTGTGAATTTCCACCAGCCCAGCGCCGTACATGCTTGCGTAGCGGATGTGGGCTGCCGGATCGGCGACCTTTGCTACTAGCCAAGCCCGCAGAACATCCTTTTTGGCCGTGGTCATGTCGCCGAGCAGAAATGCCGCGATGCCCTGTTCGCCACTGGCGCGCGAAGCGAGCAGGTAATGGCGCCGGCGGAGAGCGAGTTTCTCGACTTCGCTCCAGGTGTCCCGCGCCATGCCGGCGTCATAGTTCGTTTCGAGCATCCCGAGAATAGTCAGAATGCGTAAGCGGGTTTCCGGATCCCGAGCCTCCGGCAATTCCAAATCGAGCCGCAGGCCGGCGATTTGGTCGGGAATCGTTGTTGAGGATTCACTCTCAGCCGGTATCTGGCTGACTCGGGCGTAGAGTGTTCTGGGAAGATTGCCTTCTGCGCGGAATTTGAGTTCGGCCTGGCGGTACAGCGGTTCGGCCTGAACCCAGGCATTGAGCCACGAGAGATCGTCGGCTCGCTTCAGCAGCGCCTCTGGAGCTTGAGAACTGCGACGCCGGAAAACTTGATACCCGACAATGCTCAGCAGGGCGGCCAAAAGCAAACCGGCAGCGATGCGAATGTTGGGGGAATTGGGGATTCGCACAGCCCACCGTTTACTTTGGCGTTAATGATGCCAGATTGGGTCACTTCAGATCAAATTAGGGAATCTAGCGCGCCGAGCTGCCGCGCGTTCCATGTTTCCGCCCGGGCGAACATGTGGCAGAGTGAAGCTGTGCCGGTATTCCACTAAACCCGTCATCTGCCGGATGAGTGACTTGGCAATGTCGCGCCCGTCGAGAACGGCAAATGACTGAAGAGAAGCCCCCTTTACCGTTACCCATCATGATCAAGGCCGCTACTACAACAGGCTGAGCTTCGCCTCCACGGTTCTCAAATGCGAGTGTGACACTTGGGTACCCCAATTTTATGGGTCAATTTAGGATGGCAAGACCGTGGCCACCCGCCCGAACAGGTTCCACCGTATGCGCCGGAATGCTCCCCGCCGCTTCGATGTCCATCCCCTGGAACTGCCTGATCGGTTGGCGCTTGGCGATGAAAATGAATCACCCGAATGGAGCAAGTCTTCGGACAGAGGAACGCGCTTGACTTCGGCGCGGTGGCGATGGACATTTGGAGGGGTCACTCTCGGCGTCGATCCCCGGCTTCGCGCAGACCTAAGGCCAGCAAAACTATCAAGATTCAGCAAGAAGAGGTGAGCTGTGATTCTCACTGATACAAGAGCATCCGACTGGGTCGCCGCATGGAAAGCCGCGTCAATCATAATCACGGGCATATTTGGCATACTCGGACTTGCGACCGAATTCAAACATCCGCAAACAAGGAAGGTCACTCGGTGGGGGAAAGTTGCGCTTGGTGGCATAGTTCTTTCAACGGCCTTTGGAACTGCCGCTCAACTGAAGCAATCAGCAGACGACTCAGCTAAGGCTCTTGCTATGCTAGATTCTATAACTCGCAGCTTATCTCCGCTGAATGATCCACGATTATCAATCCACCTCTCTTTAGATTGCACCGTCAAAGCATATAAAGAGTTTTGCAGGGAGGCCTCTCATGACGGCCCTACTCCAAAGGATATATGGAAGAAGTTTCCAGGAGGTGCCCACATGAACATAGGGTATGGCGCAATTATCGATCCGAACAACCCAGACAATTATCTCCCTCTACCTGAAGGAAGTCTTGAATACGAAGCCGGAGAGCGCTGGCATGGCGCGCGCGGTAGATACTCAACATATTACGAAGGGTTCACGAAAGCGGTCGAGATCTGGATTAATGATGACGAACCATATATCCTTCGGAATGATGGAAATTTGACAAGTCTTCGTGACCTAATCGACAAACCGGCAGAAATCTACGTGCAAATACCCGCAAACCCCACCGATTTTAGAATTACGATAAAGAGTGGTGAGCAGGTGGGCTGCAAGCAATTCACCTATGTAAGTAAATCAGAAAGCGGTGTTTCTACCTATAGCTGCACTCTTAAACATACGGTGAAGAATGAAGGGTGAATCTTCGGAAGCTCCGAACGAGAAACGGCGTAGTGCCTCACGGACTCCAACGGCGAGAGGCTGAACGAGCGGCTCGTCGCCAAGAAGTTCGAACCGATGAAAGAGCGGACGACGCAAAGTGGAAGGGGTTCCGCGGCTACTTAGAGGAGGCCGAGAGGCATGGCCCTGTGGAAGATCCTCTGCCAAGACACCGCCTTGGTACAAAACAAATAGTGAGATCGAATCCCGCGTTGCTTTTGACGCGCGGGCCATACGGGGAGTCGCGAGTTCGAACGACGAGAGTAGTGTGAGCACTGATCGGTAATGGGAAGTCTGTGGCTTTTCTGATCTTGATCTGGAGATAACGGGCCAATGCGCTCGTCGAGCGCCAACCCCTCGAGTCGGGTCTGGTTGGCCTCCTTTGCAGAAAGCCGATGGGATCGCCCGAAAGGAAGAGCCGCGATAAAGGGGCGGCTTTTATGTTCGCCGTTTGTTCGCTATAGTGGAGAAGTGGCACTGGAAGTCGGCGGATACACGGACGTCCCGGACTGGCCCAAACTGGGACCGTCGCTCCTAATTGCCACCTGCCTCATTCTGGCCATCCGGACGGCTAAGTGGCCGGCACGCACAAAGCAGATGCTGAGCGATTCCGAGCTGGATCGGGAGGTTGATTTCGCGGAATACCTTGCCAAGAAAGTTCTCTCGCACCTGATGTCGCGGAACGAGGCGATCTTTCCTCAGCGGAAGCAGCCTTGGTATCAACCAGACGGCAAGGATTGCCCGGAGTAACAATCCACTACGTTGGCACTGGTTTACACTGACCGGCATGGACACAGCCCAATTGGTCTCAGAGATCGATTCCGAAATAGCCCGTCTTCAACAAGCCCGGACCCTTCTGGCGGGTGTCGGTTCAGCAACACATGCGAAGTCGACCCGTAAAAAGCGCACATTGAGTCCTGAAGCACGCGCGCGGATTGCGGCAGCGCAGAAGCGCAGATGGGCGAAACAGAAGGGTACTGCGAAAAAAGCCGCCTGATCCTGACCGGATGTCGCATCCATGGTCACCCCATCGATTGGACCGCGGGCTCAGACATACCATCGCTGCTCAAGACCCGATACGCGAATCTTTCCTGATAGTGTCGGGCATTTGCCCGTCGGGTGGGGCCGAGATTGGCCCGGCGTCGTCGCGCCGGCACGTTCAGGGCGGGAAGGCGGGCAAAAGAAATGCGGTTGCGGGTGAAAGGCACGGAGCGGGTGAGCCGGGACGGTATCCGCTCCACGGGGGGAGCGGACTAGCCGCGAATCGACTTGTCCGAAAAGGCTTCGAGAAAACGCTGGTCGCGGAGGTTCCTGTCCCACAGCGCCGCGAACTTCCGGTGTTCTTTGTAGAGGGGCGGCACGAAAACGTAATTCGCGCGGGCCAGATACCGCGAATACTGCTCGATGCTCATCCAGTCGTTGCGCCAGTAGTACGGCACAAGCTCAGGGCCGCAGAGCGGCGGCTGCGACCACTCGAAGCACATCTCCGGGTCGCGCATCAGGTCGCCATTCTGTTCGCCGTAGTGGGCGACGGAGAGAGCGAGACAACCGAGCGGGCCGCGTCCAGGCACAGCCTCGATGACAAGAGCCATGTAGGGCGGATTCTCGATTTTGAGGTAAAGAGTGGGCCGGTAGCCTCCGGCCCGCTCAAGGATGCGAAGGACGGTCTGCATCAGGCCACCTCCGCGACAGGTTTCTCAGTCGCCGGAGTCGCCTCCGGGACTGCCTCCAAGGTGATTGCGCCGAGGATGACGGCGGAAGTGCGCTGCACGACTTCAAGGCTTTCGGCGAGAAGCACCGCGTTGCCCGCGTACATCTGGATGTAGTCCGAGGAAGCGCAGCCCATCTCAAGGCCGATACCCTGACCCACGATGAACGCCACGGCTTCGGCTTCCGTCTCCCGCACGGTGGCGGTGGTCTTGGTGCGGCGGTCGGTTTTGTGCAGAAGCTCATGCGCGACTTCATGCACCAGTGTGACGAACTCTTCGGCCTTCGACTGACCCGGCAGAAGCGCGATCTTTCCGCCGTAGCTCACGCCGAGCGCAGGCGCGATGTTCTCGGTGTAATCGAGTGCAATCTTCTGGCGTGCGAGGAACTCGATGAGCCGGTCCCGATGCTCCCGCACGTCGCCGGTGATGTTGTGCTCGAACTCGGGCAGGTCCGCGCCTTCGGTCTGTGCCACATCGAAGACGTATACTGCGCGGAAGCCAATCAGGACGGGGTGCGGCTTCTCGTCCGTCTGCGGCTCTTGATCGTTCTTCGGGCGGCGGTGGCCGACGATGGGAGCGAGAATCTGGATGCCTTTCTCGCCTCGTTTGACGAACCGGCCCAACTCCTTCCATGTCGAAAACCCGGCCACGTGGGAAACCCATGGCGCTCCAAGTTGTGAGGCACGATTTCGCTGACCGGACAGAAAAGGCACTGTATGTAGTGGAGTTTCGCGCTATAGAGCGGGATGAATTCGACAAGAAATGGTCTTCCCCAACAGATGAAGGCTTGTATTCCCTGCCGTTGGACCCGGTGGCAAAGATCATCTATCGTGTGGTACCGCCGATATCCGGTCTGAATGGGCGCTGATCGACAGTCGACATTGGCTGGCAGGGTCGGGAACGACGTTGCACCGAATGCGGATATCATTGCTGGTAGGCAATGACTGATAACCGCAGCCCGGCCAGCCGAAGCGCCCTCATGGCTCGGATAAAGGGAAAAAATACTGCGCCCGAATTGACAGTGAGAAGGCTCATTTTTTCAATGGGATACAGGTTTCGCCTTCACCGTTCGGACTTGCCAGGTAAACCCGATATTGTACTTCCCGGCCGACAAAAGGCAATATTCGTGCACGGCTGCTTTTGGCACGCCCACGGATGCAAGATCGGTCGTCCCCCGAAATCCAACCTCGACTTCTGGAAACCGAAGCTGAAGCGAAATGCAGAGCGAGATCGAAGAAATCTGCGTGCTCTGCATCGCCAGGCTTGGGATGTTCTAACGATTTGGCAATGCGAAGCGAGAGACATTTCGGCACTGGAAACAAAGGTCAGGTCCTTTTTGGAAACCAAAGGAAATTTTCGATCGACAATGCGGCGATCCGCCGGTACTCTATGCAAAGAGTGAAGGAAGTGAAGAGACCCATTGGGATCGACTTGTTCGCCGGCGCCGGGGGCCTGAGTCTAGGCTTCGAGCAGGCTGGATTCGATGTCGTAGCAGCAGTGGAAATCGACCCGATTCACGCGGCAACACATAGCTTTAATTTTCCGCGTTGCCGCGTCATTTCTCGGTCGATTAGCGAAGTTTCCGGGGCAGACCTGCGGAGAGCCGCCGGAATTGGCCGCGACACAGTGGATGTAGTTTTTGGTGGCGCACCGTGTCAGGGATTTTCCCTGATCGGTCACCGGATGTTCGATGACCCGCGCAACGCTTTGGTGCGCGAGTTTGTCAGGGTCGTAGGCGAGCTCAAGGCTTCCTACTTCGTATTTGAGAACGTAAAAGGCCTCACCGTCGGACGCCATCGTGCTTTTCTGCAAGAATTGATCGAGGCGTTTGGCGAAATCGGCTACCAAGTGCGCCTTCCGTGGACCGTGCTCGATGCCGCTGAGTACGGAGTGCCTCAACATAGACAGCGGTTGATTCTCTTCGGAGCACGCAAGGGGCTTCCTCTCCCCGAATATCCGGCACCACTGTGCATCCCCGCAGACACCGCAAAGTTTGGCAAGTTGGCAAAAGGACCGAATTGCGAAGACGCGCTCCGCGATCTTCCCGATGCAGATGCTTTCGATGCCCTATGGGACAGCGATGAGGTGAAAGCGAAGGCATGGGGAAAGCCAAGTGCCTATGCCCAGGAACTTCGCTGTCTAACGGAGAAAGCCTGGTACTACGGATATCGGAGGGAGTGGAATCCGAATTTGTTGACGTCAAGCAACAGGACCGAGCATACGGTCATTTCGAAGCGTCGCTTTTCGCAGACAGTGCCGGGCCAGGTAGAACCGATCTCACGCTTTTTCAAATTGGATCCCGAAGGTCTCAGCAATACACTTCGTGCAGGAACCGATTCCGCTCGTGGCGCGTTTACGAGCCCGCGTCCCATTCACTATGCGGTCCCGCGCTGCATTACCGTTCGAGAGATGGCTCGGTTGCACGGATTTCCAGACTGGTTCCGTTTTCACGCCACCAAATGGCACGGGGCTCGTCAGATCGGCAATTCCGTTCCGCCACCATTGGCGCGCGCAGTAGCCAGTCAGGTGATGACTGTACTCAACGAGCGCAAGCCTTCGGTGCCTGAAGGCAAAATCTCCCTAGGGGACCCGTCACTTCTGCGTATGGACATGTCGCGAGCTGCCGAACATTTTGGCGTCGCCGTGCGAATCGGCAGACGTGATCGGAAGAGCGGTGCGAAGAAGCGGAAGCAATACGAAATTGAGGCAATCGCAGCGTGCCCGGAGGCTCTTTTTGCCTGAGAATCAGGAAAACCGCTACAAGCGACTCTTGGAGTACATTTTCTTCAATAAACATTTTGGTGCTTACGCCGAAGGCGATCTAGAAATCGAGTTCGAACGGGAGGCCTTGGTTCGCGCGGCTAAAGCGACGGGTATCGAGCTGCCCAAGAATCTGGGCGATGTGATGTACTCCATTCGATATCGCACGCCAATGCCGCAGAAGATTATCGAGACTCAGCCGGAAGGCATGCAGTGGATCATCGAGGGAGCCGGCCGGGCGCGCTATAAATTCTGTCTCGTTCCAATCAACAGGATTGTTCCGAATCCAGAGATGCGGGCAATCAAAGTCCCGGATGCGACTCCGGAGATCATCGGTGCGTACGCCCTGAATGACGAGCAGGCGCTTCTGGCCAAGGTACGCTATAACCGCCTGGTGGATGTATTTTTGGGCGTGACCGCATATTCGTTGCAAAACCACATGAGAACGACGGTGAAGAACGTCGGACAGATCGAGATCGACGAGGTCTACGTGGCCCTTGATCGTCAGGGCGTTCAGTACGTCATTCCGGTACAGGCAAAGGGCGGTAAAGACCAACTTGCAGTGGTTCAGACGAAGCAGGACCTCGCGTGTTGCGCAGAGAAGTTTCCAGCGCTGCTTTGCCGCTCACTTTCAGCGCAGTTCATGGACGACAATCGTATCGCGATGTTCGAACTGGCTGTCGAAGGGGAACGAGTAGTCGTTGTCGACGAAAAGCACTACCAGCTCGTGCCATCGTCCGAAATTAGTCCAGAGGATCTGCAAGCGTACAGGAAGGGCTAATCGTCTTCCCAGATGACCTCGCAGGCAAGGTACTCGCTGATAACCATGCGCACCAATACCGCGCCTTCGGCGATAGCCGTGTACCGATACTGTCCTTCCTGAACCTCGATCCAATCATTAGCTGCGAAACTCCCATCGGGAGTGACGTGAACCATTCGTTGCATCGCCCGTGTACCGACTTCGGGCCATGCTGCCGGTTGTGGCGGATTTTCGAAATGTCCGAGGGCTTCGGGAGTTAATGTGTGTAGAGGTACCGCCATTACATGTGCTGGAGCATCTAGCCTTTGTTCGGCCAGTTCGTAAACTGCATGACCCCGGGCGAGCTTCACGACGACGCTAATGATGCGCTCAGATTCCGGCTTAAAAATGATCTCGCCAGTCCCTGCAGCAGTTCGTGCGGACATGATGCGGGAAGCCAGCATCGGAGATTCCTGCAGGATGCGACGAATTTTGGGTCGCACAACGGAATCGATGGAGCCAGTGCGAGCGCATTCAACCAGGCAGGCGAAATATTCCTCGTCTAGAGAGAACCCAGAGTTGCATTGTTTGCAACAGGGGAGAACAGGCAGGTTTTCCGGATAAGGCGTGTTTAGGAGAACGCGAGACGGAATATGCTCGCGGTTCTCGGTTCGAGATCCACAATACAGACAGCCAGACACGAGCCGACTATCGGCAAATGAGTTTAGATGATCCATTGCGATGGTGATCCTAGGCCATGTATAGAGATATCTGTTTCAGTTCTGCAATATGACCGGCTCCTGGCTCCATGCGGTTCGACCGCAGGAAACCTGCGCGGTGCGGCATGCCGAAACCGTGGGCGGACGTCCCACGTCAAACTCGCCGACGAGATTGAGGAGCGCTGCGTCCAACCGCTGGTGGATCTAAAAATGTACGCAGTTCTCGATTGAGCGCTTCCTTCTTACCTAAGCCACACTCCCAGAGCACCAATATTTTCCAACCGGCTTTGCGGAGCGCAGTTTCGTTCTGTTTATCGCGGGCTACATTTGAAGCAAATTTATTCTGCCAATACTCCTGCCGAGTTCGTGGTATACTGGCGCGCTTGCATCCTAGGTGTCTATGCCAAAAGCATCCATGGATAAATATCACTTTTTTCCGCGACGGGAACACGATATCGGGGCAGCCTGGAAGATCCGCTCGATGAATGCGAAATCGATATCCCAAAGCATGAGCCGTGCGGCGCACGAAGAGTTCCGGCCCGGTATCTTTCCCGTGCACTTTCGCCATCAAGGCGCTACGCTCTGCGCGCGAAATACGGTCAGTCACGGATAGAGACTCCATATCGCATTGGAGCTAAATTCATTCATTCGGGCAATCCGATATCCAATTTTCAAGGATATTTCAAAACGAGTTGACGAAGTCTACGCCAATTCTCGAACTGTGTTGACCCAGGTGATGGAGGAAGCGATCTGCGTAGGAAGGCCTGAGTTGGGCAACAGCTTGTAGCCTGACCGTTGTAATAGCTAGAGGATCGACATTTTCCTCTTGGACAGGTACGTCAGAACCGATCTCTGAGGTTGGCGCCCCAAGTCCTGC
>Ga0335074_10012696_pt1 | contig 11817 bp, 7 predicted proteins | sample Lox_Sample_23_FD_206715 | JGI IMG/M metagenome (GOLD analysis project Ga0335074, IMG submission 206715) | Soil microbial communities from Loxahatchee National Wildlife Refuge, Florida, United States - Lox_Sample_2.3 | ecosystem: Environmental > Terrestrial > Soil > Wetlands | place: USA: Florida...
GACCGCTTCACGCCCGACGAGAACGGGGACCTGCGGCGCTCGGCCATCAAGCAGGTGGCGTCGGGACGCTTCGGCGTGACCGGCGAGTACCTGGTCAACGCCGACGACCTGCAGATCAAGATCAGCCAGGGCGCCAAGCCGGGCGAGGGCGGGCAGCTCCCGGGCTCCAAGGTCTGGCCCTGGATCGCCCGCACCCGCAACTCCACCCCCGGCGTCGGCCTCATTTCGCCGCCGCCGCATCACGACATCTACTCCATCGAGGACATCGCCCAGCTGATCCACGACCTCAAGTCCTCGAACCCCTTGGCCAGGGTGCACGTGAAGCTCGTGTCGGAGGTCGGTGTCGGCACGGTCGCCGCCGGAGTGTCCAAGGCGTACGCCGACGTCGTACTGATCTCCGGGCACGACGGCGGCACCGGCGCAGCGCCGCTGACCTCGCTGAAGCACGCCGGTACGCCGTGGGAGCTCGGGCTTGCCGAGACGCAGCAGACCTTGCTCCTCAACGGCCTGCGCGACCGGATCACCGTGCAGGTCGACGGTCAGCTCAAGACCGGCCGCGATGTCGTGATCGCTGCACTTCTCGGCGCCGAGGAGTTCGGGTTCGCCACTGCGCCGCTGGTTGTGTCGGGGTGCGTGATGATGCGCGTCTGCCATCTCGACACGTGTCCGGTCGGGGTCGCGACGCAGAACCCCGAGCTTCGCAAACGCTTCACCGGCCGGCCGGAGTTCGTGCAGACGTTCTTCGAGTACATCGCCGAAGAGGTGCGCGAACACCTGGCCGCGCTCGGGTTCCGGTCGCTTGACGAGGCAATCGGCCAGGTGGAGATGCTCGAGACGGCCGGGGCGGTGTCGCACTGGAAAGCGCGCGGCCTGGACCTGTCGCCGATCTTTCACCGGCCCCAGGTCGACTCCGCGGCCCGCCGCACCCGCGAGCAGGACCACGGTCTCGACCAGGCACTCGACCGCACGCTGATCCAGCTCTGCGAGGGCGCACTCGGCGATGCCCGTCCGGTTCGGCTCGACCTGCCGATCCGCAACGTCAACCGCACGGTCGGGACGATGCTGGGATACGAGGTCACCCGTCGGTACGCCGACGCCGGGCTTCCGGACGGCACGATCGACGTCACGTTCACCGGGTCGGCCGGGCAGTCCTTCGGCGCCTTCATCCCGCGCGGCATCACGCTGCGACTGGTCGGAGACTCCAACGACTACCTCGGCAAGGGGCTGTCGGGCGGGCGGATCGTCGTGCGCCCGCACCCCGACGCGCGGTTCGCCGCCGAGGACAACGTGGTGGCCGGCAACGTGATCCTGTACGGCGCGACCGCAGGCGAGGCGCTCATCCGCGGCGTCGTGGGGGAGCGGTTCGCCGTCCGCAACTCGGGCGCCGTCGCCGTCGTCGAAGGTGTCGGGGACCACGCCTGCGAGTACATGACCGGCGGCCGCGTCGTGATCCTCGGACCGACCGGCCGCAACCTGGCCGCCGGGATGTCCGGAGGTGTCGGCTACCTGCTCGACGCCGACCCAACCCTCGTCAACCTCGACATGGTTGACCTCGAGCCGATCGACGAGGCGGACGTGCAGTGGCTGCACGGGATCGTGCAGCACCACGCCGCGGAGACCGGGTCGGTGGTGGCGGAGGGCCTGCTCCGGAACTGGCCGGGTGCGGTCGAGCGGTTCACGCGGGTCATGCCGCGGGACTACCGGCGAGCGCTCGACGCGGCACGCGATGCGGCGACCGCCGGTGCCGGCATCGACGATGCGGTGATGGCGGCGGCGCATGGCTGACCCGAAGGGGTTCCTCACGACGCCTCGCGAGATGCCGGCCCGGCGACCGGTCGACGTGCGGATCCAGGACTGGCGGGAGGTCGCGCTCGACTTCCCGCCGGACCGGTTGCAGGGTCAGGCCGGCCGCTGCATGGACTGCGGCATCCCGTTCTGCCATCAGGGCTGCCCGCTCGGCAACCTGATCCCCGAGTGGAACGACCTCGTCTGGCGCGGTGACTGGCGCGAGGCGATCGAGCGGCTGCACGCGACGAACAACTTTCCGGAGTTCACCGGGCGGCTGTGCCCGGCGCCGTGCGAGAGCGCCTGCGTGCTGGGGATCAACGCGGATCCCGTGACGATCAAGCAGGTCGAGGTCGAGATCGTCGATCGGGCCTGGGCCGAGGGCTGGATCGCGTCGCAGGTCGCCGAGCGGCTGTCCGGCCGGACGGTCGCCGTCGTGGGCTCGGGACCGGCCGGCCTGGCCGCTGCGCAGCAGCTGACCAGGGCCGGGCACACGGTCGTCGTGTACGAGAGGTCCGACCGGGTCGGTGGCCTGCTTCGCTACGGCATCCCCGAGTTCAAGCTGGAGAAACGGCACCTCGATCGTCGGCTGTTGCAGATGGAAGAGGAGGGCACTCGCTTCCGGATCGGGGTCGATGTCGGTGTGGACATCACCGCGGACCAACTGCGCAAGCGGCACGACGCGATCGTGCTTGCCGCGGGCTGTCCGGTGCCGCGCGACCTCGACGTCGCCGGCCGCTCGCTGGCCGGCATCCATCCGGCCATGGACTACCTGCCGCTCGCGAACCGGGTGCAGCACGGGGATCTCGACGATCCGACGATCACCGCGGCCGGCAAGGACGTCGTGATCATCGGCGGGGGAGACACCGGCGCGGACTGCCTGGGTACGGCGCATCGGCAGGGTGCTCGGTCCGTGACCCAGCTGGAGATCCTTGCGCGCCCGCCCGGGGCCCGATCCGCGACGATGCCGTGGCCGACGTACCCGATGACCTACCGGGTTTCGAGCGCGCACGAAGAAGGCGGCGAGCGGGTCTTCGCGGTGTCGACGACCAGGTTCGTCGACGACGGCGCCGGCCGGGTGGCGGCCCTGGTGCTCACCGACGTCGACGAACGGTTCGTGCCGATACCGGGCACCGAGCGGACCGTGTCCGCGCAGCTCGTGCTGCTGGCGATGGGCTTCGTCGGCGCCGAACGCAGCCCGCTGCTGACCGGCCTCGAGGTGTCGTTCGACCATCGCGGCAACGTGGCGCGCGGTGCGGACTGGATGACTGACGTCGATGGTGTCTTCGCCTGCGGTGACATCGGACGCGGTCAGTCGCTCATCGTGTGGGCGATCGCCGAGGGGCGGTCCTGCGCCGCAGCCGTCGACCGCTGGCTGCTCGGCGACACGCAGCTCCCCGCGCCGATCGCACCCACCGACCGCCCGATCGGCTGACCGCGCGGATCAGTACTTCGGCCCGACGAACTCATCCAACGCCGCAACCGCCTCGCGCCGCGCAACCGAGATGCTGTTCCACCGATTCTGGCGCCAGGCGATACCGAGCAGATCCAGCGCATCCGTGAAGATCCGCAGGATGTCGGCGGCGTTGTTGGTCAGCATGTAGCGGGGATACGAGTAGGTGCGTACGCCGGTGGGCAGTGGGCGATGCACGACGTTGTCGAATCGTGATCCGTCGGAATGCAGCAGGCCGCGGATCAGCGGTCGAGGATCGACGCACACAAGGTCGTGCTGCCAGTCGGCCAACGCGATTGCGCGCTCGTGCTTCCGGCCACGCCCATGCTGCGGGAACAAGCACGCCCAATGCTGCCAATAGCTGACGAGATCGGTGCAGCCGACGTTGGGAACTCGTCCAACCGTTCGACCCGTGACCGCGCTGATAGCTCGCGCGCACTCATCCATCACCAATGGGTAGGCATCTGCGCACGTAATACGTAGGGACATCGTTCGCGCAAGCTGACAGATGCAGCCGTCGCCGAGGTACATGCCTAGTAAGTAGACATAGGCGCGCCGCGGGGGAAACGGTTCGTCGTGACACATCGGGCACGACGAGATGCGCGCCTTCGGGGTGGGATTCGCCAGCCACGAGCGCAAGGTCGCACGGTTGATCCCGGTCTGCCGGCTGACCGCGCTGAGAGTCGCGCCCTCAGTCAGCTTGGCGAGCGCCGCCGCCCGCACCGATGCGTCGTACACGTTGTCCACGATGCCGCTCGCCGCCGACAGTTCTGCGACCGCACACCGCAGGTGTTCCACACCCCCGTGCACTGCTCGTTTGGTGCCCCGGGTCGGATTCGAACCGACACTGAATGGGTTTTGAATCCATCTTCTCTACCGATTGGAATACCGGGGCTGAGGCTTCGTCGAGTCTATCCAGCGGACACTGCTCGCTAGGCTGGCTTGCGTGAGTGAGGCGCGGTCGCATCGGGTGGTCATTGCCGAGGATGAGGCACTGATCCGGCTCGATCTTAAGGAGATGCTGACCAGCGAGGGATACGTCGTCGTCGGTGAGGCGGCGAACGGGCAGGACGCGATCGAGCTCGCCGAGTCGCTGCGGCCGGACCTGGTCATCCTCGACGTCAAGATGCCTGGACTCGACGGCATCTCCGCCGCGGAGCAGATCGTCGCGAACGCGAGCGCGGCGGTCATCATGCTGACCGCGTTCAGCCAACGCGAGCTGGTTGAGCGCGCCGCCGATGCCGGCGCGATGGCATACCTGGTCAAGCCGTTCGACCGCAGCGACCTGGTCCCGGCCATCGAGGTCGCGGTGAGCCGGCATCAGCAGCTGACCGCGCTCGCAGCTGAAGTCGCCGACCTTGCGGAACGGCTGGAAACCCGCAAGCTGCTCGACCGCGCAAAGAGCAAGCTGCAGGCCGATCAAGGCATGTCGGAGGCCGAGGCGTTCCGCTGGATCCAGAAGACCTCGATGGATCGACGTACCACGATGCGTGCGGTCGCAGCCGCCGTGCTCGATGTGAACCCGGCAACCGCGACGTCCTGACGCCGCGACGGGGCCGCGCGCTCCGCAATCCGATGCGAGGCATCACGAACATCGTTGTGCCACAACGACATCGCCGCGTTCGCACCTGCCGTCGTGCGGCTTGACTACGTCGGTCAACTGCGCTCGCGCTCGGCGCGTGGAACTGAAAATGCGTTGCAAATCAAGGAAAATCCACGCCCGTTGCCGGACAAGTTTGGAGCCCGGCACCTTTGGTACCGTCCGCGCCTTCCCCGTGCGCGGACGTTGTCTACTCGGTGCCGGGCTGTGCGACCAAGTTAGTCAACGCGGGTCGCCCCGGTCAACGGTAGCGATGCAGTCATTCGGATCTCGTGGGCCGATTGTGGCCCCACCCTCGCGCTCCTAGGCAAACCCCGCTACGGTGCGTACTCATTGCGCACGCCTGTTCTCTCCGAGACCGTATGAGGGGGCTGTTGTGGCACGACCGATGGTGCTGACCAGGCCGGCCACGGCGGCCGATCTCCCCGTCCTCATCAGCCTCTGGGACGAGCTGCGGCAGTCCGGCGGCCGCGCGGCTCGAGCGGTGAACCCGCTCTCGGGTGTCGATGCGAAGGACCGCCTGAGGTGCGTCCTCGAGGACCCGGGCTGCCGAGTTGTCATCGCGTGTGCCGGCGACGCACCGGCCGGCATGGCCATCATGCGCATCGCGCGCCCCGACCCGCTCACCGACAACGAGCTGGTTTACATGCCGCACGTCGTCGTGTCACCGCTGTTCCGTCACCGCGGGGTCGGCCACGCGCTGGTTGCAGCCGCGGTCGACTACGCCTCGGAGCGCCACGTCGACCACATCGCGGTCGGCGTCTATCCGGCCCTGCGCGAGACCAACCGGTTCTTCGCCCGGCTCGGGTTCGCCCCGGCCGCGATGCAGCGGATCGCTCCGGTGGCCGGCCTGCGCCGCCGGCTGGGCAGCGACTGGTCGTCCAGCCTGCACTCGGACGCGGTACGCCGCCGGACCCGCATCGTTCGCCCGATGCCGGTGCGCCCGGTGCGACAGCCCGTGCCGGAGCGCGCCGAGCCCTGACCGCCGGCTCGGCACCCGGGCCGCGCTGTCAGCGGCCGACACTACGATGCGGGCCATGGCTGCGGTTGCCACGGACACCTCGGAGAGGCGGCCCCGGCTGCTTCTCCTCGACGGCCACTCGCTGGCCTACCGGGCCTTCTTCGCGCTTCCGGTCGAGAACTTCTCGACCACGACCGGGCAGCCGACCAACGCGGTCTACGGCTTCACCGCGATGCTGATCAACGTCCTGCGCGACGAGGCGCCCACCCATGTGGCCGTGGCCTTCGACGTCGGCCGGCACACCTTCCGGACCGAGGCGTACGCCGAGTACAAGGCGACCCGGAAGGAGACCCCGACAGACTTCCGTGGCCAGGTCGCTCTGATCCACGAGGTGCTGTCCGCGCTGACCATCCCGTCGCTCGAGCTGGAGGGGTTCGAGGCCGACGACATCATCGCCACCCTGGCGGTCGAGGCCCAGGACGACATGGACGTCCTCATCGTCACCGGCGACCGTGACGTCCTCCAGCTGGTCAACGACAGCGTGACCGTCCTGATGACCCGCCGCGGCATCAGTGACATGACCCGCTTCACCCCGACCGCGGTCGAGGAGAAGTACGGGCTGACGCCCGCGCAGTACCCCGACTTTGCCGCCCTCCGCGGCGATCCGAGTGACAACCTGCCCTCGATCCCCGGCGTCGGGGAGAAGACCGCGGCAAAGTGGGTGCGGGACTTCGGCTCGCTGGACGACCTGGTCGCGCGAGTCGACGAGGTGCCGGGCAAGGCCGGTGTCGCGCTTCGCGAGCACCTGGCTGACGTGGTCCGCAACCGGCAGCTCACCGAGCTGCGCAGGGACGTCCCGCTCGACCTGCACCCCGCCGACCTCGCACTGGGCCAGTGGGATCGCGAGACGCTGAACACCCTGTTCGACACCCTGCAGTTCCGCGTGCTTCGTGAGCGGCTCTACCAGACCCTCTCGGTCGCCGAGCCGGTGACCGTCGATGCCGGGTTCGAGCTCGACGGGCGGGTCCTCGCGCCCGGCGACATCGCGCTGTGGCTCGGGGAGCACGCCCGGGGTCACGAGCGGCACGGCCTCTCGATCGCCGGCACGTGGGGGCGCGGGACCGGCGTGGTGACCGGGCTCGCGATCGCGGCTCCCGACGGCACGGCGGCGTACATCGACCCCGAGCAGCTGACCGGCGACGACGAGCAGGCGCTCGCCGCCTGGCTGGCCGACCCGGAGGTCGCCAAGGCCGCGCACGACGTGAAGGGTCCGGTGCTGGCCCTCGTCGAGCGCGGCTGGACCCTCGCCGGGGTCACGACGGACACCGCACTGGCGGCCTACATCGCGTTGCCCGGCCAGCGCTCGTTCGACCTGGCCGACCTGGCCATCCGCTACCTGCACCGCGAGCTGCGCGCCGAGACCGCCGCGGACGGCCAGCTCTCCCTCGACGGCTCGCTCGAGGAAGACGCGGCTGCGGCGGAGATGCTGCGGGCGAAGGCGATTCTCGACCTCGCCGCGGCGCTGGGAGCGGTTCTGGAGGACCGGGGCGGTTCGCGGCTGCTCACCGAGCTCGAGCTGCCGCTCACCGGGTTGCTCGCCGAGATGGAGCGGGCCGGCATCGCCGCCGACGTCGACTGGCTGGCCGAGCTCGAGGCGCGGTTCGCCGGCGAGGTGAAGCGAGCGGCCGAGCTCGCGTACTCCACGATCGGTCACGAGGTGAACCTCGGTTCGCCCAAGCAGCTCCAGCAGGTCCTGTTCGAGGAGCTTGGCCTGCCGAAGACGAAGAAGATCAAGACCGGGTACACCACCGACGCCGATGCCCTTCAGGAGCTCTACCTCAAGACCGGGCATCCCTTCCTCGAGCACCTGCTCCGGCACCGCGATGTCGCGCGGCTGAAGACCGTCGTCGACTCGTTGATCCCGATGGTCGACGAGCACAACCGGGTCCACACGACGTTCAACCAGCTGGTGGCCGCCACCGGCCGGCTGTCCAGCACCGACCCGAACCTGCAGAACATCCCGGTGCGCACGCTGGAGGGCCGGGAGATTCGCAAGGCGTTCATCGTCGGCTCCGGCTACGAGTGCCTGCTCACCGCGGACTACTCGCAGATCGAGATGCGGATCATGGCTCACCTCTCCCGCGACGCGGGCCTGATCGACGCGTTCACCTCGGGCGAGGACCTGCACACCTTCGTCGCCGCCGGCGCGTTCGGCATCCCGGTCGCCGAGGTGCAGCCCGAGCAGCGGCGCCGGATCAAGGCGATGTCCTACGGGCTGGCCTACGGGTTGTCGGCGTACGGGCTGGGCGCCCAGCTCGGCATCACGCCCGACGAGGCGCGCGAACAGATGGATGCGTACTTCGCACGCTTCGGTGGCGTGCGCGACTACCTGTCCGGCGTCGTCGATGCCGCGCGCCGCGACGGCTACACGCAGACAATCCTCGGCCGGCGCCGCTACCTGCCCGACCTGACCAGCGACAACGGGCAGCGTCGGCAGATGGCCGAGCGGATGGCGCTGAACGCGCCGATCCAAGGGTCAGCCGCGGACATCATCAAGCTCGCCATGCTGCGCGTGCGCTCGGCGCTGGAGGCCAAGTCGCTGCAGTCCCGCCTGTTGCTCCAGGTCCACGACGAGCTCGTGCTGGAGGTCGGCCAGGGAGAGCGTGAGGCGGTCGAGGACATCGTGCGCCACGAGATGGGCGCCGCCTACGCGCTGGACGTGCCGCTCGACGTCTCGGTCGGCGTCGGCAGAAGCTGGGACGACGCCGCCCACTGATCCGGCTCCGCCACGTCTGCGGGGCGCCGCACGTGGTTGGCGGCAGTCACTGCGAGCAGCCCTACCGCGGTGGTGGCGGCTACCTCGATCACTCCGCGCGGAGTGCTCGGCCGGCCGGCCAGGATCACGATCGCCTCGATCGCCGCCGCGGCGAGCACCACCGGCACCACCCGGCGACGGCGTACGGCGATGTCGTGGAAGATCAGCAGCTGGACGCCGGCCAGCGCGCTGCCCTGCACCGCGAACAACCAGGCGATGCCGCCGATGCTCGAGTAGCGGGCGCCGAAAGTGGCCCTGACCAGGAAGCCGCCGGCCACTGCGGTGACACCGACACTGATCACCGCGATGACGGCGGTCAGGATCGCCGCGTCCAGCAGCGCGCGCGCCCGGTCGTGGTGGCGGCTGAGCCGGGGGAGCGCGGCAAGGGGCACGGCCTGCGGTAGCCAGAAGGCCACCTTCGCCACGACGTTGCCCGCGGTGTAGTGGCCGCCGAGGCCGGCGGCGAGGACGTGGCGGGCCAGCAGCAGGTCCAGGCTCGAAAGCAGCAGCAACGCACCCATCGACACGATCGCGGTGAGCAGTTCCGGCCCCTGCGCTACGAGCGGCTCGGCGTGTTCGCCGCCGGTCGGTTCGAGTGGCCTCGGGCCGGTTGCGGGCAGCAGCCGGATCGCCACCAGAGCGGACATCGATGCGCCGACCGCGATCCCGGTCATCACGCCGGCGGTGCCCCCGCCGAATGCCAGTGGCAGGACACCACCGAGCAACCGTCCGAGCCCGGCGATCGTGACGACGACCGCCAGCCGCCCGAAGCGCTCGGCGCCCTGAAGGTGCCCCTGGACCGACGCGACGATGCACAGCGGAAGCAGTCCGATCACGACGGCGAGGACGGCCAGCCCGTGCCGGTTCACGTGCAGGAAGACGGTGAGCCCCGGCCAGGCCACCACCCCGACGGCCACCGTGATGAGCCCGGTCCGGATGCCGTCGGCCAGCGCGTTGTGCGGCGCCAGCCGTTCGGCCGCGGTACGTCGCGCGATCACCGCCTGCAGGGCCAGCGACGGGATCCCGCCGACCAGCAGGGTCGCCAGCATCGCGCCGAACAGGCCGTAGTCCGCCGGCCGGAGCCGGTGGCTGCCGATGATCGCGAGCAGGTAGCCGGCCAGGTTGCCCGCCATGAGCGCCGTACCGACGAGCGCGGTCGAGCGCACGAGCGAGCGCCGGGACGCTTCCTGCCCGCTTGCCGTCGTCATCTCACCCACTCGCTCGCCGGCCGCAACCGGGCCGCTACGCCCGGCCCGTCCCGAATAGTCGAGCACAGCGTGTACGGTCGCGCGCAATGATCGGCGATCGTGCCCGGCGGCGCCTCACCGCCTCCGCGGCCGGACTGACGATTGGCATCGCGTCCGCGGTCCTTCAGCTCGCACCGGTTCTCGGTCGCGGGTACGTCCTGAACCGCGACATGGTCTTTGTCCCGCGCCCGCCGCTCGACGCGCATGCACTTGGCCTCGACGGCCTGCCCCGTGACGTGCCGAGCGACCTGTTGGTCGCACTGGCGTCGCATGTCCTGCCCGGCGACGTCGTCCAGGACCTAGTGCTGCTTCTGATCATCGCCGGTGCGGGATGGGGAGCTGCCCGGCTGGCCGCGCGGGTGCTCGCCGCGCAGCCACGCCGAGCGGTCCTTGCGGGCGCAGCGGCGGCGGCCACGCTGTACTCCTGGAACCCCTACCTCGGCGAACGGCTGCGACAAGGCCAGTGGGCGGTTCTGATCGGATACGCCGCCCTGCCGTGGATCGCGGCGACTGCGATCGCACTTCGTGACGGCGAGCCCCGAGCCGGATGCCGCTTCTTCCTCGCGGTCGCGGTGGCCGCCACCGGCGGTGCCTCCGCCGAGCTGCTCGCGTTGCCGGTCGTTCTCCCGCTGGCCTTCCGGCCCGGCGGCTCGGCCGGCTGGCCGAGGCGCACCTGCATGGTGGCTGCCGCGTTCGTCCTGCTCTCCCTTCCCTGGGCGGTGCCCGCCCTGACGTTCTCGGCCGGCTACCCCTCGGACCGGGTCGGCGTGCTCGCGTTCGCCGCCCGTGCCGACACATCGTTCGGAACCGCCGGCAGCTTGCTGGCGCTCGGCGGCATGTGGAACGCCGAGGTGGCGCTTCCCGGACACGGCGCCTTCGTGGTCGCGGCAGCTGCGATCGTCTTGACCGTTGTCTCGCTGTGGGCGCTCGCGGCCTGTCGTCGCGACGCGGTGGCCCGCTGGCTGCTCGTCGCTGCCGGGATCAGCTACCTGCTCGCGATCTGGGCCGCCATCCCCGGCGTACGCCGGCTCGCGGTCGACGTCGGGTCGTCCCCGGCCGGCGGTCTGCTCCGCGACGGCCAGCGCTGGCTGGCGCCGTTCGTGCTCGTGGTCGCGATCGGCTTCGGGGTGGCGGTTGCGCGGGCGACCGACCGGGTGCGCTGCGCACCCGCACTCGCGCTCGTGCCGCTGCTGCTCCTGCCCGCGGCCGCTTGGGGGAGCGACGGCGCTCTGTCCGCCGTTCACTGGCCCGGCGACTGGCCGGCGGTGCGGGCCGCCTCTTCTCGGTTGCCGTCCGGGCCGGTCCTTGTGCTGCCGTGGTCGTCGCAGCGCCAGTACGGCTGGAACGGCGGTCGCACGCTGGCCGAGCCCGCTGCCTACTGGCTACCGCGGCGGGTGGTGGCGGATGACGCCCTGGCAGTCGGCTCGGTGAGCACCCCGCTCGAGGATCCGCTGGCGCGTCGGATTGCGGGTGCGGTCGCAGGCCGCGGGCCGCTGCTTGCGGTCCTTCGCCGGCAGGGCTACGCCGGCGTGCTGCTGGAAACCGACCAGACCGGCTCGGCCGGCGCCGCGGCTCGTTTGCAGGGGCTTCGGCCGGTCCTGCGTACGGGCACGCTCGCCCTGTACGCCGTACCCGGACCGGTCGCGGTCTCCGAGCCGCGCTCGCCGCGTGCTCCGACCCTTGCGGGCGACATCGCGGCCGCGCTCGCCGTGCTCATCTGCGCGGCCGGAGTTGCCGAGATCACGACAAGACCGCGTCGCAGCGTGTAACGTGCGCGAGAAGTCGGTTCGGTCTCCCGTCAGGCCTCGGAGGTCAGCGTGTCCACTGCGGTTGCCGTTGTGATCGGCTTCGTGCTTGCCGCCGCCACCGTCGCAGGAGTGGCCAAGTCCGTGACCGACCACGGCCACCACAGCACCGGCACCCCGGCCGCCGCGGTCAAGCTGTACGGGTCGAGGT
>Ga0335074_10012697_pt1 | contig 11816 bp, 8 predicted proteins | sample Lox_Sample_23_FD_206715 | JGI IMG/M metagenome (GOLD analysis project Ga0335074, IMG submission 206715) | Soil microbial communities from Loxahatchee National Wildlife Refuge, Florida, United States - Lox_Sample_2.3 | ecosystem: Environmental > Terrestrial > Soil > Wetlands | place: USA: Florida...
GTCCAAGATCGCCGAGATGTCGGCCGAGATGATCCGCAGCCCGCAGATGGCCGCCCGCCGCCTGCGCGAAGGCCGCGAATTCGTCCAGTTCCTCGGCCACCGAGACCGCGGCGACGCCCAATCCGCGTAATCCGCATAGCTGAACCCCTGCGGGCGCGGGCTACCTTGAGAGAGTCTCGCGGTCCTCGGTGACGCGGCGGATGAAGGCCCTGAGCTGGGGAACGACCTCCGGCTCAGCATCCAGCGCCCGTTCGAGCTGATTAACTTCGTGTGGCGTCAGCCGGAGGATTCGGTCCTCGGTAAGCACGGCGCGAGCACGTTCCATCGCGGCTCCCAGGACGAATGACGTCAGATCCTGCTCTTGCACGCTGGCGGCTTCCCGGATCGTGTCAAGTGACTCGGGGCTCAGCCGCAGGTTAATACGTGCGGACTTGGCTTCAGACATGACTGACGCTTCCTTCTCCCGGCTACGGCTCAACTGTACGTCTCTGGTATGTACAAGTCAATTGTTTAATGACTCGAGAGTAGCCAGGAGGTTCTTGACCGGCATGAACAGGTGCAGCTCATGATCTTCGAACTGAGTGAAGCCGCGCTGGGCGTAGAACGTCACGGCATCCCGGTCGATCGCATGCACCACCACGACTTCGAATCCGACATGCCGGGAGGCCTCCGCGATCTGGCTCAGCGCATGGAGCAGCAACCGCGAGCCGATGCCGTAGCCCTGGAAGGTAGTATCCACCGCGAGGCGCGCTAGCAGCACTGCCGGAATCGGATAGGTCCGCTTGCCAACTCCGTACATCTCGGCGACCTCGTCAAGACCGAGGCGGTAAGTCGTCGTGGCGTAGTATCCGATCACTTTCGACCCGTCGACGGCCAGAAACGTCCTCGTGTTATTCGATCGTTCCTGCTGGCCAGCCTGGGTCTTCAACCAGTCGTCGAGAGTCGGCTTGCCGCAACTGAAAGAACTGCGATCGAATCTGCGATCGAAAGCCAGGATTTCCACGCTGGGCTCCCTCCTCCGCGTGGCTCGCCGATCACCTCACCGGGCTGCCTTGGCATCTACCGGAGGCAGCGGACCGTACAGCACGACGAGCCGCGTCTTGGGTCGGTCCATGGTGCCCAAGATAGGAGCCGACTCCGACAAATCGATTATGGAAGCTTGATAACCCAGGTTATCAGCACATCACTTCTCAGATGAAGCCATGACCGCTAGATTCGTGCCAACGACAAAATTGGTACGCGGTGAGCGGAGGTGTAATGTCAGCGGCCGTCCTCGCCGAGCCCACGCTGCTCATGACGATGACAGACATCGCCGAACTCGCGGGCGTGCAGCGCCCCGTCGTGTCGAACTGGCGCCGTCGGCCTGTCGGCTTCCCCGGACCGGCAGGCGGTGACGAGAGGCAGCCGTTGTTCGACCCGCGGCAGGTGGCGGACTGGCTGCTAGCGACCGGCCGGATCGACCGCGAGCAGGCCGAACAGGAGCTGAGCCTGTTCATGCTCACCGGCCTCGCTGCCCAGTACGAAGGCCCGGACGTTATCGCCGCCGTGACCGCACTGATCTGCCTGCGCTACCGCGCCGGAGAGAACGACCCGCTAGCCGGGGGTGCCGCTGATCCCGTCGCCGCGGCCTGCACGCTGGCCATGAATTTTGATCCGAACGATCTCGTGCTCCTCACCGAGATCCAGTCCATTCCTCCCACAGCGGGCTGGCTCGTCCGCTTGGTTGATGAGCTCGTCGAGGCGTCCTGGAACTGCCGGGAAGCGTTCGAGCAGGTGATGGCGGCCCGCCACAAGTTCGGCGCCGGCGCGTTGTCCGCCGTCGCGGTGACCCCGGCGCTGGCCCGGCTGGTCGCTGAGCTGAGCGGGGCGACCGAGCGGGCTCGCCGCGGCGGGCAGGTCATCGTGGCCGACCCGGTGGCCGGCCCTGGCGACCTCCTGGCGGCCGTCGTGCATTTGCTCGGCCCGGACAGTGAGCCGAAGATCGCCGCGGCTGAAGCCGGCCAGGTGCTGGCGCGGCTGACGCGGCGTCGCCTCCTCGTGCATGGCGTCCAGGACGCCGACATGGACATCTACGTCGGCATCGAGCTGCCCGACCAACCCGGCGACCCCGACGTGATCGTGACCCAGATTCCCTATCAGCCTGGTGAGGCACGCGACGTGGCTGCGGCCATCGACCGGCTCGACGACATGGCAGTTCGGTTGTCACCGGGTCGGTTCGGTGTGGTCCTCGGCCCAGCCGCGGTTCTCGCCGGCGAACTCATGGGATTGCCCGTGGAAGAAGGCCACCGCGCCGACCTCCTCAAGGGCGACATGGTGGAGGCGATCATCCGGCTGCCTGGTGGCCTGGTCCCGTTCCGGCCGGGGTACGAACTGGCGCTGTGGGTGCTCACCCAGGCTCGCGATTCCCGCTGGCGCGGCCGGGTGCTGCTCGCCGACGTCTCGGATCGCGAACTCACCTACGACGTGATTAGCGACCTCGTAGAGGACGTCGTCACCTGGCGGCGCGAAGGGTACGTGCCGGGCGCGCACCGCCGCGCCTATGGCGTCCAGGTCGCGGTGAGCGACCTCGTGGGGCCATCGTCGAGGGGCCGGGCGCTGGTGGTCAGCCAGCGACCGTCAAGTCCGCGCGAGCGCGAGACCGCCGCTAATAGGCGGGTCACTGCTGTCACTCAGTGCGGCGTGGACCTCGACCGGATCGGTGCGACCGCCACCGCGGACCGCCGCCACGTTTCCGCGGAAACGCTCGCGGCCGCGGACGTGCACCCGGCCACTGAAACCGTCGGCGCGCTGATCCGGAGCAAACGGCTCGTCCCACGCCCGGGAACCAGGATCACCGCGTCGCACATCACCCCGTCCGGCCACCACGTGGTGCTCGGTACCGAGGAGGTACTCGGCATAAGGCGCCCCGGCCAGCGCCGAGTCGACCGCGAGGTCTTCGCCCGGAACCACCCAAGCGCTCGCCTGACCGAGCCCGGCGACATCCTGGTCACCACCATCCCCAGGCCAGGCGTCATCGTAGACACGCACGGGTACGCGATCGCCGAGTTCCCGGTCCGGATCCTGCGCATCCCCGAGGCCGAAGCGGAACAGTTCACGCCCCGGGTCCTAGCCGCTCTCCTGTTCGCCGACGGTTCAGGCATCCGCGCGGCGGGTGCCGTCCGTGCCGGCCGCGCCTTGGAAGACCACCGGGTACTTATGCTCCCGCCCGCCCAGGTCCGCCGACTCGACCAGCTGCTCGCCGAGGTCGCGGCCCGTCGCGACCTCGCTCAACGGGAACTCGACGTGCTCGACGAGCTACAAACCGCCGCCATCGGCGGCCTCACCGATGGAACACTGACACTCACCAGCGACGAACCGAACGGACAGGACGAGTAATGCCAGCGCGGAAGAAGGACTACCCGGCGCTACCCGGGACTCAGTCGACGGCGGAGCTACACGCGATGCTGTGGAAGGCGGCCGACAAGCTCCGCGGCTCGATGGACGCCGCCCAGTACAAGGACTTCGTCCTCGGCCTGGTCTTCCTCAAGTACGTGTCCGACGCGTTCGCCGAGCGCCGCGACCAGATCCGCGCCGAGCTGGCCGCCGATCACGTACCCGAGTCTCGCTTCGGCCAGTTCCTCGACGACGTGGACGAGTACAAGCGCGAGGGCATCTTCTGGGTTCCCGAAGGCGCCCGCTGGGACACGCTCGCCGCACAGGCGAAGAGCGCAGGAATCGGTGAGCTGATCGACAACGCGATGGACGCGATCATGAAGACTAACGCGTCCCTCACCGGTGTCCTCCCGAAGATCTTCAACCGCGACAACGTAGACCAGCGCCGCCTAGGCGAACTGGTCGACCTGATCAGCGACGCGAGATTCACCGGCCACGAAGGCAAAACGGCCAGGGACGTACTCGGCGAGGTCTACGAGTACTTCCTGGAAATGTTCGCGCGCGCCGAAGGTAAGCGCGGCGGCGAGTTCTACACCCCGTCCAGCGTCGTCAAGCTCCTGGTCGAGATCCTCGAGCCGTACGCGGGCCGTGTCTACGACCCTTGCTGCGGTTCCGGCGGCATGTTCGTCCAAGCGGAGAAGTTCGTCCTTGCCCACCGCGGTCGCCGCGACGCGATCGCCGTCTACGGCCAGGAGTCCAACGAACGCACTTGGCGCCTCGCCAAGATGAACCTGGCCATCCACGGCATCAGCGCCGACCTTTCCAGTCGCTGGGAAGACACCTTCTACTCCGACAAGCACCCGGACATCAAGGCCGACTTCATCCTGGCCAACCCCCCGTTCAACATGTCCGACTGGGCACGGCGGGTCGACGACCCCAGGTGGCGGTATGGCGTTCCCCCGGCAGGCAACGCGAACTTCGCGTGGCTCCAGCACATCGTCTACAAGCTGAGCACAAACGGCTCAGCCGGCGTGGTCTTGGCGAACGGCTCGATGTCGTCGAAGCAATCAGGCGAGGGTGAGATCCGCGCAGCACTGGTCGAGGCGGACCTAGTCGCGTGCATGATCGCACTCCCCCCGCAGCTGTTCCGAACCACTCAGATCCCGGCCTGCCTATGGTTCTTCTCAAACAACAAGGGTCCCCAGTCTGCAAGACATCTCACTGACCGGCGTGGTGAGATCCTATTTATCGACGCCCGCCCCATGGGGAGGCTCATCGATCGGACCGAGCGACTTCTCACCCCCGACGAAATCGTCAAGATCGCCGGCACCTACCACGCCTGGCGGGGCACCACCTCAGCCCGCGAAGCGGGCCTGAAGTACAAGGATGTACCCGGTTTCTGCTACTCGGCGAGCTTGGATGACGTCCGACAGCACGGCCACGTCCTCACCCCCGGTCGATACGTCGGCGCTACCGAAACAGACAGCGCTGGTGAAGAGCCGATCGCTGAGAAGATCGATCGCTTGACCAAGGAACTCTTCGCCCACTTCGACGAGTCCGCGCGACTGGAGCAGGTCGTCCGCGAGCAGTTGGAGCGCATCAATGTTTGATGACAATGAGCCAACCGGCGTAGCCGTGGTCGATCTGCCACCACTTCCTGATGGTTGGACTTATAGAACGCTTGGAGATTTGCTTCGACCTAATGGTCTGTCGTATGGCGTCGTGCAGCCCGGGTCGGAAAACCCGACCGGTATTCCTATTCTCCGAGTGAAGAACATCCGCAGAGGCCGAGTCCTGACGGATGACGTCCTGCGGGTTAGCAGGGATATCGAGGCAAATTACCAGCGGACACGCCTAAAAGGCGGCGAAGTTCTCTTGTCGCTCGTGGGTTCTGTGGGAGAAGTCGCGATTGCTCCGGCCATTTCAGAGGGCTGGAACGTCGCCAGGGCAATCGCTGTGATTCGTGTTGTAGACACCCTCGAAAGTTCGTGGATCAAGCTCTGCCTCGAGTCCGAGCTCGCGCAACACTTCATGCATATTTGGCAAACGACGACTGTGCAAGCAACACTAAATCTCCGTGACGTGCGGCAAATACCTATCGTGCTTCCCCCGAAGAGAGATAGAGAGGCAATAACCTGCGTCCTTGGAGCACTTGACGACAAGATTGCTGTCAACGGCCAGATTGTGGCAACTTCCGTGGCTCTTGCAGACGGCTATTACGAAAAATTCTCGGGAAGTATCGACTTGGGGCCTGTGACCTTCGAGGTCGTCGCATCGATCCGTGGAGGAGGAACTCCCAGCACCGGGGAATCGAATTACTGGGACGGAGGAATCCCGTGGACGACGCCATCCGACGTTACGGCTCTGAGCGCTCCGTACTTGTTCAAAACTAGCCGGACAATCACGGATTCAGGTCTAGCGAACTGCGCGTCCCAACTTTATCCTGCCGGATCGATCTTCATGACATCTCGTGCCACAATCGGCGCGTTCGCTGTTTCGCAGATGCCAGCGGCGGTCAACCAAGGCTTCATAGTGGTAGTGCCACCACGGGATGAGTTGCGGTGGTGGCTATTCCACGAGATGCGGTCTCGAGTTGATGAAATGCTCAACCTCGCGAATGGGTCGACCTTCCTCGAGCTGAGTCGGAAGAACTTCAAGGCGATGCCGGTACGCGTCGCGTCGCCTGAGATCCTTCAGCAATTCGACGCTAAGGTCGCTCCGCTGCATCAGCGAGCGGCGCAGGCAGCTCATGAGTCAGCGGTCCTTGCGGGCCTCCGGGACACGCTGCTGCCCAAGCTCATGTCGGGTGAAGTCCGTGTGCGGGACGCGGAGAAAGTTGTTGAGGATGTGACGTGATGGCGGGGATGTCGGAGGCGGAGTGGGAGCAGTTCGTCATGGACGAACTGGCGGAGCTTGCCTGGGAACCCAAGGATGGGAAGCAGATCGCCCCGGGGTCGGGGGAGCGCGGGTCGTGGAGTGAGCTCATCATTCCGGGGCGACTTCGGGACTCCATCGTACGAATTAATCCAGGGCTTCCGGCATCGGCCGTCGGGGACGCGGTCAACATAGTGCTGAGCGCGACGTCACAGGACGCACGGGCCGAGAACTTCCGGATGCACGAGTTCCTAACCCGCGGAATCAGGTCGGTCGTCTACACCGATGCGTACGGCGCCGAACGGAACCCGATTGTGCGGCTGATCGACCAAAAGGACCCGGAGAACAACGACTACATGGCCGCGCACCAGGTGACGGCCGTGGACGGAGAACACCGGCGCCGCTTCGACGTGGTCTTGTACATCAACGGTATGCCTCTCGGGATCGTCGAGCTGAAGAAGACCAGCGCCGACGGCGGCTCGCTGAAAGGCGCGCACGCGCAGCTGATGACGTACGTCGATGAATTGCCGCTCGCGTTCCGGTGCAACGAGGTGTGCGTGGTGTCCGACGGTCCCGGCGCGCTATGCGGGACCGCGTTCACGCCGTTCGAGCACTTCGCGCCCTGGAACGTCGACGACGACGGCCACCCGGTGAAGCAGCCCGCCACCAGTGACGTGGACCAGCCGATCATGCTGCTGCTGCACGGCATGTTCCAGCACGCAAGGTTCCTTGAGCTCATCTTCGGCTACGTGTCATTCGCGCGGACCAAGGACGGGCTGGTCAAGCGGCTAGCCAAGGCGCACCAGTACTTCGCGGTGTCCGAGGCGGTCGGCAAGACGATCGAGGCGGTGCGTGGGGATGGGCGGGCCGGGGTGGTCTGGCACACCCAGGGGTCCGGCAAGTCGATGGAGATGGAGCTGTACGCCAACCAGGTGCTCACCCATCGCTCGCTCGGCAACCCCACGATCGTGGTGCTGACCGACCGAACCGACCTGGACGACCAGCTCTGCGGCACCTTCCAGGTCAGCGAGCTGCTCCCGGAGAAGCCGCTCCAGGTCGCGACCCGCGACGAGCTGCGCACCGAGCTGGCAAACCGGCGGATGGGCGGGATCATCTTCACCACCCTCCAGAAGTTTGGTCGTACTAAAGAGGAGCGCGAGAACGGCTGGCCGCACCCGCGCCTTTCAGACCGGCGGAACATCATCGTGATCGTCGACGAGGCGCACCGTTCCCACTACGACGACCTCGACGGGTACGCCCGGCACCTGCGGGACGCGCTGCCGCACGCCACCTTCATTGCGTTCACCGGCACGCCGATCTCCGCTGCCGACCGGAACACCCGCGACGTGTTCGGCGAGTACATCGAGCTGATCTACGACCTCACTCAGGCCGTCGAGGACGGCGCGACCGTGCCGGTTTTCTACGAGAGTCGGCTGATCCCGCTCGACCTGCCGTCCGGCGTGGACCCCGAGGTCATCGACGAGCGCGCCGACGAGGCGACCGCGGGCCTGGACGACTCCGAGCGGGAGCGCATCCAGCAGGCTGTCGCCGCGATGAACGCCCTATACGGCGCGCCGGACCGGCTCCGCCAGCTCAGCGAGGACATCGTCCAGCACTGGGAAGCCCGCAGTGCGGAGATGCGCAAGTTCATCGGCGCTCCCGGTAAGGGCATGATCGTCTGCGCCACACGGGAGATCTGCGCCGACCTGTACGGGCGAATTATCGCCCTAAAGCCGGACTGGCACAGCGACGACTTCAACGAGGGCAAGATCAAAGTTGTCTATACGGGCGACGCGACCGACGAGGACAAAATCAAAAGGCACGTCCGTCGCCCCTCACAGAACAAGGTCATCCAGCACCGCGCCAAGGACCCCGACGACGACCTTGAGCTGGTGATCGTCCAGTCCATGTGGCTCACCGGCTTCGACTCCCCGCCGCTGCACACGATGTACGTGGATAAGCCGATGCGCGGCGCCGCGCTCATGCAGGCCCTCGCCCGGGTCAACCGCACGTTCCGCAACAAGCAGGATGGCCTGCTTGTCGGGTACGCGCCCCTCACGGAGAACCTCTACGCGGCGCTCGCCGAGTACACCGCAAGGGACCAGAACACCAAGCCTCTCGGCCGGGACGTCGATGACGCGGTGGCCAAGGTCCAGGACCTCCTGTCCGTGATCGGCGACGAGATCCTGAGCGGATACGGCTGGCGCGCGCGTCGCGCCTTCAAGGGGCCGAAGGCCCATATCAACGCCATCCTGGGCACGGTGGACTACCTGCGCAACCCGAACACCCCCGGCAACCAGGTGGAAGAGGGCGAGCCGACCCTGGCCGAACGCTTCCGGCTTGTGTCCGCTCAACTCGGGCGCATGTACGCGATCTGCTCGAGCAGCGGGAAGCTCGCGGACTACCGGGCGGACATCGCGTTCTTCGAGGAAATCCGGGTCTGGATGGCTCGCTTCGACGCCGAAGAACGAAAGGCCCGTGGCGAGACCGTCCCGCCAGACGTCGAGCTCTACCTGAAGTCCCTGGTCGCGAGCGCGGTCGAGGCGGACGGCGTCACCGACATCTACGCTGCCGCAGGCATCGGCCGCCCTGACTTGTCCCACCTGGACGACGCGTTCATCGCCCGGATGCAGGAGCAGCGCAACCCTCACTTGGCCATCGAGGCGCTCCGCCGCCTCGTCGAGCAGGAGATGCGTCAGGTCACGAAACACAACATCGTCAAGCAGGCGTCCTTTTCCCAGCGGCTCGCCGACCTGATGCGCCAGTACACGAACCAGAATCTTTCGTCCGCCGAGATCCTCGCCGAGCTCGTCGCCTTGGCCAAGGAGGTCTCCGCCGACGCCAACCGCGGCAGCACCTTCGCCCCGCCGCTGAACAGCGACGAGCTCGCCTTCTACGACGCGGTCGCTCAGAACGAGTCCGCCGTCACCGAGATGGGCACCGACATCCTGGCCGACATCGCCCGCGACCTGGTCCGCACGCTTCGCCGCGACGTCACCACCGACTGGGTCTCCCGCGATGACGTCCGCGCCAAGATCCGCTCCACCATCAAGCGCCTCCTCGCCAAGTACGGCTACCCCCCTGACGCCGAGGCCGGAGCGATCAAGCGCGTCCTCGACCAGATGGAAACCTTCGCCGATGAATGGTCCCCCGAAGCCATGCGCGCCTCCCGTTGACTGACGTGGCCTGGTCGGCTGCTTCTCGTGCGGGGAACGTCGCCGAGTCACTGAATTCCGCAGTCGATCCTGATGTAGGCGGTTGCACTGCCTAGTGCTATATCGATGATCATCTTGTACTCGCACACGTGTACGAGTAAAGTACATCCTGTAGCGAAGCTTCTCCGCAGAAGCTCAAGCGGGCCGCCGAGGTGCTCGAACACCACGGCGGCCCTAGACCCCCTACCAGAAGCACCTGGAGAGGACCATGTCACCCATGATGACCCAGCCCGGACGGAATCCGCACGCCCACCTGGACGTTGCGTGCGCGGCCCTGGATGCGTCCGCGCGCCAGCGCGCAGACCGGCTCGCGAGAGCCACCGTCGCCCAGATGGAGGCTGCGCTGGCCCTGCTAAGCATGCTCGACCCGGAGGCGTTCGAGATCGCGTTCACCGCCATCCCCCCTGCCCCCCGCGACGACGGCGACGACGAGCCCATCGCGGTCTGCCGCGAATGCGGCGGCCTAGTCGGCATCTTCCCCGACCGCGGCCTGCGCTGGCAGCATTTCCGCGGCGACGGCAGCACTTCCGGCGCCCAGCAGGTCTACGAGGTGGGCCACGCTCCTCAGGTGACCTGGGTCCTTCCCGACGAGGATCCAAGCGACCTGTAGCCAGCATCCCGGTTCAGCGCCCCGCCGGGTTTGTCTTCCCGGCGGGGCACGTCGGGGTGGGTAGTCGGCGCGCCGCGGGATTGCGCGACGTTACGGATTCCTTAGGGGCTGTCCGAGGGCGCCGAAACGTTTCGGCCAGATGGTACTCATAGGGCGAAGGGAACGTGCGTATCCAGAGTCCGGCTGGGGGCCAGGGTGGCAGCCAAGTTCTCGGATGGCAGGTCGAGGGTTCGCCGTCACGGACGGCACCGGGGTTCTCGCGTTAGTACGGTTCTGCTGGAATCTCGCAGGGACGTGAAGCCGACCGGGGGATTCGCGCCCCATTATTTCCGGCGGCTGGCCGTGCAGATCGGCGCGGCGTACGTGATCCTCGCGGGTGGCGCCTTCGCCGCGGTCGGCTTCGCGCTGCCGTCAGCCGATTCGGGCAGCGCCGCGCCCGTTCGCATTCCGGCCGTCATCTTTCCCACGACCAGCCCGTCCCCGGCGCGGACCGGCGGCACCGCCGCCTCACCGGGGGCCACGACCCGCGCCGCCGCGCCGCCGAGCGCGACATCGCCGCCGGCGGTAGTGCCGATCGCGGCCTCGTCAGCCACCGCGTCACCGGTCGCCACGCCGTCGGACACGAACCCCGCGCAGCCGGCGGTAACCGTCACCTACCTCGTCGTCGCCCAGGGCGACGGCCAATTCGAGGGCGAGGTGACCGTCGTGAACAACGGGTCCGCGCCGATTTCCGGCTGGCAGATCGTCGTGGCGCTGCCCGGCGACCAGGTCACGTCCTTCTCGAACGCGAGCGGGGACGTCAGCGATGACATCCTCTTGCTTCAGCCCCAGTCTGACGCGGACGCCGTGGCGGCCGGCGGCACCCTGTCCGTCAGTTTCACCGCGATCGGCTGGGACACAACGCCGGAACTGTGCACGTTCGACTCCATCGCCTGCGGGTGAGAACCCCCTGCGGGCGAGCTGATCAGGCGGTCCCGGCGGCGAGCAGGACCTCGAGGACCTGCTCGCCGTATTTGGCTAGCTTGGCCTCGCCGACGCCGTTGATCTCGGACAGCTCGGCCAGCGAGGCTGGCCGGACTGCCGCGATCTGGCGCAGCGTGGCGTCGTGGAAGACCGTGTAGGCGGGCAGGCTCTGTTCCTTGGCGATGGCGCCGCGCCAGGCGCGGAGCTGCTCGAAGGCCGCCGTGTCGGCTGCCGACAGCTCGGTGGCCTCCAGCCGCGTCGCATCCACCGTGGCGCCCGAGCGGCGGCTGCTGGCGCGCGGGGGCTTGGGCATGGGGGCGTCGCGGCGGAGCGTGACCCGGCGGTCGCCGCGGAGGACCTCGGTGCTGTCCGGGGTGATCGCTAGCGTCTGGTATTCGCCCTGCACCGCGAGCAGGCCGCGGGCGAGAAGCTGGCGGACGACGCCGCGCCATTCGGCCTCGCGCAGGTCGGTGCCGATGCCGAAGGTTGTCAGCTCGTGGTGGGCGTACTGGGCCACCCGGTCGGTTTTGCGGCCGAGCAGGATGTCGATGACCTGGCCGGCGCCGAACCGCTGGTCCCGCTCGCGGTCCAGCCGCACGATCGTGGACAGCAGCTTCTGCGCGGGCACCGTGCCGTCCCACACTTCCGGCGGTGACAGGCAGGTGTCGCAGTTGGAGCACGCGGCGACCCGTTCGGAAAAATAGGCCAGCAGCTGCGTGCGGCGGCAGTCCGTCGTCTCGCACAGCGCGAGCATCGCGTCCAGGTGCGTCGCGAGCCGGCGC
>Ga0335074_10012698_pt1 | contig 11816 bp, 8 predicted proteins | sample Lox_Sample_23_FD_206715 | JGI IMG/M metagenome (GOLD analysis project Ga0335074, IMG submission 206715) | Soil microbial communities from Loxahatchee National Wildlife Refuge, Florida, United States - Lox_Sample_2.3 | ecosystem: Environmental > Terrestrial > Soil > Wetlands | place: USA: Florida...
AGGAGCTCGAACAGTGCAATGTCGGCAAACATTCCGGGGCGGAAAGAACCGATCTCGCGCTCCAGACCGAGGATTTTCGCAGGTCGGTATGTAGCTGCCCTTACGACCTCTCGAAGAGGCATCCCGAGGCAGAGAAACTTGCTGAGACAGGTCGGAAGGTCGTACGCAGGAAACCTAATGCTCAACTGGTGCAGATCGGTCGAGATCGTGTCGGGCAGTCGGCCGGCGGCGATCAACGCTGTGGCTGATGCCCACGAGAACGAGCCGCTACCGTGCGCGGTGTCCATAACAACGCCGTTGTCCCAGGCCCGTTTCGCGAAATCGAACAACTGCCCGTTCTCGTCGACGATCCGCATGCTTAGGCCGGTGCAGCAGTGGGTGAGGATATCGCCCGGCCTCATAAGTTCGAGCACCTCCTCAATCGAAGGTGGGGCAACCGAGACATGCACCATAAGCGGGAGCCCACATTCGTCGGCGGCACGGCGGGCGCGGCGGAGCGGCTCTATCCCGTTGTCACCAACATTCGGTGTCCCCATCCTGACCTTGACACCGACTACGAGATCACGATGCTCGTCTACGAGCCGGCGGAAAAGCCCGGTGTCGAGATACGAAAGATTTGCGCTCTCGTGGTTTTCGCCGACGAGCCCGATCATTGAGATGTTGAGAAAGGCTTTGATGCGGGCTACCGAACGCTCCACTATGAACTCCCTAAAACCCGGAAGGGTGAGAGCACCGGCCGAACCGGCATCGGCCCAAGTCGTGACGCCGGTTCTCGATGCAATTGGGTCGGGATCGAGGCCCCAGTAGGTCGCTCCTCGGTAAACATGTGTATGCAGATCGACTAAGCCCGGCGTGACGAACATTCCAGCCGCTTCGATGACGCGTGCAGCTGATTCAGGTGGGATCGAGCGCTCGACAGCGGCGATCCGGCCGCGGGTCACGGCGACGTCAAGCTGGCCTTCGTTTGAACCGCCGGGATCGATGACCTCGCCGCCGCGGATCAGCAGGTCAAAAGACATCCTCGAATACTCCTCCAGTTATCAGCCCCGACTTGGTGGAACACCTCGCGCGACAGTAGCAGCTGTGTGAGGAAATAAGGGGAAAAAGCCTGAACATCCAGGCTGACCCTGAGTGCACGGATCACGGCTCCTCCCCGAAGTTTGTCGTATCGCGCTGCCCCGTAGGCTCTTCCGGTTGAACGGGGGTATGCAATCTCGACCGAAGTTCGAGCGAGGGGGCCGCCGCGATCAACTCGCGTGAGTGCGGATGCTGCGGGTGATCGAAGAACTCGTCAGCTGGCGCGGTCTCGACTAATGCACCTCGGTACATGACCGCCACTCGATCGCTGATGTTCCTAACAACCGACAGATCATGCGTGATGATCAGGTATGTCAGCGCGAGTTTCTTTTGCAGGTCGCGGAGCAGGTTGAGGATCGCTCCTTGTACGGACACGTCCAAGGCGCTCACTGGCTCATCGGCCAGCAGTACGCTCGGGCTCGGCCCGAGCGCTCTGGCAATACTGATGCGCTGGCGCTGCCCGCCGGAGAATTCATGCGGGTAACGGTCGAGAGCTCGAGGGGAGAGCTGCACGAGCTCGAGTAATTCAATGCAACGTGCACGTGACTGAGCCGACGTGAGCTCAAGATGTCGCATCCCCTCGGCGATACTTGTCCCGATCCGCAGTCGCGGGTCGAGTGAACCGAAGGGGTCTTGGAACACGATCTGAACGTGACGCCGGAAGTCCATAAGTTGGGACCGCGAGGCGGTGAGCACGTCAAGATTGCCGAAGTACACGCTGCCAGAGGAGGGTTGGACCAAACGGAGCATGCACCGTGCCAAGGTGCTCTTACCGCTACCACTCTCGCCTACGAGGGCGACCGTCTCACCCTCGAACAGGGTCAGGTCGACAGCCTTGAGAGCCGGGAAGGACGCAGACGGCCTGCCCACGAGATCTCGTCGAGTGACGTAGCTCTTACTGAGCTCACAAGCCCTCAACACAGGAGCCTGACCTGGAGCCGTACTCATGCCACGCCCGAAGAAAGAGGGGTTGGGTTGTAGCATCGAAGTTGGCGGTCGTTGCCGGATGGATTAAGTAGCGGCAGGCTATCGGCGCATTGCCCGATCCTGTTGGGACAGCGCGGTTCAAATCTGCACCCCCGTGGGAGGTTGAGCATGTCGGGGACCTCCCCGCCGATCACCGGGACATCATGTCCGGGCGTTGCCAGCCCCGGCATGCTGCGAAGGAGCCCCTGGGTATAGGGATGGCGCGGATCCTGCAGGACGTCTTGGACTGGGCCGGTCTCGACGATTTGGCCGCAGTACATCACCGCGACGCGGTCTGCCACTTCGTCGACGACCGCGAGATCATGTGTGATGAAGATCGCGCTAAAGCCAAATTCGCGCCGCAGGCGCTGGAGCAGTTGGAGGATCTGTCGTTGCAGAGTGACGTCCAGCGCGGTCGTCGGTTCGTCCGCCACCAGGACCATTGGATCGGAGATCAGCGCTATGGCGAGGCCGACCCGTTGCCGCATCCCGCCCGAGAGCTCGTGGGGGTAGGCACGCATCTGACGGGAAGGGTCTGGCATGCCGACGGTTTCGAGCATCGCGACCGCTTTGGCAACCGCATCGGCCCGTGTTACTCTGCCGTGGGCCCGGATTGCTTCTGTTATCTGGTCGCCGACCCTGAAGCAAGGGTCCAGGCTGCTCATCGGGTCCTGGAAGACGGTACCGATCATCGCTCCACGCACCGCCCGCATATCCGACCGCTTGAGAGCCGCGAGGTCCCGGCCGTTGAGCAGGATTTGGCCCCCTGTGATCGCCGCGAACCGCGGCAACAATGACGCTACCGCGAGCGCTACCGTGGTCTTGCCGCACCCGCTCTCTCCGACTAGGCCGAGGATCTCTCCCCGCTTTAAGGATAACGTCACGCCGTCGACGGGCCTGATTATTCCCTGTCGTAGGTTCATGGTCACCGTAAGGTCCCTGACCTCGAGGAGACTGTCTTCGGTCGCAAACGGGCTCGTTACCCCATTTTGCTCAGAGTGATGAGTCTGGTTCGGCACGGCCGCGCTACGACTGCCTTAGACGTGGGTCGAATGCGTCCCGAAGCGAATCCCCGAAGATGTTGAGCCCAAGGACGATCAGCGCTATCACGACACCGGGGACAATTGCCATCCACGGGTCGGTCTGGAGGAAGGGCGCCCCAGTCGCAATCATCTGTCCAAGGCTCGGCGTCGGTGGCTGGGCGCCAAGGCCGATGAAGGCGAAACTGGCTTCCACCACGACACCCGAAGCGATGTAATAAGAGCTCATGACAAGCGCCGTCCCAAGCATGTTCGGCGCGAAATGCTTCAGTATAATGAGCCAGTCCGGGACGCCCAGGGCACGGGCGGCCTCGACAAACTCGCGCTGGCGCAGTGACGCTGCCTGAGTCCTCACGATGCGTGCGAAGCTCGCCCAGTTGACTACGACAACGGCGATAATAACGACCTTGAGCCCGGGACTGAAGACCCCGGCAAGTATCACCGCTGCAAGGATGACCGGGAACCCCCAAGCGAGGTCCATTAGGCCAGAGACACTGAGGTCTGCGGGGCCGCGGAAGTAGCCCGCGATCGAGCCCAATACGAACCCGATGAGAACGGACGAGACTGCCATCGTCACGCCCACATAGAGTGATATCCCCGTTCCGGCGATCACCCGCCACATCATGTCACGTCCGAATGTGTCGGTCCCGAAAACATGTCCTTTCGAAAAGGGTGGCTTCAGCGTCGCCGTAAGGTCCTGCTGCAAATAGAGATGATGCCATGAAGGGACCAGGAGGAGGAGGGCTCCAACAATGCCGACGACGAAGAATATCAGGACGAGAAGCGCACCGAGCATGCCAACCTTGCTTCGGCGAAGAGACGAAAAGCCTTCCTTCACAAGTGCGTACTTGACGACCGCGTCATCGTCAAGAGCTGCCTCGACAAGCATTTCCGTGTCACTCGGCACACGAATGTCGCTCATGCCCGCCCACCCTGACCGCGTATTCGTGGGTCGGCGAGACGATGGCCGACATCGGCGAGGAAATTACCCGCGATAACAACCGCTGCGAGGAGCAAGGCGAGCATCTGGGCGAGGGTGTAATCGCGCTGGAGAACGCTGTTGACCAATTGGAAACCTAGCCCAGGCCACGAAAAAATCACTTCGACGATCATCGAGTAGCCGACAATTGTCCGGATCATGACCCCCGCGAGCGCGATGACGGGCGGAAGAGCGTTTCTTAGGCTATGGCGCCAAGTGATCCGCCGTTCCGAGACGCCTCGAGCGCGCAGCGACTGAATGTACTCTCGATGGACCTCATCCAGGACAGAGGACCGCATTAGCCGGAAGTTGATCGCCACGGCTTCGGCGGATAGGACGACCGCAGGAAGTATGAGGCTGTCGAACCCTGTTGAGCCAGCGACTGGGAGCCAATGCAGCTTCACCGCGAATACTTGGATGAGTAGCACGGCTAAGAAAAAATTTGGCACCCCCATGCCCAGCACGGCGATAACGAGCAGGAGGCGGTCGACAACGCTGTTGCGCCTCCATCCCGCAAGGACTCCGAACGGGATGGCAAAGCCATAGGTGAGCAGTATCGCCGCAGCCGCTAACTCCGCGGTCCTCACCGCGGCATGCCTGATAATTGTCGAGATCGGTAGACCGCTTACAAGCGAAAGACCGAGACGGCCAGTCACCACGTGTCCCAGGAACAAGAGGTACTGGTCCAGGAGGGGCTTGTCCAAGCCGAGGCGCTTCGCCTCTGCCGTCTTGATGAACTTCTCCTGGCTGTAAGGATTGGTGACGGTCTGCATCACGCTCCCCGGAGCGACTCGGAGCCCGAAGAAGACGAGTGCGGAGACCACCAAAAGAAGGACGCAAGAGTAAAGGAAGCGATGCAGGACGAAACGGCCCATCAGCGTGAGCTACACATTGGTGGGCGAGGAAACGACGCACACCTCACAGGACCTCGGAGGTGTGCGTCTCATGAGGCGGTTCGTGGCGAAAAGGGACTAGGGCTCAATCCATACATCGTTCCAGCGAGGATAGATCATCGTGTTGGTCGGTTGCAGGCCGTGGACCTTCGAATTGTGGACCCAGACCTGGTTCGGCGTTACGAGCGGGATGATCGGTAGTTCGCTGGCGATTGCCACCTGCATTTGACGCGCTGCGTGATTGGAGGACGCGAGCGTCGTAGCGCTGAAGTACTCGGCGACGGCTTTCCGGGACGCTGGCGACGGACCGGTGTACGTGGCCGTCGGGAGGCTGAGAACGAACGCGATGATCGAAATAGCATCGTCGAAGAGCCACTCGAACATGAACGCTTCAGAAGTGGCAAGGCCGGGGAAAAAGCCCACGGTCTCCTGTACGAGCACGTTCATATTGATGCCAACATCTTGGAGGTTGCCGGCGATCGCCTGCAGGAGGTTTTCCTGGAACTCGTCTGGCTGCGTCCAGATCTCGAAGGAGATGGACTTGTGGCCGGCAGCCTTCAACAGAGCCTTTGCCTTCTCGGGGTCGTACTGGTTGTACGCCTCTACGGCTGGGTTGTAGCGGCTGTCTGCAGGGAAGAGAGGACCATAAGTCGGTACCGCGTAACCGAAGAACACCGCCTCGACTAAACCCCGACGGTCAATAGCGTGCGAGATGGCCTGGCGCACCTGCGGGTTGTTGAAGCCAAGGTCAGTCCGTGTCTGATTGAGCGCAATGTAATAGTTGGCAATCTGGGGAAGATCGACTACGACGAGGTTTGGGTTGGCCTTGAAGCCGGCCACGTTCTCGAGTGAGGGTTGGGTGACGCAGTCAACCGTCCCTGCCTCGATCTCGGAGCTTCGTGTCGCAGCGTCGAGTACGACGTTCCATTGGACTTTGTCGAGGTAAGCAGGCCCCTTGTTTGACACGAACGGCATGATCGTCGAGTAGTTCGGGTTGCGCTTGCCGACGACAGCCGTGGCGGGGTCGAACGACTCGAGAATGAACGGCCCGCTGCCGTCGACCGTCCCGGCGGTCCCGTACGAGTTCCCGTACTTGGCAGCATACGCTGGGTTGGCCGAGACCATCCAGACCGTTGCCATAGTGTTGAGGACGCCATACCACGGGTGCTTGAGCTTGATGAGCACCGTGTTGTCGGGACCGGCCGTGAAAGAGCTAACACCTGTGAGGAAGGCCGTATTTGGGCCCCCGTCCCGCTGGGATTCGAGGCAGGAAGCGATGGTTACGGCGTCGTCGGGTGCCCCGGACCAGTACTTCAGGCCCTGGCGGATCTTCAAGGTCACTGTGAGCCCATCGGGCGAAATGGTCCACGACTCCGCGAGGTCCGGGACGATATTACCTTCCGGGTCCTTCAGGATGACATTATCGAAAAAGGCGGGGTAATATTCGTCGGCGAAAGGGCCGTGCACCGTATTTAGCTTGGTCGGGGTGAGCAGGTACGCCTCGGTATAGGTACCTCCGCGGACCGGCGTGATAGCCGCGGACCGCTTCTCAAGTGCGGGCGATCGCTTGGTGAGCGGGTCAGCGCCAGCGGGCTCGGCTGCCAGCAGTGCAGCGAGACCGGACATGGACAAACCTAGCGCGGACGCGCGCAGTATGGCTTCACGTCGCGTGAGGGTGCCCTCGAAATGACCACGGACGACACTGTCAAGAGTTTCGCCAGAATAATCTTGGGATTCTGGGGCATGTTTATGAGGCATCAATCTCCTTTTCCAAGGTCCGGACAATAATTCACTTTCGTGCTCGCTAGGCCAGTTGAACTATGTGCTCGGGGCCCGTGTGGTCCAACCTCCTACCACAGTGTAACCACGGTTGGAGTCCCCCACAAGCGTGGGCGACCCGTCGTCGACCGCGACGACGGCGTAGTCAAGGCCTGGTCGGACAAGCCCGCTTTTCGTCAAAGCCGAGACCGCTTACCTCTGGGAAGCTTGCGGGTGCGGTCGTAGCGTGCGGGCTCCCGTCTGAGCGAAGGCTGACGAGCCAGGGCGAGCTCGGCTCTTTCGAGAGCTCACGGGTTTCGGTCCACGGAGTGGGCGTAGCGGCGGGATCGGCCCAAGGGGACCGCTGGCTCCCGGCACGGACCGACTTCAAGAGCCGTCGCGGAGGTCTCCCAGACGTTGAGAGGTGAAATTGAGGTCGTCGAAGCTGACCCGGCAGCCCTCGCCTGTGGGTGACTGCGCCTCGAAACCGAGGGTGGCCTTCGTGGATATGCCCTCGAGGCTGAAGAAACGGATCATCTGCCAGGCTTTCCCGTCGAGGGAAGCGTGGTAGGCGAAGGCCGGGCCGAGCCTTGAGACCCGAAGCCATGCAGCCGGGCCGTCAACGACAAAGGCGTTGGCATCATCGGATACTTCGCGAGTAACCACCGAGACGATCATCGGCTCGGCCTGCGGGGACAGCTCGAAGCAGAGCTTGCCCCAGTGGCGGTCGTCGAGCCAAAGTAGCAGGACGCCCGCATCGAAGGTGGAGGCGAAGTCGACTGTGACGCGGGCGCTGAACTGGAAGTCGCCCGCTGGAGGGACCCCGAGCAGGGTCGCGCCATTGAGAAGCGTCTCAGCGTTGAGCTGGGTGCCTGCTCCAGGGTCGATGAAAATGTCGCTGTGGGGGGTCGCCCAGGCCGTCACCGTCGCCGACGTCTCGTCGATCGACCACGCCTCCTCGGACGACGGCGACAAGTCGAAAGGCAACCCCGGCACGTTCCACGCAATTGTCATGTAGTCCTTGTCCCTTGTGAGCCACTTCCGGACGACGTGTCGCAGGCTACCAGTGGCACGGAGGGACGTCGGTTCGCTCATTCGCGTCGTGACGGTTTGTTGGCTAGTTTCGGTCGCATGGAAACTTGGGACGCCATAAGAGCACGCCGCAACGTGCGCACCTTTACTGACCGGCCTATTGCCGAGGCGGATCTGCACCGGATCCTCGAGGCAGGATGGCGATCGCCGTCGGCTTCTAACCGCCAGAAGTGGGACTTCGTCGTCGTCACTGACCGCACCCAGTTGAATGACCTATCCGTGTTGTGGGCCCACGCGGGCCATGTCGCCACCTCGGCTGCCACAGTCGTGCTGGTCCTGCCCGAGCCTGGCAACGACCATGAGCGCTCCCTCAATGAGTACGACCTTGGTCAGGCCACCATGCTCATGATGCTGGGCGCCGCCGACCTCGGGATCGGGAGCGGCCATGCCTCCATCTCGGATAAGGACGAGTGCCGTCGCCTGCTCGGTATACCTGCTGGCTTCGACCCGGCCTACTTTCTCGCTTTTGGTTACCCCGCCGACCGTCCGCTAAAGCCGGTCGAGCACCCCGATCGCAAACCCTTCGACGAAGTTGTCCACTTCGCTCACTGGTAATTCGGTGAGGTGCGCCCAGCCGCATTGATCACTAGTCGCGACTATCTATCCACTGTCCCGATATCTGCGGCCTGGCTCTCAGGGCAACAAGGAGCCAAATTAGCCGTTAGAGGCTGGGCGCCGTCCGCTTGGGCGCCAGACGAGGATCGTCGATGAGGGGCCGGGTGAGATGTCGGCCGAGGACGTCCGCTCGTCGTTGCGATCGCTCACCTCGCTGGTCGACCCCCACTTGCGGCGTGAGCGCGCGATGCGTCGGCGGGCCCGCTCGGATTCTCCCCCCCAGATGCCGTGGTCGATGTGGTTGTCGAGCGCGTAAGTCAGGCAGGCATCCTTCACGTGGCACTCAGCGCAATAACGCCGAGCCACCTCGACGCCGGCCCCGTCGTTCGGGAAGAAGATCTCAGGGGACAGGCCACGGCATCGCGCCTCGAGCATCCAGGACGTCCCGCGGCCGTCATCTTCGCGACCCCGTTCTCGTTCGGTCATGAAAGATCCCTCCTTTGGTCTCTGGAGCGCACGCCACCCCAGGCACACCCCGCTCCGAGTGAGAGCGAGGCACTGAGCATCAAGTCGATGAACGCCTGAGGGCCCCGGGCCCCTGGCTTCGTGCCGCCAGAGGCCCGGGCCCACCTGGGCTCCCTAACCGGCTAGGTGCCGGCTATCGCTACGACCGGCAAGTGCTGGTTGAGGCCGCTCGGAGCGGGTGCCGCCGTGGCGTCCCCGAAGCCGAAGACGGCCCCGTCGGCGCCGGCCATGAAGTAGCCGCCGTTGTCGGGGGTGAGGGCGATGCCGACGATGTCGTCAACCGTGACGTCCCTCCCGGGGAGCGACCCATAAAATCGCACCGACCCGAACGTGAAGGCCCCTCCGTCGGAGCCGACAAGGATGTAGCCCGTCCCTGTCCGAGAGGGCAGTATCGCCCGGATATCGTTCACGTGCTTGCCGATCCCGGGGAGCGAGCCGTAAAAACGGGCTGACCCGAAGGTGAAGACCCCTCCATCGGAGCCGACGAGCATGTAGCCCGCGCCATCGGGCGAGGCGACCATCCCGGTCACGTCGCGCACGTGCTTGCCGATGCCGGGCAGCGAGCCGTGGAACTTGGCGTCGCCAAAGGCAAACAGGCCTCCGTCGCGGCCGACGAGCCAGTAACCGCGCCCGTCGTGGGTCGGGGCGATGGCGACGATGTCCAGGGTGCGCACTTTCATGGCGGGGAGGTCGCCGTACCATTTCGCGTCACCGAACGCCGACACGGCCCCGCGCGCCGTGACCGTCCAGTAGCCCTTGGCAGTAGGAGTGCTCGCGATCCCGACGGCCGGCCCGGTGGACGCAGAGGTCGTGGCACCGCCGAGGGACGGAGCCGCTTCCTCGCCGTAGACGTCTCCGGTCTTCGTCAACAGCCAGTACCCTTTGGCCGGGTAGTCGACCGATTGCGTGCGGCGCGCTGACAGTGCCGAGACCACGCCGGCCATCCCCGAATAGTGGGCCGTGACGGGGTGGTCCCCCCCGTACCAGAACTGAACTGCGCAACTGGCCTGCCCTTTCACTACCCGCTTGTCGGCACACCCATTAACAACGGTCCCGTTGTTCTTGGTGAACTCGACTACGCCCGCTGAGACCCTCGGCACGATCAAGGCCGTGTACGTGACGGCTTTGCCGATCGGGGCGGGGTTTGCCGACGACGACAGCGATATCTCGGCTGACGCCGTGACATGTTCGCCGACGAGAGCTGAAGAGGACGCGAAGCCGCTCATCCCGGAGTAGATGGCACCGATGTTGCGAAGGCCCGCAGTTGGGAAGCTCGTTGAGCAATTTGCCTGACCGTTTACGACCGGCCGCAGGGTGCAGCCACTAAGAGAAGTCCCGTCGACGGTGAAATTGACCGTGCCACCTGCCAGGCGGGGGGAAACCGTGGCCGTTAGGTCCACGGTCCTACCGGTCAGCACAGGGTTGGGGGAGGCCGACAGAGCCGTCGTGGTCCGGGCCGAGGGCACGGGAGGTGCGACCGGCGAAGGTGGGGTTGGAGGTACCGCCGGCTCGATATCACCCGCCAAGCTAATGGAGTAGCTCCCGGGAGCCGGGTTCACGACGCCATCGGCAACGATCTCCAAGAAGTCCCCGGATGTGACGCTTGCCCCAAGTGTGAGGATCACGTCGTTGGTGGCCGCCCCGGTGATCGAGACCGGGTGCGAGGAAAAGCCATGCGTGAGGTCGACGACGTCGTAGTCCCCGACGGCTCCCTGGAAAACAGTCCCTGCGGGGCCCCTCAGCTCGATTGTGGCTGTGCCGGCTGCGAGCGTACCGGTGGCGCGGAGATCCCCGATCGAGTACTGGGCCGACGCGCCCGGAGCCGTCGAGCTCAGCCCGATAGTAGCCAGCACTGGCGCTGGGGCGGCAGTGACGACATAAGCGGGTAGGTTGACCGCTACCGAGTCTGCACTGGTGGCGATGCTGAGATTGCCCGCCGAGCCGCCGTAGTCGCCGGCCGCCGGGTTGGTCACGCCCGTGATGTCGACCGTCAAGGTGTCACCCGCGGCGATCGCGTTCGGCAGGGAGAAGGTGACCTGGTTGTCCGTAGACGAGGAGCCGGAAGGTGCGGCCTTGACCGAACCGGCGGGCACGTTCGCTGACGCGGCAGCATGCGTGTCGTCGAAAACTGTGACCGACGACGCGGCGAAAGATGTCCCCGGTGGTGCGAGCAGGGTCACCGTTGCACCCGGGGCTAGCGTCGAGAAGGACCTGAAGCCGACCGAGTACTCGACCCCGGTGGCGTTCGCCGTGCTTTGAGAGAGGGACACCGTCGGGTTGGTCACCGAAGTGCCTATCGCAAGCGGAGCGCTTACGGCGCTCGCCGAGCTGGGCGCAGCCGCGCTGATCGTGTCGGTCTGGGTATCAGATGGGTTGCGGGACCCGGCCATGGTTACGGACAGCTCGTCACCGGCTGTCACGGGTGCCCCCAGCTGGAGGGTCACCGACTGCCCGTTGGGCCCGGCGCCGAGGCTGGCCACTCTTACGGTCCCAGGGACGCTCGAAGCTTGGGTAGTCAGGTCGGTCACCTTGTAATCCGCTGTCACGCTCGGGAAAGCAACGTTGTCTGTTGCGCCCGCGCTGGCGGCAGTGGATGTAAGGGTGATACTTGCCCCAGGCACCAGGGAAGAGGACGCCTTGAAGGCACCGATCGTGTACGTCGCCAGGCTGCCGGCCAGCGGTGGTGCCGCCGTCGGGCTGAAGCTCGGAGTTGACGAAGCCGCCACGATCTGGTACATCGCCGTACTGGCGGGGGACGGGTTGGCCGAGGTCGAGACGTCCAAGCTGTACGGCCCCGGGGTAACCGGGTTGGTGACGCTCTCGATGTAGAGCGAGAGCGAGCTCCCCGCGTCGACCGCCGCCGAAAGGACAAGGGTGACTCCGTGGGCTCCGGTGGCAAGGGCTGCGCCCGTTACGGGCTGGCTGCCCGAG
>Ga0335074_10012699_pt1 | contig 11815 bp, 15 predicted proteins | sample Lox_Sample_23_FD_206715 | JGI IMG/M metagenome (GOLD analysis project Ga0335074, IMG submission 206715) | Soil microbial communities from Loxahatchee National Wildlife Refuge, Florida, United States - Lox_Sample_2.3 | ecosystem: Environmental > Terrestrial > Soil > Wetlands | place: USA...
CTCCCTGTCGCAGCCGCTCCAGCGCGAGGTCGAGGGTCGGCCCCCCATCGTTGTCGAAGAAGATGTCGATGCCGTCCGGACAGAGCTCCGTGAGTCGTTGACCGACATCCTCGCGTCGGTGGTCGATCGCGCCGTCGATCCCGGCGCCCTGGAGGAGCCAGTCGCACTTCGCCGGCCCTCCGGCGATCCCGATGACCCGCAGCCCGCGAAGTTTCGCCAGCTGGACGGCGACCGAGCCGACGCCCCCGGCGGCCCCGGAGATCACGAACGTTTCGCCGGACTTCGGCCGGGCGACCTCCGTGACCCCGAAGTACGCGGCGAGTCCCGTGAGTCCGAGCGGGCCAAGGGACCAGTTCGGGCTCACGCCCTCCGGTACGCGATACGTCGGAGCAAAGCCCGTGCCGTCGCTCACCGAGTAGTCTTCCCATCCCATGTGACCCTGGACGAGCTCCCCGGGCCGGAACCCCGGGTGACGCGACTCGAGGACCTCGGAGACCGCGATCGCGCCCATCGGTTTCCCGATCGGAATCGCCGCTTGCTCCGACTCGGGCAGGTCCGCGCGTCCGACGAGGAATCGTTGCGTGGGACCGTAGTCGAACCAGAGATTGCGAGCCAGGAACTGCCCTTCGCCGGGCTCGGGCACCGACCCCTCTGCCCACCGGAAGTTCGCTTCCGTGATCGGGCCGTCGACTCGTTTCGCGATCAGCCACTGCCGATTGACCCGGTTCGTCACGCGGCGCCTCGGAATTCCGTCCGGCGAGCGCGCAACTCGGGATATACTCGACCGCGCGCCGGGGCGTGGGGGAGGCGCGCTACGTGGTCGGAGCCGAGGTGGGCCGGTCGAAACGGATCTTCAGGACGAGGATCGCGAGCGCGAGGCCGAGCGTGAGGGTGTTCGCGGCGATCACCGGCACGGAGGACGTCAGTCCGCCGTAGACGACCCAGCCCACGAGGCCGACGGAGAAGACGGCGAAGGTGGTGAACGAGATGTCACGGGCATCCCGCAATCTCCAGACCCGGACCACCTGCGGCACGAAGGCGGCGGTCGTCAGGGTCGCCGAGATCGAGCCCACGATCGTGATCCACGTGGAGGTCGCGTCCATCGAACGTTCGGAGACGCGCGTTCGGATGAACTCGAGGGTCCGTGGCCCCGGCGCCGCGCCGGATCAGGCCTTCGCGCGGCGCCGGCGGATCGCGCGGGCGCGCGAGGCCAGGAAACGGCGGGTCTCCACCTCGTCCGCGATCACGAGCCGTTCGAGGTCCGCGATCGGCCGACGGCTGCGATCGACGCGGACGTTCACCCAGTGGTCGCCCCAGATCCGGGGCTCCCACGGCTCTCGGTGCATCACGATCAGCGCGGCCGACTCCATGCCGCGCTTGTCTCCGCCCTCGGCCGCCCCGGCCTTCAGCGCCCGGAGCATGCGTGACCCGAGCGTCCCCCGAGCCGACTCGAACGCTCGGGCCATCGCGGGAACGACCGACGCCGCAGCCAGCATGTTCCCCTGGCAGGTGTAGCCCTCCCCGACCTGATGGAGCGCGTGCTCGATGCACTTGCGACCGGTCCACGCCGCCGCCCGTCCGCGGCGGTCGACGACCCCGAGCTGGCGGTGATCCCGTCCGGGGTCCGATCGGGCGAGCCGACGGACGACCTCCTCCGCGGCGAGGCCCTTCGCGAGCAGCTCGATCCCGCGGGGTCCGAAGGTCGCGTTCGTCATCGCCTGGGTCGCGACCGCGCCGACGCGCCACCGGGCCCACGGGACGACGGCGCCGACGCTCGGCGGCTTCGTGGAGACCGCCACGCCCCAGAACTTCCGGTCCGGATCGGTCGCCACGATAGAGAACGTGCCGTGATCGTCGGGGTCGTGCACGAGGAACCTCACTACGCCCGAACCGGCTCCGCGGCCGGCGCGAGCCACTTACCGCCCCAATGGTCGAGCGCGTCGAGCACGGGGCGCAGTTCGCGGCCCTTGCTCGTCAGAGCGTACTCCACCGCGACCGGTTGAGTGGGGAGGACGTGTCGCTCGACGATCCCCTCTCCAACGAGGTACTTCAGCACCCGTGAGAGCGACTTTCCCTCGATGCCGGCCCCCGCGTGTTGCAACTCGTGGAACCGGAGCGGCCGATCCATGAGACGACGGATGATGATCAGCCGGCACTCGACCCCCACGCGGCGGATCGCGTCGATCGCCGGCGAGCCCGGGTCGGCCCGCATACGCCCGATCCGAGCGGAAGGCATCGGCGACACCGAGGGGCGTCGCGCCGTATAAGGGCGCGAGGTCGCGCCCGAACGACGGCGATCAAGGTGGTTCGGCGGGCTCCAGCCATGCGCATCGATCCGAACCCGAGCGCCGCGAAATCCGACCCCTTCCAGCTCGAGCCGGAGGCGCTGCTCGCGTCCCTCCTCCCCCGGAAGGGCGATCCGACCGCCCGCCGCGACGACGCGGTGCCAGGGGAGTCCATCATATCGGTGCAGCGACCACACCGTGAGTCGGGCCGCTCGCGGGAAGCCAACGGCTGCCGCCGCCTGACCGTACGTGATCACCCGACCGCGGGGGACCCGGGCGATCACGTCCCGGATCCGCCGGAGCACCGATGGTTCCTCCGGCACGGCGGCGAACCGGTCCGAGGCGTAATCATGGTTACGCCCTAAATCGGTGCTTCACGGCCGTGGATCCGGCGGACCGCCCCCGACTCGATACGCCTCCGGACGGAGAATCTCATCCTGACTGCGCATCGCAACTCCGAGAATCAGCGAAATCGAGCCGGCTATCAGGAGGGCCGGCCCGACGACCGTCAGACCCGTTGTGATGGAGTAGGTGAAGTTGACGGAAGTCGGAGGGTCAGTTTGTTGCGCCCATGCAAGGAAAATGGAACCTCCGTTTGGTTGTGTCAGTGAAATGCTACCGCTCAGTCCTCCCTCCACCTGCATGTAATTCGCCACCTGGCTCACATTGTCGCAATAATGCGAGCAGCCGGCGGCGTCCAGGTATACCTCTCCGCTCGAGGTCCAACTCACCGACACCGGGATCCCTCCAGTAATGGAGAAACCCGAAATATTCTCGGTAAGCTGATACCAACCCCCATTCGCAGAGTCCAATGCGATCGTCTCGTTGTGACTGCCCTGCGGTACGACTGGGACAAACAGGAGTACCGCGCCGGCCATCAGCAATACGATTCCGAGCACCACCGATACCGCTCTCACGGGGACAACTCCGGACGGGATCAGCCGTAACGCCTCACAGGCTGTCTCGATACATATCCTGTCTTGAAGTGGGAGTCGGAAGGGGGCCGGTATCCAGATACCCTCTCGGCAGAGATCGCGTCTGGCTCCGAGTCAGAGCGTGCGAGATCACTCTTGCACTTCGCCCACTGGGGCGGGCGCGGGCCTAGTCGCGGCGGTTCGACAGAATGAACTCGTTGCCGTCGGGATCCTCGAAGACGGCGCGCACGAACGTCCCCAGCGACGACTCGAACTGGGTCGGCTGGAGGGTCAACGAGCCGCCTCGGCGCACGATCTCGGCACACGCCGCGGCCGGATCGGAGTGGAAGAGCACGACCCCGGTCGGCGTGCCCGGATCGCGTCCCCCTTCGTCGGGACGCATCACGTGCATCGTGAGCAGGGTCTTCGAGTTCGGGAGCTCGAAGACGATCCGCTGTGCCTTCTCGTCGAACAACAGTTCCTTCAGCCGAAGCGTGTCCCGATAGAAGGCCCGGGACTTGAGCGGGTCGCGGATGTGCAGGGTCACGGCGTGGAGGCCCTCGATGACGTCGCTCACGGACGCCGTACGGGGCGCGGGCGATTAAGCGTTCGGCCCCGCGTCGGGGCGCCTTAATAGGCGCCGGGCGTTCCGCGCCCGGGAACGGATGGGCGCGCCCGGTGCGGCCGGTATAGAACCCCAACCCGTCGCGAGCCCCCTGACCCGATCGGCGATCTTCCTGGTCTCGACGATCTCCCGATTCCCGACGACCCGGGAGACCGTGCGGTCGCTCTGTGCCAATCTCGCCGGCTTGGTCCGCTCGGTCGGGTTTCGCGAGCTCGATGGATCCCTCTCGTGCGTGATGGGATTCGGCTCCGACGCGTGGGACTTCCTCTTTGGACCTCCTCGACCCGCCGAGCTGCATCCGTTTCGGGAGATCCGGGCCGAGGGCCGGGTCGCTCCCGCGACGCCCGGGGATCTCCTCTTCCACATCCGGGCGAGCCGGATGGATCTCTGCTTCGCCCTCGAGACCGCGATCCTCTCCCGACTCGGCGCCGCCGCGACCTCCTCGGATGAGGTCCAGGGGTTCCGATACTTCGACAGCCGGGACCTCATCGGATTCGTCGACGGGACCGAGAATCCGAAGGGCGGAGCGGCGGTCGCGGCGGCGATCGTCGGCGCCGAGGATCCCGAGTTCGTCGGGGGGAGCTACGTGATCGTGCAAAAGTACCTGCACGACCTCGCCGCGTGGAACGCCATCCCGGTCGAACAGCAGGAGCGGATCGTCGGACGGACGAAGCTCGATGACATCGAACTCGACGACGCGGTGAAACCGACGTACGCTCACAACGCGCTCACCACGATCGAGCGAAACGGCGAGGAGATCCAGATCCTGCGCGACAACATGCCGTTCGGACGGCCATCGCAGCAGGAGTTCGGTACCTACTTCATCGGGTACAGCCGATCGCCCGCGACGATCGAAGAGATGCTCCAGAACATGTTCGTCGGGCGCCCGCCCGGCAACTACGATCGGCTGCTCGACGTCAGTCGCGCCGTGACGGGTTCCCTCTACTTTTGCCCGTCCGCTTCGTTCCTCGACGGCGTGACGTAGCCCGCCTCGCGCGCGGCGACGCGCCGAGATCGGTGAGTGGCGGCGGACGGCCCCGGGGCGCGATCCAGCTGAGCAGCTCGAGCTGCTTGCCGTTCGGGTCGCGCAGGAAGACGAAGCGCACTTCGCCCTGGTCGAACGCGGCGACGGGTCGAGCGCCCAGGGCGCGGAGGCGACGGACGATGTCCGCCATGTGCTCGACCCCGAAGATCAGCGAGCTGTCGATCGCGACCGACCTCCGGAACGGCCGGTAGAGCGGTCCGCCCGGCGCCAGGCGGTACAGTTCGAGGATCTGCCGGGTCGCCGCGGCCCGCATCCACACGATCTGCGTGCCGTCCGCCATGCGGAAGCGGGAGATCGGTCGCAGGCCCAGGGCACGATAGAACCGGACCGACCGGGCGAGATCGTCGGTGCGAACGTCGGTGCACACGAGCTGCGCGCGGAGCGCGGCCACGGCGGCGGTAACGGCCCGCAGGGAAAAGCTTCGGTGGGCCACCCACGACCCGGACGGTTCCGTTCCACCGCCGCATTTTTTCTATGGCGTGGGCCCACCCTGCCTACATGGTCCCCCCGGCATCGCCCGCTTCCGGGGCGACCCGCCTGTGTCCCGTCTGCGGCTCGACGATCCCCGACCCGAGCTCCTTCTGCGAGCGGTGTGGCCACCGCATCCCCCCTCGGGTCGGCCCGATGCCGATCGGCCGCTACCCGTTTCCGCGGATGCAAGTCGATCCAACCGAGGACCTACCGTACATCGATGCCCGATGGGCTCTCCTTGTCACCGGTCTCGCGCTCGCCGTGGCCGGAGGGTTCCTGCTCGCGGTGGACGCCGTCGTGACTGGCGTCAGCCCGTCGACGGGAGGCTCCGTGTTCGAGTACGTGCTCGAGATCCCCGGAGCCGTGCTGCTCGTCGTCGGGCTGGTCCTCTTCCTCCTCGGTCTACTGAAGACGCTCTGAGCCGAGCGAGGGGCCGCTCGCGGGCTTGAAGAGCCGGACCTCGAGTCCGATCCCGTCGACCTTGATGACGCACTCACCGAAGGGGCTGCGCCGGGCCAGCAGCGCGAACTGCTCCTTCGTGTACGCGCGGCGACGCAGCGAGACGAGCGCGCGTCGCGTGAAGTACGCGCGCAGGGGCCGGAGCCCCATCGCGTCGACCTCCTGACGGATGAGCTCGTCGGGGGCGTCCCGACGCATGTCCTCGATCGACGCGCTCCGCCCCGGCCGCAGGACGCGATACATCTCGTTGACCGCGGCCTGGGGACGGCTGAAGTTCTTGAACGCCGCCTGACAGACGACGAGGTCGAACGAGTTGTCGGGGAACGGCATCCGGGCCGCGTCCCCCTGCCGGACGTCCAGCCCGACGCCGGCCAACGCGGCGCGTCGCTGCGCGATCTCGACGAACGTTCGGCTGATCTCGAGCGCCGTCACGCGGGCTCGGCCCGTCCGTGCGAGCTCGACCGAGAAGTATCCGGGACCGGGGGCGACCTCGAGCACCTGCGCGCCCGCGGGGAGGCTCGCCACCGTCTCCACGGCCTGGCGCTGCCAGGCGGCGACCTGCGTCGGCGTGCCTCGAGTCCGGTCGTACCATCGTGCGATCGCCCCTTCCATCGCCACCCCCCGATAGCCCTTCGTCGCGCTCTCGGGATCGGAACCCAGCGACTCCGCATCCCCCGGGGCGAACCGCGTGGTGCTTTCGGTCATCGTGCACTCTCCGATCCCTCCTACGGAGCGCGAAGTCGATAGACGGAGCGCACCCGTCGTGAGGACCACCGGTGAGCCGCCGGCCCCGTGCCGGTTAGAGCACGCCGAACCGGTCGAACTGAACGCGACTCGTCCGGATCGCGTCCTCGACGTCGATCGAGAGCCCGTATCGATGGAAGTACCGGTCGAGCGCCCCGAGGCCGTGGCGCATCGCGGCGAGCGCCTTCTCGAGGCGGATCCACGGGGAGGTTCCCAGCCGGTCGATCCGCAGCGCGGACGCGAAGTCGATGAACCACGGCTCCCCGTCGTGCACGAGGATGTTGAACGGACTCAGGTCGGTGTGGACGATCCCGGCCCCCGCGAGGTCTTCGATCCCCGCGAGGGTGAGGTCCCGGAACCGCGCCGGGTCCTCGAGGGCCACGTGCTGCAGGGTCGGCGCGGCGCCCTCGGCCGCGCCCAGGTACTGCATCGAGAACATGTTCTCGATCCGGCGCCCGGGTTCGGGCACCCGTGCGCCGCCCTCCCAGGCATAATTCAGGAGATCGAACTCTTCGAGCGCGCGCCGGCCCATCGACTCGAGCTTGATCGCGCCCCCGCCCCGGTGCGAGGTCCGATACTGACGGTAGACCTTCACCGCGACGAGTCGGCGCTCGTCACGGCACAGGTAGACGTCGGCTTCCTTGCCCGAACCGAGACGCTGCCCCACCTCGAGGGCGAGCCCGGAATCGGCGATCGCGTCCGCTACCTCGGCGTGCGTCGGTTCCGCGAAGGCGATCTGACCGCTGCGGATCTTCCAGCGCACGCTCTTGTCCAGATACTCCTCGTTGGGCACGGTGTCTTCCCGGCCCCGCGTCGGTCGGCCCCGGAGAACGAATCGATGCTGCGGCCCGGAGGGGGCTACCGGGAAGAGGTGGGCCCACCATGGGTTCGCGTCCGCATCGACGTCGTACTCACGGTGAACCTCCCGGCCCCAGGGCCGAGAGGGGGAACCCTCCTCCGGGGCTTAAGGCCCTCGGGCGACGCGTCGTCCGCCTTGCCGGGGCCCCTCCCGGGACGGCCGATCGCCGCGTTCTGAGTCGGGAATCCCTTCCCGAGTTCGTGACCCGCGCTTCATAGTTTTCATATAACTTGCCGGCGCAACATCTAGTACCATGACGCAGGTCCTCGAGGACCTTGCGGAATTGCCCCTGGGCTCGCATGCCCTGAGCCTCCACGCCGACGCGGACGAGGCCGAGGATCACGCGATCCGTTTCCTCTCCGGCACGCCCGAAGGGGGGACGGCGATTTACTTCGTGAACGACGAGCGCACCTCCGCCGAGTACAATGCCCGCCTCGCGGACGTATCGCCGGGGCACGTCGGATGCGTCGTGGCGCTCGGCCACGAACAGGTCGAACTGGTCGACGGGAAACTCCGGCCCGCGAGGGAGGTCCAGGAATTCTTCGCCGACCACCAGGACGGGGTGACCGCGGGCGGGGATACTCTCTCCATGTACTGGACGTCCACCAACGTTCCGGAGCACCTCGAGTACGAGCAGTGGTTCGACCAGCAGCCCCGCGTCGACTCCCGCTTCGTCTGCCCGTATGACCTGAGAAAGGTCCCGAGCGACCAGGCGACCGAGATCCTCGCCGAGCTCGGTCGTCACCACTCGCACGTGGTCCTCTCCTCGTCGCCGGAACCGGCGATCCGGCTCCTCCAGCTGTTCGTCTTCGAGACGGCGGGGGATCTCCCGCGCCAGCTCGCCGCCAATCTCCGATGGGCGGTCGAGCAAGGGTACGTGCATCCCTCCGGTCCGCTCGATCCGCTCCAGCTCACGCCGACCGGGCTCGCCCTCGTGCACGAGTGGGGCGACCGCACGACCGTCGACTGGTGAACGTCGGCCGGGGCCCGATCGCTCCCGGCACAACTCTTTCCGTCCGGGCCCGATGCGGGCCCCGTCCCCATGACGACGGTGACAGTCCTCGGAACCAGCGCGGCCTGGCCGGCCCCGGGTCACGCGTCGAGCGGGTATCTGCTCGAGGAAGGGGACGCGACGCTGGTCCTCGATCTCGGGTACGGGACGCTCGCGCGCTTGCTCGCGCTCGCCGACGTCCCGCGGATCGGCGGGGTCTTCGTGACCCACTCCCATGCGGACCACGCGGCCGACCTGCACGGCCTCTTCCGCGCGGTCACCCTCTCCCGGCCCCCGTTCGAACCCCCGGGCGTGTACGGACCCGCGGACGTGCTCGATCGGGTGGGACCGCTGGACGGTCCGGGAGGCGGGGAGCGGGTGCGTGAGGGTCTCCGCTACCGGTCGATCGACGCCGGGGCGCGGCTGGAGATCGGTCCCTTCCGGCTCCAGACGTTCTCCCTGCCCCACTTCGTTCCGAATCTGGGGGTGCGGATCGAGGTCGGGAGGAACGTGATCGCGTACACGGGGGACACGGGCCCATCGGACTCCCTCCTTCCGCTCGCTCGGGACGCGGACCTGTTCCTCTGCGAGACGACGTATCCGACGCCCCCCTCGGAGCCCGGCCCCCGCCTCCTCCTGTCGGCTTCGGAGGCGGGCCGGTACGCGCGCGAGGCCGGGGTCCGCCGGCTCGTGCTGACCCACTTCTGGCCCGGCGAGGAGCGCGAACCGTATCGACGGGCGGCGGCGCGCGAGTTCCCCGGTCCGATCGAGCTGGCGTCAGAGGGAGCCGTGCTCTCCCTCGATTCCAGTGCGTGAGGGGGCTTTTTCTGCCCCCCCGGCTCTCTTGGGGACGTGGCGCGACCGATCGGAGCGGGAGTACTGACTGTCATCGGCGGAATTTTCATCCTGATCGGCGGGATCGCGTTCGCCGTCATCGGGGCGTTCCTCTTCGCGTTCTTCGGCTTCCTGACCGCGTTCTTCTACCTCGGCCTCTTGGTCGGACTCCTGACGATCATCGTCGGCGTGCTGATGCTCGCGGTGCCGAAAGGTCACCTCGCCTGGGGCGCGCTCGCGATCGTCTTCTCGTTCCTCGCCTGGCCTTTCGCGCTCGGCGGGTTCTTCCTCGGGTTCATCCTGGCGCTGATCGGCGGCATCCTGGCGCTCGTCTGGAAGGACACCCCGGCCCCCCCGATGGCCTACACCACGACGGGGACCCCGGTCCCCCCGCCTCCCCGCTGAGCGGGTCGTCCCGCCCGCGCTCAGCCCAGCGCGTCGTGGTCCGACCGCAGATCGTTCCCGTGGTTGAGGAACGACTTCAGGTTCACGAGGTAGTACGCCCAGCCGGACTGGACCCCGCCGAAGAGGGCGACCCACTTCTTTCCCGATCTGAACCCGCGATGGGTGAGCGAGAGGACCGTCCCCTTGCCCTTCTTCGTGAGCTCGAAGGCGGCCTCGGTCTCGAAGACCTTGCCGTCGCCGAACTGGTCGATCCAGCGGAGCACCAGATGCCGGGGCGGTTCGATTTCCAGCACGCGGCCCCGCATCGTGTACGGTCCCCAGGTGAGTCGATACGTGCCGCCCTTCCGGGGGACCACGCGGGCCTTCCGCACGAACCACTTGGTCAACTCCCGCGGGTCGGTGAGCGCGGCGAACACCCGTTCGGGGCTCGCCGCGTAGTAGTAGGAGTGGCGGATCGGCCCGATCTTGGCCATCCGAAGGGCGACCGGGTTCCGGCTGATAAGTCCGCCGACGGCCGCCGGATCCGCACGGAAGCGCAGCGGTGCCCCGCGGGAGCCCTTAACTCGGAGGAGGACCGTTCGCGTCCGTGACCCCGTCGTCCCGCCGGCTCGCCGCGATCATGTTCACGGACCTGGTCGGTTTCACCGAACTCGGCCAGCGGGATGAGGAGGAGGCGCTCCGGCTGCGCGCCGAGCACCAGCGGATCCTCCGACCCCTGTTCGCCGCCCACAACGGTCGCGAAGTGAAGAGTCTCGGCGACGGCTTCCTGGTCGAATTCGCGAGCGCGATGGAGTCGGCCCGCTGCGCGGTCGAGGTCCAGAAGGCGGTCGCGGAGCGGAATGCCCGCCCCGACGCCGGGGGGCCGATCCGGCTCCGGATCGGGATCCACCTCGGCGACGTCGTCGGCGACGGCGACGACATCGTCGGGGACGCCGTGAACGTCGCCTCGCGGATCGAACCCCTCGCGGACCCCGGCGGGATCTGCGTGTCCGGACCGGTGTACGACCAGGTCCGCGGCCAGCTCCGCCTCCCGCTCGAGAAGCTCGGCGCGCGCACCCTGAAGCACGTCGAACATCCCGTGGACGTCTACCGGGTGCTCCTGTGGGGCGACGGGGCTCCTCCCTCGGCTCCGGCGGCCGCGTCCACCCCCCTCCGGCTGGCGGTGCTGCCGCTCGCGAACCTGAGCCCGGACGCGAACGACAGCTACTTCGCCGACGGGCTGACCGACGAGCTGATCACCCAGACCTCGAGGATCGCCGGCCTGCGCGTCGTGCCGCGCACCTCGGTCCGCCGGTACAAGGACGCGCCGAACTCGTTGCGGGACGTCGCGCGCGACCTCGACGTGCGGCTCGCGCTGGAAGGTACGGTCCGCAAGGCCGGTAACCGGGTCCGCATCACCGTCCAGCTCCTGGACCCCCGATCGGAGGACCGGCTCTGGAGCTCCCAGTACGATCGTCCGCTCGACGACATCTTCGCGATCCAGGACGACATCGCGGGCCGGGTCGCGGCGTCGATCTCGGTCCACGTTCGGGCGCCCGGAACTCCGCCGCCCACCCCGCCCGTCCCCGGGGGGCCGCGGGAAACCTCCGACCTCGCCGCGTACGCGCTCTTCCTGCATGGCCGAAAACTCCTCAGCGAGAAGGGATCCGAGGAGACCATCCGCCAGGCGCTCGCCCTTTTCGAGGGGGCGGTCGAGCGCGACCCGAACTTCGCGCGCGCCCACGTGGGGATCGCCGAGGCGACGGTCTGGCTGACGATGGAAGGAGCCTTGCCGCTCGACGAGCAGATGCCGCGCCTGCTCGGCGAAGCACGACGCGCCCTCGAGCTCGACGAACGGATCGCCGAGGCGCATTCGGTCCTCGCGGAGTACTATCTCGCCATCGACGATTTAGAGGGCGCCCGCACCGAGGCGGAGCGGGCGCTCGAGCTGAACCCGAGCCTCGGCGACGCCTACCGCTGGCTGGCCCAGATCGAGAGCGGGGACGGCCACATCGAGGAGGCGATCCGACTCCTCGAGACGGCCCGCTCGCTGGACCCGTACGACGTGAACGTCGCGGCCTTCCTCGGACGCGCGTACTTCTACGCCGGACGCGAGGGGGAGGCGGTCGCGCACTGGGATCGGACCGAGTCGCTCGTCCCGTTCCGGACCCGTTCCCACCGGGCCGAGTACTACCTCAGTCACG
>Ga0335074_10012700_pt1 | contig 11815 bp, 8 predicted proteins | sample Lox_Sample_23_FD_206715 | JGI IMG/M metagenome (GOLD analysis project Ga0335074, IMG submission 206715) | Soil microbial communities from Loxahatchee National Wildlife Refuge, Florida, United States - Lox_Sample_2.3 | ecosystem: Environmental > Terrestrial > Soil > Wetlands | place: USA: Florida...
GCGGTGACACCTCCGCTGCGCACGCTGTTCGCCAGAGGTAGTGCCGGCAACGAGGTGGCCCCGGTGGTGCTGGCCAGCTGGGGTTCCGGCAGCGCGCTGGTCACCATCCAGCCAGTGGACCCCGCTGGCGGATCGGCTTACCAGGCGGCGTTGAGCAAGGACGTGCAACAGCGGATACAGCTCGGTCAGGAGCTCCTGAACAGCGGACGCGTCTCGGCCGCGCCGAAGGCTCGGCATGCGCTGGCCGTCGGCGAGGTCGACCCGCGGATCCTGCTGGCGATCAAGGCCGTGGTTCGCCAGCTACCGGTCAAGATCGCGGGTTTCAGTAACTTGGGTCCGGGCGCTGGCCCGGGCGTCCCGTTCCGCACTGCCAACTTCGTGGCGACTGATCTATCGACGGGGCTGCCTCCCGTGGCGTATCAGCACCAGCTGATCGCCCTGCTGCGTGCGCATGCCACCAGCTACCCGGTCCTGCATGCCACGCCCATCACCATGCGCAACGGCCAGCGTGCAGTTCAGATCGTGTACGGCGCGCCGAGCCCGCTAGGCCTGCTTGGCCCGTCGTAATCACCCTGGGATGAGCCGCCAGCCTCAGGGCTGGCGGCTCACCTTGCGGCTGCAGGACGAGATCCCTGCGGCCGGGCGGCGCCGAAGCGAACATCTGGCCGCAGAAACCCGGTCTGCCAGCGGTTAGTGCCTGCCATGCGGTATGGTAATCACGCGATGTAACGGCTGGGCCCGCGACGAGGCGGGCCGCCCGCAATGAGGCGGGTCTGCAACCGGCCAGAGCTCCGAAAGCAAGAGCTCGGATCGGGTCGGCCTTAATCAGCTGAACAGAATCCAGACAGGACCACTAGTGAGCCTCCGCCAGCACCTCGTACTTATTATCACGTAGCGCGAACCCCTCCCGGGCTCGCGCTACCACCTCCTGTGCCAGACGGCAAGGAGGTTTTTTGTTGGACCGGAAACCAGGCACAAGCTAAAGGAGCTAGTCGTGCAAGAGCTCACCGGAGCCCAGGCACTCGTCCGAAGCCTCGAGCAACAGGGTGTCGAGGTAGTCTTCGGGCTTCCCGGCGGGACCATCCTGCCGACTTACGACCCGCTGCTGTCATCCTCCCTGCGGCACGTCCTGGTCCGGCACGAGCAGGGCGCTGGGCACGCGGCGGAAGGCTATGCGTGGGCCACCGGGCGGCCCGGCGTCTGCATGGCCACCAGCGGCCCTGGCGCGACCAACCTGGTCACCGCACTGTCTGACGCCTACATGGACTCGGTCCCGATCGTGGCGATTACCGGTCAGGTCGGGACCAGCCTGATCGGCTCCGACGCGTTCCAGGAAGCTGATATCACCGGGATCACGCTGCCCATCACTAAGCACAACGAACTGGTTACCGATGTCGCCCGGATCCCCGCTGCGGTCGCCGAGGCGTTCCACATCGCGACCACCGGACGGCCCGGCCCGGTCCTTATCGACGTGCCGAAGGACATCCAGCAGGCCACCGGCCCGTGGTCCTGGCCGCCGGTGATGGATCTGCCCGGCTACCAGGTGCCGGGTCCGCCGAGTCTGGCCGCGATCCGGGCTGCGGCCGCCATGCTGGTCCAGGCCCGCCGGCCAGTGCTCTACGTCGGCGGCGGAGTGATCAAGTCCGACTCGCACGCGGACCTGCTGCGGCTTGCTGAACTCGCTAAAGCGCCGGTGACGACCACGCTGATGGCCAGGGGCGCGTTCCCGGACGGTCACCCGCTGGCGCTCGGCATGCCCGGCATGCATGGCACCTATCCGGCGGTCGCCGCACTGCAAGAAGCAGACCTCGTGGTCGCGCTCGGCGCCAGGTTCGATGACCGGGTGACTGGCAAGCTGTCCGACTTCGCGCCGCGCGCCAAGATCGTCCACGCGGACATCGACCCGGCTGAGATCGGCAAGAACCGGGCGCCGGATGTGGCGATCGTCGGCGATCTCCGGCTGACCATGGCTGCTCTCGCCGACACGGTTGCCGCGGCGCTCAGTTCCGATAGCGCGGACCGGACCGGCGGCACGGCACTGGCCGGCACTGGCGACTGGCTGGCCGTACTCGACGGGTGGAAGCGGCAGTTCCCGCTGCGCTACACGCAGGAGAGCGACGGGCCGCTGAAGCCCCAGTTCGTCACCGAACGGCTGTCCGCCCTGACCGGTGGCGATGCGATCATCGTGGCTGGCGTCGGCCAGCACCAGATGCACGCCTCGCAGCACTACACCTTCACCAAGCCGCGCAGCTGGATCAACTCCGGCGGAGCCGGGACGATGGGTTTCGCGGTTCCTGCCGCGATGGGCGCGCAGGTCGGTCGGCCCGGCGAGCTTGTCGTGGCCATCGACGGTGACGGCTGCTTCCAGATGACCGCGCAAGAGCTTGCGACCTGCGCCATCGAGAAGATCCCGATCAAGGTGATGATCTTCAACAACGGATTCCTCGGCATGGTCAGGCAGTGGCAGGAGCTGTTCTACGACGAGCGCTACTCCTCGGTGGAGCTCGGCACCGCCATCCCGGACTACGTGAAGCTAGCCGAGGCTTACGGCTGCCTCGGGCTGCGCTGCGAGCGACCCGACGAGGTCGACACCGTGCTGGACAAGGCACTGGCCGCAAGCGACGTCCCGGTCGTGGTGGACTTCCGGACGCACGACCGCGAAGGCGTGTTCCCGATGGTGCCGGCCGGGCGGCCGAACGACGACATAGTGCTGGGCCCCGAGTTCAGCGCGGACGAGCAGCGCGCGGCGACGCGTCGTGAGATGACGAACAGGGAGCTGGGGATCTGATGAGCACGCACACGTTGTCGGTGCTGGCCGAGAACAAGCCCGGAGTGCTGTCGCACATCGCCGGGCTGTTCTCCCGGCGGGCGTTCAACATCTCCTCTCTCGCGGTAGGCCCGACGCAGGACGACCGGGTCAGCCGGTTCACGATCGTGGTCGACGGCGCGTCAACCCCGGTCGACCAGGTCTGTAAGCAGCTCGAGAAGCTCGTGCGGGTGCTCAAGGTCGTCGAGCTGTCCGACGGCGCCGCCGTGGAGCGCGAGCTCGCGCTGATCAAGATGCGGGTCGACCCGGCGCTGCGCGGTCAGCTGCTCGAGGTCGCCGACGTCTTCGGCGCCAGCGTCGTGGACATGAGCCCGACCACCCTCGTTCTCGAGGCGGTCAGCAGCCCGGCGAAGCTCGACGCGCTGCTCGCGATGCTGGACTCCTACGGCACGTGCGAGCTCGTCCGCACGGGACGCGTCGCGCTGGCTCGCGGCGCGGGCGTGATTACCGACGACGCACCGGCCCTCACCGCCGTGCGTGAGCAGACCGACACTGCCGCCTGATACCCCGTTCCCGCCCAGAAGATTTTGATTTCGAGAGGACGCCACACCATGGCCACCGTGTACTACGACACCGAAGCCGACCTCAGCCTCATTCAGGGTCGCAAGATTGCCGTGCTCGGCTACGGCTCACAGGGCCACGCGCATGCGCTGAGCCTTCGCGACTCTGGCTGTGACGTGCGCGTCGGGCTGCCCGAGGGCTCCCGCTCGCGCAAGCGCGCTGAGGCAGCCGGCCTGGAGGTGACAACTCCTGCGGAGGCGAGCGCGTGGGCTGACGTCATCATGGTGCTGACCCCGGACACCACGCAGCGCAAGCTCTACGCCGAGGCGATCGAGCCGAACCTGAAGGCAGGTGACGCGCTGTTCTTCGCGCACGGCTTCAACATCCACTTCGGCTACATCACCGCGCCGGACACGGTCGACGTGGCAATGGTCGCGCCGAAGGCCCCCGGCCACCTGGTCCGCCGGCAGTACGAGGAAGGGCACGGCACGCCGGTACTGATCGCAGTCGCGCAGGATGCGACTGGCACCGCGTGGGAGCTAGCCAAGTCGTACGCGGCAGCGATTGGCGGGACGAAGGCCGGCGCGCTGGTCACCACCTTCCAGGAAGAGACCGAAAGTGACCTGTTCGGCGAGCAGGCGGTGCTCTGCGGCGGGGTGACCGCGCTGGTCAATGCCGGGTTCGAAACGCTCGTGAACGCCGGCTACCAGCCGGAGGTGGCCTACTTCGAGTGCCTGCACGAGCTGAAGCTGATCGTCGACCTCATGTACGAGGGCGGCGAGTCGTGGATGCGCTACTCGGTCAGCGACACTGCCGAGTACGGCGACCTGACCCGCGGCCCGCGGGTGATCGGGGACGCGACCAAGCAGGCGATGGCCCAGTTGCTGGCCGACATCCAGTCCGGCGAGTTCGCCCGCGAGTGGGTCGCCGAGGACGATGCAGGCCGGCCGAACTTCGCCAAGCTGCGGGAAGAGGCCACCACCGCTCAGATCGAGCAGGTCGGCAAGCCGCTGCGCAAGATGATGAGCTGGCTCAACTCGGCTGCGAAGGAGATGGACGAGTAATGACGGGCGATGTATCACCGGGCGAGGTAGCCGGCGAAGGGAAGCATGTGTCGCATGCGTCGCGGACGCACGTGGTCACGCATCTTCCCGGCGACGGCGTCGGGCCGGAGGTGACCGAGGTCGCCCGGGCATGCGTGGACGCGGTCGCGGCACGGCATGATTTCCACGTCGACTGGCGGAGCTGTCACCTCGGCGGCAAGCACTACCTGCAGACCGGGGAGGTGCTGCCGGACGGCGTGCTGGAGGAACTGCGGAAGACCGATGCCATCCTGCTCGGCGCGGTCGGCACCCCGGAGGTACCGCCTGGCGTGCTCGAGCGCGGCCTGCTGCTGCGCCTGCGGTTCGAGCTCGATCTCTACGTCAACCTCCGGCCGTCCAAGCTCCGGCCTGGCGTCAGCGGCGCGGTGGGCAAGCATGCGCTCACCGACCTGGACTTCGTGATCGTGCGGGAGAACACCGAGGGCCTGTACGCGGGCGCTGGTGGCACCGTGCACCGGGGCACCGAGTTCGAGACCGCGACCGAGGAGTCGCTGAACACCTGGGCGGGCGTGCGCCGCTGCGTGCGGTACGCGGCCCGCCTCGCGGCTGCCAGGTCCGGGCGGCTGACGCTGGTGCACAAGACCAACGTGCTCACGCACGCCGGTGACCTGTGGTCCCGGATCGCTCATGAGGTGGCGGCCGAGGACGGCGTCGAGCTCAGCTACGCGCACGTCGACGCGGCGTGCCTGTGGATGGTCGACGACCCGAAGCGGTTCGACGTGATCGTCACCGACAACCTGTTCGGTGACATCATCTCCGACCTCGGCGCAGCGCTGACCGGCGGTCTCGGGTACGCGGCCAGCGGCAACCTGAACCCGGACCGCACCGGTCCGTCGATATTCGAGCCAGTCCACGGGTCGGCGCCGGATATCGCGGGCAAGGGCCTGGCGAATCCGGCGGGCGCAGTGCTGTCAGCCGGGCTGATGCTGTCCCACCTCGGCGAGGACGCGGCCGCGGCGGACCTGGATGCCGCGGTGAACTCGGTGCTTGCCGCCGGGGCGCCGGCGACCACGGCGCAGTGGCAGGAGCAGCTGCTGAGCCAGCTCGGGAGCGCGCGATGACCGGGCAGCCGGACCGGGGCGAGCCGGCCGGAAGCAGCCGGGCCGCGCCGAAGGTCGAGATTTACGACACGACTCTGCGGGACGGGTCGCAGCAAGTCGGGCTTGACCTGACGGTCGCCGACAAGCTACGGGTCGCGACCGTACTGGACGGCCTCGGCGTGGATGTCATCGAGGGCGGCTGGCCAGGTTCCAACCCGAAGGACGCCGAGTTCTTCGAGCGCGCCAAGGCGATGGAGCTCAAGCACGCCACGCTGGCCGCATTCGGCGCGACCAGGCTGCCGGGACGCGCTGTCGAGGACGATGCGTCGCTGGCGGCCCTGCTGGCCGCGGAAACCCCGATTGTGACGCTGGTCGGCAAGTCCTGGACACTGCACGTCGACGAGGCGCTGCGGACCAGCCGGGCCGAGAACCTCGCCATGGTCGCTGACTCGGTCGCCTACATGGCGGCGGCTGGCCGGCGGGTTGTGTTCGACGCCGAGCACTTCTTCGACGGTTACCGCGCTGATCGCGGCTACGCGCTTGAAGTGCTGGCAGCCGCTGCCGAAGGCGGCGCCGACACCCTGGTGCTATGCGACACCAACGGCGGCACCCTGCCCGACGACGTGGCGCGGATCGTCGCGGAAGTCTCGGACCGCTCGAGCAAGGCGATCGGCGTGCACTTCCACAACGATGCCTCCTGCGCGGTAGCCAACTCGGTTGTCGCTGTCGCTGCGGGTGGCCTGCACGTGCAAGGCGCGGCGAACGGCTATGGCGAGCGGTGCGGCAACGCTGACCTGTTCTCGGTGATCGCCAACCTGGAACTCAAGCGAGGACACGCGCTGCTGCCCGACGGCCGGCTGGCCGCGCTCGCGTCGACGGCGCGGACCATCGCCGAGGTGGCCAACCTGCCGTTCGAGGCGCGCCAGCCGTATGTCGGGCCGTCCGCGTTTGCGACCAAGGCGGGGCTGCACGCCTCCGCGATCGCGCGCCGGCCGGATGCGTACTCGCACGTCGATCCCGGCACCGTCGGGAACAAGGCGCAGGTGCTCGTCAGCGAGCTGGCCGGACGCAGCAACGTGCTGGCGAAGGCTGCCGAGCTCGGGCTTGACCTGTCGGCGGATCCGGGGCTGGCCGGCCGGGTACTCGAGCAAGTCAAGGAAGCCGAGCACCGCGGCTACGCGTTCGAGGCGGCCGATGCTTCCTTCGAGTTGCTGGTGCGCAAGAGCGCGGGGGTTCTGCCAGCCTGGTTCGAGCTTGAGGGCTACCGTGTCGTTATCGAGCGCGCCGAGCAGGCCGATCGCAGCGAGGCGATCGTCCGGCTGCGGCTCGGCACCGATCGCGTCGTTGCGGTAGGCGAGGGTGTCGGTCCGGTGCACGCGCTCGACCAGGCGCTGCGCCGCGGGCTGGCCGAGGTGTACCCGGAGCTTGCCGGGATCCACCTGGTCGACTACAAGGTCCGCATCCTGGACGGCCGTGCTGCCACTAGCGCGGTTACCCGGGTCATGCTGACCTCCGCGGACGGCGACGGCGAGTGGACCACGGTTGGTGTCTCCGACGACATTGTCACCGCGTCCTGGGAGGCGCTGACCGACGGCGTGGCTTACGGCTTGCTGCGGGCTGGCGCTGAGCCGCTCGCGGCGGACCAACTAACTCACTCGGAGGCTGTCTAGATGTCTGATCCGGCCCAACCAACCAATCTGCCCCGGCCACGGTCGGGCCCGCTCACCACCGGGCCGTCCCGTGCTGCCGCCAGGGCAATGCTGCGCGCCGTCGGCCTGTCCGAGGAAGACTTGCAGCGACCGCAGGTCGCGGTGGCTTCGTCCTGGAACGAGGTCACTCCGTGCAACGTCCATCTCAACGGGCTCGCTGCCGCAGCCAAGGAAGGCGTGCGGCAGGCCGGCGCGGTGCCGCTGGAGTTCGGCACCATCGCGGTCTCCGACGGCATTTCGATGGGCAGCGAGGGAATGAAGGCCTCGCTGGTCAGCCGCGAGGTCATCGCCGACTCGGTCGAGCTGATGGTGAACGCCGAGCAGTTCGACGCCATGGTCACGATCGCCGGCTGCGACAAGTCGCTGCCGGGCATGCTGATGGCCTGCGCCCGGCTGGACATCCCGGCAGCGTTCCTCTACGGCGGAACTATCCTGCCTGGCTACGCGCACGGCAAGTCGCTGACGATCCAGGACGTGTTCGAGGCTGTCGGCGAGCACTCGGCGGGCACCATGTCGGATGCCGAGCTGCTTGCCGTCGAACGCGCCGCATGCCCCGGCGCAGGCTCATGCGCCGGCATGTACACCGCGAACACGATGTCGGCCTGTGCTGAGGCGCTCGGCATGACGCTGCCGGGCGAGGCCTCGGCGCCGGCTGTCTCGGCTGAGCGCACAGACCTGGCGCGGCGTACCGGCGAGGCGGTGGTGCGAGCGCTCGCGACCGGGCTGCGGCCGCGGCAGATCATGACGCGCACCGCGTTCCTGAACGCGGCCACAGTGGTGATGGCGACCGCCGGGTCCACGAACGCCGTGCTGCACCTGCTGGCCATCGCTAGCGAGGCGGGCGTCGAGCTGACCATGGATGACTTCGACGAGGTCAGCCGCCGGACCCCGGTGATCGCCTCGATGCGGCCGTCAGGCCTGTACGTCATGAGCGAGCTCGACCAGGTGGGCGGCGTGCCAGTGATCCTGAAGGAGCTGCTGTCAGCCGGCCTCATCGACGGCGACGCGCTCACGGTCAACGGCAAGACGATCGGCGAGAACGTAGCCGACGCATTCGAGCCGGACGGCAAGGTCGTCCGCCCGGTCAAGGACCCGTTCAAGCCGGACGGCGGGCTGGCGGTGCTTCGCGGGTCGCTGGCGCCCAAGGGGGCGGTCGTGAAGACCCCTGGCATCGAGACGCTGCGGTTCACCGGTACGGCCCGGGTGTTCGAGCGCGAGGAGGACTGCTTCGAGGCCGTTACCGCGGGCAAGGTCAGCAAGGGCGACGTACTGGTCATCCGGTATGAGGGACCCAAGGGCGGCCCCGGCATGCGGGAAATGCTGGCGGTTACTGCAGCGATCAAGGGCGCGGGCCTGGGCAAGGACGTAGCGCTGCTGACCGACGGCCGGTTCTCCGGGGCGACGTTCGGCGCCTGCGTTGCTCATGTCGCCCCTGAGGCGTGGGAAGGCGGCCCGATCGCGCTAGTCGCCGACGGCGACCAGATCGTGCTCGACGTCGTCGAGCGGCGCCTCGAGCTGCTCGTCGACGAGCCGGAACTGGAACGCCGGCGCGCCGCGTGGAAGCGCCCGGAGCCCAACTACACGTCCGGCGCGATGGCGAAGTACGCGGCGCTGGTGTCCGGGGCAGACCGGGGCGCCGTCTGCGCGGTGCCCGCCGGGCCAGCTAGCTGACACCCGGCTAGCCAGCCTGCGGCTCGGGCAGCGCCAGCGCGGTACCGGTAGTGACTGCGTCGCTCAGGTTGGACCTGAGCACGTGCGCGGTAACGGCAGCACGGTCGGTGAGCTCGCCTAGTTCGGCCACGGCGAGCTCATCGGCTGCTGTCCTGGCAACGAGGTCCAGGTAGACGTCGTTCAGTCCGCCTAGGCGCAGCGCTTCCTGCCAGTCCCGGTGGGCGCTATCAGCGGCCGCGACCTGCTCGGCATAGCGCTCGAGCGCGCGGATCCGGTTGATGGTGGCTTCTTCCGCGAGCGCCAGGGCACGTTGCTGGGCGGCTAGCACCGCCGCGGTCAGTGCACCGGCCGCCCCATCGGTGGCCGGCAGCGCACGGACTTTCGTCAGCTCCCGGCTGGTACAGGCGATCTCCCATTCGTGCCGCCGCAGCGCAGGCTCGTCGGGGTCCAGCAGGCCGGCCGCTCGTACCCGGGAGCCGAGGATCGTGTCCACGGCATTCTGCGCCCTGGCCAGCAGGAGCCGATCAGTTCGGTGCAAGTCAAGCGGGAAGATGATCTTGTCGAACTGGCGACTGAGGTCGCGCTGCTGTCGCCAGCGCCGTAGCGCCAAGGGTCTCGGCTTGCCGGTCCCCGAAGACTGGGCGCCGAGGCGGCCGCTGGCGATCAGCTGCCTGAGGTCCGCCGGCAGGTCCGGGTCACAGACAGGCTGGGCCCACAAGGCTTTCGTCATGCCATCCTGCCGGTCATCCGCGCCCCCGCCCGATGCACCGATGATAACCAGCGGTGCTTCGGCCAGCCAGTGAGCGGCTGGCTGGCGGAAGGCAGGTGCCTGAAGGTGCCCCGTTTCCTCGAGGGAATCTAGCGACCTTTGACACATGTTGGTAACAACGTTCAGCCAGAATTAGGTCGGGGTCAGCACAGCCAAGCCAATCCGGATAAACGCTCGCAAACGTCTACCCAAGGGGTGTACAAGAAGTGACCGAGACCACAATGGCGGGTGACACCGCAGTGATCGAGGCCGACGTTCGGGAAGGCACGTACGGCGCGAAGATAGCGACGATCGAGCCGGGCGGAGCCGAGTACATCCCGCTCAGCGAGCGTCACGGCAAGCCGCTCCAGCAGTTCTGGACGTGGGTCTCGCCCAATATGGAATTCGCCACAATTTTCGTCGGCGTCATCGGGGTGTGGTTCTTCGGCCAGTCGTTCTGGATGACCACGCTCGCGGTGGTGCTGGGCACTGCGCTCGGCTCGCTGTCGATGGGTGCGCTGGCCGCCAGGGGCCCGTTGTTCGGCGTGCCGCAGATGGTGCTCTCCAGGATCGGCTTCGGCTGGCTCGGCAACATCCTGCCTGCCGGGATCAACGCGCTGGTCGCAGGCGTCGGCTGGTTCGCGGTCAACAGCGTCAGCGGCGCGTTCGCCCTCAACGCCCTGCTCGGCTGGAACACTAAGCTCTGCCTGCTGATCATCGTGATCGTGCAGCTTGCAGTCGCGTTCTTCGGGCACAACCTGGTGCACGCCTTCGAGCGGTGGGCCTTCCCGGTCCTTGTCGTGATCTTCCTGATTGCCTCCGTGGTGATCGTCGGCAAGTCGCATCCCGGCGCGCACATCGCCGGAGTGCCGGGCGGCTGGCTGATCACGTTCGGTGCCGCGTTCGGCTACGCGGCTGGGTGGAATCCCTATGCCAGCGACTACACCCGTTACCTGCCCAGGGACACCAACCGGAAGGCCACCGGCCTGTGGGCAGGACTCGGTGTCCTCATCTCCTGCGTCGTGCTCGAGGTGGTCGGCGCTGCCGCGGCCACCGTCACGAGCCTCGACAAGTACGCCGATAACCCGACGGCCGGTTTCGTGAGCCACCTGCCGACCGGGGTCGCGGACGCGACGCTGCTGGCCATCGCCCTGGGAGCGATCTGCGCCAACGCCCTGAACGTGTACTCGGGCTCGATGTCGTTCCTGGCCCTCGGGGTCAAGCTGCCGCTGACGCTCCGCCGGGCGATCGTGGCCATCGTCTTCGGTATCGCTGGCTTCTTCGTGGCGCTGTCCGGGCTCAGTGACGCAGGCACCAGGTACAACAACTTCCTGCTGGTCATCGCCTACTGGATCGGTCCCTGGCTCGGCGTCTTCTTCGCCGACCAGTTCCTGCGCCGCGGCAAGGCAGTGGACGGCTTCCTCTTCGACCGTAAGCACAACCCGTGGGCCGGGTTCGCGGCCATGGCTATCGCGATCGGCGTGTCGATCTGGCTGTTCGCTAACCAGACCGACTACGTCGGCGTCCTGCCCAAGCACTACCCGGCTCTCGGCGACCTGACCTTCGAGGTCGGCTTCGTCCTGGCGGCGCTGCTGTATGCGCTGTTCTTCAAGCTGCAGGGCGAGAGCGCAGCGCAGGAGCGGCTGGTGATCCCGGGCGAGACGGCTCAGGTCACGGTCGGCTAGCGGGTCGGCTGGCGGGGTCGGCTGGCGGGGCCGGCTGGCGGGTCTGGGGCGAAGCGGTTCCGCCTGTCAGGTCAGGGGGCGGCCCGGTGGCTTTGGGGTGTGCGGTGACCAAGTCCCGGCCCCGCCAGCGGTCCTGGAACTACACTCACCCTCGAGGCTGGACACGCCCGGGTCCGGGGGGCCAGCCGCGAAGACACGCCGGACCGGCGGGTGCGGGTGAGACAGGAGGCCGTGGGCCACGTGGACGAGCGGACACCTAGCGCAGGTACCAGGCGCGCGGCCGGGGAGCTGGAAGCGGCCGCGCTAGCAGTGCTGCAGTCGGCGGGTTCGGCCATGACGCCGGCGCAGGTCCGGGACTCGCTCGGCGGCGACCTGGCGTACACGACGGTCGTTACGATCCTCTCCCGGCTGCACGCCAAGGGAGTGCTCACCAGGCTGCGATCGGGCCGGGCGTACTCTTATGCACCGGTCGCTGACGTGCCTGGGCTGGCGGCCCGGCGGATGCGCGGCGTCCTCGATGCCGAGGCGGAC
>Ga0335074_10012701_pt1 | contig 11815 bp, 8 predicted proteins | sample Lox_Sample_23_FD_206715 | JGI IMG/M metagenome (GOLD analysis project Ga0335074, IMG submission 206715) | Soil microbial communities from Loxahatchee National Wildlife Refuge, Florida, United States - Lox_Sample_2.3 | ecosystem: Environmental > Terrestrial > Soil > Wetlands | place: USA: Florida...
CCTCCGTCGGCTTCGACGCGGTCCTGGCGCAGGATCACAACCATCTGACGATCGCGTCGGCCCAGACGCTGAATCTGCTCGAGAACGACTTCTTCCTGCCCATTCTCGTCGGGTTCGCCCTGTTCGGCATCCTGACCGGCCTGGCCGTCGTGGTGGGACGGATCCTGCCGAAATGGATGGGATGGGTCATGTTCGTCTTCGGCCTGGCCTGCCTGGCCGGTCCGGCCGGCTTCTTCGGCCTGCTGGCCACGCTGCTGTGGGTACTGGTGGCCGGGATCTGGATGGTGAAGCAGGGTCCGCCGGTTCCCGACCGCGTGATGGGGCTGGCCGAGGACCGCGTTTCGGCCTGACCCAGAACGGCGAGCGGGGCGAGGCTAACCGCCGGGCCGCGATAGGGCGGGTGCGGGATCCGAGGGTCCCGCACCCGCTGGCTCAGTCGAGCAGGGCAGTGACCGTGCCCGCGCCGACCGTCCGGCCACCCTCGCGGACCGCGAAGGTCTGCCCGGCGTCGAGCGCGACCGGCTTGCCCAACGTGACGGTGACCTGCACCGTCTCCCCCGGCCGGGCCGAGGTTACGACGGCGGCATCGTTGCTGCCACCTATGCCGCTGACGTCCAGTACGCCAGAGACGTCTGTGGTGCGAACGTAAAACTGCGGGCTGTACCCCGAACGCACGGGTGTGCGTCGGCCGCCTTCGGCCGCCGACAGAAGATGCAGCGTGGCCGTGAAGCGCTGATGGGCGCGCAGGCTGCCGGGCGCGGCGAGTACCTGACCGCGCCGCACCTGGTGACGGCCGACGCCGCGCAGCAGCAGCGCTGCGCTATCGCCCGCCTGGGCGCTGTCCATCGTCTTGCCGAACGTCTCGACACTGGTGACGACGGACTTTACCCCTGCGCCTAGCCCGATGAGCTCGACCGGGTCACCGATCCGCACCTGACCTCGCTCGATCGCACCGGTGACGACCGTGCCGCGGCCGGTGATGGTCACGGAGTTCTCCACCGCCATCAGGAACGGCGCGTCGAGGTACCGCTCGGGCACCGGTACGTAAGCGTCGATGGCGTCGAGCAGGTCCAGGATCGACGCGACCCAGCGCTCCTGGCCGGCCAGCGCGGCCAGCCCGGAGACCCGCACGACAGGCACGTCCTCCCCGGGATACCCATAGGCAGACAGCAGATCGCGGACCTCGAGCTCGACGAGCTCCGCGAGCTCCCCATCGGCCGCGTCGGCCTTGCTGAGCGCGACGACGATATGCGACACACCCACGTGCCGCGCGAGCACGACGTGCTCGCGGGTCTGCGGCATCACACCGTCGAGCGCCGAGACCACCAATACCGCACCGTCGACCTGCGCCGCACCGGTGATCATGTTCTTCACGTAGTCGGCGTGGCCGGGCATGTCGACGTGCGCGTAGTGCCGTGTCGCGGTCTGGTACTCGACGTGCGCGATATTGATGGTGATCCCCCGCGCGGCCTCCTCGGGCGCGTGGTCGATCTGCCCGAACGGCACGTAACTGCTCATGCCCCGGTCCGCCAGGACCTTCGTGATGGCGGCGGTCAGAGTAGTCTTCCCGTGGTCGACGTGACCCATGGTGCCGATGTTGAGGTGCGGCTTGTCGCGGACATACACCTGCTTAGTCATGACTGGTTGCTCCTGGTTCCTCCTGGGCACTCGCTGACCCGCGCGCGCTGACAGCACCGCGCGATTCGCCACCCTCCCCCGCCGGGTCACCGAAGCGAACGGGGATGGGTCCGGCTCGCGCGCCGTCGACGGTCGGCAGGCCTGCCGACGACAGCGGTGCCGAGGCAGCCGTCATCGCCGCGCGGTCAAACGCGCGGGCAGCAAGGCCGGCGAACCGGAACATGTCAGCAAGCGTGCGGCACCAGCCACCCCGTCCGCAAAGGGTTTTCCGCGGTCCGGAACGTCTACGGTCAATCGGTCCGGCCGTCGGGGAACGGATCAAGAATGGTTACCACTGGCTCGCCCACAGATGACAGATCGCCCGGCTGCGCCGCCGCGCTGCACGTCTCAAGATGAGCGAGAAGGCTTACGACGGTTTCGAGGCCATGAGCGATGCTGCTGGACAGCTCGCGCATGGTCCGGATGGCAGCGAACGTGCCTGCCGGGTCTGGAGGGTCAGCATTACCGCACTGTTCGTACCATATCCGGAATACGGATGAGTCCTCTCGCAGCTCGGCAAAATCGATCCGGAACTGGCTCATTTCCGCGGTACCCGCTTCAATGGTCAGCAGCTGAGCAGCATTAGCGTGCTTGCCTACGTGGGCTGGCGAATCGTTCAGCCCGAGCATTTCGGCCAGCTCGGCAAGCTCATGCGATATCGTACGCACTACCTGCGAAGACAGAATGTCGCCTGCGGAGACGTCATGAAAGGCCTTGTCGCGGCAGGTGGTTACTTGCAGGCGGGTTTCTGAGATCCAGCTGAGGAAGTTAGCGAAGTCTTGCGCGCCGACCTCTATCAGTATTCGGGTTTGATCGACGTTGCGCCGACGTAGGAATTTTAGCAGCCACCTCAGGCCGGGCACGTCTAGGGCCCAGGCCAGCCACGGCGGGAAAATGACCGGTATTCGGCCGCCTATGACACAGCCGCACGCCAGGGCGAAGCCTCCGAGGAGAACGAACTCCACGATCAGGATGGGTTCAGTAAACCAGGTTCTATTTGGAGTAAAGCTCATTGGCCCAGTGATGAATATTGACCCTATAGCTGTACCAGTCGCCGAAATGAATACGATGAGTGCAGGCAGTGTAGGGCGCTTCGCCAAGCTCGGGTATGGGGATGGGCGGCGTTATTACCTTTTCAAGTCCGGCAATCAATGACAGGCTCCGTAACCAGATCGCCGCGAACACCTGGGGCATTTCCAGGTAAGTGGACGCATTCTGGGCGGCAGTCTACTGCGCGGCCCGGATAAGATGCGGGCCAAACTCCGGGATTCCTCAGCCGGTGACGGGCTCCGGGCGCGGGAAGCTGGTGGTGAAGGCGTACCGGGAGGCCCGGTATAGGTGCCGGGCGAACTCGACGGGCCGGCCGGCCTGGTCGTAGGCGATGCGCTCCATGGTCAGCAGGGCGGTACCGCGGGTCTCGTCCAGCGTGCGGGCCTCGGCGGCCGAGGCGTTCTTCGCGCCCATACGCTGGGTAGCCGAGTACAGGCCGATGCCGGAGGCGCGGAGCAGCTCGTACAGGCCGTGCTGCTCGAGCAGGTCGACGTTGAGCTGGACCAGTCCGGCGGGCAGGTAGTTGTGCATCAGGGCCATCGGCTCGCCGTCGGCCATCCGGATCCGCTCCAGCGACATGACCAGGGCCCGCTCGGGCAGTTGCAGCGCCTGGGCGACCTGGTCGCTGGCGTGGCTGACCTCGGCTTTCACCACCCGGGTGGCGGGTTTGCGGCCGCTGGCCGCCAGGTCGTCATACAGGCTGGTCAGCTCGACGTTACGGTCGATCCGCTCGTTCGCGACCAGGGTGCCCGCGCCGCGCTTGCGGACGACCAGTCCCTTGTTGGCCAGGTAGAGGAAGGCGGCCCGGACCGTCGGCCGCGACAGGCCGAGCATCTCCGCCAGCTGAACCTCATTCTCCAGCCGGGCCCCGACCTTGAGCGCGCCCGACCTGATGGCGGACTCGAAATACTGAGCCAGCTGGAAGTACAGCGGCACCGGACTGGTCCGGTCGATGGTAATCGGGCCGCTCGCGCCGACCTCGCGTTCAGGCATCGTTATCATCCGGGCAATTCGCTAGGCTTGTTTGTGTGAACATTATAACCACTGCAGAGTAAATCTGCCTCCAAGCCGGGCCGATTGATTAAGGGGAGCAGGCAGGCGAGAACCCGCGTTCCATTTTGTCTTGACATACTCACAGACTCTTGACGGGTCATAATCGGCCGGGTGAGTATCAGCTATCTCGATCATGGGGAGGCTGGCGCTGATGACCGCTGACGGCCCGCTGCGGATCGGGGTGGTGCTGGAAGCCTTCCTGGACTGGCCGCTGGATCAGGTCATGCCATGGCTTCGCGAGCATGCGCCGGAGGTCACCGACCTGGAGATCGGGGCGGGAGGCTACGCGCCCCACCCGCACTGCGACGTGGCGGCGCTGCTGGCTAGCGACCAGGCCCGGTCGGCCTGGCAGGCCGGAATCGCCCGGCACGGGCTGCGGATCGACGCCCTGAACGCCTGGGGCAACCCGATGCACCCCGACACCGAACTGGCCCGGCAGCACGACCGGGCCTTGCGCGACGCCATCCGGCTGGCCGCGCTGCTGGGCGTCAGCCGGGTCGTGGCGCTGGCGGGCTGCCCATCCGGTGCGCCCGGCGACCAGGTGCCGCACTTCGGCGCCGGCGGCTGGCTGCCCTACCTGGAGGGCATCTATCAGCGGCAATGGGAGGAGCAGATCGTGCCCTACTGGTCCGCCCTGGCTGATTTCGCCGCGACCCAGAGCCCGGAACTGCGGGTCTGCCTGGAGCTGCACCCGGGTACGTGCGCGTTCAACGTGGAGACGTTCGGCCGGGTGGCGGCGCTCGGGCCGTCGCTGGCGGCCAACCTCGACCCGAGCCACTTCTTCTGGATGGGCATGGACGGCCACAAGGTGGCAGCGGCACTGGGCGACCGGGTCGGGCACGTGCACGGCAAGGACACCGTCTTCCACGACGAGCAGCTGGCGCTGAACGGGCTGCTCGACCGGCGCTGGCCCGAGCCGGCCGCCGAGATGCCGTGGACGTTCGCGGTACCCGGCCGGGGCCACGACCTCAGCTGGTGGGCCGGGCTGGTGCGCGCGCTGGACGGCTCGGCGGCTGAGGTCATCTCCATCGAGCACGAGGACCCGTTCGTGCCGGCCGCCACCGGCGTGCCCGAGGCCGCGCGGCTGCTCCGGGCCGCGATCGACCAGGCCGCTATTTCTCCTCGGGGCGCAGCGTAGCGTCCGCGATCCGCCCGGTGGGCTCCCAGCGGGCCTCGAGCTCGGCCATCAGCTGCTGGAGGGCCGGCAGGTGCTGGCTGATCCAGGCGAGCCGGACCGGGATGACCCGGTCGGCCAGTTCGCCTTCGGTCACGTGCTGGTCGACCAGCCCGCCGCCTTGCTCGTCGGGGAACGCGATCGCGTTCAGCGTCCTGACCAGGCGTCGCCGGGCGTACTCATCCGCGGACAAGACCCGGACGGTACGGCTGCCGAAGTAGGCGTTCCCGCCGGAGTCACGGGCGGTGGCGGTCACGGTGAGCCAGTGCTCCGCCTCGCCCGAGCGAGTCACCAGCAGGCGGTCGTGGCCGCTGGCCGGCGCCCCGCCGCGGACCTGCCAGTCGATCTGCGTCAGCCCCTGGTCGGCGACCTGGGCTCCGTCGAGGTACCAGGTCACGTCCCGGTCGGGGCCGATCATGTCGCCCTCGCCCGCGTATTCCGATTCCGGGCAGACCGGGCCGTGGATCCGCAGCGGGCGATCCGCGAGCCTGGACACCATGTTGGCCGTGATCTGGCCGACGTTGCGGTCGGTGTCCAGAGCCAGCGGCCAGTCCGTGGTGCCGACCGAGAACACCATGCCGCCGGATGGCGCCGTCCGCAGCAGCATGGCCGCGTTGGCCTCTTCGTATCCCGCGACCCACCCGGCCGGCAGCCTGGCCAGCGCGAGCAGGACCCGGCCCGCGCCCAGTCCCTTGCGGTACTCGGCCAGCCGGGGCGGGTCCGATTTCCGCTCCAGCCGGACCCCGTCGGTCTCGTAGCCGATCACCGGGGTGGCCGCGCCGCCGGTGATGCCCTCGGGCGGGAACTCCACGCCGTCGAAGGCCCAGTGCGTGCCGACCACCGCCTGGTAGCCGGTGATGGCCCGGCGTCCGTCCCACCAGCCGCCGCCCCAGGCCGGGCTGGACATGGTGAGCCAGTCGTCCGGGTCGTTGACCGGCCACAGCGCGCCGATCCGGTCCGAGCCGCTGCCCTCGGGCGACCCGCCGGCCATCTTCCGGCAGAACAGCCGGTCACCCGACGGGGCGAACTCCACCTCGAAGCAGGCCGTGTCGCCGGTGAAGAAGCAGACGTTGCCGCCGCGGTCCACGAAGGACAGGACCCGGTCGCGCATGGCCCACGACCAGTACTCATCGTGCCCGCCGCTGATCAGCAGCCCGCGGCCGGCCAGCAGGTCCTCGTCGTAGTGCAGGTCGTAGTCGGTGCAGTAGCTGACCTGGTAGCCACGCTGTTCCAGCCACGTGACGAACGGGGCGTCCCAGTGCGCGAACGTCTGCCGCCGGGATGACCGCAGGTAGGCGTCGGGCGCGTCTCCCTCCATGACCCGGCCGCCGACGCCGGCGTTACCGGGCCGCTGCAGGCTGCCGACGTAGCCCTGGGCCGTCCAGTCCCTGGCCCACTGGGGCGCCGCGTACGTGCTGGCCCCGCCCATCTGGTTGTAGGCGGTGTAGGTCGCGGTGGGCAGCTTGTACCAGATGGGAGCGGATCCGGACGCGGCGCGGCGTCTGAGGATGAACAGGCAGGCGTCCTTGCGGGTCGCGAGCTTGGCCGACGCCTGGACCGGCTCGAGCTGCCCGTCCGGCCCGAGCGGCAGCGGCACGGCCAGGTACACGCCGTCCGCGAGATCGCCGTCCAGCACGATCGGGTAGACGGGCCAGCCCCAGGCCTCGTCCGGACGGCCGAGCGGCAGGCTGACACCGGCCAGGGCCCCGGCCGGGCTGGGTACCTCGGTGACCGTGGCGCCGTACCGGAACAGCCGAACGCCGAATCGCGCGTGCTCGGTCGAGACGTGCAGGCGCAAGTCGGCGCCCGCGCGCACGGTCACGGGCCAGGCGTAGCAGGCGGTCATGAGCGGAGATCCCCCTCTGACGGCGATATCTCGGGGTAGTGGCAGGCCACCCGGTGGGAGCCGGCGATCTGGAGCAGCGGCGGTTCCTCCGTGGCGCAGCGCTCGTCGGCCTTCCAGCAGCGGGTACGGAAGCGGCAGCCCGACGGGGGGCTGAGCGCGCTGGGCAGCTCGCCACGCAGCAGGATCCGCTCCCGGACCTGCGTGCGCCCCGGGTCAGGCACCGGGACGGCGGACAGCAACGCGACCGTGTACGGGTGCGCCGGATGCTCGCAGACCGCCTCAGCTGGTCCTTGCTCCACGATGAGCCCGAGGTGCATGACCGCGATCTCGTCCGCCACCTGCCGGATCACGGCCAGGTCGTGGGAGATGAACAGATAGGCCAGGTCCCGCTCGCGCTGCAGGTCGCGCAGCAGGTTGAGGACGCTGGCCTGGATGCTCACGTCCAGCGCGGAGACCGGCTCGTCCAGGATCATGACCCGCGGCTCCAGGGCCAGGGCCCGGGCGATGCCGATGCGCTGGCGCTGCCCGCCGGAGAACTCGGAGGGGAACCGGACCGCGGCGCCCGGGTCGAGGCCGACGGCGGCCAGCAGCTCGCGGACCCGGCCCGCCCGGCCCGCGATCTTGTGCACGGTGAGCGGCTCGCCCACGATCTCCCCCACCGACAGCCGCGGGTTGAGCGACGAGTAGGGATCCTGGAACACCATCTGCACGTCACGCCGGAACGGCCGGAGCGCGTTGTCGTCCAGTCCGGTCAGTTCGGTGCCGTCCAGCTTGATGCTGCCCGAGGTCGGCGGCTCCAGCCGCATCAGCAGCCGGGCCACGGTGGATTTGCCGCAGCCCGACTCCCCGACCAGGCCCAGGCACCGGCCCGGCTCCAGATCCAGGCTGATACCGCTGACCGCGTGCACGGTGGCATACGAACGGAATCCGGAGCCGCGGACCCGGAAGTTCTTGGTCAGGCCAGTTACGGTGAGCACCGCGGTGCCCCGCTCGGCAGTGCCCGGCTCGGCCGCCGCTGAGGGCGGGTAGCCTACCTGCGCCAGCCCCGACGACGGTCCCGGGGCCTGCCCGGCGAAATGACAGGCGGCCAGGTGCCCGGGCGCCACCGGGAGCAGGGGCGGGTCGGCCGCGCACGGCTCGGCGGCCAGCGAGCAGCGCGGGGCGAAGGCGCATCCGGCGCCGTACCCGATCCCGGTGGGCGGGATGCCGGGGATGGCGGCGAGGCGGCCGACGCGCTTGTCGACCGGCGGCAGCGAGGCCAGCAGCCCGGCGGTGTAGGGCACCCGCGGATCGGAGAAAACGTCCCGCGCGCTGCCGATCTCCATGCCCCGGCCCGCGTACATGACCATGATCCGTTCGGCGATCTCGGCCAGGACGCCCAGGTCGTGGCTGATCACCATCAGCGCGGCCCCGGTCTGCTCCCTGATGACCCGCAGGGTGTCGAGGATCAGCGCCTGGACGGTCACGTCGAGGGCCGTGGTGGGCTCGTCCGCGATGATCAGCTGCGGCGAGTTCGCGATCGCCATCGCGATCACGACCCGCTGGCGCATGCCGCCGGACAGCTCGTGCGGGTACCGGTGCGCGAGCTGCGCGGGCTGCGGCAGGCCCACGTCGCCGAGCAGGTCGGCCGCCCGGCGCCAGGCGGCCGCCCTGCTTACCCGCTCGTGCAGCCGGATGCACTCGGCGACCTGCCAGCCGACCGTGTACATCGGGTTTAGCGCGGTCATCGGATCCTGGAAGACCATGCTGACCCGCGCGCCCCGGATTGACCGCCACTGCGCCGGGGTGCAGTCCAGCAGTTCGCGCCCGTCGAGCCGGATCGATCCGCTGACCTTCGCCGACCCCGGGACCAGGCCCAGGGCGGCGAGGGCCAGCATGGTCTTGCCCGAACCGGACTCGCCCACCACCCCAAGGGTGTCCCTGGCCGCCATGGAGAAGCTGACGCCACGGACCGCCTCGATCAGGCCAGCCTCGGTCGGGATGCTGATCCGCAGGTCGGTGACCTCCAGCAGCGGCCGGCCGGACCGGGCGTCAGGAGCGCGTTCTGAGGTGGTGAGCGATTCGGTCACCTGCGGCCTGGCCCCCGAGTCACTTGACGTAGAGGGTGTTGTAGTTGATCGCGTCCATGGCCACGCTGTAAACGTAGCCGCCGACCCGCGTGGACACGAAGTCGTACCAGCGGGCGTTGAAGATCGGCGCGTAGGGCGCGACCTGCGTCATCAGGTTCTTGTCCAGGGCCTCGTAGAGCTGGGCCCGCTTGGTGCCCAGCGCCGCGGCGGCCGCGTTGAACGCCGGGATGAACGCCGCGTCCCCGAACCGGGTCAGGTTCGGCGCCGCGTTCGGGGTAGCCGGGTCCATGCCGGTGTTGATCAGCGCCTCGGCGTCGGGGAAGTCGAGCGACCACGGCTCGATGCCCATCGGGGTGTGGCTGGCCGGGTTGCTGATGTAGGAGCTGTTCACGCTGTTCGGCGAGCCGACCACGGTGACGTTGATCCCGATCGCGGCCAGGTTGGCCTTGATCACCTCGGCCATGTTCATGAACCCGGGCGCGTCGTTCTGGCAGCGCAGCGTGGTGTTGATCGGCAGCTTCACGCCGGAGGCCGTCATCAGCGACTTGGCTTCGGTCAGGTTGGGGGTGTTCGGGTACGCGCTGTACGGCGCGTAGCCGAGCGCGCCGGGCACCATGATCTGGCTGGTGACCGAGCCGACCAGCGGGCCGCCCCACTGCTCCTCGATGGCGGTCCGGTCGATCGCGTAGTTGACCGCCTTGCGGACGTCAACGTTGTTGAACGGCGCCACCTCGTTGTTCAGGAACAGGTAGGTGGTCTCCGGACGGGGCGACGTGTGGACCTGGCTGGCCAGCGCGGCGTCGTGCGAGATCCGGATGATGTCGGCGGTGGCCAGGTTCGAGGTCTGGAAGTCCAGCTGGCCGGCCTGGATCTCCAGCGCCGCCTGGCTGGCCTCCACCCCGATGGTGAAGACGAACTTCGCCACGTGACCGCGGACCCCGAGAGACTGGTCATAGTTCTTGTTGAAGACCATCACGATCTGCCGGCCCGGCTGGTAGGACTGCAGCTTGTACGGCCCGCTGGCGTAGTTCATCTCCAGCGAGCCGCTCTCCTGGGATTTCATGGGCGTACCGGTCGGCACCGGGCAGGTGGTGGGCAGCGCGGCCTTGTACAGGAACGCCCCGTCGGGCGCGCTCAGGTGGAAGGTCACGGTGTTGGTGGTGGCCACGATGCCGGCCACGGTGTTCGACTTGCCCGCCAGGTACGCGGGCGCGCCGATGACGTTGGTGAAGTAATAGCCGGTCCCGGTGTCGATGGCCGGGTTCATCAGCCGCATGAACGTGTACTTGATGTCCTGGCCGGTGATCGGGGTGCCGTTGGAGAACCGGGCGCCCGGCCGGAGCGTGAAGGTGTACGTCAGGCCGTTGCTGCTGACGACCGGCATACTCGCCGTCCCGGCGGTCAGCTGGGTGCCCGCCGCGTCAGCCTGGTCGGCGTAGCGCACCAAGGTGGTGCACATCGCGTTGGCCAGGCCCCAGGTGACCGCGAAGTACCAGCGGTTGGGGTCCATGGTGTCGATGGCTCCCGAGGACATCGCCCCGGTCAGGGTGCCGCTCGCGACGCCCGGCGCAGCTGTGCTGCTCGCGGTGGCGGAGGACGAGCCCGATGAACTCGTCGAGGAACAGGCGGTCAGCGCGGCTATCAGGGCCGCGGCCAGCGCCAGCGGCCCCCGGAGCCGGCGTGATGAATGCGCCATTAGCTTCTCCGATCGTTTTCTTTGTTTGCATGGCCAGGTGAGCTAGGCATCGGGGACATGGCGGATCCGCGGATCCAGGCCCATATGTGCGATGTCGACGACCGTGTTCGCGATCACGGCGATCACGGCGGCCACGATGATCACCGCGGTGATCACCGGGTAATCCAAGTTCTCGATAGCGCTCAGGCCGGTGTAGCCGATCCCGGGGATGGCGAACACCGTCTCGACGAAGAACACGCCGGTCAGCGCGGTGGCGACGTCGGCGCCGAGCAGGACGGTGAGCGAGGGCAGCACGTTACGGCCGACGTGGAAGATCATGATCCGGCTCGTCGAGGCGCCCTTGGCCCGGGCGGTCCTGGTGTAGTCCTCGGAGAGCTGCTCGGCCGTCAGCGTGCGCAGGAAGCGGATGTAGACCGCCGCGAACCCGACGGCCAGGGTGACCCAGGGCAGGATCAGGTGGTAGGCCCACTGCGCCGGGTTCTGCCCGAGGTCGACGTAGCCGGTGATCGGGAACAGCTGGGTGCCGACCGGCAGGATGTGCAGGCCGAGCAGCCGGCCCTGGGTCGGCTCGTACCCGAACTGGTAGGCGATCACCGGAGCCAGCCAGAAGACCGGGATCGACATGCCCAAGATCGCGATGATCCGCCCCGCGACGTCGCCGAACGACCGCGGCCGCAGGCCGCCGTAGGATCCGACCGGGATGGCGATGGCCAGCCAGATCACGGCCGCGCCGAATACCAGGGAGGCGGTGGCCCGCAAGGCTGGCCACAGGATCTGCGACACCGGGCGGCTCTGGACGTAGGAGTAGCCGAAGTTCCCGCGCAGCAGGCGGCCGAGGAAGGTCAGGTACTGCTTCCAGTAGGGCTGGTTGAGGCCGAGGTTCTTGGCCACCAGGGCGATCTGCGCCTGGGACGCGGTCTTGCCCGCGATCCGCTGGGCCGGGGACGCCCCGGTGAACCTCGAGATCACGTAGAACAGCAGCCAGGCCAGCAAGGTGACGACGAGGATCTGGGCCAGCGCGCCCAGGATCCTGGTCGCGGCGAGCCTGATCACCGGCGCCCCTTGGGGTCGAGCGCGTCCCTGATCCCGTCGCCGAGCAGGTTGAAGGCGAGCATGGTCATGACCAGCGCCACCCCGGGCACCAGGGCCAGGCCGATGTCGGTCTGGTACATGCCGGAGGTCACCGCGTCCGAGAGCATCTGGCCCCAGCTCGGCGTGGGCGGCGGCACGCCCACGCCCAGATAGGACAG
>Ga0335074_10012702_pt1 | contig 11814 bp, 8 predicted proteins | sample Lox_Sample_23_FD_206715 | JGI IMG/M metagenome (GOLD analysis project Ga0335074, IMG submission 206715) | Soil microbial communities from Loxahatchee National Wildlife Refuge, Florida, United States - Lox_Sample_2.3 | ecosystem: Environmental > Terrestrial > Soil > Wetlands | place: USA: Florida...
TGCCAGCCACGACGAAGCCGCCGACGCCAGCCAAGACCTACTTCGTCGAGCTGATCCTGCGCCAGCACGGCACGGTCGTAGACCGCAACGTGTACTGGCTGTCCACCCAGCAGGACGTGATCAACTGGAAGACCACCGAGGGCGCCGTGCAGGCCAACAACGGCCAGCCACTGAGCCAGTACGCCAACATGACCGCGCTGCAGACCCTGCCGTCGGAGCCGGCGGCTGTCTCGGCGGCGACGACGCCGCGTGCGCACGGTGGCCTGCTGGCCACCAGCGTCACGATCACGAACCCGTCCTCGAACCACGCGGTGGCGTTCTTCCTCCGGGCGGACGTCCGGCGCGGGAGCCGCGATGGCACGGCCGACGCTGGTGACAACGAGGTGCTGCCGATCACCTGGAGCGACAACGACATCACGCTGTGGCCCGGCCAGTCCGAGACGCTGACCGCGTCCTACCGGCCGTCGCTGCTACACGGGGCCACCCCGGTGGTGAGCGTCTACGGCTGGAACGTGCCGAACGCCACCTTCGCCGCACCAGCGAGCGCTGCTGCTTCCGCAGCCGAGGGGGCCGCGGAAGCAGCAGCGCACATCCAGCACTATGGCGCGGCGGACGGGACGCCGCTGACCCGCGGCAGCGCCCGGCCCGGCACCGGCCAGCCCGCTACCCTGCACCGGGTCACCAGCGCGCCCGGCCAGACCACCGCTGGTAGTGCGGCCGGGGCCAGGTCGCCGGCCTGGACGATCACGTCGGTCGCGCATTCGCCGGACACGACGCCGTCCACCAGCTTCACCCAGGGCGACAGCGCCGACACTTACACGCTGACGGTGACGAACTCCGGCCATGCGGCGACCGACGGGAAGACGCCGGTCACGCTCACCGAGATCGTCGACCCGAACCTCGGCTTCGTCTCGGCCGCCGGATCGGGCTGGACCTGCGACACATCCAGCAACCCGACGATCACCTGCGCCGAGACCGGCGGACCGGGCGGCGCGCCGGCCGTGCTGCAGCCCGGCCAGTCCTACCCGCCGGTCACGGTCACGGTTCAGGTGCCGCTGGGCACCGGCTTCGGCAACCAGGATTCGAACAACGGGCTGCACGTCACCAACGCCGCGCTGGTGACCGGCGGCGCGCCCGCCAAGCCGTCGGCCTCGCTGGCCAGCCCAACGCCCATCGTCGGGGTGCCCGACCTGACCGCCGACAACGCTATCGACGGCGCGTTCCGGCAGGGAGACACCGGCGACCGGTACGAGATCACGGTGATGAACGTGGGCGGGGCACCGACCAACGGCTCGGCCACCACACCGATCACCGCCACCGTCACCGCGGCGACCGGTGAGACCATCCAGGCGCTGTACGGCAGCGGCTGGACCTGCAACCTGGGCGCGATCACCACTCCGCAGGCCGAGCCCGCGGACACCTGCTACCGCAGCGACGTGCTGGCCGGGGAGAACGGTGAGGAGCCGCCGATCACGGTCGTGGTCAGCATGGCGAACAACGCGCCGGCGACCGGCACCGAAGCCGAGACCGTGACCGTCAACGGCGGCGGCGACGTGGGCGGCCCGGCGTCGGTGAACGCCGCGATCGTGATCGGCCAGGCGGCTGACTTGAACGCTGCCTCCAGCCACTCGGGTACCTTCACCCAGGGCGACAAGACCGACCGCTACACGCTGACGGTGCCCAACGTCGACGGCCCGAACGCCCCAGCCACCGGCGGTCCCTCGCTCGGCCTGGTCTCGCTGGCCGACACCCTGCCGTGGGGGCTGACCGCGACCGCGATGTCCGGCACCGGGTGGACCTGCGACGTGGCCGCCGTGACCTGCTACCGCAGCGACGCGCTGGCCCCCGGTTCTTCGTACCCGCCGGTCACGCTGACCGTCTCGGTCGCGGCCAACGCGCCGGCCTCGGTCACCAACTCGGTGACGGTCTCCGGGGGCGGCATGACCTACGGCCCGGATTCCTCGACGTCCGCGGGCGGCCAGACCGGCACCGACCCCACCACGATCACCCAGACCGGGCCGGCCGGCACCCCGCCGCCGCCTCCGGCAACGCCCGCGCTGACCGTGACCAGCGCGCACTCGGGCAGCTTCGCCCAGGGTGACGCGGCCGACGCCTACACGCTCCGCGTGTCCAACGGCCCGTCCGCCGGCCCGGCATCCGGCATGATCACCGTGACCGACACGCTGCCCGCCGGGCTCACCCCGGCCGAGATGACCGGCGCCGGCTGGACCTGCTCGCTGGCCCCGCCGACCCTGCCGCCCACGTCGGCGCCACGGCCCAACCCGGTCACGAACACCTACGAGCCGCAGCCGACCTGTTTCCGGTTCGGCACCCTGGCGCCGGGCACGTCCTACCCGCCGATCACGCTGCAGGTCGCGGTGGCCGACAACACCCAGCCTTCGGTGACCAACACCGTGGCGGCATCCGGGGGAGGGGCGAGCGGGATCGCTACCGGGACCGACCCGACCACGGTGGGCCAGTTGCCCGCGCTGGCCGTCAGCAGCTATCCGTCCGCGGCCGGGGTACCGTACGCCCCGTTCACGGCGGGCGGCAGCGGCAACGTGTACCACGTCACGGTGGCCAACGACGGCTACGCGCCCACCAGGGCCCCGGTCACGTTCACCGCGGACCTGCCTCCCGGCCTGGTCCCGGTGTCGGTCAGCGCGCCGCCCGGCTGGTCGTGCATCGTGTCGGCGGCCACCTGCGTCACCGGCCGCGGCGTCCGCCTGGCCGCTGGCGAGCAGGCGCAAATCACGGTCCGCGTGGCGGTGGCGGCCGGCGCCCCGCTCAGCGTTCAGGCTCTCCTGCAGGCCAGCGGCGGAGGGGAGATCCGCTCGGCCGGCCTGGATACCGGCAACGACTACAGCGTGGTCAGCAACGGAGGCGAGTTCACCGACCCGACCTACATAACTCCGCACCAGTAGCGGGATGGTGGGGCCCGCGCTGTCCCTCTAGCAACAGCGTGATGCCCACCACCAGTCGGTCAGCAGCGGGCCGTGCGCGGACCAGCAGCAGAGTGCCTCCGGGTCGGGCGCTCAGGCGACCTTGCGCAGGGTGACTTCCATCGACGGCGCCCACGTCGCGCCGTCGCTGGCCTCGTGCTGGGCGACCTGGGTCGAGCCGTTATCGGTGATCGTCGCCGTGCAGCGCGTACGCTCACCGAGCCACCTGATCACGTCGCCATCGAGTTCCATGCGGGAGGTCTGCGCATTCCCGAAGCTGTCGTAGATGGTGGAGAAATAGCCGGCACCGTCGACGCCGATGATCTCGATCCCGCCGACGCTGTTCTCCCCGATCTTCCCGTAGGCCGAGTGCACCACGAAGAACCCGCCCGGTGCCCATTCGTACACATCGCTGGTCAAGATCGGCAGCGATGGCATCTGCGCCGACGCGACGGTACGGCCCTCGTTGATCCACTTCCCGATCAGTACATCAAGTGCCTCGTGCCGCGCGTCGCGGACCGGGACCGGCCGGGCGGTGCTCTGCACGCCCGCCGTCACCTGGACCACCCGTGGCGAGGCGGAAGAAGAGGAATTGCTATCGGACATCTGCTGCTCCTTTGCTTGCCGGGACGATCCACTTCACAGTCGGAGCCGCTGCCGTGTCCTCGACACCACAGACCAGAAAATCCCTGCTCTGACGGACATCCGCGGCGCAGGCAAGCGGTCAGGCTAGGCCAGCTTCACGCCGAAGATGTGCCGCGTGCTGTCGACGTCCACTTCCCTGAAGCCCAGGTGGCGGAAGAAGCTGACGCCGCGCTGGTTTTCCGCATGCACGTGCCAGTGGACGCCGGTGGAACCTCGTTCCCGCAACGCCGTCAGCTGCGCGGCCATGAGCCGGCGGCCGTTCCCGCCGCCCTGGAGCCGGGGGAGCAGGTCAATGTGCAGATGGGATGGATGGCTGGCCAGCAGATCCCCGTCGACGAGCCAGGGGTGGTGAATTTCGTGGGCGGCCAGTTCGTCCGGACTCCACCGGTCGCGGTCGGCCGGGTCGGGGTCGGGGTAGCGCAGCCGCAAGGACGGCCACCAGTCTGCTTCCAGCCGCTGCTCGAACGCGCGGGTGTCCAGCGCGCCCAGGCAGTAGCCGCCCACCCCGGCCTGGTCTTCCACCACGAACGCCAGCGCCGGCTCCAGCACGCCGTAGGGCGCCGCGAAGATGTGGCCAAGCAGGTCTGGGTCACGGTAGAGCGCCGTGGCGTCGTCGCCGCTGTCCCCGGTCTGCAGGCAGATCCGGTACAGGTCACGGAGGTCTTCGGAACGGTACCCGCGAACGATCATGATGGCGCCGCCACCTGGAGGTAGGCATCGCGGAGCCGGGCCTGCGCGGCAGGCGATGCCCCGAGGTGATCCAGGCCGAGCAGGGCCGCGCCGGCCACCGGCGGGATGTCGACGATGCGCGGCGAGACCAGCGGTGCCTCCTCCGCGAACCGCCTGGTGATCTCGGCGGTCAGCAGCGGGTCGCGCGCGGCCATCAGGCCGCCGCCCAGCACCACCGGCAACGGCTGGTCCTCGAGGCCCAGGCGGCGCACGGCGGCCAGCGCCATCACGCACACCTCGTCGGCCAGCCGGTGCATGAGATCAAGTGCGACCTCGTCCCCGCCCGCCGCGGCCTGGAACAGGACCGAGGTCAGGCGCAGGGCCCGGTCCCAGCTGATCGTCCCGGTGTGCAGCCCGACCTGGACGTCGTACATGCTGGCCGCGCCCAGGAACGCGCACACGCCCTCGCGCAGCGCGGTCTGCGGGCCCCGGCCGTCCTCGGCGCGGCTGGCCCACCAGATGGCCTGCATGCTCAGCCCGTGCCCGCCGCCCCAGTCGCCGGTGAGCTCGCCCAGCGCGAGATACCGGGCGGTCCGCCCGTCCGGGGCCACGGCCACGCAGTTGATCCCGGCGCCGCAGGTGACGGCGACGCCCCAGTACGGGCCGGGGCCGTCGAGGCCAGCCCGCAGCACCGCGAAGGTGTCGTTGGCCACGTGGGTGGTGTCGGTCCACCCCTGCGCGCTCAGGATGCCGGTTAGCTGCCGTTCCTCCTCGGGCAGGTCCGCGTTGGCCACACAGGCAGACAGGTGGCTCGCGATCCGCGGGCCGGACCCGTCGGGCGCCCGGCCGGCGCCGTCGGCTGGCAGGCCCGCTGCGGCGACGGCCTCGGCCGCCGCGGAACCCAGTACCCGGACGGTCTCGTCGGGCGCCATCATCCCGGGGACGCCCGGGCCGTGGGCGCTGGCCAGCAGCGTCCCGTCCGCGGCGACCAGCGCCACGTCGGTCTTGCTGTTGCCGCCGTCGATGGCCAGGACCGCGGGCTCTGCTGGCCCAAGGGGGGACGACCCCCCTTGAATCCCCCGGCGCGGAGCAAGCTCCGCGCGGGGAACACTGCGCGGTTCGCTCACGGGGCCACGGCGTCGGCGCCCGCGGTCTCGGGGGCCCCGCCCGCCCAGGTCAGGTACTGGGCGTTCTCGGCGATCAGCCGGTCCGCGAGCCGGCCGGCCAGCTCGTACTGGCCGACCAGCGGATGGGCCAGCAGCGCGGCGCGGACCCGGTCCCGGCCACCCTTCAGCGCCGCCTCGACGGCCAGTTCTTCGTAGGCCGTGACGTGCGCGATCAGGCCGCGCATCCCCGGCTCCAGCGGAGCCAGGGGCACTGGCTCCGGGCCGTCCGCGCCGACCACGGCCGGAACCTCGATCACGGCGTCGTCGTCGAGGAACGGGAACGTCCCGGCGTTACGCACGTTCAGCACCTGCCGGTCACGCGCGTCGGCGACGAGCGAGGCGAGCAGCGCCACCGCGGCTTCCGAGTAGAACGCGCCGCCCCGGTGGGTCAGCAGCTCCGGCTTGCGGTCCAGGGCCGGGTCGGCGTACAGCTCCAGCAGTTCCCGCTCGATCTCGGCCACCTGCTCGGCCCGGGTCGGCCGGCCGCGCTGACCGGCCACGGCGGCGTCGTGCTCGTAGAAGTAGTGCAGGTAGTACGAGGGGACCGCGCCCATATCGGTGGTGACTGAGGCCGGCAGGCCGGTGTGGGAGGCGATCTCCTCGGCGTGCGCGGCGATCAGGCTGGGCAGGGCGTCGGTACCGTCGACCAGGGCAGCGCGCTCCCAGGTGAGGTGGTTAAGCCCGACATGGTCCAGCGCGACCCGCTCCGGCGGCACGCCGAGCAGCCGGGCGAACTCCCGCTGGAAGCCGATGGCCACGTTGCACAGCCCGATCGCGCGGTGGCCCGCATCGAGCAGGGCCCGGGTGACGATCCCGACCGGGTTGGTGAAGTCGATGATCCAGGCGTCGTCCAGTGCCCGCCGCCGGGTGCGCTCGGCGATGTCGAGAACCACGGGGATGGTGCGCAGCGCCTTGGCCAGCCCGCCTGCACCGGTGGTCTCCTGGCCGATGCAGCCGTACTCCTGCGGCCAGGTCTCGTCGCGCTGGCGCGCGGCCTGGCCGCCGATGCGCAGCTGCACCACGACCGCGGCCGCGCCGTCCAGGCCGTCGTCGAGGTCCGGCGTCCAGCGCAGCCGGGCCGGATGGCCGTAGCGGCGCATGATCCGCTCCGAGACCGGGCCGACCACGTCAAGGCGGGCCTGGTCCGGGTCGACCAGCACCAGCTCGGTGACCTTGACGTCGTCCGCGAGCCTGGCCAGCCCGTCGACGAGTTCCGGTGTGTAGGTGGACCCGCCACCGACCACGGCTAGTTTCAACCGAAAGCCCTCACTTCCGCGCCGCTGCGTGCCACGTGGCAGGCGGCCTCGTGATCCGGCCCGAGCTCGCTGAGCTCGGGCGTTACGGTCTGGCACTCCTCGATCGCCAGCGGGCAGCGCCACCGGAACCGGCAGCCCGGGACCGGATCGATGACCCGCGGCGGCTCGCCCCGGTCGGTCTCGGCTCCGATGCCCAGCGGCGCACGCGGGTCGGGCACGGCCGAGAGCAGCAGCTGGGTGTAGGGGTGTTTCGGCCCGGCCAGCAGCTCCTCGGTCGGGCCCTGCTCCACGATCCGCGCCGCGTACATGATGATCAGCCGGTCCGCCACGTAGCGGGCGCTGGCGATGTCGTGCGTGATGTACAGGATCGACACGCCCTGCTCGTCGCGCAGCCTGGCCATCAGGTTGAGCAGGCCGATCCGGATCGACACGTCCAGCATGGAGACCGGCTCGTCGGCCAGGATCAGCTTCGGGCGCAGCGCCAGGGCCTGGGCGAACCCAACCCGCTGCCGCTGGCCGCCGCTCAGCTCGTGCGGGAACCGCTGCAGCACCTCGGCGGCCGGCGTCAGCCCGACCGCCTCGAACACGCGCTCCGCCTCCTCATGGCGCTGGTGCGCGGACAGCTCGGGGCGGTGCAGCCGCAGGCCGCGCATCATCCCGTGCGACACCCGGAACACCGGGTTAATCGAGGCGAACGGGTCCTGGAAGACCATCGGCACCTCGCCCCGGTAGCGCAGCACGTCCTGGCGGGAACGGATGGCCGACAGCGGCCCGCCCTGGAAGTAGATCTCACCCCTGGTCGGCTTGTATAGCTTGGCCAGCAGCCGGGCCACCGTGCTCTTGCCGCTGCCGCTCTCTCCGGCCAGGGCGACGATCTGCCGCTCGCCGATGGAGATGCTGACGTCGTCGACGGCGTGCAGCGTCCCCCGGGACAGGGTGTTGCCGATGCGGAAGTGCCTGGTCAGCCCCTCGGTCCGCAGGATCGCGGAGCCGTCGGCCGGGCCGGGCCTGCTGTTGGCGATGGCGGCCTGGTCAGTCATGGTCGGCACCGCCATCGGCGTGCAGGAAGCAGCGGACCAGCGTGCCGTTCACGTGGTACAACTCCGGGGTCTCCTCATGGCAGCGGGTCATGACCTTCGGGCACCGTGGCGCGAATCGGCAGCCGGGAGGCGGGCTGGCCAGGTTCGGCGGGCTTCCCGGGATCCCGGTCAGCGGGACCCGCGGTCCCCTGATCGACGGGAAGGCCTCCATGAGGCCGATCGTGTACGGATGCTGCGGGGAATCGAACACCTGCCGGGTCGGGCCGAACTCGTCGACCCGGCCCGCGTACATCACCATCAGCCGGTCGGAGAAGTGGCTGACCAGCGACATGTCGTGGGTGACGAAGATCACCGCGAAGCCCAGCTGCTCCTGCAGTTCCTTGATCTGGACCATCAGCGAGCGCTGGGCCACCACGTCGAGCGCGGACGTGGGCTCGTCCATGATCACCAGCTCCGGGGTCAGCAGCAGTGCCATCGCGATCATGGAACGCTGCCGCATGCCGCCCGACAGCTGGTGCGGGTAGCTCTTCAGGTGCACCGGGTCGATCCCGACCATCCGGAGCACCTCCGCCGACCGGTCAGCGATCTCCTGCTTCGAGGTCATGCCGTGCGCGCGCATCGCGTCCTTGAACTGGGCCGCGATCGTCTTCACCGGGTTGAGCGCGTTCATCGCGCTCTGCATGACCACGGACAGGTCCTTCCACCGGACCGCGGCCAGCTGCCGGTCGGTGAGGCCGACCATGCTCTGGCCCCGGAACACGACGCTGCCGCTGGTGATGCCGGCCGGGGGAACCAGGAGCTGGGCGACGGCGAATAGCAAGGTGGACTTGCCGCAGCCGGACTCGCCGACGACGCCAAGGAACTCGCCCGGTTCCAGGTCGAAGCTGACGCCGTCGACCGCGCGCACGGCCCCGCCCTCCATGAGGTACTCAACCGACAGGTCGCGGACCTCGAGCACCACGTCGGCGGTGCTCGCAGGCGGCTGAGGGTGGTTGTCGTTACCTGGCGCGCTTGACACGCTTCCCCCGCATGCTCCGTACCGGCCGCAGGGCCGGGTTGCCGATCTCGTCGAACGCGTAGTTGAGCAGCGCGAACGCCGCCCCGAGAGCCACGATGCACAGGCCGGGCACGATGATCCACAGGGCCTGGCCGGTCTGGAACGCCTCCTCGTTCTCGGCCCAGTACAGCATCGTGCCCCAGCTCACCGTGTTCGGGTTGCCGAGGCCGATGAACTGCAAGCTGGAGGAGAACAGCACCGCGTACAGCGCGTTGGTCAGGAAGCTGGCCACCAGCAGGGACGTCATGGTGGGAATGATCTCCACCACGATGATGTAGAAGGAGCGCTCGCCGCGCACCCGCGCCGCTTCCAGGAAGTCCCGGTTGCGCAGCGACAGCGCCTGAGCGCGTAGCTGGCGCGCGGTGTAGGACCACGAGACGGCCGTGACCACGGCGATCAGCACGGCAGTGCTGGCTCCGTGCAGGTAGCTGGCGATCACGATCAGCAGCGGGAACGCCGGGATGACCAGCAGCACGTCGGTGAACAGGCTCAGCACGCCATCCCAGGCTCCGCCCAGGTAGGCGGCGGCCACGCCGACCAGCATCGCGATAACGGTGGCGAGCAGGCCAACCCCGATCGCGATCAGGACCACCGGCCGGGCTCCATAGATCACCTGGGCGAAGATGTCCTGGCCGAACGCGGTCGTGCCCAGCAGGTGCCGGGCCGACGGGGCGAGGGCCCGGCCGTAGATCTCGGCGCTCGGGTCGTCGTGCGCGATGACCCCGGGGAACAGCGCGACCAGGCAGAACAGGACGAGCAGTGCCATCCCGACCGTGGCCTTGCCGTTGGACCGGATGGCCCGGGTCATCCGGCGCAGCGAGCGGGCACCAGAGATGCCGCCCGCCTGCGGCATGAGTCCACCGCCCGGGGTCAGGGCCGTCGCCGGTTGGCCTGACTGGGCGGCGCCGCCGGGGCCGCCGGGGCCGCCGGGGCCGCCGGACCCGCCGGGTGCGAGCGTGGCCATCGCTACCTCGCCCCCCTCGTCCGCGGGTCGAGTATGGCGGTCGCGATGTCGGAGAGCAGGATCGCCACCAGCACGGCCGCGGTGATCAGCAGGAACAGCGCCTGCTCCAGCGGGTAGTCGTCGTTGTTGACCGCCGAGAGCAGCAGGTACCCGACGCCCTCGTAGTTGAAGACGTACTCGATCAGGATCGCGCCGCCGACCACGAAGCCCAGCGACATCGCGAAGCCGGTGAGGTTGGGCAGCATCGCGTTCCGTGCCGCATAGTCGAGCATGATCCGGCGCCCGGGCAGCCCCTTGGCCCGGGCCATCCGCACGTAGTCCTCGGCCAGCGTGGTAATCATCGTGTTCCGCATGGTCAGGATCCAGGTGCCGATGGTGGTGATCAGCAGCGTGAACGCGGGCAGAATCGCGTGCTGGAGGACGTTGCCGATGAACGCCAGGTTGAACCCGGGGGTCAGCGTGATGTTATAGGTGAAGAAGTACGGCAGCCAGTGCAGCTTCACCCCGAAGATCAGGATCAGGATGAGGCCGAGCCAGAAGTACGGGATCACCGTCATGATCACGAAGATCGGCGGCATGATGCTGTCCAGCCGCCCGCCGCGCCGCCAGGCACTCACGATGCCGATCCCGGTGCCCAGGATGAAGGCCAGGACCGTGGTCACCCCGACGAGCCCGAGCGTCCACGGGATCGCATCGAGCACGATGTGCCCGACCGATACCCCCGGCTGGGTGGTCAGCGACTCCCCGAACCGGAACGTGGCCACGTTGCCGAGGTAACTGAAGTACTGCGACACGACGTTCTGGTGGCCGATGCCGAACTGGGCCTCCACCACCTTGAGCGCCTGGGGGCTGAGTGAGCCCCGGTGGTTGGCGATTATCGCGAGCGCCGGGCTGCCCGGCATCAGCCGCGGCAGGGCGAAGTTGAGCGTGAGCGCCGCCCACAAGGTCAGCACGAAGAACCCCAGGCGGCGCAGCACGAACCTCATGGCGTGCTTCCCGCCCTCCCGCGGGGCGTGGTCAGACCCATGCCTTCCTCCCGATGCTCACCGGATCGTCCCCTAACGCTCGCGCAACAGACCGTGGCCGGGCAAGGGCCCAAAGGCCCGTACAGCGCCGGAGGTCCTGGCCGGCCCGGTGCCCGGAGCCGGCCAGGACCAGGCCGTCTTTACTTCGGCGCCAGGTGCAGCATCAGCTGACCCCAGTCCGGGTAGTTGTAGGCGGCCGGCTGCGCGTACGGGTCCTGCGGGGTGACCCAGCCGGTGAAGCTGCCGGTGTCGTACTGGTACCAGTCGACCTCCTCGGTGACCGGGATGACCGGGACGTCGGCCAGCATGACCTTCTCGAGCTGGTCCACGATCGAGTGCTGAGTCGCCGGGTCGGTGGTGGTGGCGTACTCGTTCAGCAGCGCGTCGGTGGACGGGCTGCTGTAGCGCTCGAAGTTGGACCCCGCAGCCGTGCCGATCGGTGCGGAGTTGGCCGAGTACAGCCACTGCCGCAATTCGTAGTAGGGCGACGGCCCGCCGGTCTCGGCGTAATAGCCGAGGTCGAACTTGCCGGTGTAGATGTCGCTGTCGAAGGTGGTCGCGGCCAGGTTCTCCGGGGTGATCTGGATGCCGACCGCCTTGAGGCTCTGCTGGATGGTCTGCACCGCGGCCACCCAGTCGGAGAACCCGCCGTTGTTGACGATGTTGAACGACAGCGGCTGGCCGGACGGCGAAACGAAGATCCCGTTCGAGCCCATCTTGAAGCCGGCCGCCTTCAGGATCGATATCGCCTTGGCCGGGTTGTAGGCGTAGTTGTTTCCGTAGGAGGCCGCCTGCGAGCTGTCCAGCCAGTTCGAGAACGTCGGGGTGACGATCCCGGTCTGGTTCGACGCCGGCTCATAGCCGTACTCGCCGATCGTGGACGCCTTCTGCCGGTCGATCGCGTACGCCATGGCCTGGCGCACCGCCAGGTTCTTCAGCAGCGGGTTGGTCAGGTTGATGAACATGGTCACGTTCACCACCGGCGGGAACCAGTAGTGGTAGTCCGGGTTCTTGGCCAGGTAGAACTTCTGGATGCTGGGGATGAACTGG
>Ga0335074_10012703_pt1 | contig 11814 bp, 1 predicted proteins | sample Lox_Sample_23_FD_206715 | JGI IMG/M metagenome (GOLD analysis project Ga0335074, IMG submission 206715) | Soil microbial communities from Loxahatchee National Wildlife Refuge, Florida, United States - Lox_Sample_2.3 | ecosystem: Environmental > Terrestrial > Soil > Wetlands | place: USA: Florida...
AATAAGATTTATATCTATAAGGACAATTTTGCATTTTATAAGGCATTTAAATCCTATTCCTAACAGGTAAGGGCGTTTATTTAGTTTCTTACATTAAGCTTGTATATGATTTAGAAGTTGTAATAGGATAATACTTCTACCTAGCAGGCTTGTTAGGCAGTTAAAACCTTAATAGTTATAAAATACTTTAAGGCATTATAGTCTAAGAGTACTTTAATTACTTAAAGTGTTCCTTTAAGTTTTATATGCTAATACTAGAAGCTGTAAATAATAGCTAGTAGTTCTTTATTATAAATTAAGTAATTTAGCTTAGCACTAACTATAATCTTTAAGAGGAAGGCTACTAGGTGCTACTTGCTGTTTGTATGCTTTTAAAAGAGCATTTTACTTGTTACTCTATTTAAAGCATCTATTTTAACTTGTAAAAGCAAGTTTAAATTGAAATGTGCTAGGATTAAGGCTAAAACTAGTTGCTTTTTAAGCTCTTAGAAAGCTGCATAGTAGTTGCTGTTAAAAATAAAGGGTTAGTTTTTACAAACAAAGCGATTTAGGGGCTAAGCAACTCGTTTGTAATCCTTAATAAAATACTAGTAGAAGTTGTAAAACCCTAAGAAAGACTATACGCCTTTTACAATTTATAAGGGCTCTTATTACTAAATAACAAACGTCTTTTTTAAGTCTATTATAATATTATTTGTACTAATAATAAAGCTTAAGTATTTTATACGTTTTATATAGAATTCCAACTTTTAAATGTTTACTTGTAATCTAGCTTTATAAAGCTATATAAGTACTTTACAAACATATTCTATATGTTTAAGCTTATTCTCTAAGTAGATTATAATGTTGTTTAAGTATACTATATAAAAGTCGTTTAAATAGTTGAATAAGGTGTTATTTATATACTACTATTAAGTTGTAAGTCTATTTGTAAGTCTAAAAGGTAAGACCTTATATTTATAAGTGCTATAATAAGTCTAAAATGTTATAAGGTCCTTTAAATTAAAATGCATTTATATCTTATAAAACGCTTAGTAAATGTTAAACTTTATAAATATCTTAGCCTTACTTATTTGTGCTAAAGTCTTTTTAAGTAAGAGCAACAAGTAATAGTCCTTACAAGTTAAAGCATTTAGCTTATAAAAATCTATATAAAACTATAACGACTTATTAGCTTTACAAACAAATAGTATTAGGGCTGCAAATAGTGCCTTGTTCAATTTAATAAAACCTTTTTCTAAGTGTTTTATAACGTACTACTTTGTTGCTAGTAGTTCTTCTACAAATTGTTAGTATAGCAGGCTATAGCCTAAGCCTGCTTCCCTATCGCCTTCTAGCTTGATCTTGTAGTCGTACGGCTAGTAGGGTGGTAAGGTGTTTAAAGCAGCTTAAAAGAAGACATCTTAGAAGTTGTAATATAAGGCTAAAAGCTTTAATTTAAGAAGCTGTTTGTTTATAAGGTCCTTATTTGATAGAAGCTGCTGTTTCTCCTTAATTAAGCAGTTAATTTTGTATAAGCTAGTAACAAATACAACAGCCTTTAATCTCTTAAGGTTCTAACAAAACCTAACAGCTTTAATACTATAAATATTTATATGTAAAAGGGATTTACAAACTATTACAAGCAGTTTTCTAATTTAAAGGAGCTTTATAAGTGTCTCTAGCAACTATAACTTGCATTTTATTGTTTGTAAATTATCCTTTTAGTCTGCAAGTTCTATATAACACTTAATAGCCCTTAAAGTCTATTATAGTTGTTAAAATCTTATTGTAAACTATAATAGCAATAAGTCCTTAGTAACAGCTGTTATTACTAGCTGTTCTTCATCTTAAAGGTATAAGCGTTATAAGATTTAAACCTGTTTTAAGTCTAACTAGGCATCCTTCTTAAAAGCAGCATCTTTATAGTTAGTATTAGCCTAATAGGCTGGCTTGCAAGTAAGTTGTAAGAGGGCTTTTATTATAATATTAGCTTCTTTAACAAAGTAAGGTGTAAGTAGTAGGTCCTTTAGCTATATAAGCTGTCAGCTTTATATATTAAGCTATAACTTAAAGTATAAGAGCTATTTTTAACTAAGAATTAGGTTAAAATAGCCTAAGTCTACTATAAGGAATAAGGTATTATATTACTTTTATCTGTTAATATAAATATATATTTGTAAGACTATTATAATTAACTGTACACCTAATTTGTTATATCTTTAAACTTAAATTAAGCAAGAAAGTTTTTTAAAAGGGGTAGTAAGGTATTTAAATAGTTTGCAAGCATACTTTGTGTTTATAAGGGTAAAAGCATTTGCTTTAATGTTAGCTAGTACAAAAAAGAAAACTTGAAATTTATTGCGAAATATTATATATAAAATAGAATAGCTCTTCCCTCCTACTAGCTAATTTAAGTTAATATTAGATATATCAACCTTGCTGTTAGATTTTAAGGTAGAGTTTCTTCTTAGGGTTCTTCTTTTCCTAAGTCCTTTAAGTCCTTTAAGTCCTTTAAGTCTTAAATTAGCCTTACATTTACCTTTTTTGCTTTTTTAAACAGGTAGTCTTTTACAAAGTAGTTATTCTACTTGTAAAAGAAGCAGGCTCTTTAGTTGCTAAGTGCTTACTATAATAAGTTGTTGTAAGAGGGGCGTTTTTAGAGTGTAAGTGCTATAAGGGTGCTTTTACAAGTTAACTAGTTAATATATATAAGGTTTGCAAATAAGGCTAAGCTTGTTATAGTACATACAAGTGCTATTTAGTTAAAGGCTAACCTGTTAGTTAGGTTCTTAGCTTTTATTTACTTTGTATAAGCCTTAATTTGTTAAAGTCCTTAATTTAAGGCTTAACATTGTTATATTAGTTCTTTTAAGGTTTAAAGGTTTAAGTATATAAGTAATACAGCTTATTATAAGTTTACAGTTAGTTTGTTAAATAAGTTAAAGACGAAATTGTTAGTTGGAATCCTAGCTTAGCCTGTTAGGTATAAAAACTATATTTAGAAATCTGTAAATGCTTCTAACAGCTTTATTATTAAACTCTAATAAGCAAGTTAGGCGTTTTAAACTTTATATAAGTCTTTGTAGATAGAGGCTAAGTGTGCAACTATTTCCTTGTTTGTTTTAAAAGCGTTTGCAAACTCCTTTATGTATTAAGGTTTTAAATAGGTCTAAGCGTCCCTTTTAGTGCAGCTAAAAATGTAGGCCATTTAGGCTTATACGTTAAAAAAGTAGTTCGCATTAACTTCCAACTTGTCTTAAATTTATAGTCTTTAATTGTTAAAGCTTAAGTCTGCCTTGTTTGTTAAGATAAGTAGGTTAGCGACTTTTACAGACTATTACAGACAGTCTATAAGGGATAACAGTCTGTTTAACTGTTAGGTAAGTGTTTTAAGGACTGCAACTAATCCTATATTGCTTAGCAAAGTATCTTTAAGAGTTTGAGCTGTAAGCTGGGCTTGTAGCAGCTTAATTTTAGCTTGTGCAGCTAAAAGTTCTTCTTATAGATCTATTTGGGTTAAAGTTGGGTTTGTAGACGTATTAGTAGCAGCCCTACTAGCTGTCAATTTTGCGCTTAGCGCTATAATTAACAATAGCCCTTAATTTCTAGGAAATTGCTAGCGTGTCAGCCTTAATTGTTAAGGGCAAAGTTTAAGGGTAATAGTTTATGCGTTTTATTTATAAGATTTAGTTAGGGTTAAACTGAGTCTTTAACTTGCAGCATTTATATTTTATATAAGTGTTAGTTTGAGTTGTCTAGTTAGATATCTTTAAGTTCCTTCCTAGGAATTGTAGTATTAAATAGAGCTTTAAATAATGTTATAAACTCTATTAATAAGTAGTACTAAGATGCTGCAAATAAGTAAAGCTAATACTATTAGTAGTTTTATAATATAAGAATTTAAAGCTAAAGGAAGAAGAAGAAGAAGATACTAGTTTACAAGCGGGTTTATATGCCCCTTACAAGTTATATGTCGCTTACAAGCTGTTTGTAAACTAAGTGCTAACAGACTATTTGTAAACTAAGTGCTAACAGGCTATAGCTAACCGCCTATAAACCTTTATTTGTAAGGGCAGCTTTAAGCCCCTACTTAAACTGTTACAAACTGTTACCTAGTTTGTAGTTTGTAATACTACTATTTATTTGTACGATATAGGATTCTAGCTCTTATAATACTACAAGCATCCTTAATCTTTTATGCTATTCCTAAGTGCTTTATCCTAGCTTGAAAGCGTGCTATTCGCCTATTAAGCTAGAAATCTAGTAGAAGTACGTACAACTCTATTTCAAGCTAGCAAATAAAAGTTGCTTTAAATGCTTTAAGTATTTGTAGTCCTTAATTTTATTGTATTTGTAGTCTTACTATAATACCCTTAAGCTTGCTAGTATTACTTATATGCTTATACTATAATACAGCCTTATATAATAGTACTAAGCAGACAACTACTTAGTAGATAATTTTAGCTTTAAGCATTATTGCTTTTTATGTTGAAGCTGTTATACGCTATAATATTAGCATTTAAGTGCTTATTTTATCCTTAATAGCCTTTTTATAGGCTTTTTAGTATAGTTTAAAATCTAATTATAACTTTAAAATGCAAAAAATTTAACAACATTATTTTTAGCAACTTACATTTTTAAAAACTAGCCCCTTAAAACCTATTTAAGCATTAATCTAGTTCTAAGATACTTAGTATTACATCTATCTTTTATCTCATACGAAAGATACTGCTATAACTGTTGCTATTGCAGTCGTACTATGCGACTAGGACGCATACAGGGACCCCAACTAGACCCCCCCCTTATAAACGCTTAAAGCCCTTCTACAAAAGAATTAACAACTTAATAGTAGCTACACACCGCATAAAAGACCTCTTGCTTGAAGACTTCTAGGTGGGACTTATTAAGGCATTAGTATTGCTAAAAGAAGCACGCGTTATTGTCGTATTACATGCTATACGAATAAGCCCTAACAAGCTTAAAGACACTAAATTAATAGTCTCCTAGATCTAGGACGAAATCTACTAACTAAAACAACAAACTACAATTTTTTTACAATCTAATAGTAGCCCCGCATGCAGCTAGGCCTCTATTGCAGCTTTAAGCAATACTACTACAGCTACTACAACCCTTACGTTTAAACCTACCTTGCCTATTAAACCTACTACTTAACGCCTCTAAGAAGTAAAAATCAAGTTCTTAGACCTTATAGAACGTTTAAACATATTAGGCCTTAGCAACAAAGCAATCCTTAACGATATTAACAAACTCTTTCTAGCCCCTTATACTATAAGCATTAAGAGACTTTTAAGTAGGGACTTAGTCGTATAAACCCTAACTGAAAACGACTGCAAATCCCTTATTGCAAACTAAAAATGGCTTACTAACCTTAAATCCTTTAAAGTAGTACTCTTAGAACGTTTCCTTGTCTTTGTATATGCCGTACGAATTGCAAATGTCGATTCAGATAAGACTAAAGCTATTTAATACCTTAAAGATGAAAATTGCACCTTCTTCTTTAACCTTAATATCATACAAGCCGCCTTCTTAAAGAGCGCTCTTACTAGCATAAAAACCTACTCCTCCTTAATTGTTAAGCTAGATTCCTTAAAACAAGCTAACCGTCTTATTCGTACAAGCTTATATAAAAGTAGAAAAGTTAAATGCTGCAAACTATTTGAATTAGGGTGCAAACTTACTTAATGCTTTAATTGTTAAAAATATAAGTATGTTGTAAGGGCATATAAATCCTTTGTATAATACTCTTATTATAGCAAAAGCTACTTATTTAAAGACTGCTCTTCCTAATCCGATTAAGCCTTAAAAAGGTGTAGTAACTGTAATAAACCCTATAAAGCTTAAGCTTGTAACTGTCCAACTTAAAAGAGAGAAATTAATTGCGTTTAAAGCATTTACACTTAAAAGCTCTAACTTTATAAAACTACTATAAAAGCTGCCCTCCCCCTTACAGATTTTATAGGATTTATATACAACTTAAAGCTCAAACGAGGACGCCCTTTAAGATCTACTAACAAAAGACTCCGTACTAACTCTACTAACCCTTATATAAGACTAATCAATTAGATATTTTAGAGCTCCCTTACTCTTACACTAAATACTTAAATCTTAAGCACTTAATACCTAGCTAACAACTCTTAAGCTGATACTATAATACAATTTTTAAACAAAGCAACCTTAAGCTCCTCTTAATAGTAGATTTAGACACCTTTAAACTATTATAGTACAACATCTACAAATCTAAGAACACTATTGCTACTCCCCTTCTAGCTAACCCTTATATTAAGGAATTTTATATTTTAACTATCTAAAAATTATAGAATAACCCTTTTATATAAACCTCTTATAACCCTTCCTCCTCTAACTTCTAGCTTGCAGTCTAAGAATCTCAAACTATTAGAGTTGCATTTTACATTTCTAAAGACATCTCTACTTTTTTGTAGTCTGTTTAGTATATATTTTTAGACCTAGTAGTCTTAAATATCTAAATATAATTCTAAGACACTATATGAGATGTTTAAATTTACAACGTTTACAACCTACCTTCTTACTCACTTTATAATACTATAAGCCTTACTACCTTTTATAATTTAAAATAGGATCTTATTGCTTATTCAAACAAACATGCTATTATACTAAGCGACTTTAACTTCTACTACCCTATTTGAAACAGCTATTTAAAGCTAACATAGTACGCGTATACTAACTTCCTAATTGATATTGCAAATAAGTTCAAGCTCTAGCTCCTTACCCTTTAAGGACTTAAAACTTAATTTGCATGAAATACAAATAGTACAATTAACCTTATATTTGCTACCCCCTTCCTATTAGAAGCTTTAGTAAAATGCAACTTAGAGTGCAACTTCAACTACTAATCCGACTACCTCCTAATTCGTATAGAGCTTTAGCTCTAAGTAACATACTAAAAACTTACTTTAAAACAAGCTTGAGACAGACTCAACTAAGATCTACTACTATAAAACTTATATTCAAACTTAATATTTAATATAGTTATTAAGCTTTATATAAAGGAACAAATTAATTAGTAAGTCTCTTAAATCCACATAGCCTTCTTAAAAGCTATAAACTACTTAGTGCCTTAAAGAAAGCCTTATTAATACTCTTAAAGGTTTTAGACATAATAATATATAGAAACAACCTTTTATACTAAACAACTTTAACGTTAAGCTTCAAACTCAAACGAATATAAAGTAGCTGTACAAGCTAAGAAACATACTATTTAAAAAGCGAAAACTATACACTTTCAAATATAAGTTTATAAAGCAGCAAAAAGTCCTAATAGGATTTAAAGGCTAGCAAAATAAGCTTGTACAAAGAGCTACTTGCCCCCTCTTATCCCTTAATGCCTTAATCTTATTACCCCTAATAGACTAGCAACTACCTTTAAAGGAAAGGAACAAGTATTTTGTACAAAGTTTTTCCCCCTCCTATTAAATACTAACTTAAACAACATTAAAGGATATACTTATTTATAGTAGCTTTCCAATTAAGGCCAACTTACTACAAACAAAATAAGAGTAGTAATCCTCTAACTAAAGCCCTTAAAGGTACTAGGGATTACTAGGATCTCCCACCTTATTATTTAGAAATCGATTGAGGTTACCTTGCAAACTATTACTAACTTATTCCAAGCTTGCCTTACACTTAGATATTACCCTTTAAAGTTTAAGAAGGCTTATACAATCGCCTTAAAAAAGCAGGGAAAAGACAAGGACTATATTAAGGTTAACTCCTACTACCCTATCATTCTACTAGAATCCTTTAAGAAAGCCCTTAAACGAATTGTTGCCTTCTAACTTTCTACTCTTACTAAAAACTACAGCTTACTCCCTAAATTCCAAATAGGTGCTTGTTTAAGAAGAAATATAATTATTATACTTAACTTACTAATAGAACAAATACATACTATTTGGAACTATAGAAATTAATAGGTAGCTAGCATGCTCTATTTTAACGTAATAGGCGCGTTTGATTATGTCTTTTATCCCTAGCTACTCTACATCTTTTATTAGTATGGAATTCCTACTTGAATTGTTAATTAGGTAGAAAGCTTCCTTTAAGATAAACAAAGCACCCTCTAAATCGTCTTTAAAGAATTAAATCTTCATTTAATTTAAAGTAGGATCCTATAAGGCTCTCCAATCTTACCTATCTTATTCTTATTCTTTAATAAGGAGCTCATACGAATATGTAATAGTTTTAGACTCCAATTAAGTGCTATAAGATTTATAGACAATATAAATATTCTTGCTTAAAGCAACTTAATTAAAAACAACTATATCGCACTAACTAGGATTTACAGCTAATATTACAAATAAGCTAGGAAATATAAAGCCACATTCTCCCCTATTAAATACAAACTCATCTATCTCACTTAACATCCTAAAAAATTCAACTTTAAAGCAATTATATTGTTTAAAGTAATAGAAGTCTCTCTAAAAGCTTACGTTTAAATACTAAGAGTTGAAATAGACTTAAAACTCTAATAGGGCTTTTACATATAAAAGATTTAAAGTAAAATGGAATATCAAACTAACACTTTAACTTAAATTGCAATATCAACTTAAAGAGCTATATTTAAAAAATTCAAACTTGTCTATATAGTAGTTGTACGACTTGTACTAGTATATAAAGCACTAATTTAATTCTTGCTTAAAAGGAAAGAGGCTACAAAGCCCTCCCTAATCTGCTTACTTAAAGTAATTTAGAACTAGTACTTTTAAACAATCATTAGAGCTTATAGAGCTACACTTATCTTATTGCTAGAATTAAAAATAGGTGTCCTCCTTATATAAGACTACTTCTTTAAACTCTAAGTATAATACTAGCTTAAGAAGTAGAACTCCCTTAAAGAAGGACTTATTACTTCTACTTGCAAACGAATTTAAAGATAGCTGCAAGGTAGTAGGGGACGCACATAGCGCCATCCTACTACTTTAAGTGCTTAAAAGCTTACTTAGTACTAAAAGCTTCTTCGTATAAACACTTAAGGCCAAACTGTTACACCTTAATCTTAAATTAATAAGACTATTTACAGCTAGTAGGCAAGGAACTAGATAAGGTAAAAGAATAAGGTCCTACTAGATAAAAGGGTTATAGTGCACGTATAAGATAATACCTTAAAAGACTACTACCTCTATGAAAACCTATATAAGGCTAAAAGCTCTTTAGCTATACAACTTCATACTAAAAAGATAGGATTTAACGCGTTCCTAGTACAACAAAGAGTTTTAAATGTATCCTCAAACTATACGTGTAAATACTCAGATTAGTCTGTTAAACACGTTGTACTCTTCTATTTAGATATTAATCGCTCAAACAAGAATCTTAGCCCTTCATCCAACTTCAACTTAATACTTACAAACGCTGCTAGCTTTAAAAAAGCCGTTTAGTAGCTTATAAGCCTTAACATACTCCCCTAATTCCACCTCGCACGCAAACTACTATAAGACAATATTAGCAGCTAGTAGAACACTTACCCTCTTCCTCCCTTTCTCTCTTTCTCTTATTTTAAGGTCTTTTGTATAATAGCTACTACTACTATATGCTATTAATACTAGTTTAATTAGATGTCCTTTACAGACTCCTAATTAGAGTAATAGAAGTGCAGTTTTATTCCTTAAAGGGTTTCTTTTATTTAAATATATTATATTCTAATATAGCTTTACAAGCTGAAATAGTAAATAAAGAATTAATTAATCAATTAATTAATCAACTTTAAGATGCATACAACAAGTTCTAGTTCTACTACTACTCCTTATAGCCTAACTAGTATAAAGGGCTAAGGTGGGTGTGCTGTTATAATATATAATTGTTAGGGCAATAGGTGGGTTAGTATGCGCTTAATAAGGTGCTTAGTAGAAGGAATAGGACTTAAAACCATATAATAAGTAGCTAATATAAGAAACAATTGCACTTTATGTCTATAAAGTCCTATAAAACCTGCAAATGCTATGTAGGTGTTTGTAAAGCTTAATTTATATTTGTAAAACTATTTATAAAACTACTTAAACCTGCTATAAGCAGCTTTGCAGGCTTATTGCACGTCTCTTATTAATCCTTATCTAATCTCTCTTTAAATAATAATCTTTACTATATCCTTCAAACTAGCTATATATATTAAAGTGCCCTAGTATGAGAACAACAATTGCTTAGATCAGCTAACTCAATCCAACTCAACTTCGCTTAAATCATATGATTTTATAAGAGACTATAAAACCCTACTACATACGTCCCCCTTTAAGAAAGTAGTCGTCCTCTAACTATAACTGCTATCCCTAAATCCCCTTTTACAAACGCTTTACAAGTTTATACAACCTTTATAAGCCTATAAACGTTAATCTTAGTTTATAAGCTACTTGTAAACGTTTATAAACTACAAAATAGAATGTAAAGAAATGCAAAAACAATAAAAAGAGCAGCTTAATAAGACAAATAAAACGTGTTAGTCTAAGTCTTCTACTTTTACAGCAAGTTGCCCTTATCGTCTTCCTTGAACCTTACATACTCTCTCCTTTACTCTTTAGTTAGTATTAGAGGCACAATCACTAACCTTCCTAGTCTAAGTGCGTCTTATATTAAAGTATCCACCTTAATTTGCTGCTACTAGGCATTTTGCTGGATACAAGTACTTCTACAAATAAGGGCTTCTGCTAGTAGTAACCCTTTATCCTTACTGCTTTCAAACTCTTTTAAGCTGTTACTGTCCTTACTTTCAACTTCCTTATTTGTAACTAATTTGTAAAAGCAATTTCAAATAATAAACTTCTTTAAACAATTACCTAAATAGGTGCTAGCTAGCTGCATCCTATCAAATTCCTTTAGAATATATATCCCTTTCTTAGGAATAGCTTTACAGACTTTATACGGACCTAGCTACTTGTAAGAAAGCTTCTAATTTTGTAACATGTCAACTTTAACAATAAAGTTATACTTTAAGACAAGGTCTCCTTCTTTAATTTCTATCTAATAGATCTAATAGGTCTAGTTAAAAGACTCCTTGCCTTTCATCCGCTTTCTCTGCTTTTACAAATATACTTCTTTAAGGTTTTCGTCCTAGCTTATTAACTGTCTTGTATAAAGCGCTAGAAGCTTTACTTAGCTTATAACCTTCTCTCATTCTAGTACGTGCTAGGTTTAGAATTTTAACTCGATTGAGAGTACTATCTCCTATTTATAAACCATTTAAAACAGTATCTGCCTAATAGGTTGATAAATAGAAGTCTAATCTGCAAAGAGCATAGTAGAAAGGTTCCTTACTTAGCTTTTAAGTCTTTTATTTATAAGCTTAGCTAGAGCGTTTATAATAGGTTTATAGCCCTACTCTATCATCTTATTTGCTAGTAGGTAGTATGTAGACACTTAAACCTACTTTATCTTGTACTTCTTAGTAAAAGCTTTAACTTACCCCTTATTTTTAAGTCCTTTATTAACAACTAGTCTCTTAAAGCATTTATAATAGCAAACTACGTCTTCTTATAGAAAATTAGTAATTGCAGCTAAATTAGCACTTAATAGAGCTTGTACTTCTATTTATCTGTTAAAGTTGTCTCTAGCTACAACAAGGTAGTTCTTCCTTTTATAAGGTGGCATACAAATTACGTTTAAACCTATCTTCTCAAATAAGGTGCTTGACTAAGTTGGACATAAAGCTTCCTTTAAACAATAAAGGTTGATTGATTACTTATATACTAGCCTAGCTAAGTAGCTATATAGAACTTCTATAACTTGTACAAATTAGGAAAACTAGAGAACAAATGAAAAACCTAATTGCAATATGTCCTTGCCTGCAAT
>Ga0335074_10012704_pt1 | contig 11812 bp, 11 predicted proteins | sample Lox_Sample_23_FD_206715 | JGI IMG/M metagenome (GOLD analysis project Ga0335074, IMG submission 206715) | Soil microbial communities from Loxahatchee National Wildlife Refuge, Florida, United States - Lox_Sample_2.3 | ecosystem: Environmental > Terrestrial > Soil > Wetlands | place: USA...
TGCGAAGACCGAGCCCTTCGTAGAAATCTCCCAGCCAGCAGAATTGTTTTGATAAATCCCGAGTCATTCACCAAGCCGATAGTTCGCACAATATATCGTTCCGGGAGAATCACCGGCAATTGGGAAGTTTCACACACAGGTGACGAAGATTCGGCTGAGGCACGGCAGATTAGGCCAGAACTTGCGCAGCTTTTTTCGACTCCGCAGAATCGTAACTTTCGCCGTAAATCGCCGGCACTTTGCCGCCCATGGGGCGCAAGTAAGTCGATAACTGGCCCCGATGGTGAACGGCATGTAGCAGGCCGGCCTGGAGAAAAGTGTAGGCAGGACGCTGGAGTAGTCCGCGGAAATCCACGATCTTGATCAACTGTTCCCCTGACAATCGGCTGACGATCCCGATGGGAGAGGTCGGCGGCGACTGGTACGACTACATTCCCCTCGAAGACGGCTCGTGGGCTCTTGTTCTGGCGGACGTTTCCGGCAAGGGAATGCCGGCGGCCCTGCTGATGTCCGCTACCCGGGGCATGTTGCGATCTCTCGCCGATACCTGCAGGTCTCCCGCTGCGGTTTTGAACAGGCTCAACCGGCTGATGGTGGAGGATTTTCCATCCGGCAAATTTGTCACGCTGATTTATGCGGTGCTCGATCCGGCGAAGCGAACCTTGAGATTTGCCAGCGCCGGACATCTGCCGCCGCTGCTCATCGACCGCACCGGCGCCCGCTTCCTCCAGACAGAATCAGGAATGCCCCTCGGCCTGACCTTCGGAGAGTATTCCGACACCGAGATTCAGCTCGTCGAAGGTGCGCGGCTTCTGCTCTACAGCGACGGCATCACCGAAGCCACGGGCCCGGACAGCGAGGAATACGGCCCCGAACGGCTGCGCAATCACATGTCGCGTGCTGACGCCTCGACGGAGACCATTCTGGACGAGGTTCGCAGCCACGCCAACGGCGCAGGCCTGCAGGACGATGCAACCGTGATCCTGGTGAAAGCTTCCGGCGACTGAAACCGGGCATCGGTTCGCAGGGCCGAGCAAGCGCGACTGGGAAGAGTTCCTCAAGGCGGTCCGAGAGATCCTCAACGAGCGTATAGAATATTTGTCGAGCCAAGGTCAGAAGGGCACGAAAGTCGCGGTTGAGTAAGCCATCTCGGCGGGTGCAAGGGATGTAGCGTGGCCGGCCGAAAGCGGCAACACCGCCTAGACATCGCCGGAGTTCATAGCGGTCTTCACCCTTGCTGCGGGTTCCCTTCGTTCACGGACAAACCTGAAACTATCTCTCAACTGGCGACATCCGATGTGAAACGGGCTTGAGGAGAACAGAGTCCCGGAGCAGCCAGAGGCCAGCACACGCGAAGCCAATTGTCCGCACCGCGGACAAACCGGTTGCGGGTATTTATCGTTGAGCCGAGGCGCCCGGCTTCCGGGCAAGAATGTACGCTCTTCGGCTTTGGTACTCCACTTCCGGAGGATAGGGCTCTCGCTCCAAGATCTCCTCAATTGCAAGCCCCGCCTCCTCTAAGTAATGCCGAATGGTCAATGGAGTGAAGAGGAAGAAATCCATGGAGACTGTCTGACCCCATAACTCATTTGGATGAAGGGTCTCGTTCCCCATGTGAAAGGCAAGCAACAGCAGGCCGCCCGGTTGCAGCACCCTCTCCATTTCCCGGAACACCAAGGGCAGAGATTCTTTGGGTAAATTCACGATGGCGTAGAAAGCGGTGATTCCACCGAGCGTTGCACTGGGCAGATCAAGAGCCAACATGTTGCCCTCGCAGAAGGAAATGCCAGGATTCAGTTGCCGAGCCTGTTCTATCATTCGCGGAGAAAGATCCAGACCGAAAACAGTTGTCCCCACATCTCGTAGATAACGGGCAATATGACCGGGACCGCAGCCCATGTCGCACACCTCTCCAAGTTGCGCGACTACAGCGGCGAAACGATTCAGCAGCTCGCGGTCAAAGGGCTTGTTCTGAAGCTCACGGAAAACGTGGCGAGCATAGTCGTCCGCGAGTCGATCGTAGTTTTCGCGGATCGATTGGGTAGTGGTGTCGATCATACCGCCCTGCTCGGCAGCGCTGGGAGCGTCCCTGCCCATTGTGCCATCAGATTCATGGGCCCGTGTTGCTCAGATGACTTGGAACCGGCAAGTGTCCATGTTGCCCACCACGCGTCCATCAAGTGGGCTTTACGAGCAGTAGGGTCGCAATCAAGTCGACGCATGCGTCTTTCATGAGCAACGGAGGGAGTGATCGAGAGTCTCAAGAGATTTCAGGATTCAGCCGAGTCCAAGTGTTTAGCGCCAAGATTCGAGCACGCGATCAACGTCCTCATGAATAGAGTCACGGGCGTCAGTCCGGTTGTAGCCGCTCATAAGAAGCTCATCGTATCGTGTTTGACGATGGCGGATGGTCGCAACCACAGCAGCCGTGAGGGCACTTTCTTCAAGCGCCCGCCCGGCAAAGGTTCGCCCCACCCGACCACTGCCCCGCCGGGCAGTATGCGCCGCGACCGTCCGTGCTTCCTCTGGCGGACATCCTGGAAACAGTCTCAAGATCGCACTGGTCATGTGCACGATGAGATTGCGGTCATTTTCGGCAAGGCGCACTTTGTCCCGTTCGCGCTGCCGCGCACGCTGCTCACCATCCGCAAGGCACTCTTGCTCAGCGCGCGCGAGCGCAGCCTCCGACACCAAAATGCCTTGACGTTCGTAGCGGCCACGTGACCTGCTGAAATGAACCACGACTGCGGTAAGAGGGCTATATCTCCGGGCTCGCCGAGTCAGGGCGGCATCGCCTCTGGGAAGGTAACCAGATGATCGAAATCAGCGCAACTCAGGCAAAGCGGATTCTCGCCTTCCATTAAGAGGAGATCGCCCTTCCGCAACTCCTTGCCACACCCCGTGCACTTAGAATCACGCAGGATGGCAAGAACGAGGAGTTCTTTGGACTCCGGGCAGGATCCGTTGTCGCTTTGTCGTACCATCATGCCTCAGCAGTTACTATCCCAACGGACGACGGCTTCGAATTGCTCCGTTGGTTCGATCATTTCCCGCACGGTCGCAACAATCAGATCGGGCCTTTCCAGCTGCAGCCAGTGGCCCGTCCCTGGGACTTGTAGATGCCGGCCGCGCGCGCTCCGAGCAGCCCATGTACCCCGTTCGTGCAGTTCATCGGCGGTTGCATTGCCCGCAGAGAGTATCGTGACTGGAATATTTGCTGGCACGCTCATCGTTAGCCCTGCTGCCGCACAAGCAGGCAAGGCTTCCAGGTATTCGGCCATGGCTATGAATCCCTTGGCACGACTCCAGTGCGCACGCACAGTGGAGTGCAGTTCGCGGGGCAGCTTGACGACCTCTCTTGCCAAACTCTCCATCAAGCCAGTGCCTTGCCGGGCTACTGCATGGGCCACATGCCTGGGGAACCACCGTCCGCCCGCATGCAGGACGCTTAGAGCCACGCGCACCACGCCAATTCGCGCAAGGATGGCACCGCGCCGGGAAAGTCTCACTCCTGCGCGGATGCGATCAGCATTGGTTCTGCTCCCCCTGCCCCAGTCGGCGAGCGATATATGGTCAACTAGGACTAGCCCCGCCACCCGCTCTGGATGGGAATGGGCAAACGCTCTGACCAACAGACCGCCAAAGGAATGGCCCACGAGAAAGAGAGGAGTGACGAGCTCAGCTTTGCGCAGCAACGCATCGAGTTCTCCGAGCATGTGTTGAAGAGTGCACGGGACCGACCGGTCCCTACGAAGTTCGCTCCAGCCCAGTCCTGCGCGATCATAACTGCACACGGTGCTGAACTCTGCCAAGCGCGCCTGGACCAGCGACCAGCTAATAGAGGTTGCGGCGATCCCCGCCTCAAGCACCACTAGTGGTTGGCTGGCGCCCTGCTGATTGAGATGGAGCCTGCACGAGTCGATGTCGACCAACCGACCCGGCGGAGGGAATCGTCTCCCATCGATCCAGCTCCCAAGCGTCCGGAACGCCACGCCCATGATCAGCAACCAGGGCAGAATGAGCAGCAGCACTAACAGTAGAGCCACGGCGGTTGTATAGCCCGTCTTCTATTATCAATCTCGAGCCAGACGACGGCGCCCGAGCCACAGGGAAAACCTGAAGTGAGCCACTCTGGCGAATAACCGGCGCGGACGCTACGGCATGGGCCTCCGAGTAGTCTTTCTGCCGGTATAAGGTGTTGTGGTCAGGACTTATTCGGCCCGTAGCGCCTGCACCGGATCGAGGCGTGAGGCGCGCCATGCAGGAACTATGCATGCCACCACGGCGACCAGCAGCAACACGGCGGCCGCGACTCCAAAGACCGCCGCATCAAGCGGCTTCGTTCCGTAGAGCATGGACGCTATCGCGCGCGTGGCGCCCGCGCTGGCGACAAGGCCAAACCCCAGGCCAAACAACGCGGGCTGCAGCCCATCAAACAGCATCAGCCGAAGGAGTTCCCGTCGCTGCGCACCAAGCGCAATGCGAATTCCGATCTCGGTCCTGCGCTGCGTCATCAGATAAGACAGGACTCCATACAGACCCACGGACGCCAGTAGCAGCGATAACACTGCAAACGCCAGTACCAGCGTTGAGCTCAGGCTGGCGTTGACTACGGACTTGCCGATGATCTGATCCATGGTCAGCACGTCGGAGACAGGCAATCCGGGATCGAGCGCAGCAATCTGCTTTTGCACAGGAATTGAATATGCAAGAGGGTTGGAGGCGGTGCGTACCGCGATAGAGAGCTCCACATTACGGGGCCACTCCAGGACGGGGAAGTATGCGGTCGCCATAGCCGGCTCACCCGCTTGCCAGAGCGTGTCGGCGACCACCCCGACGATCTCATAATCGGCAGTGCCGTATGCGGTGAAATGCAGGTGCTTTCCAAGAGGATTCTCGCCAGGAAAATATTGGCGCGCAAGCTGGCGGCTGATGATGATTTTGTTTGGCTGGCCTGCCCGGTCCCGGCTGGTGAAGAAACGCCCTTGCAAAAGCGGAATCTGCAAGGCGCTGAAGTATCCGGGATCGCCCAGCCTGAACAGCGCAAGGGGCATCTCTTCACCCGGTTTCAGAGGGGGATATTCGGGAATAGTAAACACATCGTCCGTGCCGTATCCGGCTCCTGGGAGCACCGAGCCCAATGCCACAGAGCGCACGCCTGGCATGGCGCGCAGGTGCTCCAGCAGCGTTTCGTTGAATGCGTTCACCTTCTCGGGATTGTCATATTCTCTTGCCGGCAAACTATAACGCATCGTAAGAAGATCGTTACTCCCACAACCGATATCAGCGGTTCGCAACAGAAGGAAACTCTTCAGCAGCAATCCGGCGGCGATCAACAGCACTACGGTGACTGCGATCTCTATCGTGAGCAGCGTTTTACGCAGCGCTGTGCGCGACAGGCTTCCGCCGTATGTGCGTGATGAGGCCTGCAGAGGAACTGCTTTGCCCGTAGACGAGATGGCTGGAAGCAAGCCGGCCAACAATGCGGCGGCAAACACCAGCCCGCAGCCGAAGCCCAAAACTACTTCGTCCACATGGATAGACTGAGCGCTGGGAAGATTCTTCCACACGCTGGCCAGCCACCTGGTAGCTGCCAGCGATAGCAACACGCCGGCCGCGCCTCCGGTGAAACAGATCAGCATGCACTCGGCCATTTGTTGGCGGACGAGCGCGAACCGTTGCGCACCCAATGCACTGCGAATCGCCATCTCCGTTTGCCGTGCGGCTCCGCGCGCTACCAACAGATTGGCAACGTTGAGACAGCCGATCAGCAACATGCAGGCCACGGCGCACATGAGGATCGCCAGCGGTCTCTTTACGTCTTTCGCCAGGTCGTCGATCAGAGTCCGCGGCGCGACGTCTTCTGCTACCGGCAAATTGAGATACTGCATGTGCAGACGGTACTGTACTGCTTCCACCTGGCTGATGGCGCTGGCCAGGCTCACGCCGGGCCTCAATCGGCCTATCACATAGGTTTGGTGATAATCGCGATGACGAATACCCCCAGGTCTGAACACTGATTGGTAGGGAACCCACACCTGCACGGTCGCGTCGGGATAGCTGAATAGCTTCGGAAGCACGCCCACTACCGTATAGGGCTTGCCGTCAAGATGGATTTGCTTTCCGACGATGCTGGCGGCGCCCTCGAAACGGCGTTGAAAGACGCTCCACGTAAGCAGGACAAAATCTCCATCCTCACGGTCTTCCGTCTCGGTAAATGTGCGGCCCAGCGCCGGCTGCACGCCAAGCAGCGAAAAGAAATTCCAGGTTGCGGCGGCCGCAGTTATAACTTCCGGCAATTCTCCACGTTGGCCGCTGAGATTAAATTGCCACCAGCGCCATGCCGCCATGTCCTGAAAGCCGTGGGTTTGGGTACGCCAGTCGTAGTAATCGGGAGGTGAAACCATGTTGTAATTGAAAGACCCCTGATTCTGGTCGGGGGCCCGGAAATGTTCGTAGATCATCACAAGCCGGCCAGGATCACGAAACGGAAGCGGCCTGAGCAGCACCGAACGCACAATGGTGAACACCGACGTCATGGCCCCGATGCACAATGCCATAACGGCGATCGCGATGATCGAAAAACCAGGCGTGCGCACCAGAGTGCGTGCGGCATACGTCAGGTCACGCCCCAGCTTCTCCAAACCCGGGATCGTGTCTTGCTGCCATTGGGCCTCTCGAACTAGTTGTGGATTACCAAGCTTGATTTTGGCCTTGCGCTCCGCCTCGCTGGCGGTCATACCGCGCGCCGTATTCTCAACCGACTCCTCAGCCAGATAGAAATCGAGTTCCTCGCGCAATTCGGCGTCAGCCCGCTTCCGGCGAAAGAACCTTCGCCAACTCATTCGACACCTCCATCAGCAAGGGATTCCTCGCCCATGACAAGCCCAATGGCACGCCTCATTTGCCGCCAGCGGCTCGTTGCGCGCGCAAGTTGCTTCTTTCCGGCAGCAGTGAGCCGATAAAACTTCGCCTTTCGATTGTTCTCACTCGCGCCCCAGTAGGAGGAGACCAAGCCACGATCCTCCAGTCGATGCAGAGCGGGATACAGCGACCCCTGTTCGACCTCCAGGACATCGTCTGACGTGCGTTCAATCACTTTTGCGATGGTGTGCCCGTGCGCGTCGCCCGTAATCAGCGTCCGCAGGATCATCATGTCGAGCGTCCCCTTCAGCATCTCTGCGTCCGGCTGCTCCCTCTTTGCCATCTGCAAACCCTCCACTCGAACATCTATGGAAGATAGCATATACCACTCGAACTTCTATGGGAAGGCCACGAAGCTGTGGGACGCGCATATCGGCCTTTCAGATCTTCGTTTAGTCGATTTCAGTTTGCCGGAGAAGGCGGGGAAAAGAGCTGCGATTACCGGCGAACCAGGGCGGCCAGGGCGCGCAAGACCGCGCTAGCGGCGTCCGGTCCCACTGAGTTGATTTCGCCATACCAGGGCAGCGCGGCATTCTTGAGCCAGGGCGGTTCTTCGTCCCACTCTGCCTTCGGGATGAGGTAACCGATCTCGTCGTTTCCCAGGCCGATGATGAATTGATAGGCAGACGTTAGCTGCTCGCGCAGCACCGGTTCGAACGGGGCTTCAGGATAGTCGGCTCCGGCATAGCGCGCGATGCCGCCATTGACCAGTTCAGGATAAATTTCTCCGGGAACAGTCACGATCTCGGCCGCTACGGCATCGGCTGAACGCAGTTGGATGTAGTCGACTTCCGTCTGAATGTCGCGGCCGGTGGCATACTCCAAATGGCCCAGGTTGGGTAAATCGCGGCTTTCCGTAACTGGATCGAGTTTGCCGTTTGTGTAGAGGGGCTTCCGTCCCACGAAAACGCCGGCGGCCTCGGCGGCGCGAAAGATTGGATTGTGCAGCGGCACGAAGACAGTCTCGTTCCGGATGGAGAGCGAGTCGACGTCGGCCTGCCTGGCGCTTTTGAGGGCGCGCTCCGAAAGCCGGCCGATTTCAGTCCCCAGGAGTTCTGCTTTGCGCCAAGTGCCGTCCTGAGCGATCTGACCGGTCTCCGGATCGACCAGTGAGACCTGACCAAGCGGCGAGACCTTTCCGATCGAGCCCGAAAAGAACAAGGCAATACCGCCGAGTTGCTTTTCCAGATAAGCGCGAATCCAATGCGGGTAATCCGAGGTGATCTCTGTATTCCGCCGAGCGAGAACCTCGGGGTGATCGCTCCAGTTCACCACGGTCGCGATCGTCTGCCCGGTGGAACGCGCAACCAGGCGCATCACGAAGAGGAACGGATCTTTCATGATTGGAGGGCGGTCCTCGCCTTGCAGCAATCCGAGCAGCGGATGATCATCGCGCCCGAGCTCGAGCAAGGCCGGCTGCAGAGCGCGTACGGCATCAGCAGCGGTCGCAGCGATGCGCCCGTCCACCCACTTCAGATATTGCGGGTCGATGCCTGTTACGAGCGGCTTGGGACCGTAGAGGCCCAGCGTGTCCGGCCCGGCATGCGTGTGCGTTGCAGCCACTATCAGGAACGACGTCGAAGACGTCGTTTGCTCAAACTCCCGCCGGATGGTAAGCACGTCGTCATAAAACAAGCCGATCAGATCGACCGAACACAAAACAAGCTTCTGTTTCGCAACCGCGATCGCCAGGCAGCGCGCATAGAGCTCGTCGTGAACACCCGTAGCGATACGGTTGTGCCCGAATCCAGCCAGATAGACCGGGTGCTGCGGGGACAACTCGGGCGTGATAACCGATTGCGCTGCGCCCGCCTCAAAATCGCCAGCCAAGACCAGCGGCGCGGCGCCGATCAGAAGTACCGTAATGATGAGCAGCCGTCGCACACAAGCTCCGATATCAATGACCTCGTGCCGCAATTCGCTTAACAGCCTGGCTCAACCATCTGAACTCAGAATATACGGGAGCTTACTGTTCTGACCCCTCCGGTCACAAAGAGGAGGAACCTTGGCCGCCTTTTCGGTGCATCCAGGCAGGCGGGACGCTCCCCATTGTCGTCAAGAGCTTGCCGGAAGCGGGACATTGGACGAGGACCTCCTATATGATCTTCTGAACCCACCTTTCTACCCGCAATTCCGAAACCTCGGATCGTCGCCAGGGTCAATATTTATGCGAGCGTAAACGCGATGAAGACGCTCCGGGTCTATTCAGCAATTGTGACTGCAGTGAAATCGGGAACGCTCCTGGAGCCATTCACGGCAAATGACTTCAGGGCAGCTTGTCCTGGTTTCAGTCACGGAACGAATACCGCGTTTCTGGACAAGCATGTCAAGGGAAATCCTGATGGCAACTCGGAGCTGTTTGAACGAGAATCGCCAGGCTGCTTCAAATGTCTGCGACCCTTTCGCTATGGCCTGTGAGAATGACCTGCAAGGCAGGAACTTCTCTAGCGAATGAGATGGGAGCCGGCCGGCGGGTTCGCCCTCGGCAACGGGTAGGGTTCAACATCGGGAACTACCTTGACCCCCGTAGTGAACTTGAAGGGATACTTGCCTCCCGAGGGATAAGTCAGTTCGACGAAGTAAGCCGTGTAGCCCTTGGCCGGTTTGGATAATTCGGCAACGTATTGCCCCGGCACAACCGGTTTCAGGTCGGTTCCGTGATATGCAGGCCCAATCTTCTTCAGGCGAAAATCGCGAGCATCTGGATTCGTTGCCTGCCACAGCCTTACTACTATCGGCTGGGTTCTGGTATCTACCACGATGCGCCTGTCTTCGAGCTTCCAGGTGAACTGTGGCCTTGGTGTGCCCCTCACGATGGAGGCAAAGAAAGCTTCCGCGCTCTGGGCCGCGTCCGTGTTCTTGGTTACTGCATGATCTGCGTTCGGCACGTAACGCAGGTATTTCTCGCCGGGCAACTGGTCGAAATAAAACTGCGATGAATCCGGGAGGAAGTACTGATCGCCGCTTGCATTGATGATCAACTTAGGCATCGTCAACCGCTGGCGATATTCGAAGGGTTCCACGATCTTCATCAGGTTGCGAAACTCGACCGTGCCGTCCCAGTCCATGATGCCTGCCTGCACATAATCCGCCACCTGCCTTGAATATCCGCCGTAAACCCGAAACTGGTGCCGGAAGCTGGGTCCGATGTTCAGCATGTCGATCACCATCGGAATCACTGCAACGACGCGCCGGTCCACTGCCGCTGTTGTCCATGCGGTCCAGCCGCGCTTGGACTCGCCTGCCACCACGTACCTATCGACAACGACCTTGCCCCCGGCCTCCGACACCAGGAACTCAGAGGTAGCATCCATCGCTCGCACGGCGGCCTTTGTCATGGGCAGGCGGGCTGGCCATTTCGCGTCTCCGGTGCGCAGAAATTTGTCCCACGTATACGCGATGATCGCGTCTTCGCTCCGCTCACGTGTCTCACCCGCGAAGACAAGCGGTTCGTTCGGCACGCCGTGCAGGTCGGCGACTACGGCTCCTGTCGAGACGGCAATCTCGGACAGTTCGAGATCAGCTTTGTCCGGGGCAGGACGCCCAAGACTCCCGCCGTTGATGTATAGCAACCCGGTGCTCGTCTTCAACACATCGGGCTTAATGATGACCAGCCAGTGCTTCCAGACAGGATGGTTTACCTCCGCCTCGGTCAGATACTGCTGCGAAGTCATGTTTAGCACATACGCCGTATAACCGGGCGCGGTGATCGTCCTGACCAGGTCGTAGTGAAAATGTGTGTCAGGCGCATAAATATAACGATCGAGAGCGGTTTCTGGCGTTGCCGGAGCAGTCTCTTGCGTTGGCGGACTGGCAGTAGCCGCGACCGCCAACATCAGCACGGGTGCAAATCTCTTTAGTCCGTAAAGAATTCTGCGGATCCGCCCCATTGTGTTTCTCGCCTCCGCGTAACGCTGACGGTAATTCTAAGCGGCAAGCCGAGTCTTTAAGGAGGCTGCATCTTTCCCTTCCCAGCGTATAGGACCGCCATGATCTGCCGATAAGCCACTTTGACCATCTTGTGCTCGAGTCCTAGACTAGGGAACCTATGCAACTATCGAGCTTATTGCCGCAATCGACAGTGAGATAGCTCGGCTGAAGCAGGCGCGAAGCTTGCTCGCCGGGATCGAAACCCGAAACGGGGTTCAAGGTGCAAGCCGCCGTGGAGGCAGGCGCACCCTGAGCGCCGCGGCACGGGCGCGGATCAGCGCCGCCCAAAAGAAGAGATGGGCGCAAGAGAAGAGGTCAGCCAAACGATAACGTGCGTTGCGTGAACCGTTGCGAGGGGCGCATCGAATCGTCTTCGGAGTATTGGCTCGGACGGCGTACCGGTGGATCGCGTCTTTAAGGTAGCTGGACGCTAATCGATCCGCCTGTTGAATCGTGAACCGCACAGTTCCCCTGCGAGAATGCGGCTTCAATCGCGGACCATAGGCGGATTTCGCAGGCCGGGTGCTTCTGACTGCGCCGTGTGATGTCTCGATTCACATCATTAAGGGACCCCATGCGAGGAAAGGCGCTCAAAGCGTCGGAAGAATGGGGCTTCCGAAACGCTGAACGATGTTGTGGGCAGAAGTGGACTCGTGACGGACGATTTGAGATACTCTCTGCCATCTTTTGGTTGGAGGAATAGCCATGCCCGTTACAGTGAAGAGCATATCGCTTTGGCGAAAAGAGGCCGAGAACAAGACGGGACTCCTTGCGGCGACGCTTGAGCCGCTTGCAAAGGCCGGAGCGGATCTCGGTGTTGTGATGGGATATCGGCTTCCTGGCAATGAGGCCAAGGCAGCTATTGAAATCTATCCAGTCTCTGGGAAAAAGATGACCGCTGCCGCAACAGGAACGGGGCTTGCCGCCTCAGCTATCCCGACGCTCTTCGTCGAAGGGG
>Ga0335074_10012705_pt1 | contig 11811 bp, 11 predicted proteins | sample Lox_Sample_23_FD_206715 | JGI IMG/M metagenome (GOLD analysis project Ga0335074, IMG submission 206715) | Soil microbial communities from Loxahatchee National Wildlife Refuge, Florida, United States - Lox_Sample_2.3 | ecosystem: Environmental > Terrestrial > Soil > Wetlands | place: USA...
GCGTGGTGTTCAACTTGGGCAACCTGGTCGTGATCGGGCTGCTGGTGTGGCAGCAGCGGCGCCGCGACATGGAGCCGATGTTGTCGTGGCGCGAAGCGTAGCGACCGGGGTTGCGAAGCGTAGCGACCGGGATTGCATAGTGACTGTCACGATAAGGAGGGATTCTACGCCTCTGGCGCGCCCTAAATGCTTGGTTAGACATTGAACGAGAGTGTCATCCGAGCAACGGTCTATAAGAAGTACTCAGAACGCCGCCCCAAGATAAGCCCGATGCAGGTCCGGGTTATCCATCACGTCGCGCGCAGTACCGGACAGCACGGACCTGCCCGTCTGCATCACCGTCGCGGTATCCGCGATCTCCAGCGCCAGTTCCATCGATTGCTCTGCCAGCAGCAACGTCAGGCCGGCACCGCGCAGCCGAACCAACGTGTCATACATCGAGTCCACCACTGCCGGCGCCAGCCCCAAACTCGGCTCATCCAGCATCAGCAAACTCGGATCGCTCATCAGCGCCCGCCCCACCGCGAGCATCTGCCGCTCCCCACCTGACAGCGTCCCCGCGCTTTGCCGGCGGCGTTCCGCCAGCCGGGGAAACAACGTAAACACTCGTTCCAGCAACACCCCCAACTTCGAGCGGTCTGCCAGCGCCGTCGCCCCTAACCGCAAGTTCTGCTCCACGCTCTGCATGACGAACAGTCGCCAGCCTTCCGGTGACAGCGCGATGCCGCGCCCCACGATCGCGTGCGGCGGCAGCCCATCGATCCGCTGGCCGCGCCATATCACCTGCCCTGCTGCCGGCCGCACCAGCCCGGCAATCGCGTTCAGCGTCGTGGTCTTGCCGGCTCCGTTCGCACCCAGCAGAGCCACCACCTGACCTTCGCCCACCTCGAACGACACGTCGGCCACGCCGACCAGATCGCCGTAACGCACCGCCAGATGCGAAACCTGCAGCAACGGATTTGAGGATGCCGGCTCAACCATGGCGCCGGTGTGCCCTGCGGCCGAGATACGCCGCGATCACATCCGGATCGGCCGTCACTTCGGCCGGCGTGCCCTCCGCGATCACCCGTCCCTGGTGAAACACGATCACACGCTGAGTCAGGCGATGGATCACCTCCATGATATGCTCCACCACGATCAGCGTGATGCCGCGCTGATGAATCCGGCGCAGCAGGTCGATCGCCACCTCCACTTCCGCCGAGGTCAGGCCCGCCAGCGCTTCATCCAACAGCAGCAGCGTGGGCTCGGTTGCCAGCGCGCGGGCGATTTCCAGCCGCTTGCGCCCCGGGGTGCCGAGCGAACTGGCCCGCACATCGGCTTGAGCTGACAGGCCGGTGAATTCCAGTATCTCGTCCGCCTTCGCACCGGCAGCACTGCGGTGGGAATGGCGCAGGAAGGCGCCGACCATAACGCTTTCGCGCACCGTCATGCCTTCAAACACGATCGGCACTTGAAAGGTGCGTGCCAGCCCAAGGCGCGCGCGGTCGTGAGGCGGCAATGCGGTGATGTCGGTGTCGCGGAATCGGATGCGGCCTGAATCCGGTGTGGCGTTGCCGGCGAGGCAGTTGAAAAACGTGCTCTTCCCCGCGCCATTGGGTCCGATCAGCCCGATCAGTTCACGTTGTTCCAGAACCAGCCTGGCCTGATCGACCGCACGCAGTTGCCCGAATGTCTTGACGATGCCCTCGGCCTCAAGCAGCACGGCGCCGCCCCCATGCCAGCAGGTGCCAGAGCTGCGCCAGTCCGCCCGGTGCGAAACGAGCGATGATCATGATGACGATGCCATAAGCGACATAGGCCGAACCGGTGCCGCTGCCGCCAAGCCAGGCGTTGGTGATTTCCTCCAACGGTACCAGGATGATCGCACCGGCCAGTGGACCGAACAACGTACCCGCCCCGCCAAGGGCACTCATCACCACCATGTTCACCGACACCAAAATGCCGAAGCCACTGTTCGGATCAATGAATCCCACGAACACCGCGTACAGCGAACCGGCAAGAGAGGTAAAGGCTCCGGACATCAGCAACGCGTACAGCTTGTAGCGCCGCACCGGGACGCCGAGGCTTTCAGCAGCTTGCTCGCCGCTGCCCAGCGCGCGCAGGTAGAACCCCGTGCGGCCGCGTTGCATCAGCCAGGTGCAGGCGAGCAAGATCGCGAGCACCACAAGGAACATCGCGTAATAGGGCAGCGCGCTGCGGAACAGCAGGTCGGCGATCGAGCGCGGACTGGCGGGGCCCATCAACCCGATCGCGCCGCCAACGAAGCCCCAGTTGGTCACCAGAACCTGTGCCAGCGCGGCGACCGCGATCGTCGCCATGGAAAAATAGTGCCCGCGCAAACGGAAGCTGGGCAGGCCGATCACAATCGACAACACGAAGCTGGCCAGCACGCCGAGCGGCGCGCCGGCAATCGGCGGCAGCCCCAATTTGTCGAAGACAAGCAGCGATGCGTAGGCGCCGGTGCCGAAATAGACCGCATGACCGAAGGAGACCTGCCCCGCATAGCCGCCGATCACGTTCCAGGCGGAGGCCGAAATGGCCGCCAGAACAACCAATGCCGCAATGTGCTGATAGAACGGGTTGCCGGTGAGTGCCGGCACCACCGCCAGCAGCACCAAGACAACGGCGGCGGCCAGCGAGCCCGGCGCGATCCTCATGCGCGCCCGAGCAATCCCTGCGGCCGTATCCACAGCAGCAGGACGAACAACGCAAACACCACGACGTCTTTGGTCGACGGGCCGATCCAGTACGCCGAGAACGATTGAATCACCCCGATCGCAAGACCCGCCAGCAGTGCGCCGGGCACGCTGCCAAAGCCGCCCAGGCAGACGGTGACGAAGGCCAGCAGCGTAAACGAATTGCCGACCTCCGGCGAAACATAGAAGAACAGCGCGATCAAGGCGCCCGCCACCCCCGCCGATGCGCCTCCCAAACCCCAGGCAAGCGCCTGCATCGGATCCGGACGGATGCCGACCAGGGCCGCGGCGCTCCTGTCCTCGGATACCGCAAGCATGCGGCTGCCAAGATCGGTCCTGGTCAGCAACAGGTGCATCCCCAGCGTCAGCACCAGCGCGGTGATCCCGGCCAGCAACTGGGCGGCACTGACCCGGACTTCGCCGAACTGGAACGTGCCGCCGACAAGGTTGTCGGGCAAAGATACGAAATTGGCGGAGAAGGCCCACAGCGCACTGTAGCGAAGGAACAGTGCCAGGCCGAACGTTGAGATGATCTGCGCCAGCATCGGACCGCGCATGACATGCCGCACCAGCCCGTAATAGACCGCCACGCCGAGCAAGAACAGTACCACCGCGGCGAGCGGCACGAACAAGGCGGGGCCAATCTTCAGCAAGGTGAAGGCGAAGAACGCGACATACATTGCGACCATGACGAAGTCGCCATGGGCAAAGTTGACGACGTTCATCATGCCCCAGATCAGCGTCAGCCCTGACGAGAACAGGGCATAGACGGCGCCAAGCAGCAGCCCGTCGATGACCAGTTGCAGAAGAATCATGCCGGGTGATGCGGCCGGCCGCGGATCAGGCCCAGCCCTTGAAGGGCAGTTCCAGCTTCGCGGTCGCGGCGTTCAGCGGCCAGACCGGGACGTAATCCTTGCCTTGCAACTGGATCATCAGTGAATACGCCAGCACATTCTGGCCCTGCTGGTTGAACTTCACGCCCTTGTAGCCGATCATCAACTCGTTGGCAGGCATGTCGGTGGCGGCAAGCGCCTCGCGGATCGCGTCCGGCTTGGTGGAACCGGCGCGGTTGATCGCGTCGCATAGCACCAGGAAGCCCTGCATCGAGCGCGCGGTGGTGTCGTCCAGGTCGCGGCCGGTGGTCTTCTTGAAAAGCGCATTCATCTTGTAGGTGAGGCTGTCGGGCCTGCCTGCGACGAAGGCACTGCGATTCAACACGCCCTGGGCGATGTCGCCGACGCTGGCGACGAAGGACGGATCGGAGAAGCCCGAATCGTCGCCGATAACGATCGGCGGCCGGTAGCCGAGTGTCTTGAACGTCTTCATGTACAGAATGGCGTCCGACGTATAGCTGATAAAGATCACCACGTCCGGCTGGCCATTCTTCAACTGCAGTACCTGTGGTGAGACATCGGTTCCATTGGCGTTATAAGCAATATCCTGCGCGATCTTGATGCCGCGTTTCGACGCGGCCTGGGTGATCGAGCCGGCGACCGAGGTGCCGTAGTCGGTATCTTCGTGCACGATCGCGATCTTGTCGGTCTTATGACCGGCCTTCGCGGCATACGCGAGGAAATCGAGGTAGAGATTGCCGAAATCCGGCCCGAACGGCGTGGTGCGGAAGAACCACTTGTAGCCGCGCTCGGTCAGATTGGCGGCAACCGATTCGCCGGTGAGGAACGGAATACCGTACCGCTCCGCCACCGCGCTCGCGGTCAGGGTGATGTTCGACTGATAGGCGCCGCACAGCGCGACCACCTGGTCCTGCGTGATCAGCCGCAGCGCATCGCTCTGCCCGACGCTGGGATTACCCTGGTTGTCGGCCCAGACGACGTCCACCTTCGCGCCGCCGAGCTTCGGCAATCCCGCGCCTGCTGCCAGCGGCAAAGGCGCGAGATCGGGATGCGGCGTGTTGATGATATCGACCAGGAGGCCGACGCCCTGTTGGATCGATTTGCCGGCTGCGGCAGCGTTGCCGGTGAGCGGCTCGATATAACCGATACGGACCGTGCCAGCGGCGTTTGCCACGGCCGGCAGGACTGCAAGGGCAGGAAGCGCCAACACGCCACGCCTGGTCATCGACATCGATCTTCGTCTCCCTTCCGCTGCGAAGCATCACTGCCTCGTGAGCAGACCTATAGGCCATCGGGCGGCAATCAGGCAACGCAAAGGGCGCGTGATCTTCGCGGCGCGGATAGGGAACCCGGGCAGTCGCTGGGCTGCTTCCCAGTGAAGCTCGCCGGGCACAGAGTGCGTCGTGCCGTGGCTCCATACACGTCCTGCTAGAAATGCAATGTGCGCCCATAGGCTGCGAGCACAGCCTCGTGCATCGTCTCGCTGACAGTGGGGTGCGGGAAAATGGTGTTGATCAATTCGGCTTCGGTGCTCTCCAGCGTCCGGGCAATCGTGTAACCCTGAATCATCTCCGTCACCTCGGCACCCACCATATGCGCGCCGAGCAATTCGCCGGTCCTGGCATCGAATATTGTTTTCGCCAGACCTTCAGGTTCGCCCATCGCGATCGCCTTGCCGTTGCCGATGAACGGAAAGCGGCCGACCTTCACGTCATAGCCGAGTTCCTTCGCCTTCGCTTCGGTAAGGCCCACCGACGCAACCTGGGGCCGGCAATACGTGCAGCCGGGAATGTTGCGCACCTCCATCGGGTGCACATTGTTCTGCCCGGCTATCTTCTCCACGCACATGACGCCCTCATGCATCGCCTTGTGCGCGAGCCAGGGCGGCCCGACGAGATCGCCGATCGCATACACGCCGGGTTCACCGGTGCGACAGTATTCGTCGATCGTGACGTGAGTGCGGTCCACCTTCACGCCGGTGCCTTCGATGCCGATGTTCTCCACGTTGCCGACAATGCCGACTGCGGAAATTACGGCATCTACCGTGATCTCCTGCGCGTTGCCGCCAACTTCCACCGTCACGGTGACGTTCTGCGCATTCTTCTTTGCCGCTTTCACCGCGACGCCGGTCATGATCTTCATGCCCTGCTTTTCGAACGCCTTGTGGGCGAAGGTGGAGATCTCTTCGTCTTCGACGGGCAGAATACGGGGCAGTACCTCCACGACCGTCACTTCGGCTCCCATGTTGCGATAGAAGCTGGCGAACTCGATGCCGATCGCGCCGGAGCCGATCACCAGCAGCGATTTCGGCATCTTCTGCGGGACCATCGCGTCCTTGTAGGTCCAGATCCGCTTGCCGTCGCGCTCGATGCCCGGCAGTTCACGTGCGCGCGCGCCGGTGGCAAGGACGATGTGCGGCGCCTTCAGCGTGGCGAGCGGCTTGCCGTCCTTCTCCACTGCCAGCGTCTGCTTGCCGGCAAGCCTGCCGCTGCCGTCGAACACGGTGATCTTGTTCTTGCGCATCAGGTATCCGACGCCATCGGAAAGCTGCTTGGCCACGGCGCGCGAGCGCTTCACCACCTTTTCGATGTCGAATTTCACCTCGACCGGCGCAAAGCCGAAATCCGGCAGCATGTGCAGCAGGTGGCTGATCTCAGACGTGCGCAGCAGCGCCTTGGTGGGTATGCAGCCCCAGTTCAGGCAGATTCCACCAAGATGTTCGCGCTCCACCAGCGCTGTCTTCATACCAAGCTGCGCGGCGCGAATCGCGGCGACGTAGCCGCCGGGCCCGCCGCCCAAAATGACAATATCGAAAGTTTGTTCAGGCATGGTTTGCTCCCTGAGCGAGGCGGAGAAGCGCTTCGCCGCCAAGCTGCCGCACGTGCCAATCCTGCATCGGCGTCGCGCCGAGGCTTTGGTAAAACGCGATCGAGGGCGCATTCCAGTTCAGCACGCGCCATTCGATACGGCGGCAGCGTTCTGCGACGGCCCGTTGTGCGAGATGACGCAACAAGGCAAGGCCAATGCCGCGGCCGCGATGGGTGGGTTCGACGAACAGGTCCTCGAGGAAAATGTCGGGCCGGCCACGGAAGGTGCTGAAGGTATAGTACCAAAGCGCGAGTCCGACGGCGCGGGTGTTGTCATGCGCCAGAAATGCGTAGGCGTGCGGCTGCGGGCCGAACAGTGCGGCGTGCAGGTCGGCCTCGGTCATGACGACCTCGTGCAGCAGGCGTTCGTATTCCGCGAGGCCCCGGACGAGCCGGAGCACGTCCCGGACGTCCGGCGGTGTCGCATCGCGCAGGGTGAAATGGGGGACGGACATCCCCACTACTCGTCATGGCCGTGCTTGACCCGGCCATCCACGCACCGGCTGTCAGGCCACTGCGAAGCCACAGCGACTGGCGCCCAATCCGTCGGTAGAGATGGCCGGATCATGCCCGGCCATGACGGGGGGCTCCCGCGCATCGCCACGCCTTGCGCGGTCACAGCATCAAACTCAACGGATCCTCGACGATCGCCTTGAACGCTGCCATCCATTGCGCGCCCAGAGCGCCGTCCGCGACGCGATGGTCCACTGTCAGCGTGCAGGTCATCATCGTGGCCACCGCCAGCGCACCGTTCTTCACCACTGGCCGCTGCTGCCCCGCCGCCACCGCCAGGATCGCCGATTGCGGCGGGTTGATGATGGCAGTGAACTGGGACACCCCGAACATGCCCATGTTGGAGATCGAGAACCCGCCGCCCTGAAATTCCTCCGGCTTCAGTTTGCCCGCTTTCGCGCGTGCGATCAGGTCCTTCATCTCGTTGCTGATCGATGCCAGCCCCTTCTGATCGGCCTTGCGCACGATCGGCGTGATCAGCCCTTCGGGCAGCGATACCGCGACGCTGATATCGACATCCTCATAGAACAGCGTCGCGTCCTCGGTGAATGTCGCGTTCAACTGCGGGACACGGCGCAGGGTCAACGCGGAAGCCTTAATGATCAGATCGTTGACCGACAGCCGGAACGCACCTGGCCCTTCCTTCGGCGATTTGGCGTTCAGCTCCTCGCGCAATTTCAACAGGGCGTCGAGTTCGATATCTATCGACACGAAAAAGAACGGCGTGACCTGATGCGCCTGCGTCAACCGCCGTGCGATCACCTTGCGCATCGAGCTGTTGGGAACGGCCCGATGCGGCGCGGTGATCTGTAGCGGCACCTGCGCGACCGGCGGGGGCACTGCCATTGGGGCGCCCGCCTGGGGCCGGGCAGCGGCCGGCACAGCAGCGGCAGGCGCGGGTGCCGCCGCACCACGCTGTTGCGCGGCTTCGATGTCCACTTTCACAATCCGTCCGTTGGGGCCGCTGCCTTTCAGTGAGCGCAGATCGATCCCCGCCTGCAACGCCATCCGCCGTGCCAATGGGGAAACGAAAATCCGTTCCCCGCCGGCGTCATGCCCGTTTCCGGACCGGGCCGCGGGTTGCGCCGCAGAGGGCGGCGGGGTCGCCGGTGCTTCACTCCCCCGGTTCGGCGCGATCGGCCCCGAAGGCTCGGCCGTCCCGGGTTTCGCAGCCGCCGGCGGCGCGTCTGACTTCACCCCCCGCTGCACAGATCCATCCGCGCCCGCCTCCGCCGGCACCGATTCCCCTTGCTCCACCAGCACGGCGATCGGCTGGTTCACCTTCACGCCCTCGGTGCCGTCGCCGACAAGAATCTTCCCCAGCACGCCTTCATCGACCGCCTCGACTTCCATCGTTGCCTTGTCGGTCTCGATCTCCGCGATCACGTCGCCGGCGCGGATTTGCTCGCCTTCCTTTTTCAACCAGCGCGCCAGCGTGCCTTCGGTCATCGTCGGTGACAGCGCCGGCATCAAAATATTGGTCGCCATGTTTTCCCCGCGCCCCCTCAGACGATCTTCTTCACCGCGTCCACCACCCAGTCCGGCTGCGGCAGTGCCAGTTTTTCCAGGTTCGCCGCATAGGGCAGCGGCACGTCCACCCCATGCACCCGCACCGGCGGCGCATCCAGCCAGTCGAACGCTTGCTCCACCACCTGCATCGCGATCTCCGCCCCGATCCCCGCGAACGGCCACCCTTCCTCCACCGACACAATCCGATTCGTCTTCTTCACACTGTTCACAATCGTCGCGGTATCCAGTGGACGCAGCGAACGCAGGTTGATCACCTCCGCCTCGATCCCCTGCTTCGCCAGTTCCTCCGCCGCCTGCATCGCGACCCCGACCATGATGGAAAACGCGACGATCGTCACCCGATCCCCCACGCGCTCAACCTTCGCGCTGCCCAGAGGCACGATGAACTCGTCATCCACCGGGCAATCGAAGGTATGCCCATACAGAATTTCGTTCTCCAGCATGATCACCGGGTTCGGATCGCGGATCGCCGACCGCAGCAGCCCCTTCGCATCGGCCGAAGACCACGGCGCCACCACCTTCAGCCCCGGCACATGCGCGTACCAGCTAGCGTAACATTGCGAGTGTTGCGCCGCGACCCGCGCCGCCGCCCCGTTGGGGCCACGGAACACGATCGGACACCCCATCTGCCCGCCCGACATGTACAAAGTCTTTGCCGCCGAGTTGATGATCTGGTCCATTGCCTGCATGGCGAAGTTGAACGTCATGAACTCCACGATCGGCCGCAGTCCGTTCAGCGCCGCGCCCACCGCCATGCCGGTAAAGCCATGCTCCGTAATCGGCGTGTCGATGATCCGCTTCGCACCGAATTCGTCCAGCAGTCCCTGGCTGATCTTGTAAGCGCCCTGGTATTGCGCGACTTCCTCACCGATCAGGAACACGCGTTCGTCGCGCCGCAATTCCAGCGCCATGGCGTCGCGCAGCGCCTCGCGCACGGTGATCGGCTTGGTCGGCCCCCAGTCCTTCTCGGGCGCCGGCGCTGCGGTTTCCACCGCCTCCTTGCGCTGCCCCTCCGCCGCCTGCTTCGCAATCGCGCGCATATCCTCCGCCTCGGCCGCGACCTTCGGCATCGGCGCTGCCTCCCGCCGCGCGGGCGCCTTCGCCGCTGACGTATCCTCGCCGTTCCCGCCCAGCACCGCGATCGGCGTGTTCACCGCGATCCCTTCGGTGCCCTCATCCACCAGGATCTGCGTCAGCTTGCCCTCATCCACCGCCTCGACTTCCATCGTCGCCTTGTCGGTTTCGATTTCGGCGATCACGTCGCCGGCGTGCACGTCATCGCCGACATTCTTCAGCCACTTCGCCAGCTTCCCCTCGGTCATCGTGGGCGAGAGCGCCGGCATCAAAATCTGAGTGCTCATCGCTCAGCCCTCCAGCAGGACGTCGGTATAGAGTTCGGCAGGATCGGGCTCGCGGCTTTGCTGCGCAAAGGCAGCGGCGTCCTGTATCATCTGCCGCACCTCGTCCTCGATTTTTTTCAGCTCGTCCGCCGCCAGGCCCATCCCTTCCAGCCTCTGCCGCGCCATTTCAATGCAGTCGTGATGCTCCCGCATCTCCTGCACTTCCTCGCGCGTCCGGTAGCGCGCCGGATCGGACATCGAGTGCCCACGATAGCGATACGTCTTCATTTCCAGCAGATACGGCCCGTTGCCGGCGCGGCAATGCGCCACCGCCGCCCGCCCCGCGTCGCGCACTGCCAGCACGTCCATGCCATCCACCTGCGTCCCCGGAATGCTCCAGGGCGCGCCATTCTTCGAAAGATCCTTCGACGCCGACGCGCGATCGATCGACGTCCCCATGCCGTACCGGTTATTCTCGATCACATACACCACCGGCAGCTTCATTAGCGCGGCAAGATTGAAGCTTTCATAAACCTGCCCCTGGTTGGACGCCCCCTCGCCGAAATACGTGATGCTCACCCGGTCGTTGCCACGATACCAGTGGCTGAATCCAAGCCCGGTGCCCAGGCTCACCTGCGCGCCGACAATCCCGTGCCCGCCAAAGAAATTCTTCTCCTTGCTGAACATGTGCATCGAGCCGCCCTTGCCGTGCGAATACCCGTCGCGCCGCCCGGTCAGTTCCGCCATCACGCCCTTCGGGTCCATGCCCGTCGCCAGCATGTGCCCATGATCGCGATACGACGTGATCACCGTATCGCCTTGCTCAATTGCCATCTGCATACCCACCACCACGGCTTCCTGACCGATGTACAGATGGCAGAAGCCGCCGATCAGACCCATGCCATAGAGCTGGCCCGCGCGTTCCTCGAAACGGCGGATCAGCAGCATGGTGCGGAAGGATTGAATCAGAGCGCTGCGATCTTCGGACGAGCTGTCCTGCTTGCCGCGCCTGGTCTGTTGCTGTGCCGCCCGCGCCATCGCTCGCTCCTGTTCCCCTCGGGTATGGCCGTGATGTTGGGCCGAGACGTAGCGGCGGCAGGGGGCCGGGACAAGCACGCAGACAAGGGCCGGCTATTGTGCAGTGCGAAAGGAAATCGCCGGATTTCCTAAGCACTTCTCGACGATTCCGCTTGTTGCGAAATAGGCCGCCCTCGGCGACTGATTACCTCTGCCTGGCGGGGTTGGGCGCAATTTGCTTTCAGGCCGCGGTGCGTGCACTTTCCCGGACTTCAGAAATTCATCGCATGTCATTGCGAGGAGCGAAGCGACCACGCAGCCTCGTTCGACCAGGGGTTTATACCAACCCCCAAAAAAGATTGACTGATGCCGACCAGGCCGCCGGGGCCGCGCCGCGCGATCAGTCCGGTGCCGGTTCCTCCAGCATCACGCCCGCCGCAGCGAGCAAGGGCGCGGCCACACCAAGCAGTTCGATGCGCGCGTGCTCCCGGAACATTTCGCCGTGCGTTATGGCGGCGACGCAGGCGATGGTGCCGATCTCGATCCGGTCCGGCAGCGCAGGGTGGACGGCACCGGCCGGCGGCGCCCCGCCTGTCAGCGTCAACATGTCGCCACCCAGGCCCTCGATCCGCGCGCATCGCCACCATGCAGCGGGCAAGGGTGCCAATCTCGGGCTCGCATACCGCGTTGCGAATTACGGTCCGGCCGGTCACCAGAACGGCGGCAAGCAACAGATTCCCGGTCGCGCCCACCGATGGCTGCGGCACGACCCCGGCGCCGTGCAGGACGCGCGGCGCTCCGGCGCGGATCAGGTTTAGTGGAAGCCGGGACATTGGGACCAGCCACATGAAGAACAGCGTGCGCCTGACGGCTCCGTGTACCGCCCAATTACAGAGTGGATCTGCCTGTTCAGAGTTGCACCAAGGGGCATGGCGGCCCTCTTTGCATGTCCGGCAACGGTTCCAAATTCGCAGCAAGGCCGAGTGGCTGGTGT
>Ga0335074_10012706_pt1 | contig 11811 bp, 10 predicted proteins | sample Lox_Sample_23_FD_206715 | JGI IMG/M metagenome (GOLD analysis project Ga0335074, IMG submission 206715) | Soil microbial communities from Loxahatchee National Wildlife Refuge, Florida, United States - Lox_Sample_2.3 | ecosystem: Environmental > Terrestrial > Soil > Wetlands | place: USA...
TCTGCAGCGCCTCGGACGGGTGGTTGATGCGCCGCCAGGCGATGTCGGTGACGTGCAGCAGCCCGTCGACGCCGCCCAGATCGACGAAGGCGCCGTAATCGGTGATGTTCTTCACCACGCCGTCGAGGATCTGGCCTTCCTTGAGGCCCTGGATCAGCTCGCTGCGCTGCTCGGCGCGCGTCTCCTCGAGCACGGCGCGGCGGGAGACGACGATGTTGCCGCGGGCGCGGTCCATCTTGAGGATCTGGAACGGCTGCGGCGTGCCCATCAGCGGCCCGACATCGCGCACCGGACGGATATCGACCTGGCTGCCCGGCAGGAAGGCGATCGCGCCGCCGAGATCGACGGTGAAGCCGCCCTTCACCCGGCCGTAGATCGTGCCGTTGACGCGCTGGTTGCCCTCGAAGGCGCGCTCGAGATTGGTCCAGGCCTCCTCGCGCCGCGCCTTCTCGCGCGACAGCACGATGCTGCCGTCGCGGTCCTCATAGCGCTCGACATAGAGCTCGACATGGTCGCCGGGCTTGATCTCCGGGCGGGTGCCGGGCGGGCCGAATTCCTTCAGCGCGACGCGGCCCTCGCTCTTCAGCCCGACATCGACGATCGCGAACTCGTCGGTGAGGCGCAGGATGCGGCCGGTGACGACCGAGCCTTCGAAGCCACTGTCGCGGCCGAGCGTCTCATCGAGGAGGGAGGCGAAATCCTCGCCGCCGGGAGCATGCTGCGGCTCGGGCCGCGGCGGGGTCGGGGTGGGGCGATGGTCGGCGACGCGGGCGGTGGCGGATGCTGCCATGAGCTGGGGAATTTCCTGTCTGCGGAGCCCGGACAGCCGCCCGGGCCGAGGTTTGCGCGCCCCGTCCGGGACACGGCTTGTCCGCGCGCTGCGCTGGACCGGTTTCAAGTGGAACGGGGCCCGCGCCGAACCGGCGGGGGCCTCCCGCTCCTAGATACGCCACGGCCCTGTGGAGTCAAGCCGTAACGCGCCCCGGCACGCGCCAAGCCCCTGAATTCGGCCGGACGGATGGCCCGCCTGCGTTACGACCGGGCAGGCGGGACCGCGGCTGTGCCGAGCCGGCTGTGGACGATCGCCAGCGCCCGTTCGAACGCCGCATCCGGATCGAGTTCGGTCGTGTCGAGCGACACGGCGTCGGCGGCCGCGTGCAGCGGCGAGGCGGCGCGCAGCCGGTCGGCCTCGTCGCGGGCGCGCAGATCGGCGGCGACCGCATCCAGGACCACCTCAGTGCCACGCCCGCGCAGCTCCCGCCAGCGGCGGCCGGCGCGCGCCTCGACGCTCGCGGTCACGAACAGCTTCACCGGCGCGGCAGGGAAGACGACGGTGCCGATATCGCGCCCGTCCAGCACGGCGCCATGCGCGGCGGCGAAATCGCGCTGGAAGGCGAGCAACACCGCCCGCACCGCCGGGATCGAGGCGACCTGGCTCGCGGCGCGGTCGGCGTCCGGCCCGCGCAGGTCGGGCCGATCCAGATCCGCCGGCTGCAGGCGCTTCGCGGCGGCCGCCGCGGCCGCCGGATCGGCCGGATCACCCCCGGCATCGAGCACGAGCCGCCCGACTGCGCGGTAGAGCAGGCCGGTGTCGAGATAGGGCAGCGCGAGGGCCGCGGCGAGCCGGCGGGCCAGCGTCCCTTTCCCCGCCGCGGCCGGCCCGTCGATCGCGATCACCACCGGACCTGTCGCCGCCGGGCCGGTGCCGGCCGCGCCGGTCATCGCAGCGCGGCGCCCAGCCCGTTCAGCAGCGCGACGAAGCCGGGGAAGCTGGTGTCGATGAAGCTGGTATCGTCGACCGCGACCGGCGCCGCGGTCGCCAGGCCCAGCACCAGCGCGCTCATCGCGATGCGGTGGTCCATCTGTGTCGCCACCATGCCGCCGCCGGGCGGCGGCCTGCCTGCGCCATGCACCAGCAGATCGTCGCCCTCGATCTCGAGCGGCGCGCCGTTCGCGGTCAGCAGCGCCGCCGTGGCCGCCAGCCGGTCACTTTCCTTGACGCGCAGCTCGTGCAGGCCGCGCATCCTTGTGGTGCCCTCGGCGGCGGCGGCGGCGACCGCCAGCACCGGGTATTCGTCGATCATGCTCGGCGCTCGGTCCGGCGGTACGTCGACGCCGCGCAGGGTCGTGTGCGTGACCGTCAGGTCGCCGACCGGCTCGCCACCCTCGATGCGCGGGTTCGCGATCTCCAGCCCGGCGCCCATCTCGCGCAGCGTCGCGAACAGGCCGGTGCGCAGCGGGTTCAGCCCGACGCCCGCGATGGTAATGTGCGAGCCCGGCACCAGCAGCGCGGCGACGATCAGGAAGGCGGCCGAGGACGGATCGCCCGGCACCACCACGTCGCGGGCGGTGAGTTCCGGCTGGCCACGCAACGTGATCACCCGGCCGGCGCCGTCCGCCTCGACCGTCACCTCGGCGCCGAAATGGCGCAGCATGTTCTCGCTGTGATCGCGAGTCGGCTGCGGTTCCTCCACCCGGGTCAGGCCGGGCGCGTTCAGCCCGGCGAGCAGGATTGCGGATTTCACCTGGGCCGAGGCGACCGGCAAGCGGTACTCGATCGGCAGCGCGTCGCGCGCGCCTTCGATCGCCAGCGGCAGCCGCCCGCCGGCGCGGCCGGTGAAGCGGGCGCCGCAGGTCGAGAGCGGCTCGATCACCCGGCGCATCGGCCGGCGGCGCAGGCTGGCATCGCCGGTCATCACCGCGAACAGGTCGTGCCCGGCCAGCATCCCGGCGAGCAGCCGCGCCGCGGTGCCGGAATTGCCCATGTCGAGCACGTCCTCCGGCTCAGCGAGGCCGCCGATGCCGCGCCCGGCGACGCGCCATTCCCCGTCCGGCTGCCGGACCACCTCGGCCCCGAGCGCGCGCATCGCGGCGGCGGTGCGCAGCACGTCCTCGCCTTCCAGCAAGCCGGTGATGCGGGTCTCGCCGACGGCGAGCGCGCCGAACATCAGCGCGCGATGGCTGATCGACTTGTCGCCGGGCACGCGCACCGACCCGGCGAGCGGCCCGGACGGGCGGGAGGCGACGAGCGGGCGGGCGGGTGAGGCATCCATCACGGGCATCCGGCAAGAGAGGCGGCGCGCTTAGCACCACCACGGGGCGTCGCCCAGGGGCCGGGCGCGCAACCATGCGCGCTCGACACCGTCGAGCGAACCTCAAGCGCTCGCCACGGGGCCGCAAGGCTGTCAAGGCTCCGCGCTCTGCGCGCACCGCGCGAAGCGCGGAGCCTTGACAGCCTTGCGGCCCCGTGGCCCCCGGCAATGGTCGCCTTCGACGGTGTCGAAGGCGACTGCCTTCGCCTCACGAGCAGACAAGCCGAGGAACTGGCTAGACGCCGCGCGCCGGCCGCGCCGCGATGCGTCGCAGCGCCGGCAGACGCGCGCGCCAGGGACCATGCAATAGGGTGAGCAGCGCCGCGAAGCGCTCGGCATCGTCCGGGCGCGGCGGCGCCAGGTGCGGACGGAACCGGCCGCGCCGCACGGCCACCACCTTCACCACCGTCATCTCCAGTAGCCCCTCCGCGCCACGCGTCAGCCCGAAGCCGCTGCGGTGCCGGCCGCCGAAGGGCAGGCGCGGATCGGCGGTCGGCACGATCAGGTCGTTGATCACCACCGCCCCGGCGGCGACCCGCGGCGCCAGGGCCCGCGCCGCCGGCTCCGGCCCGAAAATCACCGCCCCCAGCGCGTACGGACAGGCCGCCGCCGCCGCGACCGCCGCCGCCGCATCCGCCACCGGCACCAAGGCGAGCACCGGCGCGAACACGTCCTCCCGGAGCAGCCGCAGCCCCGGGCCGGCATCGGCTATCACGATCGGCGGGCAGGATGCCGCCGCCTCGCCGAGCACCCGCGCCCCCGTCGCCGCCGCCTCGACCAGCAACGCCGCGAGCCGCCGCAGGACCGCTGGCGGCACCGGCGCCGGCGGGATCGCCGCCAGAAGCGGGCGCAGCGCCGTCTCCAGCGCCGCCGCCTGTCCCGCCATGACGAACACCCGACGCGGTGCGATGCAGGTCGCGCCGCCGTTCAGCCGCAGCCCGTACGCCAGCGCCTCCGCGACCAGCGCCAGGTCGGCGCCGGGCAGAACGAACACCGCGTCGCAGCCCGACAACTCCATCGTGCAGGGCGTCAGCGCCGGCGCCGCCTGCGCCAGCACGCGCTGCCCGGTCTCGGCCGAACCGGTCAGCACGATCCGGTCAAACCCGGCGCCCGACGCCGCGATGCCGGTCCCGACATCATCCGCCAGCACGGTCAGCACCCCATCCGGCAGCCCGGCCGCGGCGAGCGTGCCGGCCAGCGCGTCGAGCACCGCGCCGCAGCCCGGCGCCGGCTTGGCACAGACCACGTTGCCGGCGGCGAGCGCCTGCAGGATCTGCACGCCCGGCAGGAACAGCGGGTAATTGCCCGGCGCCAGGACAAGCACGACGCCGCAGGGCTCGCGCCGGATCTCCGCGCGCACTCCGCGCAGCCACCGCGGACGCATGCCACGCGGCCGCCGCGGCGCGAGCAGCGCCGCCGCCTCCCGCTCGAGAAAGCGCGCGGCATCGAGCAGCGGCAGCATCTCGGCGACGAGCACCTCGGCGACCGGGCGCGCCCCGCCAGGCCGCGACGAGGCGACCAGGCCGGCCAGCGACACCGCATCGCCCGCCAGGCGACGCCGCGCCCCGGCGATGACGCGCAGTCGCGCCACGATCGGTTGTGCTGCCCAGCCCGGTGCCGCGCGGCGCGCGCGGGCCAGCGCAGCCGTGACCGCCGCCGTCACGAACCGACCGATGACAAGATCGGTCTCGTCCCTACCTGCACCGGGCCAGGTGCACAGGAGTGCGACGCCGCATGCCGCCACGCCAAAAATCCCGCGGCGAAGTGGCGATCATCGGCGCGGGACCGGGCGGTCTCGCCGCCGCGATGCTGCTCGCGCATGCCGGCGCCAGGGTGACGCTGTTCGAACGGCTCGATCGCGTCGGCGGCCGTTCCGGCACGATCACGGCGCCGCTGCGCGATTCCGACGGCAGCAGCGTCCCCGGCGCGCCGTTCCGCTTCGATATCGGCCCGACCTTCTTCCTCTATCCGCGCGTGCTGGCGGAGATCTTCGCGTCCTGCGGCCGCCGCCTCGCCGACGAGGTGACGCTGCTGCGGCTCGATCCGCACTACGAGCTGGTGTTCGAGGCGGGCGGCCGGCTGCGGGCATGCAGTGACACGGCGCGGCTGATGGCGGAGGTGGCGCGGCTCGCGCCGGATGATGCCGCCACGATCCCGCGCTATCTCGCCGACAACCGCGCCAAGCTCGCCGCCTTCCGCCCGGTGCTGGAACAGCCTTTCGACCGGCTGCGCGACTATGGGCGCGCACCGGTCCGCCAGGCGCTGCGGCTGATGCGCCCGCACCGCTCGGTCGATCGCGATCTCGCTGCGTATTTCCGCGACCCACGCATCCGGCTCGCCTTTTCCTTCCAGACCAAATACCTCGGCATGTCGCCGATGCGCTGCCCCAGCCTGTTCACCATCCTCGCCTACATGGAACACGAATTCGGCGTCTGGCATCCGCGCGGCGGTTGCGGAGCCGTGATGGCGGCGATGGCGCGCGTCGCGGGCGAGCTCGGCGCCGAGATCAGGCTTGGCGAGCCGGTCGAGGAGATGCTGTTCCAGGGCCGCCGTGCCGTCGGGCTGCGCACCCGCGCCGGCACGCAACGCTTCGACGCGGTGGTGATCAACGCCGATTTCGCGCACGCAATGACGCGCCTGGTGCCGGACCGGCTGCGCCGGCGCTGGACCGACCGGCGGCTCGCCGGCAGGCAGTTCTCCTGCTCGACCTTCATGATGTATCTCGGCATCGAGGGCCGGATCGACGGTCTCGCGCATCACACCATCCTGCTGGCCCGCGATTATCGCCGCAACGTCGCCGAGATCGAGGCGGGACGGGTGCTGCCCGCCGCACCCTCGCTCTACGTCCAGAACGCCTGCCTCACCGATCCGTCACTGGCGCCGCCCGGTCATTCCACGCTTTACGTCCTCGTCCCGGTCGGCAACCGGCGCGGCGCCGGCCTCGACTGGACATCGGAGCAGGCGCGCTACCGCGAGGTGACGTTGCGGCGTCTGGCGCTGCTCGGCATCACCGACCTCGAGCGGCGCATCCGCTTCGAGAAGATCCTGACGCCCACCGGCTGGGAGCAGGAAATGGCGGTGCATCGCGGGGCAACCTTCAACCTGGCGCATTCGCTGCGGCAGATGCTGTATTTCCGCCCGCACAACCGGTTCGAGGATCTCGACGGCGTGTACCTGGTCGGCGGCGGCACGCATCCCGGCAGCGGCCTGCCGGTGATTTTCGAGTCCGCGCGGATCACCGCGCGGCTGCTGGCGCACGATCTCGGGCTTGCGACTCCCCCGCCGCCCACGCCCGAACGGCCGGTGCACCGCACGCCGGCGACGGCCGAAGCGCTGTGACCGCGGCGCTGCGCGTCGGCGTGATCGGCGGCGGGCTCGGCGGCCTCGCCGCCGCCTGCACCCTCGCCGCGCGCGGCCATGCCGTGACGCTGTTCGAGAAGAACGACTGGCTCGGCGGCAAGGCGGCGGTGCTGGAGGAGGCCGGGTTCCGCTTCGACATGGGCCCGACGATCCTGACCGTGCCCGCCGTGCTCGCGCGCATCTTCGCCGAGGCCGGCCACGACATGGGCGACGCGCTCGACCTGCGGCGGCTCGATCCGCAATGGCGCTGCTTCTTCGATGACGGCGTCGTGCTCGACCTGCGCGATGCGGAGGACGCGACCGCCGCCGGCATCGCCGCGGTCAGCCCGCGCGACGCGGCCGGCTTCCGCGCCTTCATGCGCGTCTCGGAAAAGCTGCACCAGGTCTCGGACCGGTTCTTCTTCTGGCGGCCGGTCGAGGATCTGCGCGACACGATCGACCTGCGCCGCAACATGGATCTCGCGACGCTGCAGGACGTGCTCAGCCTGCGCATGGGTGCGACCGTCGCCGGCACGATCCGCCGCCGCGTGCACGATGCGCGCGTCGCCCAGATGCTCGACCACTTCGTGCAATATGTCGGCTCCTCGCCGTATGGCTCGCCGGCGGTGCTGTGCGGCATCGCGCATATGCAAACCGAAGGCGGCGTCTGGTATCCGATCGGCGGCACGCGCGCCGTGCCGGCCGCACTCACTGCACTCGCCGCCGAGCTCGGCGTCGCGCTGCAAACCGGCACCGGCATCCGTCGCATCGCGACCGCCGGCGGGCGCGTCGCCGGTCTCGAGACCGAGTCGGGCGTGACGATGCCGTTCGATGTCGTCGTTTCCAACATGGACAGCGTGCGCACCTATCGCGAGCTGGTCGGCGGCGCGGCGGCCGCGCGCTTCGCCCGGCGCTGGCGTCGCGATCCGGCCTGCTCGGGCGTCGTGCTCTATCTCGGCCTCGACCGCGGCTACGACCATCTGGCGCACCACGATTTCGTCTTCTCGCGCGACCCGAAGGAGGAGTTCGACTGGATCTACCGCCGCGGCGAGCCGGCGCCCGATCCCACCTGCTATCTCGCGGCCCCGGCGCGCACCGAGCCCGGCGTCGCGCCGCCGGGCGGCGAGGCGCTGTACGTGCTGGTCCACACGCCCTATCTCCGCCCGCATCATGACTGGGCGGCGATGTTCCCCGCCTATCGCCGCACCATCCTCGACAAGCTCGCCCGCTCCGCCGGACTCGCCGATCTCGAGCAACGCATCGTGGTCGAGCGCCACCTGACGCCGCGTGACATCCATGAGCGCTACCGCGTGCTGGACGGCGCGATCTACGGCCTCGCCAGCCACGGCCGGTTCTTCGGCGCCTTCAAGCCCGGCAACCGCTCGCGCGAGCTGCCCGGCCTGTATCTCGCCGGCGGTGCCGCGCATCCCGGACCGGGCATGCCGATGGTGCTGATGTCAGGCTGGATCGCGGCCGATGCGCTCGATGCCGATGCCCGCGCCGGGGAGCGGCTGCGTGCCTGACGCCGATCCGGTCGCCGCCCGCTCGTCGGCCGCGATCGCGGCGTTCGGGCTCTGGCTGCGCTGGTATTGCGCGCGCAACTTCCACGCGGTGCGCCTCTCCCGCACCGGACTGCCGCCCGACCTCGCCGGCCGGCCGCTGATCATCTGCGCCAACCATCCTTCCTGGTGGGATCCGGCGCTGTTCATCCTGGTCTCCCGCGCGCTGCTGCGCGACCGCATCGGCTACGGCCCGATGGACCAGGCGGGGCTGGCGAAATACCGCTTCTTCCGCCGCCTCGGCGTGTTCGGCATCGCGCCGGACACGCCACAGGGCGCGGCGCGCTTCCTGCAGCTCGGCACCCGCCTGCTCGCCGATCGCCGCACCGCGCTCTGGGTCACGGCCGAGGGGCACTTCACCGACCCGCGCCGGCGCCCGGTGCGGCTGCGCCCCGGTGTCGCGCACCTCGCACGACGCGTGCCGGGTGCCGCGATTCTGCCGCTGGCGATCGAGCTCGCCTTCTGGAACGAGCGCCGCCCGGAAGCCCTGCTGCGCTTCGGCGCCCCGATCCCGACCGGCCCGGAGCGCAGCGTCACGGAGTGGACCGGGCTGCTCGAGGCGGCGCTGACGGGCACGATGGATGCGCTGGCGGCGGAGTCGATGGCGCGCGATCCGGGCCTGTTCCTGGCGCTGGTGCGGGGCCGGAGCGGCGTCGGCGGCGTGTACGATCTCTGGCGCCATGCCGCCGCCCTGGCGCGCGGGCAGCACTTCGATGCGTCGCACCAGGGCAGCGAATGGTGAACGCCGCGCCAGGCCTGGTGATGCTGGACTGGGTGGCGCTAGGCCTGGCGGCGCTGCCGCTGGCGCTGACCCTGGTCAACCTGCCCTTCTACCGTGCGCCGGCGCCCGCGCCCGGCCACCCCGCCCTCTCGGTGCTGATCCCGGCCCGCAACGAGGCGCACAACATCGCCGCCGCCTGTTCGGCGGTGCTGGCGAGCCGGGGCGTCGCGATCGAGCTGATCGTGCTCGACGACCATTCCACCGACGCGACCGCCGCCATCGCGCGCGGCCTCGGCGATCCGCGACTGCGGGTCGAGCCGGCGCCGCCGCTGCCGCCGGGCTGGTCCGGCAAGCAGCATGCCTGCGCCCGGCTGGCGGCGCTTGCCTCGCACGAGCTGATGGTGTTCCTGGACGCGGATGTGCGTCTGGCGCCGGACGCGCTGTCACGGATCGCAGGCTTCATGCAACGGCACGAGGTCGGGCTTGCCAGCGGCTTCCCGTTCGAGATGACGCAGAGCTGGGCCGAGCGGCTGCTGCTGCCGCTGATCCAGTTCCTGCTGCTCGGCTACCTGCCGATGCCGCTGGCGCGCATCTTTCCGGCGCCCTCGCTCGGCGCCGGATGCGGCCAGCTCATGGTGGCGCGGCGGACCGCCTATCGCCAGGTCGGCGGCCACGCCGTGATCCGCCGCTCGCTGCATGACGGCCTCACCCTGCCGCGCGCCTTTCGGGCTGCCGGGATCATGACCGGACTGTTCGACGCCAGCCGCTTCGCCACCTGTCGGATGTACGACGGTGCGGCCGAGGTCTGGGCCGGGCTCGGCAAGAATGCGACCGAGGGCATGGCGAGGCCGGTCGCGCTGCCGGTCTGGAGCGTGCTGCTCGCCGGCGGCCACGTGCTGCCCTGGCTGCTGCTGATCGTGCGCCCGGGCGGCGGCGTCGCGCTGGCGTGCGCGTGCGGCGTCGGGCTGCGGCTGCTGCTGGCCTGGCGCTTCCGGCCGCGCGGCGCGCCCGTGCGCTTCGTTTCCGCCCTGCTGCATCCGTGCGGCGTTCTCGGGCTGCTCGCGATCCAGTGGGCGGCGCTGCTGCGCGCCGCGCGCGGCCGGCCGGCGGTCTGGCGCGGCCGCGCCTATCCCGCGCCATGATCCGCCGTCTCGTCGCCGCCGTGGCGCTCGCGACCGGCGTCGGGAGCTGCGCCTGCGCGACGCCGCCGACGGTCGATCTGTACGTCACCGTGACCGGCGTGCAGAACAACCGCGGCCACGTGCTGGTCGCGGTCTGCAAGCGGCAGGAATTCCTGCAGCCGCACTGCCTGTATCAGGCCCGCGTGCCATCCAGGTCCGGCAGCGTGCTCGTCGTCGTCGGCCACGTCCCGCCAGGCATCTACGCGGTGCAGGCGTTCCAGGACATGAACGATGACGGCCGGATCAACCGCAACTTCCTCGGCCTGCCGGTCGAGCCGATCGGCTTCTCGCGCGATCCCGCTTTTCACTTCGGCCCGCCGAGCTTCGATGACTCGGATTTCCTGCTCGGCCCGAAGGGCGGCCAGGTGACGGTGGTGCTGCACGACTACGCGCGGTGAGCCCGCGCGACGCGCGGGCCCGATGCCGCCAGATTGGGAGTGCGCCTAGTTCTCGACCGAGGCTGCCAGCCGTTCCAGCAGGAACCGCGTTCCCTGCTCGCGCGAGCCGCCATCCTCATAGGTGTCGAGGAACGCGCCCTGCTCGGTGATCGTGAGCCGCGCCCCGCCGTCATCCGCCCTGATCTGCACCGTCGCGAGCGACACCGAGATCCGGCGGTCGTCGAGATGCATCTCGTAGGCATAGACCAGGCGTACGTTCGACACGACGTCGAAATAGGTGGCGTCGAACGTCGAGACGGTGCCGTTCGCCCAGCGCCCTTTCGCGCGCTCGCGCCCACCCGGGCGAACATCGATGTCGCGCTCCAGCATCGTGTAGCCATCGCCGCCGCCGAACCAGCGCGCCTTGGCCGCGGGATCGGTCAGGGCGTGGAACAGCGCCGCGGGAGACGCGCGGAAGTGGCGCTCCAGCGTGAAGGTCGCATGCGCCACCGCGTGCTCCGACGCCGCGCGAATCCGCGCCACCTCGCGCTCGAGCTTGTCGAGCGTGGTGCGCCAACCTTCCGAGGCCCCCTGCGGCGCGTGCGCCCAGGCCGGATCGAAAATCTCGTACACCTGGCGCACCGCCAGACGCGTTCCGCCATCCGCCTCGGCGAACGTCACCGTCGTGTGGGCTCGGAAGCGGCGCACCTCCTCGATGAACACGTCGGAGACGAAGACGAGGCGCTCCGGCGGCACGATTTCGATGTAGTGCCCGCGCGACCAGAAATCGGGCCCGTCCGGCATGCGCATGCAGATCACGCAGGCGCCGCCGGGGCGAAAATCGACCTCCGCCTCCGGCACCGTCAGCCCCTCGGGGCAGAACCAGCGCTTCATGTGCTCCGCCGTGCTCCACGCCTCAAACACCAGCGCGCGCGGCGCGGTGAAATGGCGAGACATCTCCAGCGGCGCCGGCCGGGCCACCGCGTCATCGCTCTGATCCATCAGTTCCTCCGTTGTCTCCGGCCTGCAGCTCGGCGAGGTAGTCGCCGAGCCGGTCCAGCCGGCGTTCCCATTCGGCGCGTCGCGCCTGCACCCAAGCCTCCACCTGGTGCAACGCCTGCGGCTCGATGCGGCAGGTGCGCACCCGGCCGCGCTTTTCCGTCGCCACCACGCCCGCCTTCTCCAGCACCGCGAGGTGCTGCATCACCGCGGGAAGCGACATCGCGAGCGGCCGCGCCAGCTCGCTCACCGAGGCGGCGCCGCGCGCGAGCCGCTCGACCATGGCGCGGCGCGCCGGGTCGGCGAGCGCCTGAAGCGTGCGGTCGAGGACGGCGGATTGGTTAAGCACGGACTTTAGTATCAGAGCGGCGAAGGTTAGGCAATGGCTTTAGCTTGGGGCGCAGAGGGTCAAGGAAGAGGTTCTTTTCTGAAAAAAAGAACCAATACTCCGCTCACTTGAGGATGCGGAATTTTGCGGGTTCTCTGACGCGGAAGTTGTCGGTGATGGCGTCGCGGAATGCGGCCCAGTTTTGTGGGACGGTT
>Ga0335074_10012708_pt1 | contig 11810 bp, 8 predicted proteins | sample Lox_Sample_23_FD_206715 | JGI IMG/M metagenome (GOLD analysis project Ga0335074, IMG submission 206715) | Soil microbial communities from Loxahatchee National Wildlife Refuge, Florida, United States - Lox_Sample_2.3 | ecosystem: Environmental > Terrestrial > Soil > Wetlands | place: USA: Florida...
CGTTTTGCTGCTCGCGCACGTGGGCGCCGAGGCGGTCGTAGAGCTCCTCATGGCGGCCCTCGCCGATCAGGTACTGGTCGAGCTCACCGATCGTGGGCAGGAACGAGTACGGGTCGTAGATCGTGAACCTGCCGGCCTCGCCGTAGTCGACGTCGAGCTGGTAGCGCAGAGGCAGCTCGGCCCCCTCGATCGCGCCCTCGAACACGCCGCCGGGGTGGATCTGGCGAAGCTCCACCGGCTCGTGGCCCTCGGCCAGAACGGTGATGGCGCCCGCCGCGGGGCGGAAGGCGCGCACGACGACGCCGCCGTCGTCGGGGTGCGCTCCGAGCACGGCATGCGGGTTCGAGTGCTCGCGCCGGACGATCGACTCGAGCTCAGTGGTGGCGACGCTCATTTAGCTCTGTGGCCTTCCCGCGTTCACGCGCTTTCAAGCAGGCGAGCGATGCCCGCGACCGGGATCGCGGTCCAGTCCGGCCGGTTGTCGAGCTCGTAGCGGAGCTCGTAGATGGCCTTCTCGAGCTCGTAGATCGAGAGCAGGTTGGCGATCGCGGCCTCGCCGGCGGGCAGCAACGTGGGATCGACGGACGCGAAATAGCAGGTCAGAAAGGTCTCTCGCGCCCGCGCCTCGAAATCGTCGGGGGGTTTCTGCCCGCGGAGGATCTCGACGGCCGAGGTCACATACGCGAACGAGCGCAGCATCCCGGCCACGTCGCGCAGCGGCGAGCGCTTCTGCCGGCGCTCGGGCAGCGGGCGGGCCGGCTCGCCCTCGAAGTCGATGATCACCCAGCCCCGCGGCGTGTACAGCGTCTGCCCGAGGTGGTAGTCGCCGTGGGTGCGGATCACCCGGCCGGCGACGCCGATCTGGGCGCGGGCAGCGAGACGCTCCCGCACGTCCTGGCCGCGGCCGGCGATGGGTGCGAGGCGCTCATCGTCGTCGGGCAGGCGCAGGAAGATCCGCTCGATGTCCTCGTCGACGGTGGCGGTCAGCAGCGACAGCGCCTCCTGGCTCGGCTCCTCGGGCGCGAAGGCGGGATCGGTGGCATCAGAGGCCAGTGCCGTGTGCAGCTGGGCGGTGACGGCGCCCAGGCTGCCCAGGCGCTCGAGGAACGCATCGGGCGCGCTGATGATCTCGTCCAGCGCGAGCTCCCATCCGCTGATCGCGTCCGGCAGAAAGGCCTGGGCCACGCCCAGGGTGGCGGCGAAGGCCTGGCCCTCGTAGTCGTACCAGCCATGCAGCGCCGCGATATTGGGGAAGCCGCGGTAGGTGAGGAAGCGCAGGACCTCGAGCTCGGGGTTGACGCCCGGCTCGAGCTTGCGGAACACCTTGAGCACGGTGGCGTCGTCGAACACGACCGAGGAGTTCGACTGCTCCACGCCCATCACGCGGACGTTGGACGTCTCCGCCAGGCTCGGGGACCCGTCGTAGGGATGGAAGGAGAAGCGGCCCTCATCGGTCTCGATCTCGTCCGCGGCCGCGATCCGTTGCAGCAGCTCATGCGCCTGCTCGGGCTCGGCCAGCGCGTCGTACACCGCCCAGTCGTCGGTGTGGGCGATCTCGTGACCGCCGGCGACCTCGCCGGGCGATGCGATCGCGAGCGGAAGCTGGTACAGCTCGTGAGTCCCGGTGGCGAAGCGCGTCTGCACGAGCGCCAGCAAGAGCAGCGGGTCCTCGCGCAGGGTGATGCTCTCGACGATGTCGATGCCGGTGATCGAGCGCGACTTGGAGGCGTACCAGCGCTGCTGCTGGACCCAGTCGCGGAGCTCCTCCTCCTCGAGGCAGCGGCGGATGTCCTCCGCCGTGATCCCCTGCACGCGCTCACTCATCGTCCTCTTCCTCTTCCTCGACGAGCTGGAACCAGAAGAAGCCGCGGGGGCCGAGCGTCAGCAGGTAGGGCAGCTCGCCGATGCGTGGGAAGCGCGAGTTGCCGAACAGCTCGACGGGATAGCGCCCCTTGAAGGCGCTCAGGTCGAGCTCCACCGCCTGTGCGGAGCGGGCGACGTTGTGCACGCACAGGACCTGATCGTCCTCGAAGGAGCGCAGGTGGGCGAAGATGCGCGGGTTCGACGACTCGATCGGCTCGTAGGACCCGAAGCCGAACACCGGGTGCTCCTTGCGCAGCGAGATGAAGCGGTGCAGCCATCTGAGCAGCGAGGTCGCGGTCCGGAGCTGCGCCTCGACGTTGACGGCCTGGAAGCCGTACACCGGGTCCATCAGCGGCGGTGCGTAGAGCTGCGCGAAGTCCGCGCGGGAGAAGCCGCCGTTCCGGTCCCCGGTCCACTGCATCGGCGTCCTTACCCCGTCCCGGTCGCCCAGGAACACGTTGTCGCCCATCGCGATCTCGTCGCCGTAGTAGAGGACGGGCGAGCCCGGAAGCGAGAACAGGATCGCGTGCATCAGCTCGATCTCATCGCGGCCGTTGTCGAGCAGCGGGGCCAGGCGCCGGCGGATGCCCAGGTTCAGCTTCATCCGCGGGTCCTTGGCGTACTCGGCGTACATGTAGTCGCGTTCCTCGTCGGTGACCATCTCGAGCGTGAGCTCGTCGTGGTTACGCAGGAACAGGCCCCACTGGCAGCTCTCAGGGACGGTCGGGGTCTGCTCGAGGATCTCGTAGATGGGGACCGCCTCCTCGCGCCGGATCGCCATGAACATGCGCGGCATCACCGGGAAGTGGAACGCCATTTGGCACTCGTCGCCCTTGCCAAAGTACTCGACCACGTCCGCAGGCCACTGGTTGGCTTCGGCGAGCAGGACGCGGTCGGGGTAGTTCTCGTCGACCTCTTTGCGGACGCGTTTGAGGTAGGCGTGGGTCTCGGGCAGGTTCTCGCAGATCGTGCCCTCGCGCTCGAACAGGTAGGGCACGGCGTCGAGCCGGAAGCCGTCGAGGCCGAGGTCGAGCCAGAAGCGAAGCACCTCGAGCATGGCCTCCTGGACCTCGGGGTTGTCGTAGTTGAGGTCGGGCTGGTGGGAGAAGAAGCGGTGCCAGTAGTACTGGCCGGCGACCGGATCCCAGGTCCAGTTGGACGCCTCGGTGTCGATGAAGATGATCCGCGCGTCGCTGTAGCGGTCGTTGGTGTCCGACCAGACGTACCAGTCGCGTTTTGGCGAGTCCCGGCTCGAGCGTGACTCCTGGAACCAGGGGTGGTCGCTCGAGGTGTGGTTCATGACCAGGTCGGCGATCACGCGGATGCGGCGGGCGTGGGCGGCGTCGATCAGCTCGTGGACGTCCTCGACGTTGCCGTAGTCGGGGTGGACCGTGGTGAAGTCCGCGATGTCGTAACCGCCGTCCCTGAGCGGCGATCGGTAGAACGGGAGCAGCCAGATGCAGTCGATCCCCAGCCACTGGAGGTAGTCGAGCTTCTCGGTCAGGCCGCGGAAGTCACCCGAGCCGTCGCCGTTGGCGTCGAAGAAGCCGCGGATGTGGATCTCGTAGAAGACGGCGCGCTTGAACCACAGCGGCTCGTGCTCAAACCACTGCCGGGTCTGCACCTGCGCCGCAGCGACGTCCTCCGGCGGGTCCTGCGCCGGCGCGGTCCGGGTCTCGGCCGCGATCAGGTGGGTGAGGGTCGGCGGGCCGACGCCCATCAGATTTCGACCCGCACGAGGTGTGCCTGGCGGACGCCGGGCTCGAGCCGGATGAAGTTGGCGCCGATCCGCCATAAATAGCGCTCGTCGGTCAACAGATCATGGGCGGTGAAGGTCGGCGGGAGGCCGAGGTTGGCGGGCACGATCGCCAGGCCCTCCTGGGGTTGATGGGGGTCGAGGCTGACGACGGTGATGATCGTGTTCCCCGGTGAGTGCTTGGCGTACGCGATCAGGGCGTCGTTGGCCGTGTCGAGGAAGGTTATGTTGTCGAGGTCGTGGAGGGCGGCGTTCTCGCGCCGGATCTCGTTCAGGCGCTTGATGTACGGCAGTAGCGGGCCGTCGAGGGCGCGCTTCCTGATCTCGTATTTCTCGGAATGCAGGTACTCCTCGGAGCCGATCTTGACCGGCACGTTTTCGAAGTGCTCGTACCCCGAGTAGATCCCGTAGGACGGACTGAGCGTCGCGGCGAGGGTGATTCTCGCCTCGAACGCGGGACGACCTCCTAGCTGGAGGTACTCGTGCAGGATGTCCGGGGTGTTGGCGAAGAAGTTCGGGCGGAAGTACTCGCGCTCGTCGGTGAGGGCGAGCTCGGAGACGTACTCAGTGAGCTCGTAGCGCGAGTTCTTCCAAGTGAAGTACGTGTAGGACTGGCTGAAGCCGATCTTGGCCAGGTGGCGCATCACGGATCTTCTCGTGAACGCCTCCGCGAGGAACACCACGTCGCGGTCGTGGTCGTGGACTCGTTGTATTAACCAGGCCCAGAAGGCGAACGGCTTGGTGTGCGGGTTGTCGACGCGGAACACGGTGACGCCGGCGTCGACCCACTGGAGGACGACGTTGAGGAGGGCATCCCAGAGGCCCTTCCAGTCGGGGGAGTCCCAGTTGACGTTGTAGATGTCCTGGTAGCGCTTGGGCGGGTTCTCGGCGTACTTGAGCGTGCCGTCGGGGCGGCGGTGGAACCACTCGGGATGCTCGTGCAGCCAGGGATGGTCGGCCGAGCACTGGATCGCGAAGTCGAGCGCGATGTCCAGGTTGTGGTATTTCGCGGCGCTCGTGAGGTCCTTGACGTCCTCGATCGTCCCGAGGTCTTGGTGAACGGCTTCGTGGCCGCCGCTCTCGTCGCCGATCGCCCAGGGAGATCCGGGATCTGCTGGGCCGGCAATCAGCGAGTTGTCGCGGCCCTTGCGGTTGGTGTGACCGATCGGGTGGATCGGGGGGAGGTAGATCACGTCGAACCCGAGCTCTTTCAGACGGGGAAGCTGTGCCTCGACGCCCTTCAGTCCCCCCCACGATCGGGGGAACAGCTCGTACCAGGCACCGAACTTGGCCCGTTCGCGGTCGACCTCGATCGCAATCGGCTGGTTGAGCGTCACCGCGCCATGGCGGGGCTGGATCCGCTCGAGGGTGCTGAACAGCTCGGGGCCGAGGGCGACGTCGTGCTTGGCCGACTCGGGGACCTTTGCGTCGTTCAGGGTGTCGATGGCGTGCTGGATCAGCGCCCCGTCGCCGGGGTCGCTGGCTGCGTGCTTGGCGTTCTCCAGGTGGCGGACGCCCTCGGAGAGCTCGCCGGCGAGGTCGTGCTGCTGGGCGGCGACCTTGCGCTCGAGCTCGTCGCGCCAGGTGCCGAAGACGTCGGTCCACGCCTCGATCGTGTACTCCCAGCGACCCTGGCGATCCACCCGGAAGCTGCCGGCCCAGCGGACGCCGCCGAGGTGGGCGTCGATGCGGCTCAGTTCGGCCTCGGCGTATTCGTCGCCCTGTGCCGGTTTGTAACGGACGACGGCGCGAAGGAGGTCGTGGCCGTCGCGGAAGATGTCGGCCTCTACTTCGACCGTGTCTCCGACGCAGCGCTTGGCCGGATAGAGGCCGTCGTCCACCGCCGGGGTCGGGTACTGGATGACGATCCGCTCCGGTGGCGGTTTGGATGCGCCGGCGGGGCGGCGCTGGGCGGGTGAGGGGTGGACCTGTGTGCTCACGCTCGGGTCCTCGCACCGAAAAATATCCTTCCTGGCAATGGGTAAACCGTTCGCATGGTCCGTTCGGCTGGTCCTTGAGTGATTGAGCTCCCGCGCTCGAGCGGCGTTCAGCTGCATCTGACGTCGCTCCCCGGGGGTCGGCTGGGGTCTGAGGCGTATCGATTCGTGGATTGGCTGGCGGCGGCGGGGCAGACCTGGTGGCAGGTGCTGCCGCTCGGGCCCCCGGACCGGTACCGGTCGCCATACAAGGCGCGATCGGCGTTTGCGGCGTGGCCGGGGCTGCTGGCGTCGTCCCGAGCGCCCGTGTCGGCGGCGGAGATCTCGGATTTTCGTTCGGCCGAGTCCTTCTGGGCAGTTGATTGGGAGCGGTTCGCCGGCCGGGGGGCCCTGGCCGATCAGGTCCGGTTCTCGCGCGAGTGGAGTGCGTTACGGTCGTATGCCGCGTCTCGTGGGGTTCGGATGTTCGGCGACGTGGCCATCTACGTGGCGGCCCGGAGCGCCGACCACGTGGCGCATCCCGAGCTGTTTCAGGACGACTTCGTCGCCGGCGCCCCGCCCGATGCGTACTCGGCCACCGGGCAGCTGTGGGGCAACCCTCTGTACGAGTGGCCGGCGCTGCGCCGGCGGGGCTACCGCTGGTGGGTCGAGCGGCTGCGGCGGACGTCGTCGTTGTTCGAGCTGGCGCGGATCGACCACTTCCGCGGGTTTGTGGCCTACTGGGCGGTGCCGGAGGGGGCCCGGACCGCCGCCGGCGGGCACTGGAAGCGCGGTCCGGGGCGGGCCATGTTCGACGCGGCTTTGGCCGAGCTCGGGTCGGTGGCGCTGGTGGCCGAGGATCTCGGCGTGATCACGCCGGCGGTGGAGCGGCTGCGCGATTCGCTCGGATTCCCGGGGATGGTGGTTTTGCAATTCGGGTTTGATCCTTCCGATGTTCAGAGCGTGCACAGGTTCGAGAACCATCCCGTCAATCGCGTCGTGTACACGGGGACGCACGACCACGACACGGCGCGGGGGTGGTACTCATCGCTTGATGCTTCGACGCGGTCGTTGGTCGATGAGACTCTGGCACGGGTCGGCGTGCGCGAGCCTCGCGCGCCCTGGTGGGGGCTGATCCGGCTGGCGCTGGCCTCCCGGGCGCGGGTGGCGATGATGCAGGCGCAGGACGTGCTCGGCCTGGGGAGCGAGGCCCGGATGAACGTGCCAGGACGCGTTGGCAAGGCGTGGCGGTGGCAGATGGAGCGCGGGGCGCTGACGCCGGCGCTGGCGCGGCGGTTGCGGGCGGCGACCGAGGAGGCGGGACGGCTGGCCGGCTGACGGTGGCGGTGGCGGCGCGAGGTGGCGGTGGCGCCGCGAGGGTGGCGGTGGCGCCGCGGGGCGGCGCGGTGGGGGGCGGGCGCGGTCTTGACGCCGGCGGCTCAAGTTGCGCGCGCCACCGCCGATCCGAGTGGACGATGAGTATCTCCGCCGTCGAGAGCCGCATCAGCCAGATCGTGGCGATGCAGCAACAGCTCTCCGATCCGGCTGCCCTGCTGGCCTCTCAAGACTCGAGTACGTCTTCGGCCGCCACCGGCGGCGCGAGCGCCACGCCGGCGAGCTTCAGCGACGCGCTGTCCTCGGCGCTCGCCTCGGGCACCGAATCGGCAATCGGCACCGACCCGACGACCGAGGCCGCCGATCCCACGGCCGCGTCGGACATGTACACCGACCCCACCATGGACGCGTCGCTGATGAGCAGCGATCCCACGTCGGCGCTGTCCGCGATGCTGGCAACCAGCGGCGCCTCGGGCGTCGCGGACGTCGCGGGGGCCACGACGGGCACGACGACCGGCACGTCGACCGACGCGCCGGCGCAGGTCCAGGCGATGGTCAACGAGGCGGACTCGCTGATCGGCAAGCCCTACATCTACGGTGGCGGCCACAGCGGCTGGGGGCCGCAGGCGGGCTACGACTGCTCGGGCTTCGTCTCGGCCGTGCTCCACGCCGGTGGCTTCTTGAGCGAGCCGCAGACCACTCAGACCCTGCCCAGCCAGTCCGGGATCGAGTCGGGCCCGGGACAATATGTGACGATCTACGACCGCAACACCGGCCCGACCAGCAACGAGCACGTGATCATCGAGATCGACGGGCAGTTCTACGAGTCCGGCGGCGAGGCCGGCGCGTGGGGCGGTGGCGGCGGCGTCGAGAAGATCGCGACGCCCTCACAGGCCTACCTGTCGTCGTTCACGACGATCCTGCACCCCGCCGGGCTCTGAGCGCGCCCCGTACCGCCACCGAGCGGCCAGTCACCTTCGCGTGGCGGTAGACGTAGCTCAAGTCCGCGCGGAGGCGCTGCCACCGTGACGGCGAGTACGAGATCAGCGATGACGGCGCCACCAGGACTCGCATGCCGTCGGCCGCGAGCACGCCGAGGGCGCGTTCGGCGATCGCGATCTGGCCGAACGCAGTGGGATGCACGTGGTCGACCATCACGTGGTTGCGGGCTCCCCAGTCGCGCAGATCGACCAGCAAAGCACCCTGCTCACCGGCCACTCGCGAGATCACTGCGTCGAGGTCTCCCACCTTGGCACCGGCGCGCGGGCGTCCGAGATCGAGCGGCGCGGTCAACGTCAGCACCCGTCCGCATCGCTCCGCCAGAAAGCCCAAAGCCTGACGAAAGTCCGCCTCGAAGGCCGCCGCATCCCAGTCCACCGAGCGGACGTCGTTGACGCCGATGTACAGGCATCCGAGTTGATACCGAGCGCTCAGCCCCGACCGCGACACGAACGCCGGGATCTGCGCGGACACCACGTCGCGCGCGGTCGCCCCGTCCACGGCATAGCACGTGAACGGCAGGCCGAGGCCGCGCGCTAGCCACAGCGCCCACGATTGCAGCGCCACCCCAAACTGAAGCTCGCCGCCGCCGTTGGTGATCGAGTCGCCGAACGCGAGCACCCCCAGGCGGCCGTCGTCCCCCTCAGCATGCGACCCGGTCAAGACGCGCGAGACTACCCGCTTGTCCCATAATCCTCGGCCGTGACGGCGAGCTACGGGCGGGTGACGATGAACGACGGTCGGGAAGACGTCCGGCGCGCCGCTGAGGACCTCGCTGAGCGCCTCCCCGAGGCGCTCGCGCCTCTGGCGCGCATCGCATACAACTACAGATGGTCGTGGCTGCCGGGCGGTCCCGACGTGTTCCAGGCGGTCGATGCCGAGCGCTTCGTCCTCACGAACCAGAATCCGGTTCGCCTGCTGCAAGAGGCCTCGGCGGCTTCCCTGAGGCGCGCCGCCGCCGACGACGCACTGCTCGAGCGGATCGCCGCGGCGGAGAGCCAGATCAAGGCCGATCTGGAGCGGCCGCCGTACCCGTCCATCGACCCGGCGCGACCGGTGGCGTTCCTGTGCGCCGAGTACGGGATCCACGTCTCGTTGCCGGTCTATTCGGGCGGCCTGGGCGCGCTCGCGGGCGACCTGCTCAAGGAGGCCTCGGACTGCGCGGTCCCGTTCGTCGCGGTCGGGCTCATGTACCGCCGCGGCTACTTCCGCCAGCGGATCGATGGCGGCGGCTGGCAGCACGAGTACTGGATCGACACCGATCCGCAGCGGCTGCCCGCGGCACTCGTAACCGGGCCTGGGGGAAAACCCCTGACGATCGAGGTGCCGATCCATGACGTCGACGTCACCGCCCAGATCTGGCGTGTCGACGTCGGCCGGGTGCCGTTGTTCCTGCTCGACACCGACATCCCCCCCAACGGACCGGTCGAGCGGTGGATCACCGGCCGGCTGTACGAGTCCGACGAGTACATCCGCCTGGCTCAATACGCGCTGCTCGGGGCGGGCGGCGTGCGCGCGCTCACCGCGCTCGGCCTCGACCCCGGGGTTATTCACCTCAACGAGGGCCACGCCGCGCTCGCGCCCGTGCAGCTTGCCGCGCAAGGGCTCCGCTCGGGCGAGAAGCTCGCCGCCGGCATCGCCGCCGCGCGCGAGCGGACCGTGTTCACCACCCACACGCCGGTGCCGGCGGGCAACGACACGTACACCGCACAGGAGGTGAAGGACGCGATCGGGCGCCTGACCGGGCGGCTCGGCGTGCCCGTCGACGAGGTGATCGCGCTCGGGCGCACCCACCCGGATGACGCCAGCGAGCCGTTCGGGGTCACACAAGCCGCGTTGCGCATGAGCCGCGCTGCCAACGGCGTGAGCCGGAGACATGGCGAGGTGGCCCGCGGGATGTGGCACCCGCTGTGGCCCGAGCTCGAGGAGGACGCCGTCCCGATCGGCTACGTCACCAACGGGGTGCACGTCCCCACCTGGATCGGCGCGCCGATGCGCGACCTGTTCGAGCGCCATCTCGGCGAGGGGTGGATCACGCGCGCCGCCGACCCTGAGACGTGGGCCGGGGTCGACCGGATCCCCGATACCGAGCTGTGGGATGCGCGCCGGCGCCAGCGCTCCACGCTCGTCGACGAGGTGCGCTCGCGCAGCACCGTGGAGCGGCTGCTACGCGGCGACGCCCCCGGCTACGTGCGGGCCGCCGCCGACACGTTCGATCCAGACGTGCTCACGATCGGCTTCGCACGGCGGGTGGCCACTTACAAGCGTCTCGACCTGCTGACCCGCGATCCCGAATGGACGCTGTCGCTGCTGGGCGGGGAGCGCCCGGTACAGGTCGTGCTCGCGGGAAAGGCGCACCCACGCGACGAGGAGGCCAAGCGCGTCCTGCAGCATCTGTTCGGCATGAAGGAGGCCCGGGTCGTCGGTAAGCGCGTCGTCTTCCTCGACGACTATGACCTCGCCAGCGCCGCCTGGCTCGTGCGTGGGTGCGACGTGTGGCTCAACGTTCCCCGGCCGCCGCTGGAGGCGAGCGGCACGAGCGGGATGAAGTCGGTGGTCAACGGTGGCCTGCAGCTGAGCGTGCTCGACGGATGGTGGGCCGAGGGCTACGACGGCAAGAATGGCTGGGCCCTTCCCGGCGAAGTCGAAGACGACCACCAGGCCCAGGACGAGCGCGACGTCGCCGTGCTGCATCGGCTGCTCGACAAAGAGGTACTGCAGGCCTTCTACGAGCGCGAGGGCGACGCGCCGCCGGCGGCTTGGCTGGCCCGGGTCCGGGCCTCGCTGAAGACGCTCGCGCCGCGCTTCAGCGCGACCCGGATGCTGTCGGAGTACCTGGCCGGGCCGTATCGGGGGACGAATTGAATGGTCGCCGGCGCCTGACGGCGGCGCCTTAGCGCTCGGGAAGGAGGCTCGGGAAGGTCAGGGCGGTCCAGGGCGTCTTTAAGCTGATGGTTTTCACAGGACCCTCTAACAGCTAGCGAAAATGGCCTCCCGAGCCGATGACACGAAGCCGACCGCCCGAGAACTGGCGGAGCTTTCGGCGCTGGCCGACGGGACGCTCGATCCGTCTCGTCGCGCTGAGGTCGAGGCGCGCGTCGCCGCCTCTCCGGAGCTGAGCGCGCTCTACCAGCGCGAGCGCCGGCTCGTCAGCGCCCTGCATCAAGCGCGCGCCACCGAACGCGCCCCCGCCGGGTTGCGCGCCAGGGTCGACGCCGCCCGCCCCAGCCGGCGCACGGCGGCGCGGCGGCGGATCGCCTACGGCGGGGGCGTCGCGGGCGCTGTGGCGGTCGTGGTGCTCGCTCTCGTCCTGCTTCTACCCTCGGGGACGCCCGGGGCGCCGTCGGTCTCATCCGCCGCGTCGCTGGCCACGCGCGGTCCGACCCGGTCCGCCCCGGCACCCGACCCCGACAACCCGGCCGCGCGGCTGAACGAGAGCGTGGGAGACGTGTACTTCCCGAACTGGACATCGCACCTGCACTGGCGCGCCTACGGTGAGCGGCTCGACCGCCTGGGCGGGCGCACGGCCGTAACCGTTTACTACCAGTGGCGGGGCGCGCGAATCGCCTACACGATCGTCGGAGCCCCGGCGCTCGCCAAGCCGGCGGCCGCGCAGGAGTGGCTGAACGGGACCGAGATGCAGACCCTCATGCTCGACGGTCGCTTGGTCGTGACCTGGCGCCGCTCCGGCGACACGTGCGTCCTGTCCGGGAGCGGCGTCACGGCCGCTGAGCTGCAGACGCTGGCGGCGTGGAAGGTCCCGGCGGAGGATCGCTGAGGAGATCCTTGGCCACGCGCTGCCGGGCACGATGCAGGCGCGTGGTGATCGTGCCCTCGCGGACCCGCAGAGCCCGCGCCGCCTCGCGGTAGGACAGGCCAACCACGTCGATCGCGACCAGCGCGTCGCGAAAGTCGTCGGGCAGCCGCGAGATCGACGTGTA
>Ga0335074_10012709_pt1 | contig 11810 bp, 9 predicted proteins | sample Lox_Sample_23_FD_206715 | JGI IMG/M metagenome (GOLD analysis project Ga0335074, IMG submission 206715) | Soil microbial communities from Loxahatchee National Wildlife Refuge, Florida, United States - Lox_Sample_2.3 | ecosystem: Environmental > Terrestrial > Soil > Wetlands | place: USA: Florida...
TTGACGGCCGGCCCGTCCCGCTGGTAGGGCGTGTGTCCATGGACCTCACGACCTTCGACGTAACGGATCACCCCGCCATCGCGCCCGGCGACTGGCTGGAGCTGATCGGCCCAGGGCAGACACCCGACGAGGTCGCGGCCGCGGCGGGGACCAACGGCTACGAAGTGCTGACCTCGCTCGGACGACGGTTCCACCGCATCTATCGCCCGGCGTGAACGCGGTTCTTGACAGCCTGGCTGTTGTCGGGCGCGGGGCGATCGGGGCGTGCCGCATTGCCGGCTCGCTTGTGTTGTTCGCGGCGTCGGGCGTGTCGCACCTGCTGCGGCCGCCGTTCTACTGGCGGATGTTCCTCCGCGCGCTGGTGGAAATGGCCTATTTCAGCCTGCCGGTGGTGGCGTTGACGGCGATCTTCACCGGCATGGTGCTGGCGCTGCAGACCTATACGGGATTCGCCCGCTTCAACGCGCAGAGCGCCGTCGCCAATGTGGTGGTGATCTCGCTCACCCGCGAGCTCGGCCCGGTGCTGGCCGGGCTGATGGTTGCCGGGCGCATCGGCGCCGCTACGGCGGCCGAGATCGGCACCATGCGCGTCACCGACCAGATCGACGCGCTGACGACGCTTTCGACCAACCCAATGAAGTATCTCGTGGCGCCGCGGCTGCTGGCCGGGATCATCGCGCTGCCGGCGTTGGTGGTGATAGCCGACATACTCGGGGTGATGGGCGGCTTCATTGTTGCCAACCTGAAGCTCGGCTTCGGGGTTGGGGCCTATCTGTCGAGCACCTTCGACTTTCTGCGGACGATAGACGTCGTCTCCGGATTGGTGAAAGCAGCGGTGTTTGGCTTTCTGATCGCGCTGCTCGGCTGCTACCAAGGTTATCGAAGCCGTGGCGGCGCCGAAGGCGTGGGCTCGGCGACAACCGCTGCGGTGGTGGCGGCGTCGATCCTGATCCTGGCGTTCGACTACGTGCTGACCGAACTGTTCTTTGCCCGATGAACCGAGCGGCGCCCTCTTCGCTTGGCCCCCTCCGCGGCGCTCCCACCCCCCGGCTGTCTCACCCAAGGGAAGGGACAGAAGAAACTGGCCAGCAGCCCAAAATCCGCATCCGCGGCCTGCGCAAGTCATTCGGCGACAAGCTGGTGCTGGACGGCATCGACCTCGATGTGATGCCGCAGACCTCCACAGTGGTCATCGGCGGGTCGGGATCCGGCAAATCAGTGCTGCTGAAATGCGTGCTCGGGCTTCTCGAGCCAGACGACGGAACAATCGAGATCGACGGCCGCGACGTCCTGCGCATGAGCCGCCGGGAGCGCGAGCAGGTCCGTTCGCATATCGGCATGCTGTTCCAGAACGGCGCGTTGTTCGACAGCCTGCCGGTCTGGGAGAACGTCACCTTCGGCCTGCTGGCGCAGCACAAGATGGCTCGCCGGGAGGGACGGCAGCGGGCTGCCGAGATCCTGGGCCAGCTCGGCCTGGGGCCGAGCGTCGGGGCGCTTTATCCCGCGGAGCTGTCGGGGGGAATGCAGAAGCGCGTCGCGCTGGCCCGCGCCATTGCCGCACAGCCGGACATCATGTTCTTCGATGAGCCGACGACCGGGCTCGATCCGATCATGAGCGCGGTGATCGATGGGCTGATCGTCGATTGCGTCAAGCGACTGGGCAGCACCGCGGTGGCGATTACTCATGACATGGCGAGTGCACGGCGAATCGGGGACATCATCGCAATGCTGCATCACGGGCGGATCATCTGGAGTGGGCCGCCCACGGCTCTGATGGACAGCGGCAACCCCGAGGTGGACCAGTTCACGCACGGCCGCCGAGAGGGGCCCATCCAGATGGAGCTGCGGCGATAGGATTCGTAGCCGGGATCCGTTGATTCGGCCGCGGCGTCGCCTGTCCCGGAGAGGTGGAACCAGGTTTGCACGATATGCAGCCGCCAGGTGCCTCACTCATGCGCATTCAGCACGCCTTCATTGAAATCGCCTATTTTCTCATCTTCAGCGCCTAGCCATCGACGCAGCCTGCCTGGAATTTGCTCCTCCTGATGCCGATGCGGGCGGCAGAACGCGCAGCACACCACCCGTCCTGACTGGCACGTCCTTTGCTCCACCCCCTGGATAATCGAAAACCGGGGGCTTCGCATGGACAACAGGATCGCAGGGGCGGGGGTCACGCGCCGCGGGGCGCTGGCCCTCGCGGCGGGTGCCGCGGCAGCGCGTTTGGATCGCACGGCACGCGCCGCCGACGCGCAGGAATTGCGAGTAGCCTATCCGGCCGCAGTCGCGACGCTGGATCCGGCCAAGATGCGCGTCGGCGGCCTCGAGTACAACTACGCCAACAGCGTCTTCAACCGGCTGACAAAGCAGGACGCGAAACTCCAGGTGCTGCCCGACCTTGCGACGAGCTGGCAGCCCAGCGAGGACCTGAAAAGCTGGACCTTCCATCTGCGGCCCGGCGTCAAGTTCCACAACGGCAAGCCGTTCGGGGCCGCCGACGTGGTGTTCACTTTCAACCGCTTGCTGGACGCCAGCGTCGCCTCCGTCCTGCGAGCCTCACTCAGCATGGTGTCGAAGGTCACGGCAATCGATCCCATGACCGTGCGGTTCGACCTGTCGATCCCGTACGCTGATCTGCCCGCGGTCGCGGCCGGGTACCAAGCCCCGATCGTCACCCAGTCAGTAATGGACACGATCACAACGAAACCGATCGGCACCGGCCCTTTCCGTTTCGTCAGCTACCAGCCCGGCGATCAAATGGTGCTCGAGAAGAACCCAGATTATTTCCTCCCCGGGGTACCGAAGATCGACCGTGCGGTCCTGCGAATCATTCCGGAATATACCACTGCGGTTGCTGCGCTGGAGAGCGGTGCGGTGGATATCGTCTATGACTTGCCGCCCGAGCTGGTGGACAACGTCAAGCACAGCTCCGTCGCGCGGGTCGAGGAAGTTACCTCCGGCACCTGGCAGGGCATCATATTCAACAATGAATTCAAGCCATCCAATGACGCGCGCGTCCGCGAGGCCTTCATCAAGATCATCGACAAGCAGCGCTTTACCGATATCGCCACCTTCGGCCATGGCACCCCGACCGTGTCGCCGATTCCGCCGACGCATCCCTATTTCCGCAAGGACCTGCTGGTCCCGCCCGATGTCCCCGGGGCGAAGAAGCTGCTGGCCGAGGCGGGGCTGGGCAACGGTTTCTCGCTCGAGATGTACGTCCCCGGCAGTGAGCCGGCGATGGAACGGCTGGGCGTCGCCTTCCGTGACGCCGCCAAGGAAGTGGGCGTGACAGTGTCGTTGCGCGTCGTGCCGCAAGACAAGTTCTTCGCCGAGATGGAGGGCAAAGTACCCTTCAATGTCGATGAGTTCTTTGGCCGCACGACACCGGACCTGATGACATACGCCTGGTATCACACCGGCGGGTCCTGGAACGACACGCTGTGGCACTACAAAAATCCGGAGGTGGACAAACTCCTGGATGCCGCCCGCGGCACGGTGGACAAGGCAGTGCAGGCCAAACTGTATGGCCGCTTCCAGGAGATCGTCGCCAAGGACGGGCCCGGCTGCGTCATCTATGTGCAGAACTTCGCCTGCGGTGTCAGCAAGAAGGTGCAGGGATTTACCGGCTCACCACTGATGTACGTTGAAATGACCAACGTCTCGCTGAGCTGATGCGACAGAGTCCGTCATGGCCGGGCTTGTCCCGGCCATCCACGTCTTCTCTCGGGGTCCGCTGGAAAGACATGGATGGCCTGCCTTCGCCGGCCATGACGATGGGGATCACGCGCTCGGCGCCGAACTATTTTCGTAGATGCTGATCTACGCACTGCAGCGGCTTGGCGCCGTCGCGGCGACGCTGTTCGGCATGTCGCTTATGGTCTTCCTCAGCACCCATGCGCTGCCTTCCAACACCGCGCAACTGATCCTGGGGCAGTATTCAACCCCCGAGACGCAGGCGGCACTCGAACATAAGCTCGGCCTGGATCAGCCGCTTGTCGTGCAATATCTGGATTGGGCAGGCGGCTTGCTGCACGGCGATCTGGGCAAGTCGATGGTAATGGAACGGCCGGTCGCGCCGATGCTGTGGGAGGCATTCGGCCGCTCGGCAATCCTCGCCGCGCTGGCAATGAGCGTGGTCGCCGTGCTTGGCCTCACCCTCGGCGTCGTGGCCGCGGTCTGGCGCGGCCGCTGGCCAGACCACGCGGCCTCGGTCTTTTCATATGTTGGCATCTCGGTACCGGAGTTCTACTGGGGTCTGGTGCTGATCCTGGTGTTCGGCAGCCTGTGGCATCTGCTGCCGACGTCGGGCGCCGCCAACTGGTCGAACGGGCTGGGTGCGGGGCTGTCGCATCTTGTTCTGCCGGCCGCAACCCTGACCTTCACCCTGCTTGCACATGTCTCGCGCCTGACCCGCTCCAGCATGGCGGAAGTGCTGGAGAGCATGTACGTGAAGGTAGCCCGTGCGCGTGGTCTGCCCGAGCGGGTCGTCATCCTGCGGCACGCATTGCGCAATGCGCTGCTGCCCAGCATTACCGTACTGGCGCAGGACTTCGGCTTCCTGATCGGTGGCATCGTTGCCGTAGAAACCGTCTTCGCCTACCCTGGCCTGGGCCAGTTGCTGATATTCTCGATGCAGCGGCAGGACCTGCCGCTGATGCAGGCGGCGATCCTGGTGCTGACCGCCGTGTATTGCCTGGCCAATCTTGGCGCCGATCTCGCCTATGGCCTGGCCAATCCGCGCATCCGCTACGGCGGCGCGCTTGACTGAACCGGCCGTCCTGACGCTGCCGACCGCCGCCATAAGGCGATGGCGCCGCCTGCCGCCCGCGTTGCTGATCGGCGCGGCGATGGTGCTGGTGCTGTTGATAGTCGCAGCGCTGGCGCAGCAGATCGCGCCTTATCCCTTCGACCAGATGCATATCCGCGACCGCTTCTCGCCGCCCAGCCTGCGCTACCTCGCCGGCACCGACGAATATGGCCGCGACGTGTTCAGCCGCGTACTGATCGGCTCGCAACTGTCGCTGCTGCTGGGGGTCAGCGCGACCGTGATCAGCATGGGAATCGGAGTGCCGCTCGGCCTGTTGGCGGGGTTCCGTCGCGGGCTGCTCGACGAGGTGGTGATGCGCGGGCTCGACCTGATGATGGCATTCCCGCCGATCATGCTCGTGCTGCTGATCCTGGCGATCACGCCGCCCTCGATTATGAAGACGGCGGTGATTATTGGCGTGCTGTCGGTGCCGCCGATCGCCCGCGTCACCCGCAGTGTGACGCTCGACCTGATGAGCGGCGAGTTCATGGAGGCAGCGCACGCACGCGGCGAGCGCACCTGGTACATGCTGCTGCGCGAGCTGTTGCCGAATGTCTGGCCGGTGTTGATGGTCGAAGCCAGCCTGCGCGTCGTATTCGCGGTGCTGCTGGGCGCGGTGCTGAGCTTCCTTGGCTTCGGCGTGCAGCCGCCGTCGGCGGACTGGGGGCTGATGATCAGCGACGGTCGCGAGTTCGTCGATGACGCGCCGTGGATCTCTATCGCGCCCGGCATCGCGATGGGATTGACGGTGATCGGCATCAGCCTGCTCGGCGACGGGCTGCGCGAAGTGCTGGACCCGCGGCTGCGCGGGCGGCGCTGATGCCGCCGCTGCTCGAGCTGCGCGGCCTGACCGTGCGCTATCGCGGCGAATCCGGTGACACGACCGCGGCGCGCGACATTTCGTTGGTATTGCAACCAGGCGAGGCGCTTGGCCTGGTCGGCGAGTCCGGTTCCGGCAAGAGCAGCGTTGCCGGCGCCGTGCTGGATTGTCTCGGCCCCTCCACGCGGATCGATGGCCAGATCATGTTCGAGGGCCAGGACCTGCTGGCGCTTCCGCGTCCTCGCCGGCGAGCCGTGCTGGGGCGGCGCATCGGGGCTGTGTTCCAGGATCCGTTCACCGCGCTGAACCCCGCGTTGCGCATCGGCGCCCAGATCGCCGAGCCGATGATGCATCATCTCCGCATGCGCCCGGCGGATGCGCATCGCCGCGCCGAGGCGCTGCTGGTCGAGATGGGCATCGCGCGCGCAGCCGACATCGCACGAGCCTTTCCGCACCAGCTTAGCGGCGGGATGAAGCAGCGGGCGCTGATTGCCGCCGCGCTCGCCTGCGAACCGCCTCTCTTGATCCTGGATGAGCCGACCACGGCTCTGGATGTAACTGTCGAGGCGCAGATCCTGCGGCTGCTGGCCGAGCTTCGGCAGCGCAAAAGCATCAGCGTGCTGTTCGTCAGCCACAACCTCGGCGTGGTGCGGCGGCTGTGTGACTCGGTCGCGGTGATGTACGCGAGCCAGTTGGTGGAAATCGGACCGGCGGAGCGTGTGCTGGACCGTCCGGCCCATCCTTATAGTTTGGGGCTGCTCGCGTCTCGCCCGCCGCTGGAAGCAGCACCGCGCGGCAGCCGGTTGCCGGCAATCCAGGGCCAGATGCCGATCGCGCCGCAACCCGAACTGGCCTGCGTGTTCGCGCCGCGTTGTCCATTCTGCGAACCGCGCTGCGAAACCACGTCGCAGAGCATGGTCGAGATGCCCAGCGGCGCACATGCCGCGCGGTGTTGGAAGACCGGAACCCTCGGCCCCTGGCCGCGCCAGGCGATCAGCGCGCAGGCAGGGCCCGCGTTCCGGCCGGGCGACGCGCTGGTGAACGTGACCGGACTGCGGCGCGAGTTCGCGACGCGCTCCGGGATGTCCGCCTGGCAAGTGTCATTTACCGGCGGCCTGCCGCGGCTGCGCCATCAGGTCGGCCGCGTGGCAGCGGTGGATAGCGTATCCCTGACGATCTCGCCCGGCGAAGTGCTGGGGCTCGTCGGCGAAAGTGGCTGCGGCAAATCCACCCTGGGTCGGATCATCCTGCAACTGATCCGGCAGGGCAGCGGCAGCGTCGAGTTCGACGGCCACGACCTCGCGATGCTGGCCGGTTCCGACCGTCACGATTTTCGCCGGCAGGCGCAGATCGTGTTCCAGAATGTCGGTTCCTCGCTCAATCCGCGCTTGTCGGTGGGTGACGCGCTGGGCCGGCCGCTGACTTTGTTCGGATTGGCGGATCGCCGCACACGCGCGGCACAGGTCGATGCGTTGCTCGAGATGGTACGTTTGCCCGCATCATATCGCTTGCGCTTCCCGCACGAGCTCAGCGGCGGCGAGCGCCAGCGTGTCGCCATCGCACGGGCGCTCGCAAGCAAGCCGCGTTTCCTGGTCTGCGACGAGCCGGTGTCCGCGCTGGATGTGTCGGTGCAGGCGACGATCATCAATCTGCTGGCCGATCTGCGTGACGAGTTCGGGCTGGCATATCTTTTCATTTCGCACGATCTGGCGGTGGTTGCGCAGCTCTCCGACCGCGTGGCGGTGATGTATCGCGGGCGGATCTGCGAAACCGGCCCGACCGCGGAGGTCCTGGCGGCGCCGCGCCATCCCTACACGCGGACGCTGCTCGCCTCCGCCGTCGATGACCTGCCGGCGGCCGGCGTCGCCGATACCCCACCGGCAGCCAGTGAGTTCCTGGCCGTAAACATAAGAGGGGGATAGATGCGCAAGCCATTCCATCTTGCCTGGTTCACCAACTTCACGCCCGGCGACTGGACCAGCAGCTTCGCCGGTACCGGGTCGCCCTGGAACGGCAAGTTCTTCGTCGATATGGCGCTGGCCATGGAGCGCGCCTGCTTCGATTACATCATGCTGGAAGACACGCTGATGGTATCGGAGGCGTATCGCGGCACCGCCGAAGCGACCCTGAAGCACGCATTGCAGGTACCCAAGCACGATCCGTTGCCGCTGGCGGCGATGATCGCCGCGGCCACCTCGCGGCTGGGCGTGGTGGCGACAATGTCCACCATGGCTTATCCGCCGTTCATGCTGGCACGGCTTGCTTGCACGCTGGATCACATAGCCGCAGGCCGTTTCGGATGGAACATAGTGACCAGTGGTGAGGACACCGCGGCGCAGAATTTCGGCATGGACAAGCTACCGCCGCGCGAGATGCGCTACGCCATGGCCGACGAGTACGTGGACCTGGTGTGTAAGCTGTTCGACACGTGGGAGCCCGACGCGGTGGCGATGGACCGCGCGCGTGGCGTCTATGCCGATCACACCAAGGTCCATCCGATCCATTTCAAGGGCAAGTTCTTCTCCTGCCGCGGGCCGCTGAACACGGTGCGCGCACCACAAGGGCGCCCGGTCTTCGTGCAGGCGGGCGGATCGCCGCGCGGGCGCAAGTTCGCTGCGATGCATGCGGATTCCATCATCGCGGTGGGCAACGGCATCGAGGGAATGAAGCAATACCGCGACGAGGTGCGGGCACATGCCGTGGCGGCAGGGCGCAACCCGGATGACGTGAAGGTATTGTTCCTGGTCTATCCGCTTCTCGCGGAAACCGACGAGGAAGCGCACGCCAAGCATCAACGTATGGTAAACTCGCCGGCCTTTATAGAAGCGGCGCTGGCGGCGATCAGCACAGTAACCGATATCGATTTCTCACAGTTCGATCTTGATAAGCCGCTGCCGCATCTGACCACCAATGGCGAGCAGGGCTCGCTCGACAAGTTCGCACAATGGGGCAGTGGCAAGACACTGCGCCAGCTTGCGTCGGAGCGGTTCGATGCTGGTCTTTCGATGATCGGCTCCCCTGACTCGGTCGCCGAAAAGATGAGCGAAGCGATGGAAGAGATCGGTGGCGACGGCTACCTGATCAGCACGCCGTTCCAGCGCATCAGCCGCCGCTTCATCATCGAGATCTGCGAAGGCCTGGTGCCGGCGCTGCAACGGCGCGGGCTCGTGCGCACAGAATATACCCGCACCATGCTGCGCGACACGCTGACGGAGTTCTGAACATGCCTACTCCGTTTCATCTGGCGTGGTTCCTCCAGGGCTCCAGCATCCAGGCCTGGGGCGAGAACTGGACCGGCAATATCAGCGAAGAATGGATGGCGCCGGACATGTTCCTCGATCTGGCGCGGTCGTGCGAGCGCGCCTGCTTCGATTATCTGCTGCTGGAGGATTCGATCTATATCGGCGAGACGTGGCAGGCCTCGCGCGATATATTTCTGCGCAACGGCATGTCGGTGCCGCGGCAGGAGCCGGGGATCGTCGCCGCACTGATGGTCGCGGCGACAAGTCGGCTGGGCATCGTGCCGACGCTCTCCACTTTCGCTTATGCGCCCTACCTCGTGGCGCGGATGGTGGGCACGCTGGATCAGGCGTCGTCGGGGCGGGCCGGGTGGAACATGGTGACCGGCAGCTCCGACCTGTCGGCGCGGAATTTCGGCCTGGACCGCCTGCCGGACCACGACCTGCGCTACGACATGGCGGAGGAGTTCATCGAAATCGTCACCCGGCTGTGGGACTCCTGGGAACCCGGCGCGATCGTTGCGGACCGCAACAGCGGCGTGCTGATCGATCCGACAAAGGTGCACACGATCGATTACGAGGGCCGCTATTATCGCAGTCGCGGCCCGCTGAACTCCGGTCCCTGCCCGCAGGGTCGCCCCGTTATCGCGCAGGCCGGCGGCTCCGACCGCGGGCGCCAGTTCGCGGCCACGTACGCCGACACGATCGTCGCCCATGTCAAGGGAGTGGACGCGATGAAGGCATACCGCGACGACGTGCACGCGCGCATGAAAACCTGCGGGCGGTCACCCGAATCCTGCAAGGTCCTGTACCTCGTCGCGCCGGTCCTGGCCGATACGCCGGAGGAAGCACAGCGTCGGGCCGACACGCGCCGCGCGCAAGCCGAGAAGCACATCGATATGCGACTGGCGCAGATGGGGTGGAGCACGAACATCGATTTCTCGACCTTCGACCTCGATGCACCGGTCGGTGAGTTAACCACGAACGGTCACCAGCAAAGCCTGGCGCAATTCCTGCGCAAGGCCGGATCGCGCACATTGCGCGAGGCAATCACCAACTACGCCAGCTCAGGCATGTCGGTCGATCTTGTCGGCACGCCCGAACAGGTGGCCGGACAGATGGCGGAAGTCATGGAGGAAGTCGGCGGCGACGGCTTTCTGTTCGCGTTGCCCAATGTCAGCCGCCGCAGCGTCTGCGAGATCACCGACGGCCTGGTGCCGGCATTGCAGCAACGCGGCCTGGTACGCCGAGAATATACCGGTCGGCATTTGCGCGATCATCTGATGGAATTCTGACCGAAGAACCCCCTCCCCTTACGGATCCCCAACCGGGAGAGGTGGATTGGGGGCGGGCGCGCGCCTCACCACTGCCGCCGCGAACCGCCGCGCTCCCGCCCACTGCTGGCGCAGATAGCTGCCGCTCGCCAGCGCCTCCTCCCCGCTCGGATCGCCGGTACGCACATACTCGCGCGAGAAATCCGCCGTGCCGAACAGCATGTCCCACCACGGCAACACCGCGCCGTAGTTGCAGCTTCTTTGCCCGGCCGACAGCACCCCGTGATGCGCGCGGTGGAACCGCGGCGAGACGATCAGCCGCTCGCCGAGCCAGCCATAGGACAGCCGCACATTGGCGTGCGACAGGCTTTCGATGAACCGCAGCACCAGCACCAGCAACGGGAACTGCAGCGGCGGCACGCCGATCAGCAACGCGACCGCGCCGAACCACACCGCGCCGATCAGGTCGTCGAGCAAATGGTTGCGGTCGTCCGACCAGAACGTCATCTGCCGCTGCGCGTGGTGCAGCGAATGTAGTGCCCACCACCAGCCGAGCCGGTGCGAGATGCGATGCCGCCAATAATCGGCCGCATCCAGTATGATTGCATACAGCACGAAAGTAACCACCGGGTGACCGAGCAGCGGCGGAAACAGCAGCTCCAGCATCGGCGGCACCCACCCGTGCTCGGCCAGCCAGCCATTCAGCGCGACCTGTGTTTGGTAGAACAGTACGAATGTAAACAGCGGCAGGATGCCGACGCGCGAAATCACCGTGTAGAACACATCGACGCCGACCAACTTCTGATCCGGCCACCGTTCCACCGGCCGCCAGCGCTCCAGCGGCACGCAGATCGCATACATCACCGCCACCTGCAGGGCGCCGTACACGGCGAACAGCGCCCACCCATAAGACATGTCCTCCCAACGCATCCAGCCGAGCTGATACAACAGCGGCAGCAGCAGATGCTCCTGCAACCAGCCCGCGGCGAGGTCGAACGGATCACGCATGGCGGCTCATCGCGCTGCGAGATTGGCCGGCGTCGGCGCTTTCGGGTTCAGGAAGATCCCGTGCGGCGACCGCCCGACAACGATCGTCTTGACCTGCCCGCTGGCCGGATCGAGCACCGCGACCGATTCGGCGAAGCGCCGGGTGACCCACACCTTCCCATCCGGCGCGAACGCCAGGTCATCCGGCCCCCCCGAGACCTGATACATGCGCATCGGCTGCAAGCTCTGCGCGTCCAGCACGGTTATAGTACCAGCGACCCGGTTGTTCACCCAGATCGTCTTCCCATCCGGCGACAGGAACAAGTTGTGCGCGCCCTTGCCGGTCACGATGTGCCGCAGCACGTGTCCGTCCGCCGGATCGACCTCCGCGAGATAATCGGTGCCCATATCGGCGACCAGCAGCCGTCCGTCGTGCCACAGCACGCCCGCCGGCGTATTGCCCACCGGTTTGTCCCACAGCATCTGCATCGTCCGCAGATCGATCGCCACCAGCCGGTTGCTGCCCTGCAGGCTGACGAACACCCGCCCCGAATCGGGGGCGAAGGCCAGGTGACTCGGCATCGAGCGAATCGGGAACCGCTTCACCAGCTTGTAGTCGCCGCTGCTGTACACATCGATCTGGTTGCGGGCGAGACCGTTCACCACCAGGAACCGCCCATCCG
>Ga0335074_10012710_pt1 | contig 11810 bp, 14 predicted proteins | sample Lox_Sample_23_FD_206715 | JGI IMG/M metagenome (GOLD analysis project Ga0335074, IMG submission 206715) | Soil microbial communities from Loxahatchee National Wildlife Refuge, Florida, United States - Lox_Sample_2.3 | ecosystem: Environmental > Terrestrial > Soil > Wetlands | place: USA...
AGCAGGCATCTCATCGTTTCCTTTCCCCTGGACCGCTAGGCAGCGCAGCCTACAGGTTGCAAAGAATCAGACGCTGGTTGGCGATCGCAAATCCGACCATCCCCTGGCGCAGCCGATCAACGCGGAGAATCAAGCCCTCTGCTTCGATTCGCAACGGACGTGTCTCTCCCGGCAGTGGAGGGAGAGAAATAACCGTGCGGACGGAAACGCCTCTCGGAGGGTTTTCGGGAGCGATGATATAGGCGCCGCGGTGGCTGACGTCACGAGTCCAACCCTTGCATTCCCTGCGCCGCCCCGCGGAGTCCACCCAGGAGCAACTGGCTGCGGCTTCGAGGCAGAAGCGAACCGCTTTGCGCGATTCGGCTTCCGGATTTCTGTTTGCGCGAAATTTGCCGGGTGAAATCTGAGAAAGCCCCATGATCTCTCCTGGACGGCTGCGTGCAATCAGGGTGCGGATGCTATGGCGAGTGACAAAGGCAAACAAGAGACCGAACGTCTCCCAGCACGAAGATGTAGAACGCTTCTATTCCGGGCCGATGCAACAGACCTCAGGCGTCGTAGGGGCAGGAGACACGGTGATAGGAGACGAAGGTATTTCGTGGAACTACTGAGCCGTACTTAGTGGAAAAGGAAAGGGAGTGTGGGAGTCCGCAGGGCAGCATCCGTAGTTCTACGGATATACGATTGTGAACAGACCGGATTGTAATCGGCTTTGCAGAGCGCTTACAATCCGCCAGAACGTAGTCAACCTATCCACGAGGGACAAGATGCAGAAAGGGCTGCTATCGAAGAGTCCCGTCGTGACTGTTGTTGTTTCCGAAGCCAACAAGTTGAATTGCGATTTGATTGAAAATGCCCTGCGTTCGCGCCGTTCCCGCTTATCGGTGGTGGGAGGCACCGTGGGCAGCAAGGTCGCGATTGAGCTTTTGAGAGAGCTGCGTCCGGACGTGGCAGTCGTCAGCTCGGAATTGGGCGACGGCGAGGCGGGTGGATTTCGCGTGTTGCGCGAGCTGCATGCGCTCCGAATAAAAACGAGAGCGATCTTGCTGCTGGATGATGGAGACCGAGACTTGATCGTGAATGCATTTCGGTCTGGAGCGCACGGAGTGGTGACGCGAGACGAGCCGCTCGAGACGCTTTGCAAGTGCATCCATGCCGTGCATCAGGGGCAGGTGTGGGCTAACAGCCAGCAGTTGAAATACGTACTCTCAGCCCTCGGCCAAACGAAATCTGTCCAGGTCCAGGACTCGAAGGGCGCCGTCTTGCTTTCGAAGAGAGAGGAAGAAGTCGTGCGACTCGTGGCTGACGGGCTGACGAACAGCGAAATCAGCCGGGAACTCCAACTGAGTCAACACACCGTAAAAAATTATTTGTTCAGAATTTTTGAGAAACTTGGGGTGTCCTCGCGTGTCGAGCTAGTGCTCTATTGCCTGCAGACACGCACTGACGAGGAAGGTATGAAGAACAATCTACGCGTTTCGACGAGCCCGTGAAGACACGAACCGGCCGTTTCTAGATGTTCTTTTGCTCTCGCAGGAAGCGTGATACTTCGGCAGCTTTGGGCATTGAGGGCTGGGCCCCTCGGCGTGTTACGGAAATTGCGGCGACCGCGGAAGCATATCGCGCGGCTTCTTGAATTCCTTTCCCCGCCAGCAAACTCACGGCAAATCCCGCGTTGAATGCATCGCCCGCTGCTGTCGAATCGATCGCTTGCACGTGAAATGCCGGGATATTGAGACGCTGCCCATCGCGGGTTGCCGCCAAACATCCTTGCGATCCCATCTTGATGAGGACATTCTTCGGCCCGCGCTCGAGCAGCATTTCCGCACAGCCCGCGGCGGTTTCGGGAGTGATCGGTTCATCGGGAGGCAAGCCGCAAAGCGTGCGCGTCTCGCTTTCGTTGGGAGTGATCCACGTGGTGTCGCGCAACAGGCCGGAGGGCAATTCGCGCGCGGGGGCAGGATCGAGAATCAAGGGAATTTTCTCGCGGTTGGCGAAGACGGCAAGCGTTTCGATAACGGGCAAAGGGATTTCAAGCTGCGTCAGGAAGGCGCCCGCACGGCGAAGCAAAGAAGCGTTCTTCGTGATGTCCGTGGGCTGCATCTTTGCGTTCGCGCCGGGAATGACAAGGATACTGTTCTGCCCGTCCTTACCGATATTGATCAGCGCAACGCCGGAGGAGGTTTTTACAGCTTGCACGCTCCGAACGTCCACGCCCGCCGATTTCAATGCACGCTTGAGCGGCGGGCCGAAGGCGTCGTCGCCGACTTTCGCAATCATGTGCACGGGCCATCCAAGCCGTGCCACGCCAACCGCCTGGTTCGCACCCTTGCCACCGTGGAACATTGCGAACTCCGTTCCGGCAACGGTCTCACCAGGCAAGGGCACATGGTCCGCCTTGCCCACGAGATCCTGATTCACGCTCCCGACGACGACGATCGGCTTTCGCATCGTGTTCGATCCTCCGCAAACCGACTGCGCAAGCAGCGGATAAGGCTATCACCAAACGAAGCTAGATGCGCGCGTGAGTCGGCGGTATGCTGCACGGATAGCAGGAGCGGGGAGTGCGCGGAAAAAGCATCCGGGAGCGAAAGATGAGAGGACAGAGAGGCAGCAAATGGATTCGCCGGAGGGTCATTCTTGGCGCAACCGTGATTCTTGCGATTGGCATTGGGGCTTCGTTGGCGGGAGCAAGTCATCCTGCAAAGTCAGGACAAGCGGGGAATGCGGCGAGTGAGGAGGAGCAGAATCCCACGAATGTGCGGAGCCGAGTCACGATCTACGACCTTGCGGCGAAGAAGACCCACGTGGTTTTCACCGACGACAAGTTGTGGGAAGCGCCCAACTGGTCGCGCGACGGCAAATACCTGCTGGTGAATTCCGGCGGAGTGCTTTACCAACTTGCGCTGCATGGGGATGCTCCCGCAACACCGGAGAAGATCGCGTTGCCGGAGGGGTACGTTTGCAACAACGACAAGGGATATTCGCCCGACGGCAAGCGGCTTGCGTTTTCGGCGATCCATGGCGGCGCGAAGAGCTCGCAGGTCTATATCGCGTCAGCCGACGGAGCGAATCCGCGACTGATGACGCTGAACATGCCCAGCTATTTTCATGGATGGTCTCCTGGCGGGCGATTGTTTGCATTCGTCGCCGAGCGCAACGGAGCGCCGTTTCATCTTTATCGAATGAGCGCAAGCGGTGGCGAAGAAGAGGCGCTTACGTCGCAGCCTGTGTTTGACGACGGGCCGGACTATTCACCCGACGGCAAATGGATCTATTTCAATTCGAAACGCATCAACGGTTGGGACATCTGGCGCATTCCGCCGAGTGGTGCAGGACCAAACGACGAGAGAGCCGAGCGCGTGACGAGCGATGCGATGGAAGACTGGTTCCCGCATCCTTCGCCGAACGGGAAATGGCTGGTGTTTCTTTCCTTTCCGCCAGGCACGCCGGGCCATAACGCAAAGACGCAAGTGGAACTGCGCATGATTCCGATGCCCTCGAGCGCGCCGGGATTGAAGCCGGAGAACGCGAAAATCGTCGTGCTCGAAAGATTCTTCGGCGGACAGGGAACAATCAACGTGAATTCGTGGTCGCCCGATTCGAAGAAGTTCGCATACGTCAGCTACGAACGGCTGGAAAAATAGATTTCCGAAGCATCTCAGTGCTACAGGGCCGGTGATGGCGCGATATGGCTGTCATGTGAACGCAATTTGGACGCGGCGGATATGAAAATAAGTTTTCGGTTTGCGCTTGACATCCACCGCGCGGAAGAGCAAAAAATAAAATTGCAGTAGAGCGGCTGCTCCCGCAGGTTCCTCACGCGATATCCGCTTTCGACGGAATCTCCGCGACCGCTCGGGGCAAGTAAGCAAAAAGACCGCAACGCAGTTCACAAATTGTAACCGGCAGTCCGCAGGCTTGAACCGCAAGCGTCAGCCACGAGTCCAGGGCACGGCTCGCAAAATTCCACTCTGAGGCGCCTGCCCCAATCCAGGACACACTCGGGCTTCCGGCCGGGCAGGAAATCCCGCGCTCGATGAGTGACTGCAAACCGAATCGCCGCTGGGAGGCGGCGAATGCGCGAAGTGAAAGGAGAACTACCATGTCCCACTTGGCAAGAAGAGAATCTTTTTTTCCGGAGCTGTTCGGATTCCGCCGCGATTTCGACGATCTGTTCAACCGCCTGCTAGGGGAGAGTCCGACAGGCATCGAGCGCGCCGGAGTCCTTGCGTCGCCGATGATGCTGGAGGTTCCGCCCGTCGAATCGTGGGTGGACAAGGAGCGCAACACGTTTCATGCGCGAGTGGCGCTGCCGGGCGTCGATCCGCAGAACGTGCAGGTGAGCGCGCAGAGCGGGGAACTTTCGATCAGCGCAGAACGGAAGGAAATGCGCGAAAACAAGGACGTGAACTACCTTCGCCGCGAATTCAGCTACGGCCGGATTGAGCGCATGCTGGTTTTGCCCGAAGGTGTGGATCGCGACAAAATTTCCGCAGAGTACAACAACGGCGTCCTCGAAATCAGCGCGCCGATTTCGACTGCCGCCATGCCCCGGCGCATCGAGGTGAGGGCGGCGGTGAAGAGCAGGGGAGCGTCTGCATAGCACTAGGACGCTTGCGGATAATCGAACAAAAGCGAAAGGCGGCGGGCAAGTTCACGCCGCCTTCGCATTTACCAGGTATTTACAACACGGTCCATGCGAGCTCCTTCCGCCACTTGCCGGTGTGCGGAAGAGAGCATTTACATGACGCTCAACGGTCAGGGAATGGGACGCGCCATCAGTGGCTTGACCTTTTTCATGCTCTTGGCCTTCTTGAGTTTCTTGCCACCCTTTTTCGCTGCCATGAGTTTGCTCCTTCCTCCGCACTGAATGCGGCGCTGCGTTTTTGCGATTTTCTCCGACTCGCCAGACGATCCTTATTCTTGGGACGAATCATCCGGGGAGTTTTCGAGATGGTACCAGATGCGTATTCGGCGTGCCACCGTCTGCGCTTGACACTCCGGCGTCACGGGCATAAGTTCGTCGCCATAGGTACGGCCAAAGCTGCAAACCCGGAGCTACATCACAAAGTTTCAGCTTGGGAGGTGTGCGATGCCGCTGGACCTTACTACATTACGTTTCGTTGACCGCCCCGTGACCAAACAGGAAGGGCTTGCAATTCTGGAACGCGATCAATATCGCTGCCAGTATTGCGGGCTCGATGGCCTGGCGAGTTTCGACAACGCTCTCGTCATGTCGGTGGACTTCGTTGTCCCCCGCGCCCGCAAGGGCAAGAAGGACCCGCAAAACCTGGTCGCGTGCTGCCGCTCGTGCAATATGATCAAGGGCAAGCACGTCTACCGCAATTTCGACGACGCCAAGACGCACGTCCTGGCGCAGCGTGAACAATTGCGCAAGGCGTGGGAAGCTCGGAAGACGCAGCCGCAAGCGAAAGCCGCGAAAACGCAGGATGCTGCCGCTCCGCCGAAAGAAAAGGCGCGGGCAGCGTCCGCCTCGGCTTCCGTGATTGGCAATTCGCCTTTGTCGCTGCGAAAGTAGCGCGCATTTGAGGTCAGGGCCGAGCGCTAAGCGTTATGGTGTGCCCGCGCGAAGCGAGCCTTAGAGTCACGTCCCCGCCGGGCGGTATTCGAGCAAGACGAGTCGTCCATCGAGCGCTTTTACTTCGACCAGCTCTAGAGCAATGCGCGGATATGCGGTGTAGATCGGCTCACGTCCGGCCGCACCGAGAATCAGCGGGAACACCATCAGGCGTAGCCGATCAACCAGCCCCAGGTCCATCAGACTTTTCACCAGGCGAACGCTGCCGATCGAGCGTAGCGGATCTCCCGGCTGCTGCTTGAGCGCGCGAATCTTCTCCGCCAGCGGGCCCTTCACCGCACGCGTGTTTTTCCACTTCAGCGGTTCCTGGAGCGTGCTTGAGACCACGAGCTTCGGAAGGTCCGTCATCCGAACGCTCATTTCGTCAGTGGCGGCGGCTGAAAATTGGGCGAGCGCTTCGTATGTGACGCGCCCCATCAGCATCTCCTGCGGCGTGAACAAGTGCTCATGAATCCATTTCCCGAGTTCTTCGCCAAAGTAGCCGAAGAACGCCGCCTCCTTCTCTCCCGAAGCGAAGCCATCGAGCGAAACGAACAGGTCCGCAATCAGTTGTCGCACAGCGGCTCCCTCAGAGAGACGCCGCTCGCGTAGCGGCGGGAATAGAAAGCTTGTACCTGTTGCGGCACCGGCAGGCAAGAAGTTTTCTTCCTCGCCTGCTCTCGCCCACGCATTCCATGCAGCTCGCCCTACTTGATCGCACCCCAATACGAGCGTATTCGCAAAGAGGAACACTGTCTGCTTTGCGCATCGAGCCGAAGATTGCAGCAATGAAAAAGTCGGCCGCGAAGCGGACACAGCGTCTAGAATACCTTTCGTCTGAAATTCGAGACCTTGATCCGACAGGCTGGTATCCGCGTAGGATCCTAGGCTGAGCGGCGAAGAGGTCTCGTGGGACAGGACGGACGATGAAGCACCTGGCGTTGAGTTTAGTCTTTCTCTCTTTCGCTTTTGCGTTGATGTCGGCAACGCCTGCGGGAGGGCAAGCAGAACCTGTGGTTAAGACAGGTTCAGGGGCAGTCCGCGGGAAGCTCTCCGAGGACGGGAAGATCGCTGAGTTTCTGGGCATTCCCTATGCGGTGCCGCCCGTGGGCTCGTTGCGCTGGAAGGCTCCCCAACCTGTCGCAGCATGGACTGGAGTTCGCGACGCTACTTCGTTTGGCGCGCGTTGCATGCAACTGCCCCTTTATAGCGACATGGTATTTCGCGATGCCGGTATGAGTGAGGACTGCCTAACGCTGAACATCTGGGTGCCAACCGGTAGCGGGGGAACAAAGCTGCCGGTGATGGTATGGGTTTACGGCGGAGGGTTTCAGGCGGGCGGCACATCCGAGCCGCGACAGGACGGAGAAAATCTCGCGCACAAGGGTGTGATTGTTGTTTCGATGAATTACCGGCTGGGGGTTTTCGGGTTCCTCGCCACGCACGCCCTGGCCAAGGAGTTCCATCCGCATTCTTCAGGAAACTACGGCCTGCTCGACCAATCCGCCGCACTCCGTTGGGTGCAGAAAAACATCGCCGCATTCGGCGGCGACCCACACAACATCACCATATTTGGAGAGTCTGCGGGATCGTTTTCCGTGAACATGCTGATGGCTTCGCCGCTCTCCCGGGACATCCCCGCGCATGCGATTGGCGAAAGCGGTGCGGCAAACGGGAAAAGCTCGCTGCCGCTGCTCACACTCGCGATGGCCGAGCATCAGGGAGAGCAATTCGCGAAGAACGTGCTCCATGCGACGACTCCCGCAGAGCTGCGTGCAATTCCCGCAGAAGAAATCCTGAAGAAGCTACCGCAAGACTTCGCTCCGAGCGGGCTGCACTTCACTCCCATTGTCGACGGATATTTCCTGCCGAAGAGTGTTGCCGCAATCTACGCTGCAGGAGAGCAGGCGCGCATTCCTCTCCTCGCTGGCTGGAACAGAAACGAAAATGACATGTCTCCCGATGAAGCTCGCGGCTTCACGGCTGAGAAGCTACAGACCCTTGCCGCGCAGAGGTTCGGGGCGAATGCCGTAGAGTTCCTGAAGCTCTACCCTGCGGTGAATGACGCCGAAGCGCTGCAGTCGGCGAATGATCTCTCGGGCGACACGTTCATTGCCTACGGCACTTGGTCGTGGCTCGAAGCACAGGTAAGAACAGGCGATGCGCCCGTTTATCGCTATCGCTTCGATCTGGCGGTGCCCTCCAATTCTGTGTCGCCGCAAGTGCACGGTGCGTATCACTCCGATGAAATCGAATATGTCTTTGGGACACTCGATTCGCGGAAGGGGTTTGCGTGGCGGCCGGAAGATTATCAGCTGTCTGAACTTATGCAGACTTACTGGACTAATTTTGCGAGGACGGGCGATCCAAACGGCTCGGGTCTACCCACTTGGCCGACGTACAGCCCGAAAGACAATTGGCAGGTAATGCACCTCAGCCATCCCGCTGCTGCGGCACCAGACCAGTGGCGCGACCGGTATCTTTTCCTGCAGAGCGTGTGGGGCAAATAAACCGGCTTGATCTCTCACAGTCTTGGTACCCGACCGCCAGGACCAAGCAAAACTTATCCCCTCCCGCGCAAAATTTCACGATTTGATGAAAGTGCCGCAGTATCATGGAACCGGTCAAATACCAGCTGCCGTGTATGCAATGTAAGTCCTGCTCCAGCATAGTGTTGACCCTTCACTGACAGGGCACATCCGCGTGAAAAACCGCGGGTCATTCGTGTCTTCGGCCAAATCATTGCCCCAGCCGGTTTGAACTTCCGCCGCACCCAGCCGCTGCGGCATTCCTGGGGGGCAACAATGGCGACCAATTCGGTTGTGCTGGCTGATTCATCTGCAGGATTCGAAAAGCGTCTGTGGCAAGCAGTGATTGTGACGACGATTCAAGAGTGGATTTCAGGGCCTCTCCGGGCCAAACGCAAAGCCGAAGAATACCTGTTCAAAGACCAGAAGGATTTTCCGCTAGTCTGCCAGTCCGCCGGAATGGACGCAGAGACCCTGCGCACCAAGCTCAACCGCCTGCGGCTTCAGAAACCCGCTCTCTGAGCGCCAATCAAAACTGACGCGCGTGATTTTGCGCCGTTGCGTCGCTGGACGTGCTTGTCATTCCGGGTCATCCAGCGCCAGGGAGCCGTTGCATGTCGGCGGATTCGCTCTTCGCACCGGAGGTGGGCCCGTCTGCACGGCGAGGAGTCTCCTTTCGTTAGACAACTTTGCCGCGCTACTGTCGCGCAGCCGGCGGGGTTGCGTCCTCACGCGCCTGTTCTTGAATAGCGGTGAGCCTCTGCTGTAAATCGTTCGCCTGATTGTTAAGATCTTGAATGTTATTCGTCAGCATGCTTCCGCCGTAGGCCGGTGTGCTGGGAGGCAGCGCAATGTCCTGCTCAGCCGCTTGCTGATGGATCGAATCGAGCGTGTCCTGCACCTGCCCAAGCTTCGCAGAATAGGCGCTTTCTTCCCTGGCAAGGCTTGCGCGGCGCTCGGCGGGCGTGACGACGGTGAGGCTCTGAGCGACCTGCAGAATTCGATCGCTGTCGCGAAGCATCCCGGGCGGAAAACCATTGGCGCGCGCCGCGTCTTCGATGGCGTCCATTTGCGCCGCTATCTCCCGGCGCTGTTGCAGAAGTTGGTCGATGCGGTTGTAGGTCGTGATACCTCCGAAAGGACCGTACAGACCAAATCCGGTCATCGCTCCCGGGGGCGCGGTGGATGCCGAGGCGTGGTAATCGCGCAACTGAGCGAGTTCCGTGTCGATCTTTTCCAACTCACCCTGCATCGTTACGGTCTGCTGCGCGTACCAGATCGGATTCCGATCGTTCGACAGCTGACTGGGCGCTGACGTTCCCGCAGAGAGGCCGGCCGCGCGTTCAGGGGCCGCATTCCCAGACGGCCCGCTTTCTCGTGCGGGTCCACCGTACAAAGCGGCCATGGCGTCCAAATCGTCGTTGGTATAAATTTTCTTTTCCATCGTTGTTTTCGGCTTCGGCGACGGTGCAGCACCGCCGGGACCGCCGGCAAACGCAGGCATCGTGGCCGGTGTCGCGAATGTGGCCGCTAGAGACAGCGCTAATGAGGAAACGAATCGTCGTGTTGCGCGCATGGCTGCGCCTCCTTACTTGCGGGGAAACGTGAGTATTACACAGCAGCGCTAGTGCTGCAATCTGACAGGCCAAGCGTTGCCAACCCCTCGTACCCGGCACGACCTGCCTGCGGCAAGCAGGCATGCCGAGTACCTACCGCGCTTGGACAAAGGCCAGGCAGTGCGGAGGCGCGATGCCTCACTCATCTCCGCCTTCCGGATCGAGCCATGCAAGCTGACCTGGTGGCCAATTCCAGCAGGTCTTGCATCCATGAGCGGGTGGTTGTATGTTCACTCTCGCCCCGGTACTAGACGCGAAAGTCTTCGTTCAAGCTCCTGCACGTTCGCTCTCCTGCGACGCAGTTCCTTTCGCGCCTCCATAAAAGTCATCCGCGCGGAGCGGAGCGCAAGTTGACGTTCCAGCTCTTCGGAGTGTTCATCCTTGAAGGAGGGAGAACATGAAAACGCCCGGGTCTTGCTCTCGCAAGAATAATGGGACGAAAAATTCTTCGCCGCTCGCCCCGTACTCAATATTCCGTCGCGATGCAATTGTCCGAAATTCGTTTGCGAAACTTTCGCTCGCGGTCTTGCTTGTCGCGCTGTTTGCCCTGCAAGCGAACGCACAGAACCCTCCGCCACCACCGCCACCACCTCCCGCTTCAACTGCTACTCAGCCACCACCTCCGCCGCCCGGCCCGCCGCTTACGGAAAAGGAGTTGGAAAGCGTCGTCTCACGCATCGCGCTTTATCCTGACCCGCTTCTGGCGCAGATTCTGACCGCGTCCACGTATTGGGAGGAAATTCCCTCCGCAGCTTCGTGGGCCAACGAGCACAGCAACCTCAAGGGCGATGCCCTGGCCGACGCAATCCGCGCCGACAATTTGCAGTGGGATCCAAGCGTGCTCGCGCTGCTGCCGTTTCCGTCGGTCCTAAACATGATGAGTCAGGACCCGGCCTGGTGCCAGCAGCTGGGCACCGCCGTTCTAACGCAGCGTGCCGACGTGATGGACGCCGTCCAGCGCCTGCGCAAAGAGGCGCGCAAATACGGCTACCTTCAGACGAATCCCTACTGCACGGTTGTTGACTCGGGAGGTTACATCGAAATCCTCCCGGTCAATCCCGCGTACATCTACGTTCCCGCCTACGATCCTCTGATTGTGTTTGGTCCGCCGCGTGCAGGCTTTTTCATCGGCGGCGCCATTTCGTGGGGTCCGGCAGTGGTAATTACCGCTGGTTTCGCTCCCTGGGGATGGGTGCATCCATATTTCGCTTGGGGCGCACATGCCATATTTTTCGATGCGACGCCGTGGAGCCGTGTTTGGGTGAATCGGCACTACTACTTTCAGCCATACGCGCATCCCTGGGCGCGTCGTCCCGGACCTCGCGTAGAGGTGCATGCTCACCTCATGCCGCGGCGTTAGACAGTCCCCTCAGCGCTCACGCTTTGGGAGCATGCAGAGGTATACGTGCGGGCGAACGAGGCGAAGACGTGTGCTCAGTTCGATTTCCGCATTCCCATAAAGAGCGTGACGATGATTCCCGGAATGGCGTAGAGCACGGCGTTGCTCAGGCTGATCACAAACCAGCCGATCAGTCCGGCAAAGCCGCCCGCGTTTTTCATCTGGAGCGACATGATCGAGGCAGGGCAGAGGGAAATAAGCAGCGCCGCACTTGGATGGTGCCCCAGCCGGTGCGCGACGACGTAGAAAACCAGCAACAGCCACGGCATCGCAAACCCAATGGCCGCGAAGAGGGCTACGACACGCAGACTTTTTCGCAGACTGGGCATCGATTCCCTCCGCCGTGAGGCTATCAGCATATGCCCGGTGTCAAGCCGTGGGCTTGGCGAAGGCGCAGGAATGCAGGTCCAGTGTCCGCGAAGTTCTTACTCGGCCTTCCACCAGTCTGGCCGCTCATCTTGGATTCGCAGCCCGACTGAATAGGTGCTGGAAGATACTCTCTGGCAGTAGACGATTTGCGCGCGAAGATGGAGGCCGCTGCCCAGCGGGGTGATTTCCTTTTGCTCTCCAGGGCTGCGGTGGTGCCTGCTCAGCAATCGGACGCCACGAATGCAGACGTTTTGCGTGCGCACGAGTTCAGCAGCTTCCGATCCGCTGGGGTCGATCAGATAGACCAAAATGGGTAA
>Ga0335074_10012712_pt1 | contig 11808 bp, 12 predicted proteins | sample Lox_Sample_23_FD_206715 | JGI IMG/M metagenome (GOLD analysis project Ga0335074, IMG submission 206715) | Soil microbial communities from Loxahatchee National Wildlife Refuge, Florida, United States - Lox_Sample_2.3 | ecosystem: Environmental > Terrestrial > Soil > Wetlands | place: USA...
CCCGGCGTATTTCGCTATCGGCTGGGGGAGCGATCGCGGCAAACCAAACCAGGGCAGCACGCTGTTCTCGAAGCGGGTCATGGCGCAGATCCGATTGCCGGCGAGGGTGAGCACGATGAGGCCAGTCGCATGGCGGATACCGCCAGGGGCATGTACGTAGAGCCCGAACGCCGGCTGACCGTTTGCGCGGGTCGGCACGAGGTCGTACTTGCGGCCAGCGCCGAAAAGGAGGGCACAGAAGCGGGCCACGACATTGCGGCCCCTCGTATTCGAGGGGCATGGGCGGCATGGGCATGAAGACGTCGTCGGTCAGCAGGGCAACCAACGCGTCGAGATCGGCAGATTCGTACGCGCGGGCAAACTTGGCCGCGAGCGCTTCCTCGGCCGGCGACCCGCCAATGGGTGGCGGCTCGCAGTCAGCGCTCGCCGGCTGACGGCGCTGTAGGCTGGCCCGCGCTCGCTTGAGAGCGCTGTTGATCGACTCGGTGGTCGAGTCCAGCATCTCGGCCACCTCATTCGCGTGGAATCCGAGGACATCGCGTAGGACGAGCACAGCGAGCTGGCGCGGCGGAAGAAGCTGAAGCGCCGTCACGAAAGCCAGCGAGATCGACTCGGTCTGCTCATAGCGAGCCTCCGGGCCGGGCGGCACGCCGGTCCCGGCCTCGAGGAAAGCATCCGGAAACGGCTCGACGAGTACTTCGGCCCGCGGTGGACAGGACGTAGTGGCGAGTGCGCGGACAGGCTGAACGGTCTGCCCAAGTACGTCGTGTCCTCGACCCTGGTAAATCCCGAGTGGAGCAACTCGACGGTCCTAAAGGGCGAGGTGGTGAACGAGGTCTCGAAGCTGAAGCAGGAGCTAGACGGGGAAATCGTCGTCTACGCCAGCCATCAGCTCGTGCACACACTGATGGAACACGACCTGGTCGACGAGCTACGGCTGATGGTCTACCCGTTCGTGCTCGGGGGCTGGCGAGCGCCTCTTCGGCGAGACCAGCGACAAGAAGTCCATTCGCCCCTCTATGCCCGGACCGTCGGTGACAGCCTGGTCTACCTCACCTACGAGGTCGTCCGAGACGCCTAGCAACCGAGCGGCGGCGTCGGCCGACGAGAGACTCCTTCGGGGCACCCGCCCTCCGTGAAGGGCGGTACCCCACCACGCGCGCAGGCTGGCGCCGCTTGAGCCAGCGGTAGGCCCGCAAGGTCCTGACAACTTGACCATGAGCAGCCTGGATGTGCGCGGCAGCGAAAGACACCAGCGGATGCGCCGGTGCAGCTACCAACGTCCATCGGCCGGTCAACCGGGGAGGCTCACGGTCACGGTCTTCGGAAGCAGGTCCAAGATCACTCACCGATCGCTCTGGGTCGACAGACAACGCTGAGTTCTCTCAGGCGGTCAACGGTCAGCTTCAAACCATCACTCCAACGTGGGCTCGAGTAGGCAGCAGACTCCATGAGCGTCTAGCGACACAACAACCCTTCGGTAAGGAGCTCAATCGAATGCGCACCATCTCGGCCGTCATGGACATTGCGGCGACGCCGCGGCAGGTCTGGGCGGTCCTCGCCGACCTGGACGCCTATCAGGACTGGAACCCTTTCATCCAGTCCGCCTCCGGGTAGCTGACCGAAGGATCAAACGGCGGCGATTTCGCGCCGGGCGCCGGGTCTATATACATGGGGCCAGCGCGTCGCTGGCGTCGGCGCGGGAGAGTTTGAGGTAGCCGATGACAGTCAGCGAGGATTTCACCGGCCTGACCGGCCGGTTCCGGGGTGAGTTGCTGGCTCACTGCTACCGGATGCTGGGCTCGGCTGAGGAGGCTGAGGACCTGGTACAGGAGACGTACCTGCGGGCGTGGCGGTCCTTTGACGGGTTTGAGGGCCGTTCGTCGGTGCGGACCTGGCTGTACCGGATCGCGACCAACGTGTGCCTGACCGCGATCGAGCGGCGGGGCCGCCGGCCGCTGCCGTCTGGGCTGTGCGGGCCGGCGCAGGACATGGAGGCGCCGCTGGTGGCGGGGCCGGAGGTGCCGTGGCTGCAGCCGTTTCCCGGCGCGCTGCTGGCCGGGGAAGGCGAGGATCCGGCCGCGGCGGCGGTGTCGCGGGCGGGTATCCGGCTGGCCTTCGTCGCGGCGCTGCAGTACCTGTCGGCCCGGCAGCGCGCGGTGCTGATCTTGCGGGACGTGCTGGAGTGGCCGGCCGCGCAGGTGGCGGATCTGCTGGGCACGACGACCACGGCGGTGAACAGCGGCCTGCGCCGGGCCCGGGCCCAGCTCGCGCAGGCGCTGCCCGCCGAAGATGAGCTGGCCGAGCCCGCCGAGCCGGACCGGCGGGCGGTGCTTGACCGGTTCGCCGCGGCCATCCAGAACGCCGACGGCAGCGCGCTGGCCGAGTTGCTGCGAGAGGATGTCGCGCTGGAGATGCCCCCGCTGCTGACCTGGTTCACCGGCCGCCAGACCGTGGCGGGCTTTATCGCGGCGTACTTTCTCACCGAGCCCGGAGGGCTCCGGCTGGTTCCGGTCATGGCGAACGGGGAGCGGGCGTTCGCGGTCTACCAGCGCGACCCAAGCCGGGCATATCATGCGCATGCCGTGCTGGTGCCCACGGTAACCGCGACGGGGATCGCCCGGATCATCGCCTTCCAGGACACGGGATTGTTCGGGTCGTTCGGCCTGCCGCAGCAATACCGTGCCGGGTCCGGACCAGCGCCAGCGCAGGACTAGGCGATCCCCGTGGCCCCGCTGAGCAGAGGGCTGGAGCTGCTCGAATCAGCTGTCCGTTACGCGCTCGCCGGTGCCGCCCTGGGCGCTCCGCAGCTCCTGCCGCGCCCTACCCCGTGCCCGGGCTGGGACCTGGAAGCGCTGCTGGACCACCTCAGCGACTCGATCGGGGTGCTGACCGGAGCGATAACCGGCGACGGCGCCAGGGCAGCGTCGCCGGGTTACCCCGGACCGGGGGCTGACCCGGTCGCGCGGCTGCGCGGGCAGGCCGCCGGGCTGCTGGGCGCTTTCTCGGCAGCCGGGCCCGCCGGGCGGCGGGTCGCCATCTGGGACCGCGAGCTGACCGTGAGCATGGTCGCGGTGACCGGAGCACTCGAGATCACCGTCCACGGCTGGGACATCTTCGTAGCGTGCGGCGCCCGCCGGTCGGTCCCGCCGGGCCTGGCGGCCGTCTTGCTGCCGATCGCCCCGCTGCTCATCAGCCCGGGCACCCGGCCTGGGCTGTTCGCCGACCCGGTCCGGCTGCCCGGCCCGGCCTGCCCAGGCGACCAGCTCGTCGCCTTCCTCGGCCGCCAGCCGCGCCCCCAAGCCGCGCCCGGTCCTGGCCGCGCCCAAGACCACGCACCCGGCTCAGGCCGGCCAGAAAGCTCTGAAAGTCACGAGCCGGCCCACGGCGATTCCCCGGAATCCGGCTGGTCTATATAAGTGGGCCGCCGAACAAGCGGCGCGGAAACCCAAGAGCATCGCAGAGCCGGAGGAACAGACATGACCATCAACGGCAAGACAGTCCTGGTGACCGGGGCCAATCGTGGCATCGGGCAGGCGCTCGTCGCCGAAGCCCTATCCAGAGGCGCGGAGCGGGTATATGCCGGGACGCGCCAGCCCCTGGCTCACCCGGACGGGCGCGTCACGCCCCTGACCCTGGACGTGACCAGCGCGGCGCAGATTCAGGCAGCTGCCGAGAAGGTCGGCTCTCTCGATATCCTCATCAACAACGCCGGTATTGCGCTTTACGATGACCTGAGCGATCGTGCCGCGCTCGAGCAGCACCTGGCCGTCAACCTCTTCGGTACCTATGGCGTGACCCAGGCCTTCCTGCCGTTGCTGACCCACACGCGGGGAGCCATCGTCAACAACGTGTCGACCATGGCCCTCGCTCCCTTCCCGTTCACTCCGGCCTACGCGATCTCCAAGGCGGCCGCGTTCAACCTGACGCAATCGCTGCGCGCTCTTCTGGCCGGACGGGGCGTGCGGGTCCACGCGGTCCTGACCGGCCCCACCGACACCGACATGACCCGGGGCTTCGACATCCCCAAGGCCTCACCGGATTCCGTGGCGCGAGCCATCTTCGACGGAGTGGAGAACGAGGAGGAGGACATCTTCCCAGATCCCGCGTCGCAGTCGATAGCCGACAGCTGGCGCAGCGGCGCGGTCAAGGCGCTCGAGCGCGAGAATGCGGCGTTCGTACCAGCAGCGCCCGCCGCGGCATAGGCGCACTCGGAAAAGGGAGACGAAACGCGATGACGGATCACAAGGTTGTCAGGCGTGAGGAGTGGCAGGCCGCGCGTGACGAGCTGCTGCAGCGCGAGAAGGAGCACACCAGGATGGGGGACGAGCTGGCGCGCCAGCGGCGCGAGCTGCCCTGGGTCACGATCGAGAAGGAGTACCGGTTCGACACCGACGACGGGACGCGGACCCTGGCCGAGCTCTTCGACGGCCGCTCCCAGCTGCTGTTCTACCACTTCATGTTCGGAGCGAGCTACGAGGCGGGGTGCCCGGTCAACTCCTCGATGGCCGATGGCCTCGACGGCCTCCTGCCGCACCTGCACGCCCGCGACGTGACCCTGCTGCTCGTTTCGCAGGCCCCGCTGGCCAAGCTCCAGGCGTACAAGCAGAGGATGGGCTGGAGCCTCCCCTGGGTCTCATCGGCGAACACCGACTTCAACGTCGATTTCGGCGGCTCCTACCCCGAGGAGCAGGTACGTTCATGGGGCCTCGACGAGGGCGGGCTGCCGCCGATCGTGGCCCTGAACGCGGCCGCGACCGGGACCGATGTCCTCGGATACCTCTCGGAGTCACCGGCGGTGAGTGTCTTCACGCTCCAGGACGGCGCCGTCTACCAGACCTATGGGACCGCGGGGCGCGGGGTCGAGTTCCTGATGGGCTACTACCCGGTCCTCGACCGGACGCCGAAGGGGCGCGACGAGGGCGACGCGTTCCAGACCTGGATCCGCCGCCATGACGAGTACGTCTAAGGCATGGGAGGAGATCGTGGCGGACTCGGCTCCGAGCGGGGCCAGCGACTTTAATACCAAGATGATTGAGGAGTTCCGGGCGAACCAGGGACGCGCCGGCGGGCCATGGGCCGGCACCACGCTGATTCTCATCCACCACATCGGCGCCAGGTCCGGGACCGAGCGCGTCACGCCGCTGGGCTGCTCCCCTCAGGGAGATGGCCGCTTCGCGATCGTCGCCTCCAATGGAGGATCGCCAGCCCACCCAGACTGGTACTACAACCTCAAGGCCAACCCCAGGATCACCGTCGAGGTGGGGACCCAGACCTTCACCGTACTGGCGGAGGAGCTGGACGGCACCGCCCGCGCCGGGCTATGGCCCAAGCTGGTCGCGGAGTATCCTTCCGTCGGCGAGTACCAGGCCAGGACCACGCGGCAGATTCCGGTATTCATACTGACCCGCCAGGACTGACCGGCGACCAGAGCCGCCGGCTGGCCACGCCGGGCAGCCCGCACAGATCGTGTCAGTGGCACATGACGACCGCATCCCTCCCGCCCCGCAGCTCAGATCACATCTGCTCAGGCGGACCGTCCAAGCCGCCGGATGGCCGTCAGCCTGTCCGCGCTGGCGGGTACCGGCTGTGCCGCTGCCTGGATCATCAGCCTGTCGGTGGGGGCGCCGAACCCGAGCGTGGCCGCGTCCGGCAGCCAGGTGGTGGCCGCGTTTGCCGGGCGCAGCGGGCCGGCCCCCGGCCATGTTCGTCCTCGCCGAGGGCGTCGCCGCGATCGCCCTGGTTGCCGTGATGACCGCGGCGGCGCGTGCTGCCCGCCGCAGCGGGCAGCCCCGGGCCGGACTGGCCGCCGCCGCCTTCGGGATCGCTGCGGCAGCGGTCTCCTCGGCACAGCTGGCCCTGGGCACATGGCTGATCAGCGGACTGGTGCCGAACCGGCGGACCGCCACTGCCGGGGCCATATACCACGCGATCACGCGGATGGACGGGGCCAAGATGTTCCTGCTGGCCGCGATGGCTCTGGCCGTCTCCCAGCTGGCCCGGCGCTCACCCATCCTGCCTCGCTGGCTGGCGCCCCTGGGGGCCCTGCTGGCCGCAGCCGTGGTGACGTCCGGGCTGGGCTACCTGCTTCTCACCCCGGGCCTTGCCTCAGCGGTGTACGTGTCCGGGGTCCTGCTGCTGATATTCGTCTCTGCTACCGGAATAGCCCTGCGCAGCCGCGACGTCGGCGCCATCAGCCCCGCCCGCCCCGGTACGGGTCGGGCCGCTGGCCGTCCTTCGCCGGCGCTGCCCTTCAAGCCGGGGCGTAGCGGCTGAGGATGCGGTCGAGGGCGGCCTGGGGGGCAGGCATGTCGAAGCGGGGCAGGCTAGCGCGGAGGGTGGCGTAGCCGTGCAGGGCGGCCCAGATGGTGATGGCGTCGGCGTAGGGGTCGTCGCTGGTGATCTGGCCGGTGCGGGTGCAGTCGCGCAGGCCGGCGACGAGCTGGTCGAAGGCTTCGGCCCAGATGGCCACCCGGTCGGGCGGGCGGTCGCCTAGGTGCTGGTGGCGGCCGAACAGCACCCGGTACTGGCCCGGCCGCTGGTCGGCGAAGCGCAGGTAGGCGGCGCAGCTGGCCCGCACCCGGTCCAGCGGGTCGGGCTGGCTGTCCCAGGCCTGCGCGAGCGCCTCGCGGAACTGGCTGAAGCAGTCGTCGACGACGGCGTAGACGATGGCCTCGCGGCTGGGGAAGTGCTCGTAGATGGACGGGGCGGCGATGCCGATCCGCCGGGCGACCTCTCTCAAGGTGACGGACTGCTCGCTGCCGGTTTCCTCGATCAGGGCGGCGGCGGCGGCGATGATGTCGGTGCGGAGCTTGCTGCCTTCGCCGCGCCGGTAGGGCTTGCGGGCCGGTGCCTGGGTCACGGATACCACCTTACACGTGTTAGGCCTTGCTGGAGTCTATGTCCTATGTTAGCCTAACGATCGTTACCTTACAAAGGTGAGGAAACAGTCGTTAGCCCGCCGTCAGGACGCGGGCTCTCCCGGAAGGGCACCTGATCATGACCACTTACCCAGTACCCGAGGACCAACCCCCGGAGCTGCCTACCGGGCCGGCCCGCCGCCTGCGCCGGCGGCTCACCTGGGCCGCGCCGGCCGCCGCCTGCCTGACCGGCGCGAGCGCCCTGACGCTGGCCACGCCGGGCCTGGCCGGCGCGACCACTCGCACCGCGGCGGCGGACCCGCCGGCGTATATCATCACGCTCAGTGGTGGCGCCCAGACCACCACCACGCGGTCGCCGTTCGAGCAGCCGTTGCGTGTGCAGGCCTACGACGAATCCGGCCACCCGGCAGCGGGGGCCACTATCACGTTCAGCATCAGCACCGGCTATGCGGGCATGACCGGGACGGCGGCGTTTCCCGATGGTGCCCAGAGCGCCGATGTAACCACGGGAACCGGTGGCGTGGCTGCCAGCCCCACGCTGACCGCCGGGGCGGACGTCGGGTGGCTGCGGGTGACAGCGAGTGTGTCCGGGGTGAGCCCGGTGTACTTCGACCTGCGTGTCGATTACTCGCCCGCGACCCAGGTGAAGATCGTCAGCGGCGACGCCCAGAGCGCCCTGGCCGGCACCGACTTCGCTCACCCGTTGGTGGTTCAGGTGCTCGACGCCCACGGGTACCCCGTGGCGGACGGGTCGAAGGTGACCTTCCAGGTTGAGGGGAGCGGCCCTCAGCCGGGAACCGCCACCTTCGCCGACGGGCAGACCACCGCCACGGCCGGCATCAATGCCAGCACCGGCTACGCGACCTCTCCCGTGCTGACCGGCGGGAATACGCCCGGAACCTTCCGGGTGAGAGCTTATGTGCCGAGCAGCCGCTACAGTCCCGAGGCCGACTTCACCGGGACCACGCTGCCGCAGGCGGCCACCACGATCGAGGTGGCGGGCGGCAACTACCAGTTCGGTTCCGCGGACAGCCCGTTCCCCGCCCAGCTCAACGTCCGGGTCCTTGACCAGGCCGGCAACCCCCTTTACTTGCAGAACGCCCACGTCACCGTGACCGGGCCGGCGTCCCTGTACGGGCGCACCTCCCTGGACGTTCAGGGCATTCAAAGCATCTCCATGCCGCTGGCCGCCACCGACGGCAGCGGCCCGGTCACTGTCACCGTCACCGCCGGGGACGCCTCGGCGACCTTCCACGAGTACGTTGTCCCGGGGCGGGGCGCGGTCACCATCAGTCCGCTGCGCGGCGGCGGCCAGCACACCACCCCGGGCAACCCATTCCCCGCCCGGCTGGGCGTGCTGGTGCAAGACGGCGACGCCAGGGTCATTCCCGGTTTCCCGGTCACCTTCTCCGCCGACGGCCCCGCGGTGTTCGCCGACGGGTCCAAGTCGGCCACCGTCACATCATCGGCCGACGATGTCACCTACGCCCCGGCTCTTCACGCCACCGGCGCGCCGGGGCCAGTGACGGTAACGGTGAGGATCGCCGGCAGCGACGCATCCGCCGTGTTCCACCTCACCGTGGACCCACTTCCTTACGACCACCTGATCATCGCGGGCGGTGACAAGCAGACCGCCCCGGCGAACAGCATCCCCGCGAAGCCCTTCCCGGCGCCGCTTACGGTCGAGGCAATCGGCGCCGATGGCAAGCCGGTGAAAGATGTCCGGGTCGACTACACGGTGCAAGGCCCCGCGACGTTCGAGTTGCTAGGCAACGTGCCGGGGACCGGTACCGGCGCCACCGGGTACACGGGCGCCGACGGGCAGGTCTCAGCCACCCTTTACCCCAAGATCGCCATGACCGGTGCCGTCACCGTCACCGTCACCACATCCGGCTTCGGCTCGGTCACCTTCACCGAAACCGTGGTCAGCCGCTAAGCGGTTCCCTCCCGGGGGACTCCCGTTAACGACGGGTGTCCCCCGGCAGGACAGGAACGCAGGAACCGTTGCCGGGCCGGCACCGCCTCCGGACCTGCCAATACGTTCTCCGGCCCTCTTCGCTGGTAAGGAGATCACAGTGGAGTTGAGGAACAGCTGCCAGCACCTGGCCAGCCGGATCTGCTGTATCAGCTCCGCTGGAGCAACGGCAGCCGCTGCTGAGCTAAGGGGTTTCGCCCGGGACCGAGATGGCCGGCGAGATGATCCTGCAGGTGCGAGCAACTCCAGGTATGCACTCGGCCACCTCGTCTCCGGCCGGAGAAGCCGCCCGGCAGTCACGGCGCTGCGCGCGGTCGGCGGGCGGTACGACAGCTTCCCGGCGGGGCTGCCTGGCGGCGGCGCCGTCCTGGACAACGATCATGGCTGACTCGCCGTCCGCGGCGGCCGGGACGCTGTCCTTCCCGACACGGCCTGGGTCCCCGCTGGCGGCCGCGGCGAAGCGGATGTTGCTGGCCGTGGGCTTGCTGGCCCTGTCGGCCGCGATCGTCTACCTGGACCGTCACGGCTACCGGGATGCCGCGCATCCAGGGCGGCCGCTGTCGGTCGTCGGCAGCATCTACTACGCGACCGTGACGTTGTCGACCATCGGGTACGGCGACATCGTCCCGGTCACCACGGCGGCGCGGCTGGTGAACACGGTAGTGATCACCCCGATGCGGCTGGTGTTCCTCATCATCCTGGTCGGAACCACCTTGCAGGTGCTGACCCGACAAACCCGCGCGAACTGGCGGATTGCCCGGTGGAGGTCAACAGTGGCTAGCCAGACGATTGTCGTAGGTTACGGGACGAAGGGCCGAAGTGCCGTCAGGACGCTGCGCGAGTCCGGGACGGCCCGGGAGTCCATCGTGGTCGTGGACCTGCTGCCCGAAGCCGCCAGTGAAGCCAATGCGGCCGGGCTGGTGGCAGTAACCGGGGACGGGACCAGGCGAGAGGTGCTCAGCCGGGCGGAGATCGGCTCTGCCTGCCAAGTGGTCATCGCCGTGAACCGCGACGACACCGCCGTGCTGATTACACTCACTGCCCGCCTGCTCAACCCGCGTGTGGTGATCGTGGCCGCGGTCCGCGAGGAGGAGAACCAGGACCTGCTCCGGCTGAGCGGCGCCGACCAGGTGGTGGTCTCCTCAGGCGCCGCCGGTCAGCTGCTGGCCATCTCCGCGGTGCGTCCCGCCGCCGGGCGGGTAATCGCCGACCTCCTGAGCCGCGGCCGCGGCCTGGACCTGGCGGAGCGGCCAGTGGCCGCCGCCGAGGTCGGTACGTCGGCCCGTGACGCGGATAGCACGGTAATCGCGCTGGTACGAGGGGACGACCTGCTGCCGGCTGACCACCCCGCAGCACGCCGCCTTGCCTGGGGCGACCGGCTCATCGTGGTCAGCTCACATCCACGGCCCATCATCGGCCGCGACATCACAGAGCCGAGGGAGTTCGCTCATGCCAGTCATCTCATTTAGCGCAGTGCTGATCATCGCCTTGGTGGCGGTCGCCGTCCCCGTGGCACTCGCCCTGGTGCCACGGCTGCCCGTGCCCGGGGCCGTCCTGGAAGTCCTGGCCGGGATCCTGATCGGGCCCGCGCTGCTCGGCTGGGTGCACGTCAACGCGCCCGTCCAGGTGCTGAGCGATCTCGGCCTGGGCATGCTGCTGTTCCTGGCCGGCCTGGAAATCGACATCGAGAGCCTGCGGGGGCCGCTGGGCCGGCTGGCCGGCTGGGCCTTCGGCGGCTCGGTCCTGCTCGGCCTGGCCTGCGGCCTGGCGCTGAGCCTGGCCGGCGCGGGCGCCAAACCGGTCTTCCTGGCGGTCGTGCTGACCTCCACCTCGGCCGGGCTGCTCCTGCCGCTGCTCAAAGACGCCGGCCACGAGCGCACGCCGTTCGGCCAGCTGGTCATGACCGCCGCCGCGCTGGCCGAAGTAGCCACCATCATGATGCTGTCCCTGCTGTTCTCGGCCACCTCGAAGACCTCAGCCGACCGGCTGGCCTCCCTGGCCATGTTCCTGGCCTTGCTGGCGGCCATCGGGCTGGCCCTCGGCCGGGTCCGGAACCTGACTTTCCTGGACCGGATGCTGGACCGGCTGGAGGACCGCAGCGCCCAGCTGCGCGTCCGCGCCGCCCTGACCCTGGCCCTGGCCTTCGCCGTGCTCGCCAGCCGGTTCGGCTTCGCCTCCATCCTCGGCGCGTTCGCTGCCGGGCTGCTGGTCAGGACCATCGACCTGACCGGGCGGGCCCCGCACCCGCAGTTCCAGGTCAAGCTGGAAGGCATCGGCTTCGGGTTCCTGGTCCCGGTCTTCTTCATCACCACCGGCGTCCAGTTCGACGCCCGGGCACTGGTCAGCAGCCCTGCCGCGATCGCGCAGATACCGCTGTTCCTGGCCGCGTTGCTAGCGGTCCGCGGCGTTCCGGCGCTTCTGTATGCCCGCCGGTTCGGCAAGCGACGTGCCGGAGTGGCCGGCCTGATGCAAGCCACCTCGCTGACCTTCGTGATCGTAGCGGCCCAGATCGGTACCGCCTCCGGGCAGATCACCCAGACCACCGCCGCCGCGCTGCTCGCCGCCGGGCTGCTGTCCGCCGCGCTCTTCCCCGCCACCGCACTCAAAATGCTCTCGGCCGAGCCAGCAAGTGCCGAGGCCCACCTCGCTCGAAGCGGCGGCATGACCACGCCGATCCGGCTGCCAGCGGCCGAGCTCGGCCGGGTCGCAGACCGCCAGCCCACAGCGACAGGGGCAGTTATGCCGATGCCTCCGGATCACGGCGACGCGGCAGCGGACGGCGGGAGCCTCCGACGTGTACCGGCCATCCCGCAGGCGGTATCCCCGGACAAGTTTGAACCACAGGCCGCCCGCGCTGGCGGCTGATCACAGCGCACGCGACGGCGACCGCCTGACCAGTGCTGGATCGGCGCGGCGGGTATACAGCGGAATGAGGCGGGCAGCGCGCCAGCT
>Ga0335074_10012713_pt1 | contig 11808 bp, 18 predicted proteins | sample Lox_Sample_23_FD_206715 | JGI IMG/M metagenome (GOLD analysis project Ga0335074, IMG submission 206715) | Soil microbial communities from Loxahatchee National Wildlife Refuge, Florida, United States - Lox_Sample_2.3 | ecosystem: Environmental > Terrestrial > Soil > Wetlands | place: USA...
ATGCCGAAGACGGCAGTGTGCTCTGGCATGGCATCATTCAGCAAGACACCAAAACTGGGGCAATTCCGCACAGAGTCATCCGCAAAGGCAAAGTCGTTATCGACAACTCGTGGAAGCAGCAGGTTGTCAGCGGCTTTTGGGTTCATTGGGTACAAAAGGGGATGGACCCCGAGGCCTGGGGCGACATGTTCTTCGGGGACAAGCGCTGCCTGCTCAGGCGCAAAGAAAAGAATTGAACATCGTTCCCGCCGGGATGCCACCGATATGAACTCGAAGCAGGCACCGTCTAACGTTAGTAATCGAAGCCGGGACGCGGTAATAGCCAACTCTCAAAGACTGGCCGATCTAACCCAGTTTAAAGCAATCTACCGATCGCATGGGATCAACACCGACAGCTCAGGGAAGAACGCATCTACGAGTGATTCATCCGCGAATATCCTCGAACCCGTTTCTGCGGAAAGGAGACATGAAATGAGTACGCGTTGCACCATCAAGCACGAGCGCGACGAGTCGACCGGCCAGGAGATCCACCTTTACGAGGACCTGCTGGACGACCGCGACTGCGTATTGCTGGAGGTCGAAGGATTTACCTTTGAGACCGAGGTGTCGGTTGCACCCTCGGGCCGGATCGTTACGCGGGCACTGATCCGCATCCCAAAGCCCTGGGCGCGCAAGCTAGGGTTGATCGACCGGGCAGAAAAGCCCTGAGGTCACGTTGCTGCAGAACGCGAAGGAATTATGTGAGCGCGACGAGTAGCCGCGTAAAGCTGGGCGCCAAACTCATCTTCGAGCGGCCGACGCGCATTTGGGACGCCATCAAAGCCGCGGACCTCAAAGCGCTCTGGATTCGAGCCCATTCTGGAGCCGATCTTCGAAGCGGATTTCCAATCGGGGTCGTACGGATATCGGCTGAAACGGACGGCGTTTTTACCAAGATGCAGACAAAGAGACACAATTCCAATTGTGAAGATCGCAGATCTGCGATTGTATCCAAGAGATTTGGTGGAATTGGCATGCTGGATCAATAGTTATTCAAAGAGTATTTTTGCCATCATGCCCTTGTCTTCGTGGCTCAGTAGATGACAGTGGAAGACCGACATGCCGCGGATAATTGGATCAGTAAAGTCCATGATGAGATCCACCGTTCCGTTTCCGTATGGAACGTTGACAGTATCAAGCCACTCGGGCGATTCCAATCTGTCTCCGTTCTGCGCGTAGGCCAGGAAGTGAACTTGATGAATATGAAACGGGTGAAGCTCATTAGTGGCATTAACGATTCGCCAGTGTTGCATCGACCCGACCCGTACGCGTAGCATCGGAGCGTCCTGCATTGAGAATTTGTGTCCGTTGATATAGAACCCATTCTTATCCTCTGTAAATTTAACGACAAAGTCGGGTTTGGTCGACTCAAGCTTCTGAATATCCTGCCGCGATAATTCCTTGTAGACAGCCGGCTCGACAGTTGCCGGAACCGAGTGCATCGGAGAAGGGGCTTGTGCGTGTCCCACGTCCGCGATGACCATCGAGGGATTTGCGTTGCCATCCGGTCCTGTGTCCACGCACCGAGTGCTTAGCGTGGCGCTTTCGCCCGATGGTGGTCCGATTACGATCGCCTCGACCCGCCCGGCGGGCGGCACGAGGACATGAACAACTTTGCGTGTAGCACGATGCCGGTCGTGATAAGACAGGGGCATTCCGTCCAGTGCCACGATTTCCATCCTCTCGCCGCTGACTTGAAGGTCCGCGTAGCGATCGGGCGAGGCATTCACAATCCGCCAGAATTGGCGCTCACCCGGATCGATCGGGATCCAGGGCCGGATCAAACCGTTCGCGGTCAAAACTCGCGCTGGACCTGGGTCAGTCGCTGTTCCACATCGAGCAGACGGTATTTCCACCCGGCGAACGATCCGCTCTTTACTCTCCGTATCAATGTCTTCGATGTTCTGATCTCGGAGGACGATAACACGCTCGCGCATGTTTCGAAGTTCTGGATAGTACCGGTCGATACCTTCAACCACAATCGCGCCGGACATACCGTCGAGATCCTGGCGAGCGCTTTCTCCGTGCGGATGTGTATGATACCAGTACAAGCCCGGTGGAGCGTAATCTGGAATAACGACTGTGTAATCCAGGCTCTCTCCCGGCATGGACATCATGGTGAGCACATCGTCCTGTGGACTGTTGGGGGACACGTGCAGGCCGTGAAAGTGAAGGTTGCTCATATTCATGCAGGGGCCGGTTGCACACTCTTCGGTTGACTTCTTTGGCAAATTATTTACGTAATGCAGCTTGATCACGCCCCCTGGAGAAACTCGAATCAGCGGCGGTACCGTTTTCCCGTTATATGAAAATGCGTTATGTCCGGCTGCCGAATCGTACATGGCCGTGAGCGTAAAGGGGCCTTGCACTTCTGGAGGATCCGCAAGAGGGTGCTGCTGCGTAAATGCGGGATTCACGAGAGCAACAACACTCATTATCAGAATGGTAATTCTCATACCATGTACCTGAATATGCTTTTGGGGGTTGGGAAACCGCAACATAGCGCTCGCTATACGCATCATGCCACCTGCTGTGCCGACATCAAAAAAGCAAAGACCGCCGCAAAACGTGCAAATGAAAATCTCTTCAAGCTAAGGAGAAGCGCCGACGGCGAACAGTACCATGCTTTGTGAGGCTAGATGCGACAAAAGGCTGCAGGTTGCGGGAATTCTTGCGAAGATTTGAGTACGCCCGCGACGTTGGCCTGCAATGATCGGCGCAAAGCTATGACCGAATACGCTCAATCGGAAAGAGGGAAGCACGGTGTCATGGTTTGAAGAGCTAACTTCGTGAAGTCCTTTCGATTAGCTACCGCGCCGCGGAGTCGCGACCATTCACTGATTGCGCAATGGACGAAACGAGTTGGTCCAAGCAGGAGTCAACGGCTTGACTCATCTGGCTGACGACTGAGTACACTTCGCGATGATCGACTCTGGACGCGTGCGTCGCGTGTCCGGCCCATTCGACTAAGCCAGTTCGCAGGTTGATCAACTCGGCTGACACAGTAGCCTCAACCGTCACCCCGTCACCGAAGTCAATTTCATCGAGTCTCTCAAGGCGGCCCGTCACGAGGTACTCTGCGCGATCAGGGTTGTCAAGCGGTCCGACATAGGAAAGCAATCGGTCCGACTGAAGAGACCTTACGACGGCTGTTGTGACCATCGATCCAGGATCGGTTGCCCACCGGTGGTACTCGTAAAAGCCGATTTCGTCCGGGCGCTCGCGGTATACGATACGCCCCTGCCGCAAGTAAGCGGGGGATTCAAACGGCATGACCGCTACAGTTACAGGATGCGGCAAGGGGTCCCGTACACTGTCCACCTGCGGGGCAAGGGCTAGTGAATAATAGGTTGGCTGCCGGATAGCGCCGGAACAGCCAGCGATCAGCAAGGTTAGTGCGAAGATTGCAGTTCTCGAATGCATCAAGGCCGTCATTGGTCCCCCTCTCGCTTTGGAACTTGTCGATCTTTCGGCTGTTTGATCCTTACCAGGCTCCATGGCCTCTCCTTTAAGGACTCCGTCAACTCGTTCAGGTTCTCGGTAGCCATGCGAAGATTCTCGATCGTGTAGCGCGTACTTTCGGCATTTGTCTCTACTACGCCCTGCAAGTCCGAAATCAAGTTGCGCGTATCCGAGAGCGTCTTTTGGAGCTCTGCAAGATCGGCTTGGGTTGGCTGGTGGATTGCCGTAATGGTCTGATTCGCATTTCCGACGGTAACGTTAAGATTGTCGAGGGTGGGTCCCATCTTTGCAGCAAGTTTGTTGGCTTCTCGTGTGAGCTGAAGCGCCTGATCGCTGATCTGGTTGAGCCGGGGGTTCAAAGTCGTCACCATTGTGTCGGTATTCGTCAATATATGGTTCAAGTGGGAACGATTCGTTTCTCCCGTCAGAGAATTGAGATTGGCGAGCAGAATTCTCGTATCGGCACTTATATTGTTCAGGTTCCCGTTGACCTGAACTAACGTTGATTGCGCAGTGTCGGCAAGTGTTGCGACCTTGTTCTGAAGCTCATCGAGGGTCGGAGTCTCCTGGGATGGAATGATTGACCCAGGTTGCAATCGCGCTGCGCCATTTGACCCAGTGCTGATTGATAATACAGGGCTGCTCATCAGACTCACTGCGCCCACCTCGGCAACGGACTGGGCGTTCAAAGGAGTATCTTGCTTCACCTCGAGTGAAATCTCGATGCGTGTCGGGTTCGCCTTGTCCGGTTTGACAGCGTCGATCTTGCCGACGGTAATTCCTCCAAAGAGGACAGCCGTGCCAGGTTCGAGGCCTGCCGCATTCTTCAAGTAAGTTCTGTACGGAACATGAGCACCATTGAAGCGCACCACGCTTACGGAGTAGATCGTCCCACACAAGATGACGGCGCAGACTACTACGAAGGCCCCTACCTTTGCTTCGAAGGTCTTCATTCGGTAACTCCTGTCATGGTTACGAGTTCTCGCAAGCGCCTTTGCACGGACTCGGAATCGGTAATCCGTTGTGGTTTCCGATCCAGGAACTGGCGAATGCGTGGGTCTGTGCTTGCGGAGAATGAATCCTTAGTCCCAACAGCAATGAGAGATCCCTGGTACAGCATTGCCAGCCGATCAGCGACCCGGAATGCACTTACCATCTCGTGCGTGACAACGATGACTGTCATGCGGAATACGCGATTTAAGAAAAGGATCAGTTCGTCCAGCTCTGCCGCGACAATCGGATCCAAACCAGCAGACGGTTCATCGAAGATCAGTATCTCCGGGTCCAGAGCCGTCGCACGTGCCACCGCTGCGCATTTCTTCATGCCCCCGGAGAGCTCTTGCGGCATTAATTTGCCGGCGTCAGCCAGCCCCACAGATGCCAGCTTGATGAACGCCATGATTTCGATCACCGAATCGGAAAGCGAGGTCAGTTCACGAAGAGGCAGTTGGATATTTTCTTCGACTGACATCGAGCTGAAGAGCGCCGATCCTTGAAAAGCCACACCCAAGTCGCGGCGAATGGCCATCAGTTCGCGTGCAGAACATTGGTTGATGTTGACTCCCTGAATGTGAATGGTTCCCGAGTCGGGCCTTGCAAGACCAATCATGTGTCTGAGCATCGTGCTTTTACCGGAACCGCTCGCCCCTAGAAGAGCAATGATCTCGCCGCGCCTGACATCGAGATTCACTCCATTGAGGACCTGCCGGCCGCCAAAGGAGACGGTAAGATTGCGGATGGAGATAATCGGCTCGTCCATAGCTTCAGTTCATTCCCGTCAGATAGAATGCGGAGGTGATGAGCAAATCGGCAAGTATCACAAGAAGCGTGGACGTCACGACCGCTGAAGTTGCTGATCTCCCAACAGACTCGGGGCCACCGGCAACCTTAAAGCCTTCAATGCACCCGACGTGCACGATGATGGTGCTGAATACGAGGCTTTTAAGGAGCCCGGTGAAAGCATCGCCAAGCGTGATCGCTTCCAAGGCGTATTGGCAGTAGACGTTCAGGCTCATGTGAGCCTTCAGAAACATGAAGCCGGCGCCGGCCATGATGCCGAAGACACTGCTCATGATTGTGAGGCAGGGAACCACAATCACGGCAGCGATGAGTTTTGGGGCAAGCACTAATTCGATAGGATCGATTGCCATGGTTCGCAAAGCGTCAATCTCCTCAGTCACGACCATGGATCCGATCTCTGCGGAGAATGCCGAGCCGGAGCGTCCGCTCACAACGGTCGCGGTCAGTAGGGGGCCAAGTTCCTTCGTGAAGGCGATCACGATGATGTTGACGGCCAATTGTACGGCTCCAAATTGATTCAGCGCCGAAGCACTCTGAATCGCGAGAATGAATCCTGCGCAGGCTGCCACAACGGCTACCATCGGAACTGCGGACACGCCTATGGCATACATCTGTCTAATTGCCGCTTGCCACCGGCCTCGTGTTCCGCCAAACGGCAGCACGCGAGCCAGGACAGTCATCCCTCGGACCCATTGATTCGTCAAGCCGCCAACATAGGCCAGTTGATCGACGACGCTGGCGCCAATGGATTCGAGAAGGTTCATAGGTTGCCTATTTGTTCGATCTCAAAAACATGATCGAGTTCAGTCACCTCAAACAGGCGGCGCGGTTGTTCCTGAATCCCTCGCAAAACAAACCTCTTCCCTTTTTGATGGGCGATCCGCAATGCCTCCGAAAGCGTGGCGAGCCCTGAGGTGTCCATATAAGTAATTTGGGAGATATCGATGACGACTCGGCCGCCTTGTGAACGTATCGCCTCTGCGAGTAGGAGACGCATCTTCCCTGCAGTGTCGATGGTTACCCGACCTTGCATAAAGGTACGTTCAATCATGGGGCAGCCTTCATCGCTATTATCTTTTGGGGCCGACCAACTGACCAGTGAGCGCGTTCTATGCCGCGTTCGTCCTCGCCGTTTGCGCGGAGAGAAGCAGATAGGAGGGTCCTTTGCAGCCAAGGTGCGGCTGCGGGAGAGCAGCGAACGTTGGTGTTCGCTGCTCTCCCCGGGAACCATCCGATGGCCAGCTTGGTTGAGCGAAGCGGGATGGTCGAGAGTGACCCGGTCAAAATGGCCAACGTTAAAATCCGACGGACTATAAACGGCCGTTCAGGAGCAGGAACGAAAATGTGCTGCCGAACCGTATGGATCATTTCGGTGCATCAGGGGTTGTAGTCGAGGCCTTCTTGAGCCCGTGGCCAACCCCTTTGATGCCTCTCTTCACGCCGTGCCCCGTTTCTTTGACAATGTGCTCGTTTCCTTTCGCGGTCTTTTTGGCGCCAGACCCGGCACCATGGGCTGTGTCTTTCGCCGCCTTCGCGGATACGCGGCTTGTTTCTTTTGCAGTTTTGCCGACGGCCGATGCGACGTCCTGGGCGAACGCCGCGGTGGCTATGGAAAGAATTGCCGCCAGTGCGACAGCTGAGTGAGGCCTCATGGTGCAGTTCTCCTCTATCTGCTTTAATTCAAGATGTTCGGAACTTCGAATTGTTCGATTCCAGGTCGAACGTGTGCGCAAGACCTTGAAGCTGATCTTGGCCGATGCCGGCATTCGCTGATGGTGTTGCACTCCGGATTCCAAAGCCAACACATATCGATGGACACGTAAGTCCGTTGATTCCAAACGGACCCATCCTTTGGTGATGTCAGAAGCAGCACACCCGAATGCTCACCTGTTGACACTTTGGCTCCAATCCCGCGCCAGTCTTTGAACGGTGTCGCTATACGTTTGGCCCCTTCTGCTTTCAGAAACTTGTGATCTCGGAACTCGTTTACGGATTTGCCCTATGTGCACTGAGGAGTAGAAAGAAATCGGAAGAGGTGGGATGCAAAGTCTTCCGACGCGTGGAGTTTGCCTGACCGCGGAAATCGACAGGAACAGCCCTTGGCCATCCGTCTGGCCATCGAGGGCAGGTGGCATGCTCAGCGCAATGGTCGTTGCGTGACTTGAACTAATTCAATTTGGCCACCGCCTTGCAATATATACATCGTGGAACGCCTCGAAGGAGAAAAGACATGGCCTTGGAATGGCAGGTGCTGATCATGAGCATCGCTGCGCTGTTGCTCAAAATGATTACAAGTGGCGATCGACCAAAGGCTGTCGAAATTGACGACGGACCGAAACTTCTGGGCCGGTCCGCTGAGGATAATCCTCGGACGCCCGAGCAGGTGCTCACAGAGGAGAGTTAGGGATAAAATCCCGTTGACTGAATGCCAGCCGGAGCAGCACAAGTGGCAGAAACGCGATGTTCAAGAAACTCATCGTCGCAATAAACCATTAAGCTGAGACCAGTCGATGTCTTGCGGCAGCGATCCGACCGGCCAAGCGGTTGGCCCCGAGTTGAACGACTTCACGATCTTCAAGTTGCCGCCAGCATCAACCGCAATTGCAGCGGCGGTTTCGTCGATGCTCACAAAGACTCTGATGAATGATCGCCGAAAACGATATGAACAACTCCGGGCGGAAGCGCTTGAAAGTGCAAGAAACATGAAGTCGAGCCTGTGACTCATCTTGCGGAAGGGCAGGAAGCCGAGGCAATCGTACGCTGCGTAGTTCGCAACAAGGCCAATCAATTAGTGATTGGTAGTGGCTGGCATTTACCGGCACTCCCTCTAGGTGTCACGGCAGTTGAGCACAGTTTACGGCTTGGCACAGGATGCACCGAGTACTGTCTTAGCAGTCGACGGAGATCTTTCTTTGAATGGGAGCGAGTCCCCAAGATCGGAACGATTGTGCGTCCGTGCGGTTCAAAGCAGGCGGAGCGGTAGATGAATCAATTAGCTGAGTATCTTATAAATCACGGCTATTGGGTGCTGTTCGTATCCGTCATTTGCCGGCAAGCATGCTTGCCAGTTCCAACAAATCTGTTGTTGCTTGTCGCTGGGCACTTGTCGGCATGGGAAAGCTGAATCCCGTCGCGATAGTCCTCTACGCGGTTTCGGCATTCGCTCTCACGGACCTTGCGTGGTACGAAGCTGGACGCAAATGGGGAACCAGGACGCTCCACCTTCTTTGCAGAACAGCACTCAGTCCGCAATCTTGTGTAGAGTCTGTTATTAACTTTGATCCTTTGTTTGGAGTTGGATAGGGAACTTCGGTTGAGGTTGTTCATGCTGGAGGCATGAAGCGTGAGCGAAGGGGCTACCCCAGCGATGTGACGGATGAGGAGTGGGCCTTTGTGGCGCCGTATTTGGCATTGTGCCGGGAGGACTCTGAGCAGCGAGAGTATCCACTGCGGGCAGTATTCAATGCTTTGCGTTACATCGTGCGGACCGGTGGTCAGTGGCGCTACATGCCCAACGATCTGCCTCCCTGGACGGTGGTTTATCAACAGACGCAGCGCTGGATCCGGGCCCGGTGTTTCGAAACCATGGTGGAGGATCTGCGCATGCTGTTGCGCGAGTTTGCGGGGCGCAAGGCGAAACCGACGGCCATGATCCTGGACAGCCGCACCTTGCAATCGACGCCGGAGTCTGGTGCGCGCGCCGGCTACGATGGAGCCAAACGGCGCAAGGGATCGAAGGTTCATGCAGCTGTGGATACACTGGGCCATCTTCTGGCTCTGCATGTCACTCCGGCCGATGAGCAGGATCGCGCACAGGTCGGCGAATTGGCCCGGCAGGTGCAACAAATTACCGAGGAGAATGTCGAGTTGGCTTACGTGGATCAGGGCTACACGGGAGAGGCGGCTGAAGAAGCAGCGGCCGAACACGGCATCCAACTGGAAGTGGTCAAGCATACTGAAGCCAAACGCGGCTTCGTGCTCCTGCCACGCCGTTGGGTGGTGGAGAGGAGTTTCGCGTGGGCGGCGCGCTTTCGCCGCCTGGCCCGAGACTACGAAAGACTCGCCGTAACCCTCGGGGCTTTCCACTTCTTCGCCTTTGCCTGCCTCATGATCGCTCAACTCTTCAGGCTCCTCGCATGAAGTTAATAACAGGCTCTAGACAAGATGGTCGGAAACTTCAGTCGTGTCGGAGTCCGATCCCCGCTCGTCTCAAAATTCGTCATAGGGTTAGACTCCATTGCCTCTCCGTTGTCAGGGATCTCCGGAGTTCATCGCGTAAAGTTTCTGCTCCTCGACGGAATTGGAGCACTCATTTGGGTGGTTGCGTATTTGGCGGTGGGCTACTTCTTCAGGGACCACTTAGACCAGCTTGCAGAGTTTTCCGCTAAGGCAGGCACGGCGTTGGCGATTGGAGGTCTGGGCGTATTCCTTTTTCTTTTGATTCGAAGGCTGAATCGCTGGTGTCAGTTCCTCCGCGAATTCAGGCTTGACCAGATCACACCCGATCAACTGAAAGACAAGTTGAGAACGGGGTCTCCCGTCTTGCTCCTGGATTTGCAGGGTGATATGAGACACAATTTAACACCAAATGCAATCCCCGGAGCCATCCGGATCGACCCGAGGCAGCTCCAGCGGTACCTCAGGAAGTACCGGGACGTTGATTTGAGGACGAACGGCGAAGTGATTCTGTACTCTTCTTCCTCAAGTGATTCCGTGGGTGCTCGTGTGGCTCTCGAACTGCGGCGGAGGGGGTTCGAGCGAGTCCGACCTTTAGCTGGCGGACTTCGTGCCTGGCATGATCGCGGCCTCCCAGTCACATCAGAGGTCGAGATGCTACCTGCGGTGGAGCACGCAGTCTTCGTTTTGCGGGAGATCCTTCGGCACTCGCGAGAGTCCGTCGCAAGATTTCTCGGGAAGAACGTGGCTGAAGTCGACAGGATCTTGGAGCGTGCGAGAACGCGCATTCGGCGGTACATTGCAGACAAGCCTTCGCTCATCGAGGGTCCACGGGAGATGCTCGGAGGGATGCGGAGCAACGTGCGGGCCGGGATCGGATGCGAACGGCTTGACAAATCTGAATCTTGAATCCGCATTCAGGCTGAATCCAGAGAAAGACTGGTACGCAGGCGCTGGATTAGGGCGGAAACTTGCGAGTTCAAAGCGCTGTTTCAGCCTCCGGCTATTTCCCACTTTCAGTGAGCCGGGCCTATTCGTGACCAGAAGCAGAACCGAGGGTTATGCGCTGGCGCCTTGGATGAGTTCTCAGGAAACTGTGGCTCGATTCTGAAGTCCACCGATGGTGCCCTTGCTCTTATAACTCAGAGCTATCCAGGGGATGGTACTCCATGAGTGAGCGGTTGCCGAAGGGACTGTTATGCTAAGCCGCTCTCTGGTTCAACGAGATGTGTTTCGCAAGCCAGTTGGGTCGGTGATTCCGGGAAAGATGCATCCCACACACCGAGGATGAGTTCATCCCCGAGAATCGCAACCCGCACCTCTATGAAGGTGTTGAAGAGAAAGGCTGTGTCGCGCGTGTCCATATCGTATCCATTTTCATTCGCCTAGATTGCCGATGTCTGGATATAAGACAACTCCGGTAGCAGATGGAACTGCTGACTTCGGGACGGACTCGGCGCCAATATATGCTGGTAGATCGCCCAACATTAGTTCGAGTTCGATGGAAGCTCGATCGACTCGACTGATTTGGACAGAAGCAGGACGTATCGGTGCATGCCGATCCGGCGGAACAATTTTCCGACGGCGAATTGGAAGGACCGCGCGCTCTTGGGGAGCCTGCACGTCCGCAATGGACTTGGCCTGACTGAAGCGCTCGAGCACATCGTTCATGGTGTCATGGAGGCGACTTCCCGGCCGATGAAAAGCGCGGGTCGCCTTCGAAGCCAGTTTGCAGAGGAGAAAACGATTTGGAACAAGCACATGCGCGCCAAAAACCAGATCGGAACGCATTGGGTACTCCAGGGGAACAGGGGCTGATGTATCGTTCCCGATCTTCCTGATGCAAGCATATTGCCAAATCGGAAACTAGATGCTGCTTCCGTCCATCGGTCGCGCCCGTCGGCTTCATACTGAAGGCACCCGGACCTATAGCAGGCTGGAACTTATTGTCGAGCTTTTCAATGCCAAAAACAAATCTCCGATGCGGCGACATCGTTGCCTGCGCTATGCCCTCTTCTCGTCAGCATGATTTCGGGCTGGCCGGAGGTAACTGCTTCGGTTGTCCGAGCGGAAGATGAGCAACTTCACAGCTGAATCCGCAGGGTCGACTCAGCAATTGCGGCGTCGAATTTCTCGCCATCCATGTCGCGGCAGACAATTCAGAGAATCTAAACACAGCGACTTAAGTAATTGCGCATAATCTGCGCAGCGTCTCATTGCGGTTCGTCCATTGGCGGAACTCGGTTTCAACTGAATCGATCACTGTTTCCAGTTGGTTGAAGTAGCGATTGTGCAGGCATAGGCGGCGCGTAAGCTTCCAAACTCGTTCAA
>Ga0335074_10012714_pt1 | contig 11808 bp, 8 predicted proteins | sample Lox_Sample_23_FD_206715 | JGI IMG/M metagenome (GOLD analysis project Ga0335074, IMG submission 206715) | Soil microbial communities from Loxahatchee National Wildlife Refuge, Florida, United States - Lox_Sample_2.3 | ecosystem: Environmental > Terrestrial > Soil > Wetlands | place: USA: Florida...
CTTCCCCTGCGGCTTACTCTGGATCTGACACTTTATTTCGAAAATGAATGACAGCTCGAATCCGGGCCTTCCTCGAGTTCACGCAGCTGCTACATCACAGAATATTTCCTCCAGGTAAAACCGCCTTTACATCCGGCGGCGAGCTGAAGGCGGTCGCTTCCCATACCGTGTCTATGCTGTCGAGTCCTGCGAGGCAAAACGCTGTTCCGCGCTCCACGGCTTCGCTCAGGCTGAGCAGCTCATTAATCGGCTCGAGCGCGGCCAGGTAGTGCCGGCTATACCACGGATGTCCGCTGCCGCCGCGAAACAATTGCCAGAAGCCGAGGACAGAAAAAAGCTTTGCGTCCCAGCGGAGAGCCCATCCCAGCTTGTGGTGGGGATTGACGACCGCGAACCATCCCTCCTGAAGCTGCTCCAGGCGCAGAAAGTCGTGGCTCCCGACTTCGGGCGCGGGCAGCACGGAGACATCGACGGCCGATCCGTCCCGCAATTGCATCTTTGGCCAGTTCGCGACCTGATTCGGCTTCAACCGGGCGTCCAAAGGCTGCTCGGGGCCCGTCTTTGCAATGCAGGGGGGCAAATAGATGCGGCAGCCTTCTTCAAGGAACGGCCAGCCCACCGTGGGATGCTGGCCCCAGAGAAACTTCGCCTCTTCCGGGCTTTCGTTGCGGATGCGCTCCTCGATGCGCAATGTTCCACTGCCGGAGCACAGCCGGAAGGTTTTTTTTACGTACAACGGGATGCGGAGCAGGCGTGTTTCCAGGGCGGCTGAGATTTCCTCCGGCTCATCTTTTTCAATTCGAAGACGCCAGGGCAGCAATGTGGATTCGCCGTGAAAGCCCCAGGCCGCTCCTTTATAAGCGGAAGGAGTGGGTCCATTGGGCAGCATCTCGTACCAGCCGCCGGCGAAATGTTCCCGAAAGTCACCTCCGGGCAGCGGACTGCTTTGCAGTGCCGGGCCGGCTTCGCGCAATCCCTGCGGAGCATGCCAGAGAACATCCAGGTCCAGGGGCTTCCAGAGAAATTCCAGGATGTCGGCGCCTTTGTCCGCGGCGATAAAGACGCGAATCTTTTCATTTTCAAGCGTGAGGCAGCGATGGCCGCGATAGATGAATTCCCGGATTCGGCAGGCGTAGTTGCGCCCCGCATCTGAAGACGTGTATCGGTTCATTTATTCCTGCCAGCGGCGAGCTAACAGCGCGCCGCCATCGATCACGGAGGTTGTGCCGGTGATAAACGCCGATTCTTCGGAGACGAGAAAGAGAGCGAGGTTGGCGACATCGAGCGGGGTGGCAAACCGGCCCAGCGGATGGCGGCGAATATTGTTCATCCGCGCTTGCTCGGGATTGGGAGCGCGATCGAAGGAAGCCTGGAGCATCGCGGTATCCACCGACGCAGGGCAGATGCAGTTCACCCGGATTCCGTTCTCGGCCTGTTCGAGCGCCAAGGTGCGGGTGAAGGTGACGATCGCGCCCTTCGATGTTGCATAGGCGGCCATCCCGGGCGCACCTACGATGCCGGTGATGGAAGCGTTATTCAGAATGACGCCGGCTTTGCGCGCGATCATACCCGGCAATACCGCCCTCGATGTATAGAACATGCTTTTGAGGTTGACCGCCAGGACGCGGTCAAGCTCATCGTCGGTCAGAGTCAGCGTGGGGGCCAGCGAGGTGATGGCGGCATTGTTATACAGAATGTCGATGGGACCCAGCTTCTGCTCGGCCTGAGTGAGGCAGGCGTTGACCTGATCGGAGCGCGAAACGTCGGCCGTCAAAGACAGAGCAAGGCCTCCTGCTGTCTGGATCTGGGCCGCGGTTTCCTGCGCCGCCGCCGCATCGATATCGAGCACGCAGACCCGCGCGCCCTCCTCAGCGAACCTGCAGGCGGACGCGCGGCCGATGCCGCTGCCCGCACCGGTGACCACAGCCACTTTGTTTTTCAGCCGCATTCTATTCCTTCAGGTTCGAGTTGATACGCCGGGGCAACAATCGATTCGCGCTTCGCGAAGCGTGGAGCGTGCCAGGCTTGGGCTGGATCGCGGAAGTCACTGTTCTTCACGTTTCGGCTGCACACGGACGCGCGTAGCCGATAAAGCGCTCCGTTCGGCCGCCGGGCTCTTCTTTCTCAGCGATATTCATCCGGCGACTTGCCGGAGCAGCGGCCCGCTTTCGCGCAGCCAGGAAGAGCCTCGGCGGCGGCCGCGGCGCTCGCCACCTGCAGAAAGCACCGCCGCGAGAGGGAATCTGAATTCATGCCGATCAATGATCCCTCCCGCTTTGGCCGGATCGTCGGCTCTCCGCCTGCCGTGCTTGGAGCCGGGCTCAGAAAAAGATCTTGGCTCCAAGCTGCACGTTTCGTGTAGTCGTGGCGCCGCTGGTGATCATGCCAAATGTGGAACTCGTATTGAGTCCGCCTTCGGCGTAGGGGTTGCTCGAACTGGCGGGCGCACCGGCGGTGAAGGCCGTGCCTGGCATCGGAAGATTGGGATGGTTCAGTGCGTTGTAAGCCTCAATGCGGAATTCGAAGCTCGTGCCCTCTGTAATGTGGGTCGTCTTGAAGACCGACATGTCGATGTTCACGGTTCCTGGACCGAACAGGTTCCCCATTTCGCGTGGGACTTCACCGAAGCTGTAATCCGGCGGGTCGGTGAACGCCTGTGGATTGAACCATTCGAGTTTACCCGTCTTGTAGAGGACCGAGCGGCTCTGGTGTTGCACGAAGGGGCTTACATTTGGATTCCAGTTGGGCCGGGTTGCTATTCCCTGGTTTGTCGCGCCGGTAATCCCGATCGGGTACCCCGACTGCATGGTGAAAATGGAGTTGAATTGCCACCCGCTTACGATGCGGTCTGCTGCTCCGCCCCCATTGGCGAATCGCTGCCCTTTGCCGAAGGGCAGATCGTAGAGGCCGGAGATTGTAACCCTGTGGGTCGCGTCGATGGTGTCGAGCGAGTGATCGGCGCGGGGATTATACGGATCCTGCGGGCTGGCTGACGTACCCATTCCTACCGAGGAGAGATTCGCCACGTTCTGCACCCCGGCGTCGGTCATTTTGCCGAAGGTGTACGCCCCCATCATCTGCAGCCCGTGGGATACCCTTCGCTGCACGGAGAGCAGCGCTTGGTTGGACCAGTAGTAGCCGTTGCGCGGGTCCTGCATTGTCACGCCCGACATGTAGGGGAAGGGTTTCAGCAACTGGGCCTGAGTCAGAGTTGCCGCACCCAGGCTTCCTGGAACAAGACCTGCGTTAGGGTTCGTCACTTGCGCGCTCAGCGCGGCGGTGCCAAGGCTGTAATACTGCGGAGACAGGAAGTTGAGGTTTGGCGAGTAATTTTCAAAGTGGTTTCCATGGTTGCCAGCATAGGAAACATCTACCACTGTATCCCACGGCAGTTGTCGCGAGACGGTCAGGCTAAAAACTTGGGCAGAAGGATCCTTTGCAATGGGATCGATATAAGCAGCCGACTGTCCCAGGAAGGCATTCTCTCCGCCTTTCACACCCAGAGGCACGCCATATGCAGTTGGAAACCCATTATGGAGTTGGAAGTCGATGCCCTCCGCTGTGGCCGCGGTCCAAGTGGTCGTATAGCTGGTGTATCCCAGCGGGTTCCCTGACGATTCATCATAGGTGTATACCGCGGTTGACGGGTAATAAATTGCGACTCCGCCACGCAGCACCGTTGCGCTCGTTGAATCCAGTGAATACGCGAAGCCGAGCCGCGGCCCATAGTCACCGAAGTTCCCGGTCACGAAGTTGCGACCGTAGCCGTTGGTATCGGCATATTCCACCAGCCCCTTGAAGCTGCTGTTTGTCGGATTCGGCTCGTTAATGTTGAAATCCTCGATTCCGTTGTGCTTCTCGACAGCCTGCGTCTGCATGTCGTAGCGCAGTCCGGCGTTGATGGTCAGCCGCGGCGTCACGCGCCAATCGTCCTGAACGTAGCCAGCATAGAGCATCCGCCTAAACGCGCTGCCCCCTATCACCACCTGGCTAGCGCTGTTCACTTCGCCGAGCAAATAGGAGGCAAACGCACTTCCTGTTCCCGTGGTGACGGTTGTGTCGTTGCCCTTGGCGGTGGTCCCCGCAATGAAGTTGAACTGACCCGACGCCGAAGAGGGCGTTTGATTGTTGTAGCCTTCCGTCCACTCGACGCTGCCACCGATGTGCAATGTGTGGTTTTGCTTCACCCAGGTCACATCGTCGAAGAACTGCAGGCTCGTGGAGGAGCGGAACCCGACAGTGATATTTGGCTGTTGGACGCCGTTGTTCATGTAGGGCGTTTCGATGTTTGTGTCGTTAGGCAGGCCAATCTTGCCGGCGACGTTCTCGAAAGCCGTTCCCGCCTGGAAGGGAAAATCGCTAAGCATCAGGCCAATGCGCGCATCGTTCAGCAAACTGGGCCTGAATACGTGAGTCTCCGAGAGCACCGCATCCTGGGTTTGCAGGTCATCGTTGCGCTCATCGTAGTTGCCAGGCAGCCCGGCCGGGATGGTGCCAAACGGAAAGTTGGTCGCGTTAAAGTAATAGGCATAGCGCGCCATCACATTGTCTTTGTCGGAAAGCTTATTGTCGGAGCGCACGATGCCCTGGCGCTCGCTGGAGGCTACGGGAAAGCCATACACATAATCGTTGGCATGCGTACAGGAGTTATAAGAGCCCGACGTGTTGTTGGGCGCAGGGTAAAACATTTTCTCGTACGCCAGCGCCACCGGGTCGAGTTGACCGGTCGGGATGTTATTGGGGATTCCGTTGTAGTCGAACTGCTGGCGCTGTCCGTTCACTATGTTGCTGTCGTCGTAGATATTGATTGGAGTGCAGACTCCGTTGACCAACTGCCCCAGATCGCTGAAGTTGCCCGTGTATTCCTGCGCCGTAGGCACGGTGAAATAGGAGGGATTGTTGCTCGCGTAGCTATATTGCTCGTAGTTCCCAAAGATAAACATCTTGTTGCGCCGGATAGGTCCGCCCAGCGTGCCGCCGTAGTTGTTAAAGCGCGTTTGCTGCTTACCGAAGGGGGGACGTGGGAATGACACTTCTGCATCCAGCACGTCGTTTCGGAAAAACTCATAGACGCTGCCGTGGAAACTGTTGCTCCCCGAACGTGATACCACATCGACGACGCCGCCTGAAGTGTAGCCGAACTGTGCGGGGATAACCCCCGACACCATGTGATATTCCGATACGGCGTCGGATTTGAGATTGATGGCTATCTCGCCAAGCCAATCCTGCGTGTTCGAGACACCATCGAGAATGTTCTCATTGATTCCAGCGGGACCTCCGTCGATTGAAATGGCTGAGACCTGGGTACCGCGGTTTTGAAAGCCTTCGCTCACCGCTCCTACAGCAGACTCGACCCCAGGAGAGAGCGTGGCCAACGCGAGCACGCTGCGGCCGTTCACGGGCAGTTGCTGCGCGTCGCGAGTATCGATGGTATTGCCCACCATGGCGTCAGTCGTGTCCATCACGGGAGGAGTCGCCTGCACCGTTACGTTTGTCGATGCTTCACCCACATGGAGAATAAGGTTGGCTTGCGCGTGCGCGGCCGCATCCACGATCAGATTGTGGACCGTGGCGGTTGAGAAGCCAGGCTTCTCGGCGGTCACCGTGTACTCGCCGACCTGAAGCGGCTCGGAGGTGTAATACCCCGCCGCGTCGGTAGCCAAAGTACGGCTCAATCCCGTGCTCTGCCAGGTGATGGTGATTTTGGCTCCTGGAACGGCCGCGCCGGTTTGGTCGGTAACGGTGCCTTGGATGTAACCGACATCCTGCTGCGCCTGGGCGGCAGGCCCGGCGCCGAGAGCGGCAGCCAGCAACAGGAGCAGGGATACGAAGGGGGCGCGCAGTCCGGCGAACCGCAATTTATCTTTTGTCCTGAAAATGTGCATACGTCTCTTGCCTCAATGGAAACGCGACAACCTTACAGAGTTGCGATGTAAAATGTCAAGTGTAAAATTTCAGATTTAAGTTAACGCTTTCCTGTGTATGATGGTATTCGTCATCCATCCTTTGGGCCCGATGCAACAGGAGGCATCGCCAGTGAAACTGACCAAGGTTAAGCGGGAGCGCGCCAGCGACAGTGTTTTCAACATCTTGCGTGAAAGCATCCTCGACCAGACCTTTCTCCCCGGCCAGCGGCTGGATGTGAAGTTGCTCGCGGAGAAGCTTGACGTCAGCCTCACCCCGATCAAGGACGCCATCACCCGGCTAGTGGTCGAAGGGTTGATCGAGCTGCGGCCGCGCAGCGGGACCTACGTCTCCCTGCTTTCTCCCGAGGACATCGAGGAAACCCAGGCCATCCGCCGGGCGCTCGAATGCCTGGCCGCCGAAACCGTGCCACAGAACCTGACCAGCAGCGATCTGGCCTGGTTTGAGGAATCCATCGTTCTGCTGGAGCAATCGGAAAAGAGCCGCCCACTGCACGAGAAGCGAAACAGCGATTTTCACATGAGGCTGGTTGAGCTTTCAAAAAATAAGAAGCTGATCCAGACCTACCGCAGCCTGGGCGCGTACATCAAGATGGCGCGCGTTCACTACGCGAGTAACAGGTGGGTGGATCGTGTGGCCGAGGAGCGCGCGGAACATCGCCGAATTGTGAAGGCGCTGAAGGCGCGCAACGTGAAAGAGCTGCAGCGGGCTTTGGACGAACATATTCTGCGCGCTTCTTCCGCGCTGGTGCAGGACCTCAGGCGGGATGCGATCTCCGCCGGGAAGAATTCCGAATGAAACTGGCGCAGGTTGAGACTTTTGCGGTTCAGGTGCCCCGCGACCGCGCCGCCGCCCGGGGAGGGGCCGGTTCTCCCGCCGCGCTCCAGTCCGGCGGCGCGCGCTATGCGTTAGCTGCCACTTACGGCACGGTCTACGCGCGCGACATCGAAACCCTGATCGTGAAGATCACCACCGCGGACGGCGCGGTAGGCTGGGGCGAGGCACAGGCGCCGGTTGCCCCTGAAGTAGCGCAGGAAATCGTTCACGTTCTCATCGCGCCGCTCGTGCTCGCGCGAGAAGTGAGTTCGCCTCCGGCAGTCCGGCAGATGCTTTATGACGCGATGCGTGTTCGCGGGCATACCGGCGGCTTTTACATCGATGCGGTCAGTGCCGTCGATATCGCACTCTGGGATCTGGAGGCAAAGGCGGCAGGTCTGCCGCTGCGCCGTCTTTTTGGGGGCCCCGATCACGAGTCTCTGCCCGTGTATGTTTCCGGGCTGACGGGCGCGACCCAGCAGGAACAATTGGAATCGGTCGAGCGGCATGTCGAGTGCGGCGCATCCGCTGTCAAGATTTTTATGGCGCAGGAGCCGGGGGATTGTCTTTCTTTGGTGAGTAAGATCCGGCAGCGAAGCGCCGTAAAGGTCTTTGTCGACGCACTGTGGCGTTTCGATCTGCAGAGCGCTCTTCGTTTCGCTGAAGAACTGGAAGCATACGACGTCGGCTGGCTTGAGGCTCCTTTGGAGCCGGAGGACGTTTCAGGGCACAAAGAGCTTGCCCGGTTGTCGCCCATCCGTATCGCCCTCGGCGAAAGCTATCGCACCAGCTTCGAAATTATGCCCTTTCTGGAAGCGGGAGCAGTGCAGGTGCTGCAGCCTGATATCGGGCGCTGCGGCGTAACCGAAGGCAATCGTCTCGCCGAACTGGCGAGCAGTTTCCATGTCAGCATGGCGCCGCACATCAGCATCGGTCTGGGGCCGCAGATCGCCGCCGCTGTCCATTGCGCGGCTTCGTGGAGCAATCTCGAATATGTGGAGTGCAATCCGCAGGTTTATGCCGTCGCAGAACGTTTTCAGAGGGAGGATCTGGGGTTTTCCGCCAGCCGTGTCTCGGTTTCGGAAAGGCCCGGCCTCGGAATTGAAATGAGGGAAGAAGAACTCGTCAAATACAGTCGCGTCAAATGTGCCCGCGGATAACCAGATGTATCGGGACTGGAGAATAATTTGTGCAAAGCTTGAGTGGGATCATCCCAATCGTCGTCACCACATTTCTCGAGGACGGTAGCGTCGATCTGGGTAGCCAGCGGCGTCTGATTCGTCACCTGCTCGGGCAGGGCGTACACGGTCTCGCGCTGTTCGGCAACGCCAGCGAGGGCTATGCACTCACTGAAAAAGAACGCGAGAAGATCCTTGCCCTGACGATCGAGGAGGTCCACGGAAACGTCCCAGTGATCGTAAGCAGCGGCCACAACAGCACACACGGAGCGGTGGAACTGAGCCGCGCCGCCGAGAAGGCGGGAGCCGATGCGCTCATGATCCTGCCTCCCTTCTATATCAAGCCCGACGCACAAGAGGTTTACAGGTACTTCGCGGCGATCTCAAATGCGGTGCGCATTCCGATTATGGTGCAGGATGCTCCGCTGATGACACAGGTCTCCATGCCGGCTGGTCTTCTCGCACGGATGAGCACCGAGCTTGAACGGGTGCGCTACGTCAAGGTAGAGGCGCCGCCCACGGCTCCCAAGATCACCGACATCCTGGAACAGGCGAAGGGGTGCATTACGCTGCTGGGCGGACTGAATGGGAATTTTCTGATCGAGGAGTTGGATCGCGGCTCTGTCGGAGTGATGCCGGGCAGCGACCTATGCGCACCGTTCTTGCGGCTCTGGACGGCCTATCGTGCCGGAGACCGCGCGGCTGCTCGGAACGAATTTCGAGAGATGCTACCGCTGATCCGCTACGAGTTGCAGCCGGGGTTGGGTGTTTCCGTGATGAAACACAACTTGAAAGCGCGCGGCATCATCGATTGCGCGGTGGTTCGCCCACCTACCAAAACAGTCGATCCCATCGGTATCCGGGAGATTGAGGAACTCCGCCAGGAAATGTCCCTAACATAAGCGGCCCGCGTCACTGTCTCCTTTCCTGTAGCGCTCTTGCATCCCCTGTAACATGCCGGTTATTCCCGGCGCTCGTCGGTTGACCGTCGTGGCCTTTCGCCGGGATAGCGAATGATAAGAGAGATTAACGTCAGGGACCTTGCGCTGGGGCTCCCTGTATCAAGGTGGTCGAGTTTCCGCTGGGTCTACTGCCGGACCGAAGCTCTGGATATGGTCGTGGGGAGCACTCCCTAGTTCCAAAACAGCAAGTTGGCGATAGCGTCCTTTATCATTCCCGATCGCCCATTCGAGCACGAGACGGGAACTCGAACTTGCGAGTCTCAGTCAACGAGCTGGCACATTCGCAGCCTTCCCGCGACCCGGGGAGTTTTTGCAGTGTTCTTATCAGTCATTCAACCGGGTTGACAGGATCAAAAGCTGCTGCAGGAGACGACGTTGACCTTAAGGGCGTCAAGCCCATTCACTGCGCCCACGCGAAGGAGGCACTCGAAGTACGCAGGCAAAGAGCCATCGCCCGTCTGGGGAGCGCCCAGCAACTTCGTTACTTGCCGCAAGCCCTCCGGTGAGGTCGCGAAAGTTGCCGCCCCCTGTGTGCCAGTGGTGCTCAGCCCGGCAAAGAGCAAGATTCTATGTCCCGGAGCCGGACTCGGCAAAACGTCCAAAAGCGCATAATCGGCGAGAATTGACTGGGTGTGTGAATCTCGCTCTATCTGATAGATGCGGTCCGTTCTATTATCCATGATCCCTCCCGCCCACAGGTAAGGGGTAGAAGTCGGAACCCTGAATGTAAACCTCCGCGGGAGAGAGATTTCATTAAACACCGGGTTTCCTGTAGGCCATCCCAGGATCAAAACATCGCGGTTTTGCACATCGGCCGCCGAAAGGCTTCGGGTGCGCTCGAGCACGAGACCTATGTCAAGTCTGTCCAGCAGTTCCGTGAGCCGATGGACTGCGAACACTTCACCAGTTCCCGTGAATCCGTCTTCGTAGAAGAGCGTGCCAGCGTGCTCTGCGAGCCGGTCGTTCAGAGCTGATGTGGCGGCATCTTCCATTCCAACCCGGGTGCCGCGGTCGGCAACCGCTCCCCCGCGATAGGCAGTAAATCGCCAGTAGTGGTTTCAAGAAATTCCGGATTCGTGAAGGCCAGGACTACACCCGCTTTACTGGATGACGCCGCCCAGAATCTCGCAAGACTCTCGTTCACTTTTGGATCCGCAGTAGTTGCCGAAAGCGCACGAAATGAACGCAATTCAGCAAACATCGCCGTCAACAAACAAACAACTGCGATGGCTGAAAGGCTAAAAACCGCCGGCACCGTCCGTAGCCTAATTCCCGCGAAACGGAAATTGCCTTGTCCGGAGTGTGCACTGGCCGGCGTTTCTGCCTGAGCAATTTCGGCCTCGCTTGCCCCCGATTGCAGTTCGGAACGAAGAGCAAATACGGGAACGTGGTGGCCTTTCGGAATCTCGATCACGAGCGGATCGGATTTTCCTTCGGTGGCGTAATACTCCTTAAGCTTACTGCGCAGCCGGTACGCCTGGGTGCGAACGCTGGTGTTCGAGGCGGGATCGAAGTCCTGTTTCCGGCCCAGAATCTCGGTGGCAATTACGTACTCATTCAGTTCGTCGAGATTGCCTTCGATCGATTTTGAAACCACGAACTCAAGAAACTTCTGCAGAAGCCGCGCGTTGCTGAAGCCTGCGGAATTTAAGATTCTCGATAATTGCCGGGACTTTTCCTCGTTGCCCAAGCGGTCCAGCGGGGGATCTTTCGACGTTGTGGTCACCGTCGAAATCATGAACTCCCCATCCTCCGATGGCCAGGATCATCGGGCCGTTCGACTGGACCCTAGCCAGTCACGGAAGAAACTAGCACTCCAGAGTGTAGCTTGTCAAGCGTCGCCTGGATAAGGACAAATCAAGTCGCTTCAGCGATATACGGTCATTCAACCTCTTTGGGACATGCCCGGCGCCGCGCCCGCTGCCCCGGCTTGAGACCTGGCCACTCCAATTTTCTTTGCCGTCAATGTGACTGTCACTTGACGGTTACGTGCCCGTAGCGTGACTTCACTGGCACGCGCCGGAAGTTGACACTCCGCTACATGCGCTGGAGAAAGGCAACCGAAGGACGATCTGAACGAACTCCCGGGTACCGGAGAGAGTTAAAGCCTCGTTCCGGAGCGCCGGCCGTCGCATCAGGATCTTTTTCCGCCGCTTCCGGCCGCCGGAAATGCTGCCGCACCCGGCGCGTTCAATCGGTCCTTCATTCCTTTGTCTGAGCTTGAGGACGCGGGGCCAGGGCCTCTGCAGCCGGCGCGCATGTCGGGCTGGACTGGGGATGAAGCCGTCGTGAAGGGGATATGGAGAGTCAGAACACTGCAGTGACGAAGAGGTTCGCCATCATAGCGCCGGGGCTATTGCTCGTAGCAACTGCAACTTGTTACGCGCAATTTGCGGCCGCGGTCGAAGTAGCCGCACGAACGCGTCCGGTTTTTCCGAAGTTTGAGACCCGTTTAACAATTAAGCCAATACAGTAGGAGGTGCGACGATGAATGGACGCTATAGTCATCCCTTGGCAGGGCTCGTCCAAGGAATGGTCTTCGCGATGTTGCTGGCCCTGGCCAGTGTGAACTGCCACGCTCAGTTCTCGGCCGGTGTACAGGGATCGGTTCAGGATCCCAGCGGAAGACGAATCATTGGCGCGCGGATTACATTGACGGATACTGCAACACAGGTCAGTCAAGCAGCGGTGAGCGATCAATTGGGAGTCTTTCACTTCATTAATATCCCGCCTGGGACCTACACGGCGAGTGCGGAAAAGGCAGGCTTCGCAACAAGCGCCGTAAGTTTTACTGTCGGAACCAGTCAATTGCGAAATGTGCCGTTTACACTGCGCGTTGGCACTGCAACCGCAAATGTCGTCGTAACGACGCAGGAGCCTCTCCTGGACACGTCCGACAGCCGCTTCCAGTACACTATGACTGCACC
>Ga0335074_10012715_pt1 | contig 11808 bp, 10 predicted proteins | sample Lox_Sample_23_FD_206715 | JGI IMG/M metagenome (GOLD analysis project Ga0335074, IMG submission 206715) | Soil microbial communities from Loxahatchee National Wildlife Refuge, Florida, United States - Lox_Sample_2.3 | ecosystem: Environmental > Terrestrial > Soil > Wetlands | place: USA...
TCGCGCCGAGCGCGGTGTCGAGTCCGCTGCCGGCAAGCGCATCGATCAGCAGCCAGCGCAGCACCGAACTAACCCCTGCGACGGCGAGAAAGTCGCTCATGGCACCCGGCCGCCACGGCGCGCGAGGAAATCGCCAAGCGAGATCGCGGGCGCACGGCTCGCACCCGGCCGCGTGGCCGGCGTGCGAGGCGGAGTCGCGTGCACCTCGACCACGCCGATGCTGATCTGCACGTCGCGCGCGGCGGCGGTGAGCGGCGCGGCCGAACGCGGGGATGGCGTGGGTGGCGCCGCCGCTTGCACGCGGGCCGCCGGTCGGGCCTCCGCGATCAGACGGGCCGACGGTGCCCGCGGCGACCCGGCGGTGTGCGGCAACGCGGATTGCGCCGACGCGAGATGACGTGTCTCGCGGTTCGGGGGTGCGGCGTTTGAGCGCGCAGCTTCCGATGTGGCGGCGAACTCCGCGGAAGCTGCCGACGCAATGTCGTGTGTGGGGCGTGTCGTCACCGCGACATCGCGATGCGTCAGCGGGCGTGCGGCCGCCGGCGGCGCCCGGGACGCGTCGGCGTCGCGCGCGGACGCCGCGGCGAGAGGCGGGTCCGGCGGCGCAGCGCGGGTCGCCCGATCAAGGACGAGCGGCGGCGGCCCGTGCGCCGCTGCACGGTCGAACACCGGCGCGACCGGCCGCGCGATCGCAGTCGGCGGCGCATGATCCGTTGCGCGTGCCGGCGGAACAGGCGCAGCCGGTGGCGCCGCCGGCGTGGTTTCCCCGACCTCTTCCATCTCCGACGCGACCCGGCCCGATCCGCCCGCATCGGGCGATTCGTAGCGCGACGCAAGCAGCGGCTCGGCCACTGCCAGGCGACCCTGCGCGCGCAGAATGAGCCGGGTCAGGCTGTCGCTCATCCGCGCACCCGGTCGAGATAGGCGCGGCGGCGGGACGTGCTCATCGCCAGGATGGCCGATTCCGACCAGGCACAGGCGGCAGCGAGCTCGTGCACTTCGTCGAGCAGGCGGAGGGCCGCGTGGCGCAACTCGGCCCAGAGGAAGGCCGGCACATCGATCAGCACCGTCTGGTGCTCGCGGCAGCTCGGGCAGAGCAGACCGATGGAGAGTTCGGCAGCGTCGTGCAGGGCGGCGAGCCGCGTCAGCACTTCGGCGCGCAGCCCATCCGGCAGCGTCTCGAAGGTCAGCGCCTGCCCCGCCCGATCCCGCACGTCGAGGCAGCGCGCTGCCAGCGCGTCGCGCGCCGTGGCGAGATCCGGCAGCGCGGCCGCGGCCGCGACGTCGCCCGAACCTGCGCAGCGGAGGCGAAGCGTGCAGCCGTCGCGGGTGATCGTCTCCTCGACCGGCGCCATGTCCAGTGCCGCCGCCGCCTGTGCGCCGGGCAGGGTGAATTCCAGCCGCGTGCCGCAGGCGGGACATGCGATGAAGGCCGCGAGGTTGGCGCCGAAGCTGCACGCGTGAAGTTCGAGCAGCGCCCGGTCGCGTCGCGCGACCGGCATCGCCGCGGCCTCCGCCCAGGGCGTGTCGGGAAGGGCCGCCTGCAGCAGCGCCGTCGCACGCGCCGCGTGCGGGACGGCGGCGCCCCGTTCCCAGGCGGCGAGCAGACCATCGCCGTCGAGGGCGGCGGGTGAAGACATTCGGGACGGAACGTCGGTCATCGGCGTTCGACGGACGGTGTGCCGGGGCTATACGCTCAGCGTCGGCTCGGCCGGCTCGACCACCGCCGTGTCGCGCTCCCAGCCCTCGTTCTCGAGCTTGATGTGCTGGATCGCGACCGCATTTGCGTTGGCGTCGAGATCCGGCAATGCCTGATACTCGGAGACCCAGCAGCGGAACACCCTGTAGGAGATCGCGAGCTGGCCGGCTTCGTTGTAGAAGTCGATGATGATGTCCTTGCGGAAATCCGCGAGCGAGACTTCGCTGCCGAGTCCGGCACCGAGCTGCCAGACCTTCGCCGCCCAGTTCTCGAATTCCGGATCGTGCGTCACGCCGCGTTCCAGCGTGATCGCATCGTACTCGCTCCGCCCGGGCGACTTGCGACTGGTGGAGGGATCACCGCCCTCGCGATGCTTGACCACCTCCGTGGTGCGCTTCAGCGCCGAGACCTTGCTGATCCCTGCGACGTAGCGCCCGTCCCAGCGCACGCGGAACTTGAAGTTCTTGTATGGATCGAAGCGCTGCGGGTTGACGGTGAATTCCGCCATGAACCTGGCCTTCCGTGATCGGGTTGCGCTGTGCCGCTCGGCTCGGTGCCGCTCAGGTCTGCGACTGGCCGGCGAGCTGCTGGATCTGGATGATCACGAACTCGGCCGGCTTGAGCGGCGCGAAGCCGACCAGGATGTTGACGATGCCGTTGTCGATATCGGTTTGCGTCGTCGTGTCCTTGTCGCACTTCACCAGATAGGCGTCGCTCGGAGTCTGGCCCTGGAAGGCGCCGCGGCGGAACAGGTCCTGCATGAACGAGCCGATGTTGAGCCGGAGCTGCGCCCACAGTGTGTCGTCATTCGGCTCGAACACGGCCCATTGCGTGCCGCGATAAAGGCTCTCCTCCAGATAGAGCGCCAGCCGGCGCACCGGCACGTATTTCCACTGATTGCCCTCGGCATCGGAGCCGACCAGCGTGCGGGCACCCCAGAGCACCGGGCCGTAGATCGGGAAGATGCGGAAGCAGTTGAGCCCGAGCGGGTTCAGCACGCCGTTCTCGAGATCGCTGAGCTTGTAGACGACGCCCTGCACGCCGGTGAGCGTCGCCTCGGTTCCCGCGGGCGCCTTCCACACGCCACGTGTGCCGTCGATCCGCGCGTAAAGACCCGCCACGACACCGGACGGGGCGAAGGTGCGGAGCTGGAAGTTGTTGGCCGGATCGGGCAGGCGCAGCCGGGGAAAGAAGGCCGCGCCGTTCTCCTGGTGCACGGTGAGGCCGCTGGTTTTCCAGTCGACCGCGGTCTCGACGCTGTTGACGAAGGGCGGCGGATCGATGAGCAGGAATGCGCGGCGTTCCTGGCAAAGAGTGTCGGCGGCGGCATAGATCGCGTTGACGTCGCTCGCGGCGATCGCCGGGTCGAGCGCCGATGGGTTGCCGGGATCGGCGCGCGTCGCATCCGGGATGCTGAGCAGGTTGAAGAGATCCACCCGCTGCAGCGCGTAGATGCCGGTGAAGGTGAGCTCGTCGCCGATGAGCTGCGTCGCGCCCGGCAACGTGGTGCCGTCGCCGCCGCCGGCGAGCGCGTGATGCGCGACCGCACCGGTCGCGCCGGACAATCCGAGCGCACCGGAGATGTCGGTGAGGCCGGAGGCGCCGGAGGGCGCTCCGATGGTCAGCGTCGCGTCGATATGGCCGGGCAGGAAGCCGACCACGCGGATGGCCTGGCCGGCGCCGCTCGCCACCGCGGTGCAGCGCACGGAGGCGCCCGGCCATTTCACCGCCAGCGTCGCATTCGCCGCGCGCTCGAGCTGCGCCGCGAGTCCGGCGACGGTCTGCGGGATCGGCCCGGTCTGCGCCAGCACCCGGATGTCGAGCGGCAGCGGCGCCGGCGGCGTGCCGCTGGTCGAGAGCGAGACGCCGCAATTATGCGTGGCGGTCGCCGCGGTGGCCGCGCCGCCCGCGGTGGTGTTGACCGTGCTTTGCGTCACCACACCCCCGACCGTGCCGGTGGTCGGCGGCGGGGCGGTGGTGGAGAGCGCGCCGGAGGTTGCGACATTGACGAGTTGCGACCCGGAATCGGGGTCGTTGACCACGCCGAGCACGTAGTTGCTGCGGCCGGAATCGAGCGAGACCGCGGGGAAGCTCTCGACCGTGCCGTCATCGAGATTGGTGACCGTGAGGTTGAAGGCGGTCACACCCGACGTCGTCGTGCCGACGTTATTCTCATCGATGTCGATCAGCAAGTTGCCGTTCGCCCAGGTGCCGCTGCTGAGTGCGGTGAAGGTGAGGTTGGCGAAGGCGACGTGGGCACCGACGGCGCCGGCCCGCGGCGTGCGCACGACATAGGCCTGGGTGCCGCCATTGGCGAAGAATTGCTGCGCCGCGTAGGAGAGCTCGCTGTCGCTCGCGATGCCGCCGAACAGCCGCTCGTAGTCGGAGAAGCTGAGCAGGAGCTGGGCGCGGTTGTCGATGCCGCGGGCAGTGTAGCCGACGAAGGCGGCGATCGAGGTTGCGACCCCGGTGATCGTGTGCGTGAGGCTCGGCAGTTCCTCGATGTAGACGCCGGGGTAGGTGGGCGAGATCGCCATGGGCTATCCTTCCGCGAAGGAGGCGTTCACTTCCGCTATGCCGTCGGCCTGCGGATCGCGTCCCGCAGGCTCACGAGCGAGAGATCGGGCAGCTTCTCGGTATGCAGGCGCAATTCATGCAGGAACCCGTCATTGCCGCGGGCGGCGATCGCGATGACGCGCAACGCCGGGAATTGCCGCAGCAGTGCCTCGAACTCCGCCGCATTGCCCGGGTGCTGCACCTGCATCACGACCACGTCCGATCCGGTGCGGCGCACGCGGGACGCCAGGTCCTCGCCCTCGCCGACTGACCCGGCCACCACGGCGTCAGGCATCTGGGCAAACACCGCCGTGACGATGCCGACGAGCAGGCTGGACATTCCGGCCAGCAGGATGCGCACGCGTGGTCTTCATCTCCGCACTGGCGAAGCCTCGCATGCGCAACGCGGTACCGGAATGGATCGTCCGGCCCGGGCGACGGTCCGGACCGCGATGACATCCGGTTGCCACCCGCCGGGCCGCTCAAGGGTGCGGGGGGGACGCGCGAACCGACGCCGCACGCCAGGGCCAGCCCGAGAGATTGCGTTCCAAACAGCCGCAAACCGACGCCGCGGCGGGCAGGGTCAATGGATCATGCGGTCCGGATCGGATCCAGAAGATGGTCCGGGCACCGGGTCTTCCACCGGCCCATTACGAAGGCAGACTGCGTCGGCATCTGCCGCCGTTCGAGCGGGTGCGGCGACGGCTCACCGGCCTGGGACGCTGCGCGCGCATCAGTTGAAGTCCTCACGGAGACGCCACCGCAATGGCGAGACTACCCGCCTGGCCCGGGAGTTCGTCCCGCCTCGGCAGCGCCCTCAGTCCATGCGCAAGCGATAGACGCGCGCTTCGTAGGGTCGTAGCGGTGCCACACCGTCTCTGCCGTCCGCCGCATCGTAATTGGCGATCAGCAGTGCCTCGTCGCCACGCAGAAGCGGCGAGCGGAATCGCCGCTCCTCGCCGGCGAAATTGGCGACGACCAGCAGGCGCTCCTCGTCCAACCCCCGCGTGAACGCGTAGACCCAGGGGTCGGTATCCTCGATCATATCGTAGCGACCGTAGACGACAACCGGATGCTCGCGCCGCAGGGCGATCAGGCGGCGGTAGTAGTGGAAGATCGAGCGGGGATCCGTCATGTCCGCTTCGACATTGATCGCGACGTGGTTCGGATTGACTTTGAGCCAGGGTGTCCCGGTGGTGAAGCCGGCATTCGGGCTGGCGCTCCATTGCATCGGCGTGCGGGCATTGTCGCGCGAGCGGAACTGCACCTTCGACAACGCCACGTTCGGCGACAGGCCCTGGTTCTCGGTCAGCTCCCGGTAGCCGTTGAGCGATTCGAGATCGCGGTAATCGCCGATCGTATCGAAGGCGACGTTCGTCATGCCGATCTCTTCGCCCTGGTAGACGAACGGCGTCCCCTTGTGCAGGTGCAGGACGGTCGCGAGCATCGTCGCGGTCTCGCGCCGCAGCGCGCCGTCATCGCCGAAGCGGGAGACGGCGCGGGGCTGGTCGTGATTGTTGAAGTAGAGACTGTTCCAGCCATCCTGCTCCATCGCCTCCTGCCAGCGCCGCTTCACCGCCTTGAGCCGCGCAAGCTCGAACGGCGCACGGTGCCATTTGGTGGCGAAGCTGTGCCGCTCCATGTCGAGATCGGTGTGCTCGAACGTGATCACCATGTTGAGATATCCGGTCCCGCCGTGCACCATCATCACCGCGTCGGCGGTGCTGGTGAGCGCGGCCTCGCCAACGGTCATGATGTCGTATTTCGATAGCACCTCCCGCTTCATCTGGTCGTAGAATGCCAGGATGTTCGGGCCGTTGACGAAGAACTGCGGCGCGAAGACGTGGGCGAACCCCTCCGGGTTCGGAGCATCCGGGAAGCGCTGGTCCTTGGACAACATGTTGATGACATCCATGCGGAAGCCATCCACCCCGCGCCGCAGCCACCAGTGCATCATGTCGTAGATCGCCCGGCGCAACTGCGGGTTCTCCCAGTTCAGATCGGGCTGCTTCTTCGAGAACAGATGCAGGTAGTAGTCGCCGGTCGCAGGATTGAACTCCCAGGCCGATCCGCCGAAGACCGAGCCCCAGTTGTTGGGCTCGCGCCCATCGCGGCCGTCGCGCCAGATGTAGAAGTCGCGATAGCGGCTGGATCGGGACGAACGGGCGTCTTTGAACCAGGAATGCTCGTCGGAGGTGTGGTTCACCACCAGGTCCATCAAGATCCGCATGCCCCGCGCATGCAGGCCAGCCGCGAGCTCGTCCCAGTCCGCCAGCGTGCCGAACTCCGGCATGATGTCCTGATAGTCGCTGATGTCGTAGCCGTTGTCGTCGTTCGGCGATGGGTAGACTGGCGAAAGCCAGACGATGTCGACCCCAAGGGTTTTCAGGTAGTCGAGCTTGCCGATGATGCCGCGCAGGTCACCGATTCCGTCGCCGTCGCTGTCCATGAAGCTGCGGGGATAGATCTGATAGACGACGCCTTCCTTCCACCAGGCTCTGCGCATGTCCCGTTCCCCGTCGTGAATCGTCAGGCGGCCAGTGACGTTGCATCCATATGACGCGGAAAGGCGCGTCCGTCCGGGCCGAACAGATGGCAATGCTCGGCGGGCAGCGTCACCGACACCGTCTCGCCGGTGGCGATCCTGGTATCACCTTCCTGCCGCACCGCGATCAACCCGTCCAGGACGGGGCTTTCCAGATAGACGAAGGACGCCTCGCCGAGCTGCTCGACATGGCTCGCCTGGCCACGAAGGCCCGAGGCACCGGGCGAAGATTCGCCGAACAGGATGTGCTCCGGCCGGATGCCGAGCGTGACCGGCGTCTCCGGCGCCACCCTGCGCGCGTCGACGGCGGCGGCCAGACGGGTGCCGTCGCGCAGCACGATGTCCGTCCGGTCCGGCTTGGCGCTGACCACGCGGCCCGGGAGGAAGTTCATCCGCGGCGAACCGATGAAGCCGGCAACGAACTGGTTCGCGGGCCGGTGGTAGAGCTCGAGCGGCCGGCCGGACTGGGCGACCGAACCGTCGCGCTGCGTTGTCTCGCCGGCGTTCAGCAGCACGATCTTGTCCGCGAGTGTCATTGCCTCGACCTGGTCATGGGTGACGTAGATCATGCTGGCGCCGAGATTCGCGTGTAGCTTGGCGATCTCGATCCGCGTCTGGACGCGCAGCGCCGCATCGAGATTGGAGAGCGGCTCGTCGAACAGGAACACGCCCGGTTCGCGGACGATCGCCCGGCCGATGGCGACGCGCTGGCGCTGGCCACCCGACAGCGCCTTCGGCAGACGTTGCAGCAGCGGCGTCAGGTGCAGGATGTCGGCGGCCTGGCGCACCCGCCTGTCAGCCTCCGCCTTGCCCATCTTCGCGAGCTGCAGGCCGAACGCCATGTTCTGATAGACCGTCATGTGCGGGTAGAGCGCGTAGGATTGAAACACCATCGCCACCCCCCGCGACGCCGGCGGCAGACTCGTGACCTCCCGGCCGCCAATGTCGAGCCGGCCAGACGTGATTTCCTCGAGCCCCGCGACCATGCGCAGCAAGGTCGACTTGCCGCAGCCGGAGGGCCCGACAAACACGCAGAACTCGCCGTCGGCGATCCTGAGATTGACGGAATTGATGACGCGAAGCTGCCCGAACCGCTTGTTGACGTCGTACAGCTCGACCGCTGCCATGCCTGCCTCCCGCTGTGCTGCCGTCCGGTTTTCCGGATCGTGTCACCCCTTGACCGCGCCGGCGGTCAGGCCGGACACGATACGCCGCTGGAAAATCAGCACCATGACGACGACCGGCACGGTCACCGTCACCGATGCCGCCATGATCGGCCCCCAGGGCAGCTCGAACTGCGTCGCGCCGCTCAACAGCGCGATTGCCACCGGCACCGTCCGCTCGTTCGGGCTGAGGGTGAAAGTCAGAGCATAGAGGAATTCGTTCCATGAGCCGATGAAGGCAAGCAGTCCGGTGGTGACGAGGGCCGGCCAGAGCAGCGGCATGAACACCCGCCGGAGGATGATCCAGGGCGAGGCCTGATCCATGATCGCCGCCTCCTCCAACTCCTTCGGCAGGTCCCGCATGAACGTCGTCAGCACCCAGACGGTGAAGGGCAGGGTGAAGATCAGATAGGACAGGATCAGGCTCCAGGGCCGGTCGTAGATCCCGAGGAAGCGAACCAGCTCGAACAGGCCGGACAGGACCGCGACCTGCGGGAACATCGAGATCGCGAGCACGGTCAGCAACAGCGGCTTGCGACCGGAGAACTGCACCCGGCTGAGTGCGTAGGCGGCGGTCAGGCCGATGAACAGCGATATCGCCACGACCATCACCGCCACGAAGACTGAATTGGCGATGTTGCGCAGAAACGGTCCCTGCTGCAGCACGGTCGCGTAGTTGCTGAAATCGAGATGCGGCGGCAGCAGGGCGGGGCTGAACAACTGCGAGCCGTGCTTCATCGACGAGACGATCGCGTAGTAGAACGGAAACACCGAGTAGGCGATGATCACCGCCGCGAGGGCGTAGAGGCCGACCCGGCGGAGTGCGCGCTTCATCGCGTCTCTCCTTCCAGATTGACACGACCGATCATGATGGTGAGCGCGGTGCACACGGCCACCATGAGGAACAGTACCGTGGAAGCGGCGGATCCGTATCCCACCTGCTGGAAATCGACCAGCTGCTGGCGGGCATAGATCGACATGCTCATCGTGTATTTGCTGCTGGAGGTCAGCACGTAGATGAGATCAAAGATGCGGAGCGCGTCCAGCGCCCGGAAGATCACCGCAACCATCAGCGCCGGACGGATCAGCGGCAGGGTCACGCGGAAGAACACCTTGATCGGCGAGACACCGTCCACCCGCGCGGCCTCGTAGCAGTCGGTCGGCAGCATCTGCAGGGCGGCGAGGATCAGCAAGGCCATGAACGGCGTGGTCTTCCACACATCCACCATGATGACGGAGACCATGGCGAGGTCCGGGCTGGCGGTCCAGGCGAGCGGCCGTGCGATCAGACGCAGCGACAGCAGCACGTGGTTGATGACGCCGAACTGGTCGTTCAGCATCCAGGCCCACATCTTGGCCGAGACAATGGTCGGGATCGCCCAGGGCACCAGCACCGCGGTGCGCACCAGGCCGCGGCCGGGAAAGTCGGCGTTCAGCACCAGGGCGAAGACGGTTCCCAGCACCGTCTCGATCGCCACCGAGATCACGGTGAAGCGCAGGGTGTTGGCCACGGCGCGCCACCAGTCCGGATCGGAGAGGACCCCGTACTCGCCGAAATAATTGTCGAGCCCGATGAACTTGGCCGTCGACAGATCCTTGAGGTTGGCGTCGGTCATGCTGAACCACAGCGTGCGCAGCAGCGGCCAGCCGGCGACGAGCACGAGCGCGACGATCATCGGGGTGAGAAACAGCCAGGCCGTGCGGACCCGACTGGCGCGCAGCGACAGGCCTGGCAGTCCGGCGCCGGCGAGCCGATCCATCGTCAGGGACATGCGCATACCTCGGACCGTGGATGCGGACGACGAAATCCGCGGCGGGCCGCCCGCCGCGGACCGGTCCAGCGCAGGCCGTCTACCACCGGCCGCCGCGACCGAGGCGGTGCAGCCGTCGCGCCAGCGAAGAGAGCGACTCCTTCGCACTCGCGCGATGGGTCAGGACATCGTAGACCGCGTTCCAGAATGCGTTGCTGACCTGGTTGTACGCGCCGTCGGTGACAGTCGACGGGCGCGCGACCGCATCGGCGAAGCTCGGGAACATCACCCCGAACAGCGGATTCGACGCCAGCACCTCAGGGTCCTTGTAGAGCGCCGGAATCGTCGGGAAGTAGCCACCCTTGGTCGCCCAGATCTTCTGCGCCTGTTCGGAGGTGAGATAGAGCGCCAGGTCTGCCGCCACCGCCTGGTGCTTGGAGTATTTCGAAACGGCCATCTGCCAGCCGCCGAGAACCGAGGTGTGGTGCCCGTCGGGACCGCCCTTCGGAATCGGAATCACGCCCACCTTGCCCTTGACTGGGCTGCCGGCACCTTGCGCCAGAGTCCAGGCATAGGGCCAGTTGCGCATGAACACCGCGTGCCCTGACTGAAAGACGCCTCGCGCTTCCTCCTCCGAGTAATTCAACACGCCTTCGGGCGCGATGGTGCCGATCCAGGTCGACGCCGTGTCGATGGCCTCGATCGCCTTCGGGTTGTCGATCGTCACCTTGCCCTTGTCGTCGACGATCGTCCCGCCGCCGAAGCTCGCCACCCATTCCACCGCGTCGCAGGTCAGGCCCTCATAGGCCTTGGCCTGGAACACGAAACCCTGCATTCCCTTGTCGCCCGCCGCGCGCTCACCGTCCTGCACCTTCTTCGCATCGGCCGCCAGTTCCTGCCAGGTCTCCGGTGGCTTCAACCCGTATTTCTCGAGCAGGTCCTTGCGATAGAACATGAGACCGGCATCAAGGTAGATCGGCATGGCGATCAGCTTGCCGCCCACCGTGTCGTTGTTGATCACGACGGGAAAATAGTTCTTCTGCACGCCATTGCTGTACGGCGAGAGATCGATGAAGTACGAGCCCAGGATGCCCGGCCAGATCACGTCAATCTCGAACACGTCGACATCGCTCGAACCCGCGGCCAGGAGCTGCTGATAGAGTGCCAGGCGCTCCGTCGTGGAGTTGGGCGTCGGCACGATCTTGACGGTGTTGCCGGTCTTCTTCGCCCAGGCGTCGGACAGGTCCTTGCAGATCTGCAGCTCCTGCCCGACGGCGCCGCAGGCGACCGCGACGGTCGTGGCCTGCGCCGGCAGCGTGAACAGCGCGCCGGCCAGCAGGCAAGCCGCGGCGAGAGCCGCTTTTGCGGAACGCTCCAGGGCTTGACGTAACCTCATGGCTTCTCCCTTTCTTGGTTTATGGACGCGCTTCGCCGGCAAAGCGCTGCCGCGACTGGCCATGCCGACGATGCGCTGCAGCACGATCCTCGCATTGGGCGCGGCCATGACAAAACACGACGGTGCGCCGGCGAGCGGCGATTGGGCACTCCGTTTCGTAGTGCCGCCGCGCGGCGCCGGTCAATCCGCCGGCGTCGACTCCGGCGACCGGAAGCGGCCGAACCCGAACCGAATCGCTGGGTGCATCGTTGCGCGACGCCCGGTGTGTCCTATCCGCCGGACGCGAGGCAACCGGCTGCGCAGAGTTCTCTGGCATCGGTTGGATGTCGTGATCGGGTGGGTCGGGCCACGTCCGCGTCGCCGACTTGCGACGATCGGATTCGTCACGTGAAGCTGAAACGTCGGCGCCGTGGGACGTCCCGCGGTTACGGGCGCGCGAGACGGCGGTGACCGAAGCGCCGGTCCTCTTGGTGATCTGGTTGACGGTCGGCGACATGGACGCCTTCCTTCCCTGAAGGACATCCAAGCATGCGTCGGGGCGGGATGACAACGGTGTCTCCGGGTCCAGCCGATTCCGGCCGACTGGTACGACCGGCTGCGGGTCGTGACAGGCTCGTCGCGAAGTTGCGAGCGGACCGCTAACGCCGACGACAGTGGCAATGAGGCGCCCACGGTCCGGGCAGCGGTCGGCGCCGCCA
>Ga0335074_10012716_pt1 | contig 11808 bp, 18 predicted proteins | sample Lox_Sample_23_FD_206715 | JGI IMG/M metagenome (GOLD analysis project Ga0335074, IMG submission 206715) | Soil microbial communities from Loxahatchee National Wildlife Refuge, Florida, United States - Lox_Sample_2.3 | ecosystem: Environmental > Terrestrial > Soil > Wetlands | place: USA...
TGAATTGCCGAAGGCTCGATCATTGTTCGTCCTCGATCAGGTAGGGCAAAGTCGGAGCGCCACAGCGGGCATTGTGGGCTTTCGGGCGGAAGTAGTGCTGAATCCACGCGACCAGATATCCCCGCGGCTTCCCATGTTTCGCCCATCGAATCAGGACGACCAGGAGGGCAGCCGAGCCGTAAGTCATCACGGTCGAGACCGGCATAAAGCCGAGAAACACACGGTGGATGTGATCGCCAACCAGCCTCATGACAATGGCCCAGGCGATCACGAATCCCCAGTCCTCCAGTTCGAGTCCCAGGAATTCAGCGCGAATCGAGAGCGAGCGCGCAACGGGTTTGAGTCGAAGCGACACGGCTCAGCCCGCGAAGGTGCGAAGAAGCTGCAGAACCGATGACAGGAGCAGTGCGCCGCCAGCGCCAGCCCATTGCTTCCCGCTCGGCCGTTCGCGGGCGATGTTTGCCACGGCCCAGATCACGAGGAACCCAGCACCAAAAATGCCGAGGCCCTGCGCATAGCTGAGGGCGTTCGAAAGAAACGAGCTGACTTGATCGCCGCCAGTCTGAGCGAAGGCGGGCGAGGCGAGCAACAGCATACCGACACCTGACCCGATTGCGCGAGCGAAACGATAAAGTTGGATTCGGCGCTTCCGTCTGATGACGCGAAACATCGGCAGTCCTCCTTGATAACAGCAAATTGGGAGTCTGCCGGAGCGAAAGGGTTAGGAGCAGGATCAGCAGCAGGTAGGGTGGCGTCGCTGAGAATCCTACTCCCGGTTGGTCAAATCAGCGCTCTATTCTGGGCCTTGCAACATTGCCCCGAGTCATGCCGCAACTGACGGCACCTCGGGTTCAAGCTGCGGCCCAGGGCGGGATCGCTCCGGTGAGTTTCCCTTCATACTCTTCCTAATGCACATCTCGCTGGAGAAATCGACCGCGTTTGATGAAACATTTTTTGATTGAGAAGAATTTCCCCCTTGAATGTTCTCACCCTGAGACGGTGGAATAGTGCCCCCTCTTGGCGAACCGGTAGCGCCGGTCCGACGCAGCCGATGCACAGCCCTCTGGATGCGGCGGTAGAGCGCGATAGCCGACGGGCCGTCTTTGTTCTCCCGTAGCTCCTCTGGTTGGAACCCTTCGCAATGGAACTTGTGAACGAGTTCGCACTGGCTCGCCGAGAGGATGCCCATGCGTTGCGCTTTCGATAGAAGTTGCTCTAGGACAACGCCTTCCTCGAAATTGCGTGCGTGGGTTTCTGGAATATTGCTGGCAATCTCCTCCAACGGAAGCGAGTGCCGCAGTTCACCCATCGCCCACCGAAAGAGACTCTGCCGAAACCTTCTCGCCAATGCGGCAGGCAAATGCCCGTTGAGGCTCTGCATCTCCGTTGACCTCGCGGTTTCCAAAAGGCACAGTAGTGCCTGTTGCGCGATGTCCTCGGGACACAGCCCAGGAAATTTTTGGCAGGCCTCTCGGTAAACCTTATGGATTGCCGGGGCATACGCGACGAGAAGCAATTGCTGCCCGATTTCTTCGGCGGCCCCACCCGCGATGGAATCGACCAGCGCGTGCAGGATTCCGTTCCAAGCCTTGTGATTTACGAGCTCGACGCGTTCGTGCTCGTGCAATTTCGCGATCACGTCGGTGGGTGAACTAAAGCGTTTCAGAATTGAGTGGTTGCGGGCAAGCGCTTGGAAGTGGGTTCGGGCTGTTTGTGCGTTTAGCGAATTGAGCAGACTTCGCTCAACCTGACAGACAACACATCTGCAATTGTTCTCCTTTTGCATTGGGACTTGTCTCCTGAAGGAGGCGCACGGACAGCCGGATTGACGCCAATCCAAGTTGCACGTTGGACCTTAACGACTTGATTTCGTTCCGACCGTCCATTTCGAATTTCCCCCTCACCATCTATGAGGCAAAATTTCGGGGAAAACTCACAAAGAATTTTCGCGTTCGGATTCGGACAGCCAGACTGTTCCCTCACTGGAGAGGCTGGAGAGAATGGCGCGTGCTTTGGGAGATGCTACTCTACGGACTCTTTTATGACGGGGAGGTTCCGCCTAAGGTCGGGAATCTTCCGAAGGACAACGTAGCAAACGACAGCGTTTGGGGAAGCTCTGGTAAGGACGCGCGATTCCTCTCCAACTTTCGAAGATTCTTGGGCCATGTTCAAAAGACAGACAGAAAACTCCTGCTGGCGTCGCTCAGAGATTGGCGTCCGAGACGCAACAGACGGAAAATCTATCGTGGCCTGAATGAGCGTTCCGTGCCTCAACAAGCTGACACGATGCGGCATGCGTTTGGCTGCCTACGCACGGAACTCGAGGAAGGAATGCGCCGACCTTGTTGCTGACCAGGCTGTCCTCATCGCTGAAATAAAGACGGTGGACTTCCTTGCCAATCCTAATCGCGACCAACGACTTAGAATCCAAGCTGGAGGACTCGGCGCACGACTCAACTTACTGTCCAGCCGCTTTTCCACGTTTTAGGTTCGCTAAGACTTCCATGTAGCGGTTGAAGCACGGCGAACAACAGGTCAGGTGTTCGCTGATTGCGGCGTCGCGAGCCTCAACGGGTTGTTCAGCCATCCGTTGTAGGTCCGAATCCGGTGGACAGCCAACACGTTGTGGGTTGGGAAATGCCTCTGAGAGGTAGGACTTGGCAAAGCCGAGGAACTCGGCTTCGCTAAACTCGTCATTGAATTCAGGTTTTTCTTTTGTCGTCATCGGCCCCCATTGCTGGCTTCGGCCCCACATTCTGAGCGGTGTCCGTAGCGGATGGCAATGGCTTTCTTGATCGCGCTAGCTTTGCCTTGACAGCCCGCACGGCATTTCGGAATCTCACCTCGGCCGCATGGCCGGAGAGTCCATGAACGGGTCCGATTTCGTCCCAAGTGAACCCTTCCAGCCGTCGCCAGCACATGTCTCTCTCAGTGAAGTCAAACTGGGCTAGGCACTCGTCCATCAGAACTTTCATTTCCAACTGACGCGATGGGTCAGCCAATCTCTGCGCGCGCGTTTGTCCTGCGATTGCAGCGTCCAGCACTGCGAGTTCTTTGCTCTTCAGCCGATTCACCCGTCGCACGAACGCGCGGAAGACATAGCCCGACAGATTTCGTATGGGTGCGGGTTCACCGGGCGAGTCTCGGCGCGCAATCAGTTCCGACACTGTCGCTGCAACCTCCTCAAGCGTGTTTGTGACAACGGCCGTGTCGCCGAGCAAATTGGTGCCGTATTCAAGTGCCCTCGGAAAGATAGTCTCAGCCGCCGCGAGCACTGCCGGATCGATCCGTCTGCCCTGCCGATCGACGGAATTGAGCCGAAGAGAACTCGGAGATGCGCCGCTTGCCATTGTGGTTCGTCCCAGAGCCGGCAAAAGATCGTAGGCTCGCTTTGTGGGTCGTCGTTTGTGGACACTGGAGGAAAACCGTACCGCGGGTTGCTGACGACCTCAGGCGACGCCGCAGACGGTCTTCGTGTCTGCGCTTTTGCTAGTGGGCTGGGACGGGACCGCACTTAGTCGGCGAGAACTACCGCCGGTTTTTCGGAGTAAGATGCTGGTTGGCTTTGCGTTCAGCCGTAGGGGCCGCTAACGCAAGACCCGTTCGTCTGGGCGGCTATATTCTGCATCAAGTTCCGCGTAACGGGGGAATAAAAATGCGTTATAAGCCAATGCCGCTTTTTTCAATTGTCCTTGCTTTCGCCATTTTTTCACTCTGCGGCTGTACTTTGCACCAAGACATCTCCGGCGTGTGGAAGGGAACAATTCAGGCGAGCGCGCCAGGCGGAAAAGGCAATTGGCAAGGACCTGCCGAGCTGACGTTGAACCAAAACGGCGACGCACTCTCAGGAACTCTCGTCTTCACGCATCCGCAGGCCGGGCGCGTTCAGGTTCCGATTACGTCGGGCATCGTTTCGAAGGATGCAGTGACATTTTCCGGTCAGAGCCAGTTTCCATTGGGTGGTTCTATCGAAATCACGTTCCACGGCACGGTGAACGGGACTTCTTTGACGGGAACAACAGACATGACTTCAAGAGGGCTGTTCGGAACCGTCACGAACAGCGGCCCGCTCAGCTTGACGAAGCAGTGAGCATCGGCTGGTAGCACCAACATCGCGAAGATGCTGAGCGACGGTTGGGAGATCCCGATCATCTGGTTCCTCCACGGCTCCTCCAGTCAATCATGGACTACACAGACGAAGCTACCGTTGAATACTTCCGGGCAATCTGAGTAGCTGTCGCACTCCTGCATCTGGCGCGTGTGAAAAGCCGCCTCGCCCTATTCTCGTCTGTCGTGTTCTACTAGCCGTGTGATAAGGGACGTTATCATTCACGATAAGGCGGGTGTGCATGGACGCATTCGAGCAGGTCGTAAGCGAGATCCTCTGGATGGATGGTTATTGGGTCCGCACGTCCGTCAAGGTCGATCTCACCAAAGAAGAGAAAGTCACCATCAGTCGGCCCGTCGTCGCCTCGCTGGGAACTGGATATTGTCGGTTATAGCGGACCCTCGGGAGAGAAGATCAATCATACATCGAGATCGCAGCCGGTTTGCCGCGCCGTTAAGGCGAATATCACCGATTCGCTCGATGTTCTTCTTCAGATCGAGCTGCGCCCAGGATTGTATTTCGTTTCAGAAGTCCTTTCTATTCAGGCGCATGACCAGACTAAGATCGTTACGACGCGAATCAAATTTATCGCCGCACCCAGCTCAGCTCAGCAGCCAGATTCCCAGTTGCCGCCCTCTTTGAAAAGTGTTTGACAATCGAACAAGCAGAGAATATAATTCCTGAAAATCGAACACGGAGGCACGCCATGGGACTCCCGGCTCCTCAAATACCTACGGCAGGGCGGTTTCCAAAGACCGAAGTCGAGACCGCACTGCGGACATGGTGGCAAGAACAAGAAGGCTCCTCGGCTCGTTACGGCGACCCGTTTGCCGATGCTCGAACATCGACAGACGGTACGGTCTTCGACATCCAGCCGAGGGTGTCCTCACAAGAGGCCGTCACGGTCCTTATAAGACTTAAGAACGTCCTCGGTTACGAGCCGCCGACCTCCGTGATCAAGCGCGGCGGATACAAGACTTGTGATGAGTTCGTTCAAGACTTAACCGCGCGCGTGAATGAGGGGTACTCGAAGAGACATTCGTGAGTACAGTTCAGAGGAGGAGCATATGCCGTCCAATGCAGAATCGGAGCGCATCAAGCTAGGGGAACGTTTGCGGGAAGCTCGCGAATACCTGGAGTTGTCTCAGGATGAGGTTGCACGAGAAGTCGGTCTGCCACGAGCCGCTGTCTCTTTAATCGAATCTGGTCAGCGCAAAGTCGAAGCGCTGGAACTAAAAAAGTTCGCACAACTGTATGAACGCCCGGTCAGCTATTTCACGGGAGGTGAGCAGAAGAAGCCTCAGCTTCCCACTGAGATTGAACACTTGGCACGAAAGGCGGCGGAGCTGTCTGACAAGGATCGCGCCGAACTTGCCCGTTTCGCGGACTATCTAAAATCTCGTGCTGCGTCCGCCAAGGACTGACGGATTATGCCAACTTGGAGAGAAACAGTTCTCGAAGGCGTCAAAGAGGCCGCGCGCTTGCACGATGAGTTAGGTTTGCGCAGGCAAATCGAGGCGACGCCTACCAGCATCGATGTCTTCGCGGTAATCGTTCAACTCAACATTCCACTCATGTTCCGGCCCCTAGATGGCCTCCTGGGCACCTATCTACCCAAGCCCTCACCCGGAATTATGGTCACGACACAGCGCGGCCTTGCTATACAACGCTACACCGCTGCGCACGAGCTAGGACATTGCTATTTGGGGCACCAGTACAGCCTGGATGACAAGTCCATCCTGCAACGATACCCATTCGGGTCGCGATCCTACGACCCGAGAGAAGCGGCGGCCGATGCCTTTGCCGCGTCATTCTTGGTTCCAAGATGGCTCTTAGAAATCCATGCAGCACGTCACCACTGGAACGCCCAGGCTATGCGTGACCCTCTGAATGTCTATCAATTGTCCCTGCGTCTGGGCACCAGTTTCGATGCGACGTGTCGTTCGCTGAAACGTCACAAAATCATTGATGCCAACGTCACCGCTGAACTGCTGAAAGTACCTCCAAAAAAGATCAAGCAGCATCTTTTGGAGGGCCATCAACCAGAAAATTGGTATCCCGACGTGTGGATTCTGACCGAAGCGGATAGTTCCACGCGAATTCAAGGTGGTCCGAACGATATTTTTGTCCTGAAATTGCGTGAAAATAGTGGTGCAGGATACCTCTGGAACTTGGAGCAGCTCGAAGCCGCCGGTTTCGCTATCGTTGCCGACACCAGACGCGTTCCGGACCATTCACAACAAATCGGCGGAATCGTAGAGCGAATCCTTACTGCTAAGCTCAACGAGCCCGATCAAGGTTCGTCCGGGCGAATATCCCTGAATGAAACGCGGCCTTGGGCTGACAGCGAGGAACCGGCCGATCAACTGACACTCATTTACGATCTGTATGGGAAAGAATTAGGCCGTCCGCGCGCCAAACGGCACCGCTTGGCGGCTGCCTGATGCCAATAGAGGTGACCATCGACTTGCGAACCAAGTTCGGGCCTGCTCGGGACCAGAAGCAGCGGCCTACTTGCATGGCGTTCGCCGCCAGCGACGCTCACTCGGCGGTCAGAGGCACGCTGGAGTTTCTTTCGACTGAGTTTGCGTTCTTCCACGCTGTCCGTCGGAGAAGTCCGCTGGACCCGCATCGCGGTGTTTCATTCAGTCTGATGGCCAAAGCTCTTCACCAGGACGGCCAGCCCCCCGAAGCGACTTGGCCCTACCTCAGCGTGTTGCCGGCTGATCTTAAGAATTGGAAACCTCCCGCGACCTGTGCTCCCATCTTTCGGCGAGCGTATCAGATCGAGTCTCCGTCTCTTGCCCGCGTGTATTCCCGCCTAAACAAGTCCCATGCAGTAGTGATAACCACAACGATCTCCGCCAGCTTTTTTCGACCCTCCGCGGAAGGCATCATCACGGCCCCGCCGTCCGAACCAGCAATTAATACGCATGCCGTTATCGCAGTTGGCTATGGCAAGAACCAGAGCGGCAATCTCGTGCTCATCCGCAACAGCTGGGGCCCCCGATGGGGTATCCAGGGCCACGCCTGGGTCACCGAGGATTACCTCATGCCGCGTCTATTGAACATCGGCCTTGCAAAACTCAAGGAGAATTGACCGTGATACACCACGTGGAAAGTAAAACATGTCCAGAAGCTTGGCTCAAAGCTGCCGACTACCTCCTCACGCAAGAGGACTACACGGCTCACTCCATGATCCTCGACATCGCGACACCTCTCACCATGACACCGGCAGATTTTCGCATTTTTGATCAAGTTGATCGGTTTCTTCGCAACCACGACCGATTCCCCCTTGTCACCGTGGCAGGAACAATTTTTCCCGGCGGGCTCTATCGCAAGCACGGCGCTTCAGGTGTTTACGATGTTTATCCAAAAGAAGTGTATCCGAGAGCCAAAGAGCAATGGGGTACCTATGCCTACCGGATGGTCCGCCGCCACCGTCCAGACGGTAAGGAAATGAACCCCCTGAAAGTCCTCGTGGAGAAACTCCAGCGCCAGCTAAGCACTTCGCACCCTCTACACGCGGCCTACGAGTTGAATACCGTCGACTGCTTCGCCGATCTTCCTTTGTATGACCCAACATCTGATTCAACACGGACTCTGAGCCAACCGTGTCTCAGCCATCTCAGCTTCCGAATCCGAACCGGCACTCTTATGCTGACTGCGCTCTACCGTTCCCACTATTACGTGGAAAAAACACTTGGGAACTTACTCGGCCTGGCGCAACTCCAAGCCTTCGTAGCGAAGGAGGCTGGCATCAGCATCGGCCCGCTCATCTGCCATTCTACTTTTGCCGTCCTCGAACGAAATTCCCGCGAATGGGGTAAGTCGGATATCGAAAAACTCATCAAGAACTGCCACAAGGCCGAGCAAAACCAAGCGGCCTAAATGAAAGGGCGCACGAATGATAACTCCCACTGCTGAAGCCTTGGATCTGGACCACTATCAAAGCCGGGCGGAACTTACTGACCACAGTCCGAAGAAAGGCACGGCCGCTATTCACTTTGCTCTGCTAGGTCTCTTCGGTGAAGTCGGTAGCGTGCTAAGCGAACTCAAGAAGAAGGAGAGGGACCAGGACTCTTACTTTGCTTACCGCACCTCGGTCACGGAAGAGTTTGGCGACGTACTCTGGTACTTTTCCAACGTTGCATCGAGGGCGAACCTGAAACTGGCGGGCATTGGCCAGAGGGCATTTCGCAAATTAGGAGACTGGGACCAACCTACGGAAACCGGCTCTATCTCTTTTGAAGAACTGCAGGCAGGCGTTGAACTTTCAGGTCCGTGGGTCAATGACGTAGCAGAGGCGAGCTTAATCGGCCTGGCAGGGAAGGTTGGTAGGCTGCTCGATGACGTTGCCTCCGGTCGAATCGACGGGAACCGCGACGCTCTCCCGGCGCACTTGGTCGAAATCTTTCGCGCACTGATTCACGCCGCCAATGACGCGGGGATAAGCCTGGCGGACTGTGCGCGGAAAAACTTGGAGAAAACCTCGGGACGATGGCCGATCACTGTACACGAATACGCGTCCTTATTCGATGAAAACGAAGACCCAGAAGAACAACTCCCTCGACATATCGAGATGGACATCGCAGAGCGAACTTCAGGAAAAAGGACTTACGTCAGGCTCCAGTGCCAAGGAATCAACATAGGCGACCGCCTGACCGACAACAAAATCGAACAGGACGACTATCGCTTCCACGATGTCTTCCACCTTGGATACGCAGCCATCTTGGGCTGGTCACCTGTTATTCGAGCGCTGTTCAAGGTTAAGCGCAAGAGCAAACCTCTCATCGACGAGACTCAGGATGGAGCACGCGCCGTCTTGATCGAGGAGGGCGTAGCTACCTGGATTTTCAACCATTCCTGTCAGTTGAATTATTTCGCGTCGATTTCCAGCCTGGACTATTCACTCCTGAAAGCTATAAAGGAGCTCGTGACCGGCTACGAAGTGGAAATACTCCCTCTTTGGCAATGGGAGGAAGCAATACTCAAGGGATACAAAGTTTTCCGCTCTCTGCGCGAACACCGCCGAGGTGTGGTGATCGCTGACCTCCGCACGCATTCCCTCTCTTTCAGGAAGGATTGAGCGAGGCCTAAAATGTCGGTTGCCCAAACTCTCGGCTGCCTGCGATTTAGTCTGAAGCCGCGCAAGCCAGGCCAGAGCACCTTCCTGTCCGTCTGTTGATTGCCCATTTGGGCGGATACAAATAGTCGATGACTTCCCGATTGGCTTCGAAGCGCCGCTTGATCCGGGTTCGTTGCAGCTGACCACATATCCCCGGGAACCGAACCCGCGCGTACTTGTCGACTTCACAGAACAAATTCTGACAGTCGATCAATTGCAACGGCCTTCCCCACAGCGACCTAAACTCTAACCCCCGTTTCGAGAATTGCGCTTCTTGATTCTCGGTTACCCACCGAATGACGTCTTCCTCCGTCCACCCCCGCAGTTCCGGAAAGCATTTCTGGATTCCGCTGCGTGCTCCGGGGCCTGGAACCACGAACTCCATCTCCGTAAAGTTCGTCGCCTCGCTGTAATTCAAGTCGGTCACATACTGGTATCCCAGAAAATCCCCGATCATTGGGTACCCACGCAGCAATGCAAATGCATCTCCCATCGACCGGCAATCGGCAAGCTTCGCTGGCAGCCCTTCCAGCATCATCCTCTCAAGAAGCCGCAGATGCGCCCGGTGTTTCCGGGGATAGCGTCCTCCTCCACTGGGCATGATATAAGCAGACGAATAGATTCTTTGTCCCGCAGACAATGCATCCGTCAGAATTCGGTCGTAAGTATCAAAGCGATACGCCGAATACTGTATCGAACCAACGCGCGACTCCAGGAGCTGCCACGTCTGAATCTTGTTGAAGAGCTTAAAGAGAAGAATGCGAAACACCTGTTCTTCGAGAGAATAGCTACCTGTGTAGATCACATTGCGGATCAAATACTGACTGACGCGATCCGACGCTCGATACGCGTTCGTAAAACGAAACGCCAGCAGGATTTGGTCGTCCGTCCAAGGCGCCGGTTGATTCGCTATGCGGCGGAAGAAAATCGCTTGACGTTCCGCCGCAAACTGCCAATAAGAGTCGAATACCTCATTCCCCAAAGGCTCACGGCGCGGGAAACACAGCACTGGGCCAGCTCCAGTCCTCCTGATCAAAAGTTCGCCCCCCTTTTATTTTGTTTTGGACCGCTTCTTCCAAGAGCCAACCAACTGTTCGAGAGTCTCTTCGACCCCGTCCTCGTTGGCGACAATTTCACACGGATATCGTCTCTTTTCGGTTGAGATCAATTTACGGTACCCTTGCCGCCATTTGCTCCATAGCCCATGAGGCTCGGGCCGGAGTGGTGTGGTTCTATCGACTACATACACTAACCTGGGCTTCACCGAGCCCCATGCGGCCTTTTCCGTGGCGATCATTCGCTCCAAAATCAATCTCTTCACTCCCGACGCGCTTCCATAGACATATGTGGACCACCAGAATCGATCAAGCACGACCGTCCGGCCTGATTTTAAGGACGGAAGGATGCGTCGTTCAATCGCATCAAGATGCGCCGCGATGTGAAGGGCCTGTAAGCTCGCTGGCGTTAGCGTCCGCACGTCGAACTGTTCGGGTCGGGCATGCAGTTCATACACGAGGCGACCGAGGGTTCCATCTTCCTTCCCTGGAAATGACAATACTTCCGTGACATACCCTTCTTTGATAAGCCATGCACTGAACCGGTCGACGAGTTCTGATTTACCAACTCCGTCTGCTCCCTCAAAAACTACTAGCTGCCCAGATTTCATCGCCCACCCACCTCACGCAAGTTTGTAAGCGACATCCGCACGATGCGCAAAAAGACCCTACTGCACACAGCTTATTCACCCCTCAATCACCACCTCGGCAGTCGCCAAGTGCGGCGAATGGCTGATAGAAACAAGGAGGGACTTCGCGCCTGCCGCTGTGGCAATCTCCGCCGCGCGGCCAGTCAGCCTAACTCGCGGCTGGCCCGAAGGGGCGTTCGTGATCTCAATTTGTTTCCAGTCCACGTCATCTGCCCAACCTGTACCAAGCGCTTTCAGGGTCGCTTCCTTCGCCGCAAAGCGGCCCGCTAAACGCTCAAGATAATCGTCTGTGCTTCGAGCATAGGTGACCTCGGACTCGGTGAAAATCCGAGCCAGAAAAGCAGACTCGTCCGCGGTCACGTCTCGCTTGAACTTCTCCATCTCTACGTGGTCTATTCCGATGCCAATAATCATTGCCCTTAGGTTACTGCAGGGTTCGACTGATAAGATGGGCCGTAGCTCACTGATAAACAGTAGCGCGTTGAGGGGCAAACTCTGCATAAACAAAAGCTGGAGAAACTCAATGGTGCTGCAAGACCGGGCCAAAGACTTTGTGGAGACTGGACATCCTCGCGACGAGGCTCAACTACTGACGGACTTCGTGTGCGCCAGAAATGTCGACGGGCTGTCAGCCACACAGCGTCTCTTTGAGGACATGTACGGCGGTGTTACATACAACTACGAAATGAAAGTCCCCGCCGCAGTGTGTCTTATTTGCTGGGGCAGGGAAGGCATTAAGGCGCTCGTCGAGAGCGCTCGGCGCACAGTCTCTTCTAAGAACACTTCAATAACACTCCAATTGCTCAGCACGGTCGCTACCGGCAATGTTCCCACACTCTTCGCTACGTTTGTAACGGCAGAGATACT
>Ga0335074_10012717_pt1 | contig 11807 bp, 10 predicted proteins | sample Lox_Sample_23_FD_206715 | JGI IMG/M metagenome (GOLD analysis project Ga0335074, IMG submission 206715) | Soil microbial communities from Loxahatchee National Wildlife Refuge, Florida, United States - Lox_Sample_2.3 | ecosystem: Environmental > Terrestrial > Soil > Wetlands | place: USA...
GGTTTCCGCAACGCAGTCGCAGGGCCGCTCGTATGTGACTCGCGAAGACTGTGCAAGAACAGCCGCAGCGGCGCTGCTCAACTCCACAGGCAAGGCAATTTACGATGTTACCGGCCCTGCTTCGGTTTTACACGAACAGATTGCGAGTGTTCTTTCGCGCCTTTCGGGCAAGTCCATTCAACACGTGAATGTGACGCCAGAAGAGGTTGAAAAAGGCTTAGTGGCTGCCGGCATCCCGCAGTTCGCCGCGAGGGGTGTGCGTGGGTTGGATGAGGAGGCGTCGCGCGGCTATCAGGCGATTGTCACCCCCACGGTGAAGAACTTCACCGGGCGAGTTCCCATGTCGGTCGAGACCTTTCTCCAGACCACTGTGCCCGCATTGGTGGCGGCGTAACCCCCCGTAAGAGGCCGTTTTCTTCAAGAGCGGTCTCTGGCAAATCGGCTTGTGTGAATCGATTTCACCAACTCCCGGATCAGGGGCAACTCGGAAGTTCTTCAAAAATAACTCATCGTCATCTCATCTTATGCCAGTCCTCACGGGGGTCGAATCGTATCGTATATCTCTTGACATCAAGATACATCACCACTTAGACTTCTGGTCGTCAAGCTATGGAGGACCAGCCAATGGAGCATTCCAAAAGCGACCTATCAAATAAAGCCGAAAGGGCCGGAAAAAACGACTTTCTGCCGCGACGGGACGTTCTCAAGGGTGGCATAGCGCTTGCAGGTGCTTTGGGTATGGGCGTTGGGTTAGGCATCACCAGCGCTGCTGCGCCGTCTGAGCCCAGTCCAACGCCGAGGTCGAGTCCTCCCCCTGCGCCCGCTCAAGGCCCCTTGGACGCTACCAGCGAGGCAAAGAAGATTGCGTTCGACCGCATCGGAAATGGAGAAAAAGTCCTTTTGATTTCCGGCTTTCCGCAAACACGTATCTCCTGGAACCGGTTGACTCCATTGCTATCCCACAAATTCCAAGCCATACCAGCCGATCTGCCCAGTTTCGGCGACTCGGGAATTCTTTCAGCACCAGCAACGACTGAGAACGTCGGAAGGATATTTCATGAGTTCGTAGCAAATCTGGGTGCGCCACTGCATGTCGTTGCTCATGATTTTGGCGCATGGTGTGCCTATAGCTGGGCTCTGCTCTTCCCAGAGGACTTCAAGTCGCTCACGCTGATCGAAGCCGGAATCCCGGGCATTACTTTGGTGAACGACATTCAGCTGTCCGACTACAAAAGGAAATGGAATTTCATTTTCATGATGCTTCCTGATTTGCCCGCCGAGCTTACCAAGGGCAAAGAGGACATCTATGTGGGCTGGTGGTACAAGAACAAAGTACACACACCGGGAGCCGTTCCCCCCGATGCCGTTGCCGCATATGTGAAGGCATACGCGCGCGAAGGCCGAATGGACGCGGCTTTCGACTACTGCCGCGGAATCCTCGACGACATGGATTTCAACAAGAAGCGGTTCAAGAATAAAATCAAGATCCGTCTCCTGGCGGTTGGCGGACAATATTCCATTCCGAACATGGGTGAGTTGCTGCGTCCTTATTTCCAGGCCGTCAAGCCCGTAGTGATCGCCGATTCGGGCCACTTTGTTCCAGAAGAACAGCCCGAGGCGCTGGCAAAGGCTCTCTTGGCTTTCCTGTGAAGCCGCCAGTGGCTCACTTCAGGAGACGCGGTGAGCTGATTGAAAGGAGGACATCGTGTCGACTTCGTTAAGTCAAAACCTGCCCGACACTCTCAAGAGCGTGCGAACCAGGCCGTTGTTCCTATTGCGGGAGGCAGTCCCGCCGCTGGTGGTCGTTGGGCAAACCCCAAACGCGTTCCGTCGCATTGGAGTGATCACCGGGGGTTTTTTTGAGGGTGACCGTTTGTCCGGTGACGTCGTCACCGGCAATGACTGGCAGGACGTTCGTAAAGACTCATGCATTAAGTTGGACGTGCGTCTTGTGCTGAAGACGACCGACGGGGCGTTGATCGTCATGACTTATCAGTGCCTGCGTGCTGGTACGCCAGACGTGATGGAGAGACTGGACAAAGGTGAAGGCGTCGACCCGGCGAGCTACTATTTCCGAATGAATCCGACGTTCGAAACCAGCTCCAAAAAATACGACTGGATGAACCGCATCATTGCCGTCGGAATTGGCCACAGGCCTCCTGACGGGCCCCTCTATAGCGTCTTCGAAGTTCTTTGACGCCGCAGCCAGGCTGCGGTATACGCCTCATCGTCGTCTACCCGCCCGAACGTAGGGAGGTACCGGCCCAAGTTCAATTCGAAGTCGCTCGCAACGCCGTAACCGATATTACGGATCTTGGCTCGGCGCGCCTGCGCACTCGGCAATGCCATGAGTGGGAAGAACACATCGTTGCTCGATTTGAGCTCGGCAGCCGTCGGTGTCCCGAACCGATTTACCTGGGCCTTCGCTGCGGCCAGCGTTTCACGGTCGAATGAGGCCAGACGCCCGACGAGAGTATCGACAAGCGAGTCGAGCTCGTTATCGTCCAGGGTGCGGTTTACCCACCCATAACGCTCGGCGACATCGGCAATAGGCGGCCCAGAAGCGGGGCTTCGAGGAGATCGCTTTCTCCGCGCAGTCTTGGGCTGGACGTCAGACAACTCTGTTGCTCCAAGCCAGAGACAGGATTGTAGGAAATAGCTTCCGCCTTTGTCGGCTGTCAAACACAATGGCGATTGCTACCGGTTGGCGGCAAGTCGGAAACTATCGAGCTAAAAACCAGAATCGGAGATCCCGGCGTTGTCGGCCAGAAATCTCCCCTGTGACGATGCTCTTAGGTTTTATGCGTACAGCACGAGGCTGCTCCTGTTCGCATGCTTTGGGTTCTTCGGATTCTGCATCCTTGCTTTCAGATAAGCGAGCGTCACGTCCAGTGATTCGTGACCGAGCCGGATGCGGATGGTTTTACTTGAGACACACCGGCCAGCTTCCGGATTGCCGACCACCGGACGGAACCCGGAAACAACCCGTCATGAAGCGTCGTGTGCCTCGGAAATTGCGTCGAGGCGCCGGTGGTCAAGCTGGTCAGACCTGGGTCATGCCGCCATCGACGACCAGTTCGATGCCGGTGATATAGCTACTTTTGTCAGAAGCGAGAAACGACACCGCTTTGGCAATTTCGTCCAAGGTTCCGGTGCGACCGAGGGGTATATTGCCCACGACGCTGTCTGCGTACTGCTTGACTTGTTCTTCCGTCATCCCCAGCGAATTGCGATAGCCTGGCGAGGGAATTACGCCAGGACTAACAGCGTTCACGCGGATTTTGCGGTCTTTAAGATCCGTGGTGAAGGTACGCGCGAAAGAACGCACGGCGGCTTTGGATGCGCTGTAGACACTCATCGCGGGCGCTCCAGTACTGGCAACGATCGACGCATTCAGAATGACGGAGCTTCCATCCTTAAGGAGCGGAAGCGCCTTTTGCACGGTGAATAGTAGACCCTTGACGTTGGCGTTGAAAGTGTTGTCGAAGTGCTCTTCGGTGATTGCGGCGAGCGGGGCGAATTGTCCGGTGCCGGCGTTGGCGAATAGAATGTCGATGTGCCCCTTCTGCTGCTTCACAGTGGCGTACAAGCGATCGAGGTCCGCAAGATTTGAGACGTCGCCCTGTACTGCAGTAATACTCTTACCGATCTGCTTCACTGCTGCGTCGAGTTCGCGCTGACGGCGGCCCGTGATAAAGACGTACGCGCCCTCCGCAACGAAGCGTTGTGCCGTAGCAAGACCGATTCCGCTATTGCCTCCGGTGATGACCGCTACTTTTCCTTCCAGCTTACTCATGAGCTTTCTCCTGTTTGATTCCCCATTTCTCATGGCATTTCCGTACCGCCTAGTACAGATGTCATGGCGATTGAATAGATGCAATATTTGTACCGATAGGTATGGAAGAGGCATCATAGATAGGTATGAAACCGAACAAATCCCCAAAACGAATGGGACGTCCCCGTTCTTTCGATATTGACCGAGCGTTGGACTGCGCGCTGGTGGTGTTCTGGCGAAAGGGATTTGAGGGCGCGTCTCTGTCGGACCTGACCAAAGCTGTCGGCGTCAATCGTCCGAGTCTGTATGCCGCCTTTGGCGACAAAGAAGAGCTGTTCCGCAGCGCGCTCGACCGGTACTTGAAGGGGCCGGCAGCCTACACTCAGGAAGCATTGAGGGAGCCGACCGCCCGCGCAGTGGTGGAACGATTGTTGCTGGGTGCGGCCGATTTGAACACAGCCCGGCGCAATCCCGGTGGGTGCCTAATGGTGCAGGGTGCGCTTGCGTGTGGCGAGGCGGCCGATTCCATCCGGCAGGAACTGACCGCCTGCCGCGCTGCGGGTGAAGCTGCGATGCGCCGGCGTTTCGACCGTGCGAAGTCAGAAGGTGACCTACCGGCCAATGTGAACCCTGCTGATCTGGCTCGCTACGTCGCGACGTTCCTCTACGGAATGGCAGTTCAGGCAGCGGGCGGCGCAAGCCGAAGTAAATTACAGCGCGTAGTCGAGATGGCGCTGCGAACGTTGCCGCTATGAGACAGACCGTGGTCCACTTTTGTCGGGAGGGACACCCACTGACGCTTGTCTGAATCGAGACCGAGCCGAGTCCGCGATTGCGGGCGGATGACGAGCACCCTTCCATAATCGCGATAAGGTAAGGGTTGCCGACATCCATGTAAGTTGACTAGGGCCTTCGGCCCGCGAAACTCTATGAAAATTGTTTCGATCTAAGCAATAATCCACAACGGCGCGGAGATGGCGAGATCGAAAAAGACAGTGGAGAGGCTGAAGCCGTATGTAAGTTTGATCCGGAGCGTGCGTGATCGAGCGAATGAATGGTGCGTCGTTTTCTCCCTGTAGGAGCGGCGATAGCCCGAGACCCAGGTTAATGTAATCTCCAGCACGCTCTCCGCTCCCGCCAGGAGGGAGCCTATGGCTTATAGGATGGCGGGAATCGATGTCCATAAAAAGAAACTGGCGGTGGTAGTCGCTGACGTCGAAGTCGAAGACGAATACCAATTTGAGCGACGCTGGTACGGTAGCAATCCCGAGCAGTTGCGGGTGCTGTCGGAGTGGCTCATCGAGCAGCAGATCGAAGAAGTGGTAATGGAGTCAACGGCGCAATATTGGAAGCCGGTTTGGGGAGCGCTGGAGCGATATTGGAAGCCGAGATGTCACAGTCGAGAAGATGCAGGGCGGATGTCCGGAACACTGCATCTCGCACAGGCCTTGTCCAATCGCGGGCGGCGCGGCCGGAAGAACGATTTTCGGGATGCCGAACGGTTGGTGAAACGGCTTGTATCGCAGGAGTTGGTCTTGAGCTTCGTGCCCGATGCCGAACAGCGAATGTGGCGAACGCTAACACGCACGAGATATCAACGGACGCGTGACAAGATACGTCTCCAAAATCAATTGGAGTCCTTGCTGGAAGAAGCCCACATCAAGTTGTCCAGTTTGGTTTCAGATCTATTGGGTGTGAGTGCACGTCGTATGTTGAAGGCGCTAGCGGACGGAGAAACCGATCCTGCAGTTCTCGCCGCATTGGCCGATCAGCGCTTACGCGCCACGCCGGCGCAGTTGCATGACGCGCTAGGTGCGTGCACAGATCTCAGTCCGGTCCATCGCCGGCTGGTGAAGATGACGCTGGAGAGCTTGCAATTCGTCGAGCAGCAGATCAGTCAACTGGATCAGGAGATGGCGAGTCTGCTCCGCCAGCATCAGGATGCCGTTGAGAGGCTGGCGGTCGTCCCCGGACTCGGGGTGGATTCGGCGCAACAGATCATTGCCGAAGTGGGCGTTAAGGCAGCGACTTTCCCGTCGGCCGAGAAGCTCTCCTCGTGGGTAGGGGCATGCCCGGGAGAGGAAGAGAGCGCAGGTGTGAACCGCAGCCGACACTCGCCGAGGGGCAATCGCCAGATGCGGCGAGTTCTCAACCAAGCGGCGAATGCCGCTGTCAAACACAAGGGAAGCATCTTCGAGATCGTGTACCATCGCCTCGTGCAGCGCCTGGGACACAATAAGACTATAGGCGTAATTGTGCATCGCCTCTGTCATCTGATCTGGATCATTTTGCATAAAGGCATTCGGTATGAGGAACGCGGTCCTGCAGTATCCGAACAGTCCAGACAACGCCGTACAGCAAGAATGATCCGGACACTCAGAGTCCTTGGCTACCGAGTCGAACCTCTAACAAATCCGGCATGACGGAAGTGATTTTCGACCCAGTCTTGTGTCAAGGCGAAAAAGATTCTCCTGACGCGCGCTTCGGAGGAGCGCGCACGTGTGGTGCCTGTCAGAACCCGCAGCTCGCATGTCTGCCTTTCGGCGATGGTTCCTGCCTTCGCAGAACCGGACATCCATTCACTGTCTCAGATCCTTGCGGACCGTCACAGAAGATTGAGTGTGTGTTCTCTGCCAGTCCTGAAACAATTCGGAGAGAGCCTCGGGAGTTTGATCTCCGTCGCTCAGTCGGCAACCGCGGGACCTGGCAGTCTGCGCGCTGTATGATCCTGTGTTTTTCGCCCGGAGGGCGCGGTTTCTAAGCCGCTGCGCTCTGGGAATCTGCGAAGGGTACGAAGTCACGTTGCCCCCGATCCACGGCGAGCAGATACGCGACCATCTTCCGAGCAACGGCCAGCGTCGCTCGATTGGCATTCCCCTTCTGCTTCTCTCTTTCATAGACCAAGGCCAGATTATGATCCTGTCTGGGCGCCAGCTTCGCCGCCTCCACCAGCACCCGCTGGATATGTTTGTTGCGCTGTTTGGAAAGTGGGGTGCGCATCACCTTGTCGGCGGAGCTCTTTTCATCACCGCAAAGCCCGCAGTAACTGATGGCTTGTCGGATCGAAGAGAAACGGGAAACGTCGCCCATTTCTAGTGCCCAGGTCAGGGCTGTGATCGGGCCCACTCCAGGCACCGTCCTGAGCCGTTTGATTCGCTCCGCCAGCAGAGGGTCTCGCTGCAGTGAACTGACCAGGGCGTATTCCGTTTTCTGTAATCGCACAATGGTGTCACGGCTCACTCGCAGCAACGGCCGGATGCTTTCCTGCACCTCTTCGTTGGCCGCGAGCAGTTCGCGGAAATAACCCACCTTGTGCAATCGTTTTTTGTTATGGCTTACGCCCGTTTCCATGAGTAGCCCCGAGATGCGATTCTTCATCTGCACCATCTGGCGCACCAGCAGGTGTCGGTAGCGCAGGGTGCGGCGTCGGTCCCGAATCGCGGTCGAGGCCATGTGGCATTCCGGCAGAAAGTCGCAGCGCAAGCAGTCGGCGATCTTGCCGGCATCGATCCGGTCGTTCTTCTTCTTGGCCGCGGCGATGGCGCGCAGCATCAGCGGATGTGCTACTTTCACCTGCTGAGCATGTGGCAGCAGATGATCGTAAATCCAGCCAGTGAAAATCGTGGCTTCCATGGCTACGGTCCACGGTTGCGGAAGTGTCTTCATCCAGTCGTCCAGTTCCCATCGCGTTGCCCCAACTTTGCCTTCCCGATGAACCTGACCGCTGGCATCCTTGACGCAGTAGCTGATCGTCTTCTTGTGAACATCCAGCCCGATGTAATACATATTGTCCTTGAGGAGCCTCCGTGGTTGTTGTCTGAATCAACGTTCCCGTTGAGTTCAGCCTTTTTCTACACCACGCGCTCCTCCTGGACTTAGCATTCAAACAACCCGCGCCGAAACCCGATCTAACCAACAATAGCCGTCAATTGAAGAACCTTCTCCCCAAGCTCTCGATCGCCGTTGACCTCAATCTGCGAGCGAGCGGAATCGCGATCAATGCCCTTGGTAAAGACACGCCAAGCCAACTCCTGAGGTATCGAAACTCGCGATGCCCATCCTCTGTCAGTTCGCTTCACGAAGTGCCAACCTGCCGGTTCCTTAGAAAGGAACCATTGCCCTCCGCATTCACCAGAAATTTCTAGCAAAAGCAACGTCCCGAGAGGTCTGTCGACACCGCGATAAACATGCGGCAGTCCTCGCACAAAGCAATCGAGAACCGGGTGATATAGTTCCGGCGTCATGATGCCGGGCCGATTTGTGGCCAATCGAATCTGCTGTTGGTGATGCCAGCGTTCCGTCAATTCACGAGCTGTGTCGAACCAATTCAGGGAGCTCTCTTCTCCTGCCCAGCTTACCGCGAATGCGGCAGGTGAAAACGGGTCGAGAGATTCATGAAAACGAGCGCTCTGCTCACAGGCTTCTTTCATCATCCCGATCAGAACCTTTGCGCTCAGACGACGGTAGACGGTCACGCCTTCGCGGTTCAGACGATTTACCAGCGTGATTACGTCTTCAGGCGACCGGATGCTGACCGCTTCGACATAGCAAGAATCTCGAACCATAGACAGTTTGCGTAGAACCGTGTCTAGCAGGTGCGCTGCGACGTCGCGGACCCTCCACAATGGCACAATAGTCTTAAGATCCCATTCGCTCGGCGTGAGCGAACTCAAGAGATCAATCAGCCTGTCATCGACTCTGCGCAGGAGGTGAGAGCAGAGTATTGGATCGGAAGTGCCGGCCTCGCGCCGCATATGAGTTTCCACGATAGCATGAGGACGATTCGTTTTCCTCGATCTCGGGCAAACCGAAGCTTGGTCGCCAGGCGGCTGATTGGCGGTTATTCTGCCTAAAGACCTCCTCGACTACAATCGCCACTACTTCAATGACTTGCCCGTACCCAGCCCGCACGGAAGTGACGCAGAGTATTGTGCGAGAAATCAGAACTTGCAACTGATCGGCAGGCGATAGGCGGCACAGCAACGGCACACCGGAGCGACACAGCGGACTGCTGTCCTTTCAATTGCTTGAGTATAGGCTGAGGTGTAGACTTTGGCTGATGTTGATATCGGAAAATTGCAACCCACTATGCTTTCCAGGTGAGGCGAATCTAAGGCTCTCGGATGGCCGGCGGGTATTGCCGTAGTCTCGTCCCACTCTGCCCACAACAACTCAACCCTCCGTCTCATAACAACAAAGAAAATCAACGTAGTAGGGTTGTTTTCCCCGTTCGGCTGCTTATCACAATCAGCCTGCTCACTTTTCTTGTTTCAATCCCTGTCGGCATCGTCGCCCAGACGCGCGAAGGGAGTGGTAGCGGTGGCAAGAGCACACTTAGTGCGGTGGGAACGTCGGTGCCAAACGAATCGGCTTCTCCAGTTTCTGTAGCCCGGTTGGGCGTTCCGGCGAAAGCTGCAAAACATCTAGAGTGGGCGCAGAAGCGCTTCACCAACTCGGATTTGCCCGGTGCCATCACGGAGATTGATCAAGCCCTTGAAATTTATCCCCGCTGCGCACAGGCATTCTCTATGCGGGCTTTCGTGAAGCTGGCACTCAAAGATTTTTCTGGTGCCATCGAAGATGCTCATCGTTCTGTCGCGCTTGATCCGTATGATCCGGCATCCAATCTGGCTCTGGCTACGGCTTACAACGATGAGCAAAACTTTTCGCAAGCTGCAGGCGAGGCGCAACAAGCCTTGCGTCTCAACCCGAACGGCTGGCAAGGACGCCTGGAACTGGCCAAAAGCCTATATGGAGAGGGGCGACTTGAAGCTGCCCTCGTCGAACTCAATACAATAAAAAAAGACTTCCCCGACATCCATCTGGTAAGAGGAAACGTGCTCATGCGTTTAGGCCGCACTCGCGAAGGTGCCGCCGAGTTTGCGCACTTTCTGGATGAGGCTCCACAAGATGTCCGAGCCGGCGTGATCCAGCAGATTATTGCCCGGACTGACGTCTTTCCTTAAAGGCGAGCAGCGAATTCCTCGATTGTGACAAGAAAATTAATTCGTCGAAGGACTCTTGACATATGTCTACTAAGACTGTAGAGATAGTAGTGATGACGATATAAAACCCTCGCATAGTGGTTGAGGGTTCGACCGCATCTGCCGGTCTAGATCACGTTCAGGTCCCCATGAAGCCGCGTTGGAAACACAACAGCCCGCTGTGTAGCTCTTAAGTAAGTGAATTGTCCGGATTACTCAGCCGGCAGGACTCCCTTTGATTCCCAAGGATTTCGAAAGGAGCAACATCAGTTTCTATAATGCAACTATGCTTATTTATATAGTTGTATATCGCAGAGAGAGGATTTTTATGAAGCACTCGGGGCGTGTTCTATCGATGTTGCTGTTCACGGTGGTTGCAGGGGGAGTGAGTCTGCGTGCTCAGATCGTCGAAACCGGAACCATCACAGGTGTAGCGCGGGACAACTCTGGTGCGGTGATCGCCAAAGCTCAGGTCGGCATTAAGAATAATGCCACCGGAATCACCGTCAACACGGTGACTGACTCTCAAGGGCTTTATGTCTCGCCGCCTCTTGACCCCGGCTATTACACGGTCGTGTTCCACGCCGCGGGCTTCGGCAGGGTTCAGGAACATATCCGTCTAGAGGTAGGCCAGCGGGCTAACGCCGATGCTGTTCTGGCGGTTGCAAACGCCGCCACTCAAACGGTAACCGTCGAGGCGACGAATGAACTTTTGGAGAGCGAGACATCGACGGTTTCGAACCTGCGCACAGAAGAAGCCGTCAAGGATCTTCCGTTGAACGGCCGCAACTTCGCGGAGTTGCTCGGTCTGGGAGCGGGCGTTGTGCCCGCACAGACCCAGATCGTAAGTGTTCCCTATACACAGCAACGGGGACCGTCCTCCTATGCCTTCAACGGCCTTCGCTATCAGGAGAACCGACTGCTCCTCGATGGTATCGGCGATAACGAGAACCACAACGGTCTAGCCGTCGTGATCTTCCCGCCAATCGATGCGGTACAGGAGTTTTCAGAAGAAACGACCGACGCCGATGCTCGCTACGGTCGTGGGAATGCGGGCACCATCAACCTGATCTTCAAGTCGGGAACCAATCGGTACCACGGTGAGGTCTTTGAATTCCTGCGCAACTCTGCCCTCGATGCGCGGAACTACTTCGATACTGCCGGCAAGCCTGGCTTCCGGATGAACGAGTTTGGCGGCACATTTGGCGGCCCTCTGTTCTCAAAAAAAGATCCGAAGACTTTCTTCTTCGTGGACTATTCAGGCCAGCGCACGCGCCAGGGACTGACCTATGTCGACACCGTTCCTGACTTCAATGTGACCAGCACAGGCTACAATTTTTCCGCTTATCCACAGGCAATCAAGAGCCCTATTACGGGCCTTCCATATGCGAATAACTTCATTCCACTGAACGATCCCGCCATCAATCAGACCGGCGCCCACATTCTGAACTTTTACCAGCAATACGCAGCGCCCAACATTGCTGGCGCTACAACGGCCAACAACTTTCTATTCAATCCGGAGCGTTCCGTCACGGAGGACGCATTCGATATCAAAATCGACCGTCGGTTTTCCGATGCCGACACAGCCTTCGCACGCTATAGCCAAGCCCGTGACGACATCGGTCAGCCTGGCGTTCTGCCGGTGCCCTTGGTAGGAACGGTCATCTGCGGACCAGCCCAGGATCCGGCGCATCAAGCTGTAATCAGCGAGACCCACATTTTCACGCCGACCACAATCAACTCAGCGCGACTCGGCTGGTCCCGGTTCTTCGTCTATGCACAGAACTGGGACGCAGGCAAGAATCTGCCCACGCAACTTGGTATACCCGGAGTCGAGGTGCCAGGAAATGCCGATTCTGACGGGCTTCCGGTGATGACCTTCGCGGGCGACACCGCAATCGGCGATGCCGGTAATAGTCCGACGGTCATCGGAACAAACAACTATCAATTGGATGACAACGTCAACCTTATCCGCGGCAAGCACTCGCTCGATATCGGCTTCGAACTTGTTCGGCTGCAATACAACATGTTCCAGACCGGGGACGAGC
>Ga0335074_10012718_pt1 | contig 11807 bp, 11 predicted proteins | sample Lox_Sample_23_FD_206715 | JGI IMG/M metagenome (GOLD analysis project Ga0335074, IMG submission 206715) | Soil microbial communities from Loxahatchee National Wildlife Refuge, Florida, United States - Lox_Sample_2.3 | ecosystem: Environmental > Terrestrial > Soil > Wetlands | place: USA...
GTTCCATGACTGATTCCTCCCGTTCGGTCGGCACTCCGCCCGTGGCACGTGTCGACATCGTGCGCGAAGAACGCTTCGGCGTCGTCCTGGCCGACCCATACCGGTGGATGGAGGATGCCGACGGCGATGAAATGCGCGAGTGGCTGTCCGGGCAGGCCGCCTATGCCAGCTCGGTGCTGGCTGGGCTGCCCGGCCGTGACGGCCTGCTTGCGCGCGTCACCGAACTCACCGCCGGCGCCTCCGGCAAGTCGGCGTTCCAACTGGCCGGGGACCGGGTGTTCTTTCTGCGGGAAGCGGGCGAGGGCTCACCGGCACTGATGGCTGATGACGGCAGGGTCCTGCTCGACCCGGCCGCACTTCCCGGCTCCGAGCACAGCAGCGTGGACTGGTTCGTGCCCTCACCCGACGGGCGGCTGGTCGCCTGCGGAATCTCCCAGGGCGGGTCGGAGCGGAGCACGCTGCGGGTCATCGACGCGGACAGCGGCGAACTGCTCCCCGACGCCGTGCCGGGAACGTTCCTCGCCGCGGTCAGCTGGGTGCCTGGCCGCGATGCCCTCGTCTGCCACCGTTACCTCGTCCCGCCGCCCGGGATGGAGCCGCGGCAACGGCGGCACGACAGCCGGGCCTGCCTGCACCGGCTGGGCACGGCTGCCGCCGACGACCTGGTAGTGCTGGCCCGCGGCCTCAACGCCAGGGTGGCGATCACCCCGATCGACCGCCCGCTCATGCTCACCCCGTCCGGGTCGGACTGGATGGTCGCGATCATCTCGCACAGCTCCCTGGGCAGGGCGATCGCTGAGGAGATGTCGGACAGCACGTTGTACGTCGCGCCGCGCGACGGGCTCGCCGATCCGCCGGCCTGCCCGTGGCAGCGGGTCGCCGGACCCGCCGATGGAGTGACCGCTCTTGCCGTGCACGGCGACAACCTCTACCTGGTGACACCTCGTTCCGAGGTCGTGCGGGTGCCGCTCGCTGCGCCCGACCTGGCGAAAGCCACCGTTGTGCTGGCGGGCGGTGAACGGACCGTGGCCGGGATCCGCGTCATGGGTGATCGGCTGCTGGTGCACGAACGGGTCGCCGGGATCAGCCGGATCCGCGAGGTACCGCTGGCTGGCGGCACCGTGCGGGAGGTGCCGCTGCCGGTCGAGGGCGCCATCGAGGAGTGGACCACGCATCCGGACCGGTCCGAGGCGTTCATCACGATCAACTCCTGGACTCAGTCTTCACGGGTGTACCGGTATGACGGGTCGGCCGGCACGGTCACCGACACGGGCTGGCTGCCACCCGCCGCGGCCGACTTCAGCGATATCGTCGCCTCCGACCTGCGCGCACCGGCCCGCGACGGCACGCTCATCCCGCTGCGAGTCGTCCACCGCAAGGGGCTCGCCCTCGACGGCGCCAACCCGGCGATCCTGAGCGGATACGGCTCCTACGGGCACGTATCGGCCCAGCTGTTCGTGCCGGAGATGCTGGCCTGGTATGAGCGCGGCGGCGTCTACGCCTATGCCGGCCTGCGCGGCGGCGGTGAGTACGGCCGCGAATGGCACGAGGCCGGGCGGGGGCCGCGCAAGGAGAACACGATCACCGACTTCATCGACTGCGCCGAGTACCTGATCAAGCTCGGCTATACCAGCACGCAACGGCTGGCCGGAGAGGGGGGCAGCGCAGGCGGCATCCCCACCGGCGGCGCCCTGGTCCGGCGGCCCGACCTGTGGGGGGCGATGATCATGCAGGTTCCCTCGACCAACTCGACCCGGTTCGAGTTCAGCGAAAACGGCCCGGTCAACGTGCCCGAGATGGGCAGCGTCAGCACCGAGTCCGGCCTGCGTGACCTGCTGATCACCGACTCCTACCTGCGGGTGAGGGACGGCACCCGCTACCCGGCTGTGCTGCTCACCGCCGGCCTCAACGACCCGCGTGTCGTGGTCTGGCAGCCGGCCAAGATGGCCGCCCGGCTGCAGGCGGCCACCGCGTCGGGCCGCCCGGTCCTGCTGCGCATCGATCCGCACGCCGGCCACGGCTATGGCTCTACTCAGGCCCAGCGCACCGAGCTGACCGCCGACATCCTGGCCTTCTTGCTGCATGAACTAAGGTGACCTTATGCAGGAGCCGGACGTCACCCGAATGCGTGTCGACGCCGGTCAGGTACCCGAGATGAGCATACGCTGAAGCTGGAGAGCTTCATTCCTGCTCTGCAGCGGGATTTCGACCTGGCGTGTAAATGATTGCAGCACGAGGGGCAGGGCCCAGGTCTTGCCGGCGACGATGATGGCGAGAGCGGCCTTGGCATGCGCGGCCTGCATAGTGATCGCCGCTAGCGCCGCGTCATCGTTCAGGGGCACGGCGACTAGCAGCGCGTAGCTCCCAGCCATGGTGTTAGCCCAGCTCACGGCTGCGGAGGTGATCGTCAGCGGTTTGCCGAGCGCGCGATAGCACTGGCCGGAGCCGGAGAGATGAGCGGCGGCCCAGGACAGCGTGGTGGAGCCAGCCGGGCACTTGCCCGCCAGCGGCGAGGACTCGATGGCCTGCAGGACGATCGCCGCCCCCAGCTGGTGTATCTGTAGCACGTTTGTCGCCGAGGGCGGCGCGTTGGGTCCGGCCGGCACTAGCGTGGCGGTCGCTGCCGGCTGCGGCGTGCCGGTCGCCGCTGGCATGGCGACCGGGTGGCTCGCGCAGCCCACGACGCCGAGCACCAGCCCCGCGAGGGCGATCTTCCTGAAGGCCATATCGTGCAATGTAATGGAAAATACTATATTAGTCTATAGTTAACATCGATTCCCGGCCGAGGGCAAGCGACCACACGTGGCGCCCTATTTCGTGGTGGCCGCTTTGAACTTAACGACGAGCTCTGCCGGTATCCGGCCGCGCTCTTTGACCTCGATACCCTGGTTCTTGGCCCAGTCCCGGACCTCGGTCGAGTTCAGACCGCTGGCGCTGGCCTTGCGTCCGGGCCGAGCCGTCCGCCGGGCGCCAGGGCCGCGCCTGGCGGCACCGACATAGGGGGCGAGCGCGCCGCGCAATGCTTCGGCGTGCTCGGCGTTCAGGTCGATCTCATACTGATTGCCGTCTAGGCTGAACCTGACCGTGCCTTCGGCCGGGCTTCCGTCTAGGTCGTCTGTAAACAGGGTCTGTATCTTCTGGGCCACCGGACGCTCCGTTCCTTTTTCTGCTCTGGCGCACCAGAGTAGATCATCTATACCGCCTGAGCCCGGAGGCGCGGCGAAATGCGAGAGCACCAGGCAGGCCGTTCCCGCGGTAATTAAGCGTTTCACAGATCGAGTCAGGATACTGCGCGCGGTTAGTGGCTGATGGCGCCCGCGCGTAGCCGGTGGTCCAGCGCGGTGTGCCGACGGCCGGCGCCGGGAGTGCGGACCGCGATTGCCAGCGCGCGTTTGGATCCGGCCAGCACGACGAGCTTCTTTGCCCTGGTCACGCCGGTGTAGAGCAGGTTGCGCTGAAGCATCAGGTAGGAGCCCATGGTGAGCGGGATGACCACGGCCGGGTACTCGCTGCCCTGGGAGCGGTGAATGGTCACCGCGTACGCGTGCGCGAGCTCGTCTAGCTCATCGAACGCGTAATCCACCTTCTCGTCCTCATCGGTGAGGACGGTAACCGTGTGGTCTTCCAGCGACATGCCGGCCACGACCCCGACAGTGCCGTTGAACACGCCGGCGGCACCCTTCTCGTAGTTGTTCCGCAGCTGGGTGACCTTATCGCCGACGCGGAATACGCGGCCGCCGTACCGCTTCTCTGGCTGTCCTTCGATAAACGGCGTGAGTGCTTCCTGCAGCAGCAGGTTCAAGTTGCCGGCGCCGGCCGGACCGCGGTGCATTGGGCACAGTACCTGCACGTCCCGCCGCGGATCCAAGCCGAATTTGGCCGGGATTCGCCGCGCCACGATATCAACCACGAGGCCGGCGGTCTGCTCGGTGTCGTCGCAGGAGAACCAGAAGAAGTCCGGGTAACCGGTCAGCGCGGGCTGCCCGCCATCGTTGATCCGGTGCGCGTTGATCACGATGCCGGACTGCTGAGCCTGCCGGAAGATCTGGGTCAGCCGTACCACCGGCAGCGTCCCGGCACCGAGCAGGTCCCGCAGTACCTCCCCGGCACCCACCGACGGCAGCTGGTCGACGTCGCCCACCAGCAGCAGGTGCGCACCCGGCGGGATCGCCTTGACCAGCTTGTTCGCCAGGATAACGTCGACCATCGAGGTCTCGTCGATGACGACCAGGTCGGCCTCCAGCGGGTTCGAGGCGTCATAGGATGCGTCGCCACCCGGCTGAAGCTTCAGCAGCCGGTGGATGGTCGCCGCCTTGTGCCCGGTCAGCTCCGCGAGGCGCTTGGCCGCGCGGCCGGTCGGCGCGGCCAGGATGATCCGCGCCCCCCGCGCTCCGGCCAGCTCCACCACCGAACGCACGGTGAACGACTTCCCGCAGCCTGGCCCGCCGGTCAGTACCGCGACCCGCGAAGTCAGCGCCAGCTTGACCGCCTCCTCCTGCTCGGGCGCGAGCACCGCTCCGGTCCTGCGGCGCAGCCATCCCAGGGCCTTGTCCCAGTCCACGGATCCGAACGCGGCCAGCCGGTCAGCCCGCGCGGCAAGCAACTTCAGCAGGGACGCCGCCAGCGCTCGTTCTGCCTGAAAAAAGGGTGGCAGGTAGACGGCGGGCACGTCGGGGGGGACAGTCTCGCGCACCACCCCTTCGGCGACGGCCAGTTCGTCCAGGCAGGGGCCGATCAGCTCGGCGGGCACCTCGAGGATCTTGCCCGCGTCCGTGACCAGGTTAGGCACGGGCAGGTAGCAGTGCCCGTCGTCGGCCGCCTCGGACAGGGTGTATGCCAGTCCGGCCTTGATCCGCTCCGGGCTGTCCCTGGCGATGCCCACAGCCGCCGCGATCGTGTCCGCGGTCTTGAAACCGATGCCCCACACATCGGCGGCCAGCCGGTACGGCTCGGATCGGACCACCGATATCGCGGCGTCGCCGTACTTCTTGTAGATGCGGACCGCCAGCGACGTGGACACGCCCACGCCCTGGAGGAAGATCATCACCTCCTTGATCGCCTTCTGCTCGGCCCAAGCCGCGGTGATCATCGCGGTGCGCTTGGGGCCGAGCCCGTCGACCTCGATCAGCCGGGCCGGCGAGTCCTCGATGATGTGCATGATGTCGACGCCGAAGTGGCCGACCATGCGCTCGGCCATGACCGGGCCTATGCCCTTGATCAAGCCCGAGCCAAGATAGCGCCGGATGCCCTGCACGGTGGCCGGCAGCATTGTCGTGTAGGAGTGCACCTCGAACTGCTTGCCGTACCTGGGGTGGCTGGTCCACCGCCCCTTCATCCGCAGCGACTCGCCCACCTGAGCGCCCAGCAGCGGCCCCACCGCCGTGATCAGGTCTGCGCCGCGCCCGGAGTCGATCCTGGCGATCGTGTACCCCGTCTCCGGGTTCGCGAACGTAACCCGCTCCAGCACACCCTCCAGCACCGCGCTGTCATAGTTCACCGGGGACATAACGAACATCATGCCAAGGCGTGACCTTGCGGCTCAGGACATCGCACATGTAGCGGCTCCGCCGGACACCGGTCATTAGCCTGCCGCCACATGGATCCAGGCGTGCACTGACGTGCGTTTCACGACCGTCCTGAGCGACCGGAAAGCTGTCGGGTCGGTGAGGCTGGGGCGGCGGCGTATCACGGTTTCGTAGAAGTGATCAGAGACGATCAGCGCCAGGTCAGCCCCGGAGGCAGCCAGCGCTCGCCGCAGCGGCCGGGCATCCAGCATCCGGCACAACAGGTTGAGGTCCTCCCCGGCAAACCCGTGACCGTCACGGTATACAGACCCGAGGTGAGTGGCAGATCGCAGCTGCATCTGGGCCGACGCGGTCACGATCCGGTTGTGACTGCGGAGCTGGTTACCGAGCTGCCCAAGCAGCGGGCTGACCAGGCAGTGCGGTGGGATGTCCGGAGGAATGATGATAAGGACGCCGTCACCGCGGTCCTGCCGCTGGCAGCGGGTCCAGGGAATCCCGGACGCGTCGAAGGCGGAGCGCAGCATGTCATACAGGGCGCCGCGCAGGTGGAGCTGGATTTCCTCATCCCGGTCGGTGTATCCGGCGATGTCCACGGCGAACATGGCGCAGAGCTGGCTCACGACCGACAGGGGCACGGCGGGGCGCCGGGTGCGAGTCACCGCGCCGCCCCGGACGGAAAAGACCCGGGTGCCCTCGCGTGCCGCCCGCTAGCGGGAACCACGTCGTCCCAGAACCACAGGAGCTCCTGCTCGGATAGCTGGCTAGGCCGTACGTGAAGGCGCGGGACCCGACCGGTCGCCAGCGACCACATGCGGACCAGGATGTCGGCGAAGTCATCGTCCTCGGTCCGCCTGGAGCTGGCCAGGTCGGCTGAGCGTACATGTTTTTCATTGTTTTTATACGTAGTTTTACAGTGCGACTGCACGGCAAAACCTGTAATGTCGTTCAAGCTACGCCTCCTTTAGTGGGGCGACTGGGAGGGCCGCCCCATTGGCTTTCCGTGTCCTCTGCCCAACAGCGATCACGGACTCCGTGAGGCGGTCCTCCGGCATTCCCGGCACACCATGGAACCGGGTGCCCTAAACCAGACAGTCCGGCATGCCCGGTCCCACTCCGGGACCTAGCTGCCGGCACATGAACGGCGATCTAGGATCTAGGACACACCCGACCCTGATCGTCCGCAACACGAACATACTCCCTCCCACAGCCAGCGCGCTGTATAAAACACAACTGATTGCCACATTTTTCCTTCATGTCAGATATGTGACTCGTTCTACCTGCGGTACCGCTAGCTGCTTCAATTAACTATTCGGAAGCTGTATGTAGCGTGCTGTTACCGCAACCACCGATTAGGCTCCGGGCAACGCGGACGGCATTCCTTTTACGCCTTCCACCACAGACTGGACAAAGCAAACCTTAACCGGCATCTCGGACATCGTCCCAGGTGTCGGACCCGCGGAATGCGAACACACAACAGCACTTGCATATGCAATTGCAAAACATTGTGAAGATCGCGAATTGCCGGGCCGGAGAGCGACTTTGCCATGCCAGGCACGTACCAGAGGTACCTATTGTGTCATGAGTCAAATGCACACGGCCAAAGCGAAAGCCACTCTCTCCCAGTCCGGCCCTTGCGTCCTTGCGGCGGGTTGACCGTCACATGAGACGGAAAGGCAGCGTTTTACGTCGGGGATCTGCGGCCGGCGGGCGGCGCCGCTGCGGCCGGCGGGCGGCGCCGCTGCGGCCACGGGCGGTGCCGCGCCGGGACCAGGGAGGCGATCTTGGCGCCAGCGAGGAATAGGTGGGCGCGTACGGGGCATACGACACCACTTCTGGTGTCTATAGCGAACGGAGGACTCCATCATGCCGAGCGAGCTCAGCGGCCTGCGGATCGCCTTCCTGACCGCGAACGAAGGAGTCGAGCAAGCGGAACTGACCGTGCCCTGGCAGGCAGTCAAACAAGCCGGGGGGACCCCGGAACTGCTCGCCCCCTCCACCGGCAAGGTCCAGGCCTACAAGCACCTCGACAAGGCCGACGCGTTCGACGCGCACCGGTCGGTGCGCGATGCCGACCCCCTGGATTACAGCGCGCTCGTCCTGCCCGGCGGCGTCGCCAACGCGGACCAGCTCCGCACCGCGCCGGCCGCGGTCACCTTCGCCGAGCGGATGTTCGAGATGGGCAAGCCCGCCGCGGTCATCTGCCATGGCCCGTGGCTGCTCGTGGAAGCGGACCTGGTCCGCGGCCGCACGCTCACCTCATGGCCGAGCCTGGCCACCGACATCCGCAACGCCGGCGGCAACTGGACAGACGCTGAAGTCCAGCTGTGCACGACCGGCCCCAACACGCTCATAACCAGCCGTAAACCCGACGACCTGCCGGCCTTCTGTGACCAGCTCACCGAAGTCTTCCGGCGGCAGTCGCTGCCTGCCTGAAAGGAGGGGCACATGGCTACCGTATTCGCGGTCCTGGCCAGGGACCACGACGAGGTCAGGTACATGCTCGCCGAACTGACGACGGGCCCGACCCTAGCCACCGGTGCGAGCGAGGACGAGTTGCTGCTCCGCAAGCGGATGGCGGAGCAACTGGTCATAGAGGAGTCGCGGCACGAAGCCGCCGAGGAGATGTACCTGTGGCCCGCCGTCCGGGACAAGGTCGCGAACGGCGACGCGCTCGCCGACCAGGCGGCAGTACAGGAGCAGACCGCTAAGGAGGTGCTGAACAGGCTGGACAAGCTGGACGCGGGTGAGGTCGCGTTCGAGGAACTGCTCCGCATGTTCACCACGGCGGCGCTGCAGCACATCGACTTCGAGGAGAACCGGGTGTGGCCGGCCCTCAGCTCAGCGCTGACCGTCGCCGAAGCCGAGGAACTCGGCGGCCTGATCACCATGGCCAAGCAGGCCGCGCCCACCCGGCCGCACCCGCGCACCCCAGGCACCCCGGGCGTGCAGAAGACGGTGGGCCCGATGGCAGGGATCGCGGACGCCATCCGCGACGCGATGACCGGCCGAGGTGACTGAGATAAGCCGTTCTTTACAGAACAGACGGTGGTCCCCGGCCCCGGTTCACCCCGGAGGCCGGGGACCAGCGGCGTTGACTGGCGCTGGAACGACGCGAAGGCACCGCGCGAACGGCACCCGAAACCAGCGAGCTGACCCTGCCCTAACCCCTGGAGATAGCCAAGCAGCGCAACGCCTCTGATCGGCAGCCAGGGTCGGCGCGCCGGCTCTATCTTCTTGCTATGCTCCCGCCAGGCGAAGACGATCCACGCCCCTTCATGCAGATCGCCCAGCGGCTCCGCCACCAGATCATCAGCGGAGCATTCCAGCCAGGCCAGCCGATGCCGTCGCTCGCCAGCCTGGAACGCGACCTCGGATACCACCGCGTCACCATCGCCAAGGCCTTGCGCCTTCTCGCCGGCGAAGGCCTGATCTACCGCCCAGCCGGCCTGTCCTACTACGTCCGTGCCCACCGCCAGCACCCGGCACAGCCAAGCCCCGCACCAGCCAGCACGCCCGGCCAGCCAGCCGCGGCGCTGTCCTGGCGCGGCACGTTCACCAACGCCGAGCTCAACGCGCTGCACGCCGAAGGCTTCGGCCACCGGGTCCTCGACGATGACTGGCAGGCGCAACTGTCCCGGCACAGCCTGGGCTGGGTCACCGCCCGTGACAGCCACGGCGAGCTCGCGGGCTTCGTCAACGTCGCCTGGGACGGCGGCGTGCACGCCTTCCTGCTGGACACACTCGTCACCGCCACCGCCCGGCACACCGGGATCGGCACCGCCCTAGTCCAGGTCGCCGCCGCCGCAGCGAAAGACGCCGGATGCGAATGGCTGCACGTCGACTTCGAGGACCACCTCCGCCCGTTCTACTACGACAGTTGCGGCTTCACCCCCACCAACGCCGGCCTATACGCCCTGACCGGCCCCACGCCCTGACCGGATAATTGCGTGCACCCTTACCCTCTATCGGGCTCAGGCGCACATTTCGGGATGATAATGCTCCCGCGACAGGTTGATCACGCAGCCGCCGCCGGGCGGCAGCCGCCGTACCGGGGCAAAATGGACGTCCAGCGGCCGTTCCCGGTTACCGTGTGTACTTGCACCCCTGATGAGGGGTGCAAGTACACACGGTCATCCGCATAACCTCTCCTGGCGGCACCAGATGCGGTCAAATTCGCGCGGCAAGCCCGACGGCCTCTCGTAGTTACCATCCCGTTATTTGAGCCAGAGCCCGCAGCGCCTGCGTGACCGTGACGTTCGGCTGGTCAGTGGCGTCGGAACGCGTACGCGCCCTGACGCCAGCGGGCGGGCACCCGCCGACGACTCGAACCATCTGTGATACCGCGTCACGATCGTCGCCTACGGTTAGCGCACTCATACCGGCCGATCTGAGCTGTGCATTGCCCTCGCCGAAGCAGACTGGCGTTCGGGATCTCCAACGTGAGCGCGTGGTCCGGCGTCTTCACGGGCAGGACAACGTTGAGCGAGGCGGCGGGATCGATGAGGTGTTTCACCTGGGCGCTGATCGGGGCTATGGTGGCGTCGGCCGGCGGGTGTGGCGGCACCGGCGCCGCTGCCGGTGCGGGTCACGGCCATCTTGCCACGACCCCATGCGCGGCTGATGTCCTGGCGCTAGGTCCTGGCCCGCGTGTGGTGCCCATGACCGGCGAGCACGCCGTGCTGTTCATCTTGGCCAACCGCGGGCCGCGGGCTTGCACCGTCCGCGGCTACCCGCGGGTCACCCTCTATGACGCCGACGGCGGGGTGCTGCGGTTCCGGTACGCTGACGGCGGCGGCCCGTACGTCACCGGCGGCAAGCCGGTGACCGTCGTGCTCGCCCCGAAGGGCACTGCCTATGTGCTGGTCGCCAAGTACCGGTGCGACCTGGGCATCATCGCGACGGCGGCCACCATCAGGCTGACCCTGTCCGCCCGCAATAGCCAGGTCTTCGCTGCGCGAGAACCGGTCGGAGTCCCGGGCCCGCCGGGCCTGTCATACTGCTCTGGCGGGCCACGCGACCCCGGCCAGTTGGTCACAGTTTCGCCCGTCGAACCGACGCCGCAGGCAGCCAGCAGCCTGCCCTGACTGGCGGCCGACAGCAACCCGCCCCTGATCCGGCGGGTACTCCGGCCAAGCTGGGACGAGGCCGGCTATGACACCCTGTCCGCGACTATTGCGGGCGTTCGCTGAGCGTGGACCGAGACGTCGGTGAACTGCGGCGAGAACTCGCCAGTCGCGCAGTTGACCAGCGGCGCGGTCGAGCAGATCACCGGGTCGGCATCAGGCGGCACCGGTGCAGCCTGGCCCGGCGGAGCAGGCGCACCCACAGCCAACGAGCTAGAACCCGCAACGGCAGGCGCCGTGGCCGCTACCGGCGGTGCCGTCAGCTTGGACCCGGTGCGCCCCCGGGCCTTCTTGGGCTCCTGCATGTTCCTCGGTCATGCTGTCATCGCGTAGGTGCCCGCGCTGGAATCGAATACGGACTGCCGTAGTCTGATACTCAGCTCGCCTGTCGAAGTCCCCACTCAAAGGGTCCGCTAGCACGGTTTTCAGACGCCATGTTAGTGTCTGATCAGCATCAGCGATGCTGCTGATCCATGGAGGGGGACCATGAAATTCATCATCGAAGTCGAATTTCCGCACGAGCCGTTCAGCACCTACGTCCGCCAGGGCACGGTCGGGGAGAAGATTGGCGAGGTGCTCGGCGCCATTAAGCCCGAGGTCATGTACTTCACCGACAGCGGCGTAGGACGCGGCGCGGTGATGATCGTCGATCTGGATAGCGCAGCCCAGGCTCCGCATGTGACGGCGCCGTGGATGCTCAACTTCGGCGCGTCTGTGCACTACCGGGTCGCGATGTCGCCAGAGGACCTCCAGTCCGCCGACCTGGAGAGGTACGCTACGGCCTGATAGGCGCGCAGCTCACGGGTGGGGGCTGGGTTGGGCGGGCGGCGAGCCGTTCAGCGCGGTGTGTCCCCGTACTCGCTAACCGCCTCCGCGCTGGCCGATCCCGGGTTCACCGCCTGCCCGCGCTCTCCGTATCCGGGCAAAACGCAGCCTCCGTTGCTGTCAGGCAGCATGGCGCGCTCAGGCAGGACCGCTTCCGGGGAGATCTCGCCGCTCCGCAGTCCGGAGAACAGCCAGGTCAGCGCGGTCGCCCGGATCAGTGTGACACGCCCCTGGGTTTCCTTGTCCTCAGTCGTTGCCTGGCGCGAGGACCGCGGCATGCTGCGCGTCGAGGAAGGCTTGTTCGGCCAGGTTCGCGGTAAGAGAGCGGGCGATG
>Ga0335074_10012720_pt1 | contig 11807 bp, 11 predicted proteins | sample Lox_Sample_23_FD_206715 | JGI IMG/M metagenome (GOLD analysis project Ga0335074, IMG submission 206715) | Soil microbial communities from Loxahatchee National Wildlife Refuge, Florida, United States - Lox_Sample_2.3 | ecosystem: Environmental > Terrestrial > Soil > Wetlands | place: USA...
GCCCCGAGCAGCCCAACGGACATCAGCGGCGCGGACCTGACTTCGTCGATAAGGATGGCTCCGCAAAGAAAGATCATGGGATAGAGCCCGATGATGACGTGGCCATAATCGGAGCGCACCAGGCTGCTCTGCATCACCAGGAAAGCCAGACAGAAGCCGGAGATAAGGAACGCAGGTCGCCGCGTCCACGGCCCGTCGGGCCCGCACTGCAACCAAGCCACGCCGAACACGACGATCCCCATCGCCAGGGCCTCAAATAGCAGCCGCTTGTTCTGCTGGATCATGGCAATCGGCTCGAACCAGCGATAGCCATTGGCGATGGCCAGGCTCGATCGCCAGAACCTGAAATCCAGCGGCGATGACATGCATGCATTGGTCAGGAGCATAAGCAGCGCAAAGCAAATCGCGGCCACAAGCAGAAGCCTTGCCAACTCCCGGCTGCGTTTCGCCGCGAGGGCGCCGGCAGCGACACACAGCAGAAGCGCGGCCATTGAATAGATTCCCGTATCCGCCGACAGGAGGAAGGCGACAATGCAAATCGCGCCAGTGACGAAAGCCGTCGCCAGCAAAGCGCCGACTGAGTTGGCCGCATAGTCCGTGAACCGCAGGAAAACTGCAAAGGCGAGCAGCGCCAGCGACACTCGTACATCCGGCGGCGACCAGAAGACCACCGCCAGCAGGACAAGCAAGGCACGCCGCCACCCAGCGGCCTCCGGCAGTAACAATCGCGCGGTCAGAAAAGTCGCCAGAATAATGACCAACATTGGCAGGGTGTACCACGTGGCGTAAACGGCGCCGGCTGAGATCCCCAGCCAGCGTGCCGGCGCGCTCGACAGCCACTGATACAGCGGCCCTAGCGTGAATGCCGCGTCGCGACCGAGCCAGATGCCACCCGCGGCTTTGTAGCTGGTGTCGAGAATCCAGGAATCGTCGATCAGGTTGAGGCTCGGAACCGTTGGGAGCGAATTATGCCGCACCAGAATCGGCGGAATGGCCGCCAGGAGAAGAATGACCAGAACAACCCATTCCGTAGATTGCGCAGCCAGCGACGCTGCGCGGCTGAGCGTCTGTCGGTTCATGCAGGGCGATGGTCGAAATCGTGACCGGAAGCCACAACAGTAACACCGCAACGAGTCGGCGAGCCATATCCCAGGCGGCATGGCGATGCCGAGCGGACCCGCTCTATTGTGTGGCCGTCCCCTTCAGAACGATGCCCAGCTTTTCAGCTGTTCCCTGCTGCGATGGAATGGCGATGGAGAATACCGTGTCGCCGTGCTCGTTCCTCGTGATCGTGGACGGTTGGCCTGCGCTGTCCAGGGCGATGACCGCAGGATGACTGGCGCCCGTGCTCTTGGCGCTCAGCGCAACCAGTTTCTTATACGGATAAGTCGCGCCGGGTGCGGCGTCGTTCGCCGCGGGAATCGCCAGCAGGAAATCCGGATTGGGGGCGACGCCCATATGATTGCCGTCCTGCGGCAGCATCTGATAGCGCAGTGTGTAAGTGCCGGCAGGAATGTTCTGCCCGCGATAGTCGGTCATCGCTTGCGAAAAGGTGACGACGCCTACGAATTCACCGTCGCTGAGTTCGGGATACAGCGCGCCCGCAACATCTTTGGTTGCGGTCTGCAACTGCCTGGCAAACCAGAACTCGGCCGTCCAACCGCCGTCCAGTGTCGCGCGATAGCCGTTGTTCTCGACCGCTTGCCGCAAAGCGTCGGAAACGCCGGTTGGCGCTCCCGTGCGCTCGACTTTCTGGGCAGCAGCCAGCGAGCCGAGGACGATACTCAATAGCAAAATCCAAATCGCCATGAAACGAGGAATCATTAGCACTCCGAACGCGAAGGTAAATCGGAGCTCGGGCATCAGGCAAGTTCACCGATCACAGCGCAGCACATTTTGATGGGTTATGAGGCGCAAGCGCTTACTGGTAGCGCAGCGCAATCAGAGGATCAACCTTAGCGGCAGATCGGGCAGGAATCCAGGTTGCGACGATGGCAACGCCCATCAGCAGGACCGTGACAGCGGCAAAGGCCACCGGATCTGCCGGGCCAACACCAAACAGCAAGCTTGCCATGGTGCGCGCGATCAGCAGCGATGCCACCAGGCCGACGGCGGCACCGATTGCAATCAGACGCGCTCCGCTAGCGAGCATCAGTTGCAGAATGTCAGCGCGGGTCGCGCCCAGCGCCATACGCACGCCGATCTCCTGCGTGCGTTGCGCCACCATGAAGGCGATCACGCCATAAATCCCGATCGCGGCCAGCAGCACCCCGACCAGGGCAAACAGCCCGAGTAACGCGGCTTCGAATCGCGGACGCCCAGCCAGCTCGCTAACTCGCTGGTTCATGGTCTGAAGCTTGATCGGCAGCGTAGGATCGAGGGCCGCAATCTCCGCGCGTACCCAACCTGCCATCGCCGACGGCGGCAGCGAGGTTTGGAGAATCACCGCCGAGTCGCGGCTCCAGTCGTCGGGGCGATTGCGCCGCAGCCGGTAATACTCGGGCTCATCGTCGCCGGCTAAACCGCCGTTCTTCACATTCCCGGCTACGCCAACGACCGTGTACCACGGTCCCTCCAGCCCAGGCTGCACCTGCCGGCCAATCGGGTTTTGGCCAGGGAATAAGCGCTCCGCCAGCAACTTGCTGACAATCATGAAGTGAGCGTTCGAGCTTTCGTCAAGGTTGCTGAACAGGCGACCCTCAACGATCGGAATCGACAAGGTGCGGAAGTAATCGGCCGTTACCCAGCGCCACGCGACTGTGCCACCGGTGCCTTCAGCGGGAAGCGGCCGACCAGCAACGCGCATCGCCGCGAGGATGTGATCGTGATGCCAACCGCCGGGCGGAAGCGAATCGCTGACGGCGAGAACATTCACACCGGGCAAGCGCCGCAGCCGCGCCTGCAATTGCAGCATGAACGCCAACTGCTGCTCGGGCTTGGGATACTGCTCGGCTCCCAGTGAGATGGAAGCCGTGACTACGCTGCCGGCGCGCATTCCCAGCGGCTGATGGCGCAGCTTCCAGAAGCTACGGAGCAGCAGGCCGGCGCAGGTCAACAGAATCAGGCTGACCGCGATCTGTACGATCACCAGCGATTGCCGCAGGCGGTGATGCTGGATTCCGGCAGGAGCGCGGCCGGCAAGAGCTTCGGCATTGGGTCGATGCAGCGCGGGAAGCATGCCGAAGAACAGACCGCAGATCACGGAAGCCGCAATGGTGAAGAAGGTGATTCGCAAGTCAAGATGCGCTCGTTGCAGGAATGGCAATCCTTCAGGCGCGATCGCAACAAAGCTGCGCAGCAGCAACCCAGCCAGCAAACCGCCCGCGATTGCTCCGGCGAGCGCCAGCATCAGGCTCTCGGTCAGCGTTTGCCGGATAAGCCGAGTGCGACTTGCACCCAACGCGGAGCGCACCGCCAGCTCCCGTTCTCGTGCGGCCGCACGTGCTAACAGCAGGCTTGCAACGTTCGCACAGGCAATCAGCAGAACCGCAATCACTGCCGCGAGCAGTACCCACGCAGCCAGTCGCGCATCGTGCACCTGCCGATCGCGCAACGATCGCACCATCAGGTGAATCTCTTTGCGGAACTGCGGTGGCGCCAGACGGAGCGCCTGCTGGAATTGAGGCTGCAAGGCGGCTCTCGCCTGTTCGATCGTAACTCCCGGCTTCAGTCGCGCGAAGGCCAACATGAGCGCTCCGGGACTGGCTTTGCGTTGGGCAGCTTCGTCCAATTGCTGCGGACCGAGGATATCCACTTGTTCCAGGGTTGGGAACTCAAAGTCTTTGGGCAACACGCCGATGACGCGCGCAGGCTGGCCATCAAGCGAAGTCATCCTGCCGATAATCGCCGGATTGCGGCCGTAGCGGCTGCGCCAGAGATCGTAGGAAATCAGTACTACACTGGGCGCGTTGGGACGGTCCTCATCGGCGGTGAAGTTGCGGCCCAGCATCGGGCCAATGCCGAGCGTTGGTAGAAAGTTCCATTCGACAGCGGCGCAGTTGAGGCGGGCGGGATTGCGCTCGGTCAGATCGCATGGACCGGCGCCGGCGGTGGAAGTCAGGTTCTCGAATGGCGTCTGATGATCACGCCAATCGTAATACCAAGCGCCAAGCACGAACTCCTGCGGCGAAATGGGAGCAACCAGCCCAACTGAGACGAGGCGCGACGGGCCGGCGTACGGCAGCGGGCGGAAGAGGACGCGATCGACCACGCTAAACACCGCCGCAGTTGTGCCAATGCCGATCATCAGCGTGAGAATCGCGGTGACGGTGAACATCGGACCGCGCCGGAATCCGCGCAAGCCGTAGCGTATGTCGTACCACGATGTTTCCAGCAGCGAGAGCGGGCGCTGCTGATGACAGGCCTCCCGCGCGCCTTCCACGCCTCCAAAGGCGATCATGGCCTGGCGATGCGCTTCCTCTCTTGCCATGCCGGCGGCGACGTTGGCTTCGATCTGCTTTTCGATGTGGAAGCGCAGTTCTTCGTCGACCTCCGAGCGGCTATGGCCGACGAGCAACGATCGCCAACCGAAGAAAAAGCGCTTAAGCATCGGACACCCTCTTCAAATTCGTTCAAGGATGAGCGCGATGGCGCCGGAGATGCGCTGCCAGTGAGCCAATTCCGTCTCCAGTCGCTTCTTGCCGGCACGGGTCAGCGAATAGAAGCGCGCGCGCCGGTTATTGTCAGACGTAGCCCACTGCGAGCGGATCCAGCCTTTTGCCTCCAGGCGGTGGAGCGCGGGATACAGCGAACCCTGTCCCACCTGCAAAACATCCTTCGACCCTTGCTGGATGCGCTGCGAGATGCCCCAGCCGTGCATCGGCTCGAGTGCCAGCGTCCTCAAGATGAGCAGGTCGAGCGTTCCCTGCAATAACTCGGACGGCTGCGGCAAGCCCTACCTCCTGTCGACATCCGACAACAGTACTAAACCTGTTCCTGTCGAATGTCAACAGGGATGGGATGAGCAGCAGCAAACAGTCTGGCGTGGCAGGCATGCGCCAACCAGACAACCCCGTGAACCGAGTATTTCCCAGCCCCCGAAGAGCGTGAAACCTGGAGCACCCGCCGGCTGCGATTCCCAGGCTTTACAATCGCAGCGTGTACTTGCTCTACAACCTTCTGTTTGTTGTGGCGCTGATCCTGAGCATGCCCTGGTGGCTGCTGCAGATGCTGCGTCATGGCAAGTACCGCACCGGCTGGCGGGAGCGGCTGGGATTCGTCGCGGATCGCCTGCTGCACGACTACAGCGAAAACACGATCTGGGTACATGCTGTCTCGGTGGGCGAAGTGCTGGCAATGTCGCGCGTCATCGAAGAGCTGAGGGCGCAGCTTCCGGACTGGCGAATTGTAGTTTCAACCACGACCGACACGGGGCAGCGGCTGGCACAGCAGCGATACGGCTCACACAACGTTTTCTACCTGCCGCTCGATTTCTCGTTTGCGGTGCGAGCGTATTGCCAGGCCTTGCGGCCGCAGATGCTGGTGCTGGCCGAAAGCGAGTTCTGGCCAAACCTGTTGCGCTGGGCGCGGCGATCGGGAGCGCGTGTCGCCGTGGTGAACGCGCGCGTCTCCGACCGTTCCCTGCCGGGATATCTTCGCTTTCGCGGCGTGCTACGGCGGGTAATGCAGAATGTCGATCTGTTCCTCGCACAGAGTGAAGAGGACGCGCGCCGACTGGTTGGAATCGGAGCGCCAAATGCGCGCGTGCAGGTGAGCGGCAACCTGAAGTTCGAAATCATCCCTCCTCGCGATTCGGACCTTGCCGAGCGCTTCGACGAAGCGTTGCGACGCGCTGCCATCGGACCGTTGATCGTTGCCGGTAGCACCCTCGATCCTGAAGAGGCCGAGCTGCTGCGAATGTTCGAGCAGGTTGCAGCGCAATATCCGAAGGCGATGCTGGTGATGGCGCCTAGGCATCCGGAACGCTTCGACGCCGTGGCAGCGCTGCTGGAATCCTCCGGAGCTCGCTTGCAACGCCGGTCGCAGTGGGACGGTGAGACTTTGATTGCCGGCAGCATCTTTCTGCTGGATACGATCGGCGAGTTATCGAGCCTTTACGGCTTTGCCGACCTGGCGTTCGTCGGCGGGAGCCTGGTGCCGCGAGGTGGACACAACGTTCTGGAGGCGGCGCAGTTTGCCAAGCCGATTCTCGTCGGACCATCCACAGAAAACTTTCGCGACATTGTCGAGGTCTTTCGCAGGGCCGATGCGTTGCGTGTGGTGACACCGGCAACTCTTACGACCATTGTGTTGCAGCTGCTGGAAAACGATCAGGAGCGCGCTGGGCTGGGTCAGCGCGCGTTGGAGGTGATGCGCTCGCAGATCGGAGCGACGGAGAAGACGGTCACCGCTTTGCTGGAATTGGTGGCCAGCCGCGCACCGGCCGCCGCAATTCCTTCGGAGAAGCAAGCATGAACCCGCTTTCGGCGCTGTACGGCGCAATTGTCGAAGCACGCAACCGGCGATACGAGAGCGGAGCTTTGAAGGTCCATCGACTGCAAGGGCCAGTGATCAGCATTGGAAACCTCAGCGTTGGCGGCACCGGGAAAACGCCGTTTCTGATTGCGCTCGGTGAGTTGCTGAAGCAGCGCGGTGCGGAATTCGATGTGCTCTCGCGCGGCTATGGCCGTGCGACAACGGGGGTTGCGCTGGTGGATCCTGCCGGCTCACCGCTGGGCTTTGGCGATGAGCCGCTGCTGATCGCGCGCAAGCTTAATGTGCCGGTGATTGTCGGTGAGGATCGTTACGCCGCTGGAACGCTGGCGGAGCAGAAGTTCGGTCCACGACTGCATTTGCTGGACGACGGCTTCCAGCATCGTCAGCTGGCACGGGATTTCGACATCGTGATGATCCGCCCAAGCGATGTACGGGAAAAGCTGCTGCCAGTGGGCCGGTTGCGTGAACCGTTGTCGTCATTGATGCGGGCGGATGCGGTCGTGCTGACGAATGACAGTGCCTGTGACGGACTGCCGCTGGCGCCGTATCTGGTGTGGAGAGTACGCCGCGACATCGTTATTCCGGCGGAGTTGAAAGGATCATGCTTCGCCTTCTGTGGAATTGCGCAGCCGGCGAGCTTCTTCGATCAATTGCGAGCCGCGGGAGTGGCAGTGGCGGGCACGCGCGGTTTCAGCGATCATCACCGTTACACCGAATCCGATATTCGCAAGCTGCTGGGGTTGCGCCAGCGGCAGGGTGGGAAGTCGTTCGTCACAACCGAAAAAGATGCGATCAATCTGCACGCGCATACGGCAGAGCTGGCGCCGCTGCACGTCATTCCCGTTGATATGCGGTTGCAGAACGCCGAATCGGCAATGAGCGCGATGTTGGCGACGATTGCGGCTCGAAAAGCTCAGCCAGCATGAGACAATTTAAGATTGACTTGCGCCCGGTGGCCGGCTTCCTGCACCGGGCGTTCATTTGACTTGATGACCAAACTCGCCAAAGACGCCGAACGGTGGAGGAAAATTGTCCGGCAGTTTGCGGAAGTCTCCATCACCGTGCTGGCCGACCTGGTGGCGGACGAGTTCGTTTTTGGCGAAATCGCGCGCGTCTCGCGCGAGGCGCCGGTGCTGATCCTGAAGCGTCGCGAGCGAACCGTGGTGCCCGGCGGCGGCGCCAATGCGGTGATGAATCTGGCCTCGCTCGGGGTGAACGTACTGCCGGTGGGCGTTGTAGGCGATGATGAAGCCGGCAGCCTGCTGCTGGAAAAATTTCGCGAAAAGAAAATTGCCGTCAGTGGCATCGAGCGGCTGCAAGGTTACACGACGACTACCAAGACGCGCATTCTTGCCGGCATGTCGCACACCAGCCGGCAACAGGTGGTGCGGGTCGATCGCGAGCCGGAGGAGTTGGGCGAAATGCATCCCGCGCTGCTGAACCTGGTGAATGCGGCCCGAGAATATGCGACCGCCTCGGACGCGATGCTGGTCTCGGATTATGGATACGGCGCGGCGACGCCGCGGCTGCTGACGTTTGTGAAATCGAACGGCTGCCTGGAGAACAAGCCCATCACGGTCGACTCGCGCTATCGCATTCTCGACTACGAGGGCGCGACGGCGGCCACTCCGAATGAGCCGGAGGTGGAAGAAGCGCTGCACATCCGGATTGGTCATGACGATCGGAGGCTGTTCGCGGCGGCCAAGCGATTGATGCAGGAGATGCGATTGGAATCGCTGATCATCACGCGCGGGCGCGATGGCATGGTGGCGTTCGAAAAAGATGCCGAGCCGGTGGCGGTTCCCATCTACGGTTCCGACCAGGTGGTGGATGTAACCGGCGCCGGCGACACCGTGATCGCGACTTTCACCGCCGCATTGGCCGCTGGAGCAGATACCGTTTCTGCCGCGCGACTGGCAAATTTCGCCGGCGGCATCGTGGTGATGAAGCGCGGCACGGCAACGGTCAGCAGCAAGGAGCTGCTGGCGGCAATCGATAACTATGCGGCGGCGACATCGGCGTGAGCGAGAGCAGCAAAATTCATTCACGCGATGCTTTGCGCAAGCAGGTAGCCGAGTGGCGACGCGCCGGAGAGCAGATTGTGCTGGCGAATGGCTGCTTCGATCTGCTGCATGTCGGGCACGTTCGCTATCTACGCGGAGCCAAGGCGCTGGGCGGGAAGCTGATCGTGGCGATGAACTCCGACGCGAGCGTGCGGCAGATCAAAGGGGAAGGACGTCCGTTCATGCCCGAGCAGGAGCGAGCGGAGATCGTTGCGGCTTTGGCGGACGTGGACGCGGTGGTGATTTTCGACGAGCCCGAGGTGCGCGCGCTGATTCGTGAGATTCGTCCGGAGGTGCAGGCCAAGGGCACCGACTACACGCGCGAGAACGTTCCTGAGCGCGATGAGGTGCTGGCGTACGGCGGCAGAGTCGAGATTGTCGGCGATCCCAAAGACCATTCCACCACCGCGATGCTCGCGCAGTTGCGCAATCGAGGCGGCAGTTGATGGTGAGCGCACCGCCATCCTTGAAGAACGAAACTCAACGGGCGAAGCCGGCGTGGTCCTGGAGCCGCATGGCGCGGCGCATTCGCGTTCCCCTGGGCTTCCTGTTTGCGGCGTTCTATATCTGGCGAGCGAGGCCTGATTGGATGAGCCTCGCCGCCGGCGCGGTGGTCGCAATTCTCGGCATCGCGATTCGTGCTCTCGCTTCCGGCAATGTGCAGAAGGATCGGGTGCTGACGCGCACGGGGCCCTACGCGTACGTGCGCAATCCGCTGTATCTCGGGTCCATCGTAATCGGCATTGGATTTGCGATGGCAGCGCGCGATGTCTGGGTTGTCGCCGTGCTGGTTGTATTTTTCGTTGCGATCTATCTGCCGGTGATTCGCGGCGAGCAGAATTTTCTGCGCCGTCAATTTCCCGAGTATGCGGAGTACACAGAACAAGTGCCCAGCCTGGTGCCGCACACGCTGTGGTTCCGAGGCGTAACCAGCGGCTTCTCGCGTGAGTTATACTTGCGACATCGCGAGTACAACTCCCTGCTGGGCGCTGCCGCAATGTGGGCCGTCCTGATTGCGAAAATTCTCTGGTTGCCTGGGGGAAGGTGACGACCGTCATCGCGCGCTCAATCCTACTTTTAGCTCTGTTGTTTGGGACCTTTCTTGCTTCACCCGGTGCACCGGCGGGCGCGCCTGCGCAGGCGTTGCATGCGGCCACAGCGGCGCCGGCCGACGCTAAGATCGGCAGCGCCTCGCATATTCAGCCGCTGCGCGCCGGTTTTCAGTTTCCGTACGGACAGACCCTTCACTACGACGGCGAGTGGCGCTTCTGGACCGCGGGCGTCGCCACCCTGCGCATTGAGCAATCGGGTTCGCAAAATCATGTTGCCGCGACAGTGGACTCGACGGGTGTGGTGTCCTTGCTGTATCGAGTGGCCGATCGCTTCAACGCATACAGCGATGCGAAGAGTCTCTGCTCGTCCAAGCTGATCAAGCACAGCGAAGAAGGTTCGCATCGCCGCGACACGATGATCACCTATGATTACAGTCGCGGCAAGGCGGTGCTGGAGGAGCGCAGCCTGAAAGATAATCAGCAGAAGCGAGCGGAAAACGATATTCCCGGCTGCGTAACCGACGTTCTGTCAGGAATTCTTTACGTCGCCAGCCTGCCTCTGCAGGTGGGATCGACCTACACGTTTCCTCTCAACGATGGCAGCAAGACAGTCACGGTGCAGGCGCACGTGGAAGGCAAAGAGCAGATCAAGACGCCGGCCGGGACCTTTCAGACAATTCGCGTCGGCCCGGAGGGCGATTCCGGGACGCTGCTGAAGAACAAAGGGCGCATCTGGATCTGGTACACCGATGACGACAAACACTTGCCGATTCAGATGAGGGCAAAGGCTTTCTACGGGACGGTGACGGTTTACCTGAGCAGCATTTCCAAGTAGCTGCTTTACTGCACCCGGAAGCGTTCGGCTATAACCCGCTGCAGGCGCGGCTTGTAGAGGATATCGTAGGCGAACTCCTTGTCGGGAAACAGGGCAAGCGCGGCACGCTTGGCATTCGCCGCCAGCTCGGAGGCCTCCTCGATGGTCATGTCCCCGTCCTGACTGATCACCGACATGACCATGTTCATCATGATCTGCAGACGGCGCAGTTTGCGGCTTTCGTCATCTTGTTCGGGTTGGGATTGCGGCTGAGCGCTGCTGGCGGGTTGCGGTAGTGCAGGATCCTTGCGTTCCGATAGCCCCATGAGGTCGCCTCTGGAATCGGCCTGGCATTGCCGACGTGCCGGCCAATTCGTACTTGTGACAGTTTGATGTTCGCCGCGGCCCATACGTTGCGCAGGGCAGCTACGGGACGAAGCTGATTCTCAGACAGCTGCGTGGACGGCATCATACACCGAAACCAGCGGATATCAGCCGCAAATCTCAAGCCGAAACGGCTATGATACTGTTCGTTGCATCGAACTGATGGGAGGTACCATGGCACAGCCGGCAGAAGGCCACGAGGAACTGGTAAAGGTTTTCGATACGGACGAGGAGTCGGAGGGGATGGTAGTGCGCGGATTGCTGGAATCGGCCGGCATTGAGGCCATGATTCAGAACCGCGAAGCGCCGCAAGACATTTTGCCCGGTGTGGGTGGCGTGGTCGTGCTGGTGCGACCCGATCAGGCGGAAGAAGCGCGCGCAACGATTGCGGCATACAGCGCTCAACCGGCGACCGATGACGATGAAGCCGTCAGCGAGGAACCGGCGCAGCAGTGACCGTTGTGCCATCGAGGTAGAACGAAACGGCGCCCGCAAGGTCGGTGCGATAGGTTGTGATGTGCGCGACGGTGTAACGCTGCATGACCTCCGGCCGAGGATGCTTGAACGAGTTGTAGAAACCCACCGATACCACGGCAAAGCGAGGCCGGACAGCGGCGAGAAAGTCTGGCGTACTCGAGGTGGCGCTGCCATGGTGGCCGATCTTAAGAAAGTCGGCCTGCGGCGATTCTTGGATCAAAAACTTCTCGATACGCTGGTGCGCGTCTCCCTCCAGTAAAGCCGCCGTCTGACCGTACTGTATCCGCAAAACCAGCGATTCGTCGTCTTCCATGTGCGGACGCGGTTGCCAGCCCGGCTGCGGGTTGAGGACGCGTATGTTGACGCCGCCGAACTCGAAAGCCGCTCCGGAAGAAAATGATTTTGGCGCGACGTGAAATTTCTGCGCGACCTGCTTCACTTTGACAAAACCCGGGGTGGGCGAGTCGATGCCATACCACATTTCGCGCGGCTGGAAGTTGGCGATGATGCTTGGCATGCCGCCCATGTGATCGCTATGGGCATGCGAAATGGCGACCGCATCCAGGCGGCGAATACCCCGCG
>Ga0335074_10012721_pt1 | contig 11806 bp, 10 predicted proteins | sample Lox_Sample_23_FD_206715 | JGI IMG/M metagenome (GOLD analysis project Ga0335074, IMG submission 206715) | Soil microbial communities from Loxahatchee National Wildlife Refuge, Florida, United States - Lox_Sample_2.3 | ecosystem: Environmental > Terrestrial > Soil > Wetlands | place: USA...
CGTTCCAGAGCCGTGCGGTGAATGGCCCCGGTTACGCATCGCGTGTCTACGCAACGACCAGCACCGTGGGGCTCGACTCGACCCCCGGGCAGGAGATGGAGACCGGCAATCCGCTCGATGTGGCCGTCCAGGGCTCGGGCTACATCGCCGTGCAGGATGCGAACGGCAACGAGGCCTACACCCGCGCCGGCGACCTGCACATCGATCCGAGCGGACTGCTCATGACCGCGACGGGCTACCAGGTGCTCGGCGACGACGGACCGATCACGGTGCCGCCGGCGGCTTCCACCACGATCGGCGCGGACGGCTCGGTCACGGTCGTGCCCATGGGGCAGACCCCGGTCAGCATGGCGCGCGTGGGAAGGATCAAGCTCGTCAATCCGCCGACGGCCGATGTCGAGCGCGGGTCGGACGGGCTGTACCGCACGCGCGATGGGACGCCCGCCGAGGCCGACGCCAACACCACGCTCGCCTCGGGCGTGCTCGAGGCGAGCAACGTGAATATTCCGGAGTGCCTCGTGAACATGATCGAGCTCGCGCGCCAGTTCGAGCTGCAGGTGAAATCGCTCCACACCCAGGAAGATGACAGCGCCTCCTCCTCGAAGCTGTTGCAATCGAGCTGAGCGCCGCTCGGCCGCAGCCACCACTTAAAAGGACACGCCACATGGAACCCGCACTTTGGGCCGCGAAGACCGGCCTCGACGCGCAGCAGACGCAGATGACCGTCACCGCGAACAACCTCGCGAACGCCAACACGACCGGGTTCAAGAAAAGCCGCGCCGTGTTCGACGACCTGCTTTATCAGAATCTTTCGCAAGTCGGTGCGGACACCTCCCAGACCACGCAGTCGCCATCGGGCTTGAACATCGGCACCGGCGTGCGGGTGGTCTCGACGGAGAAGAACTACACCCAGGGGAGCGTCGACAACACCGGCAACGCACTCGACGTGGCGGTACAGGGCCTCGGGTTCTTCCAGGTGCTGCAGCCGAACGGCACGCTCGCCTACACGCGCGATGGGAGCTTCCAGCTCAATGCCCAAGGACAGCTGGTCACCGCGGAGGGCTACCAGGTGCAACCTGCGATCACGGTTCCAACGGGCGCGCAGTCGATCACGATCGGCGCAGACGGCACGGTGAGCGTGCAGCTCGCCAATCAGAGCACGCCCACGACCGTCGGCACGCTGCAGCTCGCCAATTTCATCAATCCCGCGGGCCTGCAGGACATCGGCGGGAACCTCTCGGTCGAGACCGCCTCGAGCGGCCCGCCGACCATCGGCACACCGGGCTTGAGCGGCCTCGGCACACTCATTCAGGGCTCCGTCGAAGCCTCGAACGTCGATATCGTCGAGGAGCTCGTCAATATGATCCAGACCCAGGAAGCCTACGAGATGAACTCGCGGGCGGTCGAGACGACCGACCAGATGCTCCAGTACGGCACGCAGAATATGTGAGCGCGCCTACATGGGAGTAGTGAAGAACATCGCCTGTGCGGCGCTCGCCGTCGTGTCCACGAGCGCCTGCCACAGCCTCTCGCACACCGAGCATCCCGACGATGGCCTCGCGTGGGCGCAGCAGCCCGTTCCCCCGCCCACCAACGGCGCGATCTACCAGGCGGACCGCGAAATGGAGCTCGCCGCGAATCCGGTCGCGCGCCACGTCGGTGACATCGTGACGATCATGCTCGAGGAGCAGACGGCGGCACAGAAGTCGGCGACCACGGATACGAGCAAGGCGACCACCGACACCCTCCCCGGCTCGACGATCCTCGGCAAAGCGCTCACGTTCCACGGCGTGCCGCTACTCGACAACAACATCAACGATGCGACCAAGTTCACTGGCGCCGGCGACAGCGCGCAGAGCAACAGCCTGACGGGGTATCTCGCCGTGACCGTGATCAAAGTGCTGCCGAACGGCAACCTGGTCGTTGCCGGCCAGAAGCAGATCGGCCTCAACCAGGGGCAGGAGTACGTCCGTGTGACGGGGATCATCCGTCCGATCGACCTCGCATCCGACGACTCGATCCCCTCGTACCGCGTCGCGAGCGCGCGCATCAGCTACAGCGGCAAGGGCGCGGTCAACGACGCCAACGCGCAGAGCTGGCTCTCGCGCTTCTTCAACTCACCGTGGGCACCGTTTTGATGGCCGCGCGCACACCCTGCGCGAGATCTGAGCGCTCCCGGCAGAGGGCTTGGGGGTCCGTGCTGGCAGCGCTCGCGCTCATCGTGGCGGCGGCTCCGACACGCGCCGAGCGCATCGAGGACATGGCGACCATCGCCGGCGTGCGTACCAACCAGCTCATCGGCTACGGCCTGGTCGTCGGATTGAACGGCACCGGCGACCAGACGACGATGACCCCGTTCACCATGCAGAGCTTGCAGAACCTGCTGCTGCGCTTCGGCGTCACGATTCCGCCGAACACCAATCCGATGGTGAACAACATCGCCGCCGTGACCGTCACTGCCGAGCTGCCCCCGTTCTCCAAGCCCGGGCAGACGATCGACGTGACGGTGGGCTCGATCGGCGATGCGCAGAGCCTGCGGGGTGGAAACCTGCTGCTCACCGCGCTGCGCGGCGCGGACGGGCAGGTCTACGCGATGGCACAGGGCAACGTGCTCGTGAGCGGATTCGGGGTGATGGGCAAGGATGGCTCGAAGATGACGCTCAACGTCCCGAGCGCAGGACGCATTCCGAATGGTGCCACGGTCGAGCGCACGGTTCCCGTGCGCTTCGCCGGTGAGCCGAATGTCGTGCTCAATCTCAATACGCCGGACTTCACCACCGCGGCGCACGTGGCTGCCGCGATCAACAAGGAGCTCGGCGCCGGCACGGCGGATGCGCTCGATGCCGTGTCCATCCGCGTGCGCGCGCCGGTCGACTCCAATCAGCGTACCGCCTTCATCGCGATGCTCCAGGCGATCGAGGTGGAGCCGGGCGAGGCGCCGGCGCGCGTGATCATCAACTCGCGTACCGGCACGGTGGTCATCAGCTCCGAGGTGCGCGTGACGGCGGCGGCCGTCGCGCACGGCTCGCTCTCCGTGACGATCACCGAGCGGCAGGACGTGAGCCAGCCGGCCCCGCTCTCGCAGGGTCAGACCGTGGTCGTTCCCCGCAGCACGATCGAGGTGAAGCAGGCCGACGCCCACATGTTCGTCTTTCAGGCCGGCGTGAATCTCGATGCGATCGTGCGCGCCGTGAACCAGGTGGGCGCGGCGCCGAGCGATCTGGTGGCGATCCTCGAAGCGCTGCAGCAGGCGGGTGCCTTGCACGCGCAGCTCATCGTCATCTGAGGCGGCCGCAACCCCCATGCCAGCGCCCGTTCCCGATGTGAGCACTTACGGCGACTTCGCCGGGCTCGCCGCCTTGCGTCGCAGCGCCGGCAGCCACAACCCGGCGGCCGTGCGCGAGGTGGCGAAGCAGTTCGAGGCGCTGTTCGCGCGCATGATGATCAAGAGCATGCGTGATGCGATCGGTCGTGATCCGATCTTCGGCAGCGATCAGAGCGAGGCCTACCAGAGCATGTTCGACGACCAGCTGTCGATCGAGCTCACGCGCGGTCACGGACTCGGGCTCGCCGATATGCTGGTGCGCCAGCTGCAGAAGCTGGGAGTGACGGGAGCGGGCAGCGCATCGGGCACGCTCGGCGCGAAGAAGGCCGCCGGAATGGCGCTCAAGCCCGCAGGGACGGGAGCCGGGATGCCGCTGCGCGCCCCGTCGCCCGCGGGCGCTCGGTCGCTCGCGCCTGCGACCGCCGTCGAGCGCAAGCGCTTCATCGGGCAGCTGTGGCCGCAGGCCGAGCGCGCCGGCGCGGCGCTCGGGGTGAGTCCGGCGGGTCTCGTCGCGCAGGCCGCGCTCGAGACCGACTGGGGCCGAAGCGTCCCGCGCACCGAGGGCGGGCAGTCGAGCAACAATCTCTTCGGTGTCAAGGCGGGCGCGAGCTGGAGTGGCCCGGCCGTCACCGCACCGACGTGGGAGGTCGAGAACGGCGCCGCGACCGGCACCAGCGGTGAGTTTCGCGCCTATCCGAGCTCGGCGCAGAGCTTCGAGGATTATGTCGCGCTGCTCAAGACCACTCCGCGTTACGCCGCGGCGCTCAACACCGGCGGCGACGTGCGCGCGTTCGCGACGGCCCTGCAGCGTGGCGGCTACGCGACGGATCCGGATTATGCCCACAAGGTGAGCGCCATCGCGAGCCACGTCACGGCCACCGTGGCGCAGAACGCCGCGGGCGGCTCGCCGCTCGTCGCTTCAACGGGCGGACCACTCAAGTTTGCGGACGTGCCGCCGATAACCGGCGATACGGGCACGCTTCTCTAGAGGGCGTTGATCGATGGGCGACCTTCTCTCGACCAGTGTCTCCGGCCTGCTCGCCTTCCAGCAAGCCCTCGATGTGACGAGCAACAACGTTGCCAACGTCGCAACGCCCGGCTACTCCGTCGAGACCACCAACTTCGCCGAAGCTCCCGGGCAAGCGAGCTCGATCGGCTACATCGGCAGCGGCGTCGACGTTCAGAGCATCACGCGGGCGTACAACGCGTTGCTTGCGCAGCAAGTGAACTCATCGCAAGCGAGCTACTCGAGCTTCAACACCCTCGGCACCGAGGCCGCTCAGATCGACAACATGCTGAGCAGCTCGAGCACCGGGCTCACGGCGACGCTACAGAGCTTCGTAAACTCGCTTGAGACCCTGTCCACCGCGCCCACCTCGACCGCCTCCGGGCAGGCCGTGCTGAGCCAGGCGCAGGCGCTCGTTCAGCAGCTCACCTCCTACGACTCGCAGATCTCCGAGGCCGGTTCGCAGCTTCAGTCGCAGGTCGGCACGACCGTCAGTCAGATCAACTCCATCGCCGGGAGCATCGCCACACTCAACAACCAGATCTCCGATGCGCTCGCGGCGTCCGGGCAGACTCCGAATCAGCTCATGGACCAGCGTGACCAGCTCATCAATCAGCTGAGTCAGTACGTGAGCGTCAATACCGTCACCGAGGGAAACGGCGCAGTCGACGTCTACGTGGGCAGCGGCCAGGCGCTCGTGACCGGCAGCACCGCGGCGCAGCTCACGACGATTCCCAATGCCTACAATGCGACCGAGAGCGACATCGGACTCACCAACGGCAACACCACGGTCGATATCACCTCCGAGCTCACGGGCGGAACCCTCGGGGGACTGCTCGCGACGCAGACCCAGGTGCTCGATCCCACCCAGAATGCGCTGGGACAGATCAGCGTCGCGCTCGCGACGCTCGTCAACCAGCAGCAGCAATCGGGTATGGACGCGAGCGGAGCGCCGGGACAGGCCATGTTCGCCGTGGGAGGTGTTGGAGTCGCCGGCAGCTCGAGCAACACGGGCAACGCTTCCCTCAGCGTCACGCGCACGAGCCTCGCGGACCTCACGACCGACGATTACGTGCTCAAGTACAGCGGCGGTGCGTGGCAGCTTGAGGATCAGACGACCGGCCAACCGGTCGCCATGACCGGCAGCGGCACGGCAGCGAGTCCCTTCCAGGCCGCCGGACTGTCGATCGTCGTGAGCGGCACCGCGGCGAGCGGCGATAGCTTCCTCATCCAGCCGACGGCGACCGCGACCTCGGGGCTGTCGATGCTGCTCACGAATCCCGCGCAAATCGCCGCCGCCTCGCTCATCCAGGCGAGCCCCGGCGCGAGCAACACCGGCACGGGCACGATCAGCTCCTACGGCATCACCGATCCGAGCGCGTGGGCGCCGGACACCTACACGATCACCTTCACGAGCCCGACGCAGTACCAGGTCACCGACAGCCTCGGAAACCCCGTCCCCTCGGGCTCGGGCACGTACACGAGCGGATCGCCGATCACCTTCGAGGGAGCGCAGGTCACGCTCACGGGCGCGCCGGCGACGGGCGATACGTTCACCGTGGCGAGCAACAGCGCGTCGAACACCGGCGATAACTCGAACCTCCTCGCCATGGTGAGCGCGCTCTCGGCCAACACGCTGAACGGGGCCACGACCTCGTTGAGTGGTGCGGCGAATGGCCTCGTGAGCAATATCGGCACCTTCACGCAGCAGGCGCAGGCGAACGCCTCCGCGCAGCAGGCCGTGAACCAGTCGGCGACGGACTCGCTCAACAACGCCGACGGTGTCAATCTCGATCAGGAGGCGGCGCTGATGGTGCAGTACCAGCAGTCGTACGAGGCGTGCGCGCAGATGGTGCAGGCCTCGAGCCAGATGTTCACCTCCCTCATGACCGCAATCACCTTCGGCTGACCATGACTATCTCCACCGTCACCTTTCAGAACGATGCGCTCGATCAGTTCGACACACTCGACGCACAGCTGCTGCAAACGCAGAACGAGCTGTCGAGCGGCTCGATGCTGCCCAACGCGGCCGCCAATCCGGTCGCGATGACGCAGGTGAACGAGCTCAACCAGGAAATCGCGGCCTCGCAGCAGTACTCGACCAACGGGAGCGCCGCGAACGCCAATCTCGAGCTCGAGGAGAACGCGCTCACGAGTGCGACCAACGTCCTGCAGAGCGCGAACTCGCTCGCCGTCCAGGCCAACAATTCCTCGCTCAATGCGACCCAGCTTCAAGACATCGCGACCCAGCTTCAGCAACTCCTCGGACAACTGATCTCCACGGCCAACACCACCGACACCAACGGGAATTACCTCTTCGCCGGCACCGCGAGCGGCACCCAGCCCTTTGCGCAGTCGGGGAGCTCGGTCACCTACTCCGGCTCGGACGAGGTGAACCAGGTCGAGATCGGCCCCAATCAGTTCATCTCGCAAAGCGATTCGGGCGCCGCGGTCTTCATGAACGTTCCGGCGGGCAACGGCACCTTCACGACGGCGGCCGCCGCGGGCAACACCGGCAGCGCCTCGATCGACACCGGCACCGTGACCGACCCGAGCGCCTGGGTTCCCGATACCTACACCATTACCTTTACGAGCCCAACGCAGTACCAGGTCACGGACAGCCAGGGCAACCCCGTCCCCGCGGGCTCCGGCACGTACACGAGCGGGGACGCGATCGCTTTCGACGGAATCCAGGTGACCATTTCCGGCACCCCCGCAACCGGGGATGCGTTCACGGTCGCTCCCGCCGGCAACGCGAGCGTCTTCAGTACGCTCTCCGGGCTGATTACGGCGCTGAGCTCGGGGAGCGCGAATTCCGGCCAGCTCACCACGCAGATCGGGGGCGCTCTGCAGCAGATCGGCAACGCCGTGAACAACCTGGACAACGTTCAAGCTTCCGTCGGCGCGCGCATCAATGCGATCACCGCCGCGCAGTCGAGCGAGCAGAGCTCGCAGACGACGATGCAGAGCTCGGTCTCCCAGCTCTCGAGCACCGATTACGCGGCGGCCACCACCCAGTTGAGCACCGAGGAGATCGCGCTGCAGGCGGCGGAGGAGTCCTACGCCTCGCTCTCGCGGCTGTCGCTCTTCAATTACATCCAGTGAAGGTTCCCCGACCGAGACAATTGCGACCTGGCACTCATGCGATTCGTGACGCAGTTCCCGTTTGCGATTCCCCTGCGGCTCAAGTTCCCGGGGCGCGCACCGATACAGCTCCTGAACAGCTGGCGGCCTCGGCCGCAAGCGGGCAACAGAGCGACGGACTGGTGTCCGGCGCCTGAACGAAACCTCAGGAGTCACAGGCAATGTCACTAGTCCTTAACACCAACATCAGCTCGTTGATGGCGCAGAACGCCCTCACGTCGTCGAGCGGCACGCTCTCGACCGCGCTCGAGCAGCTCTCGACGGGTTTGCGCATCAACACCGCCGCCGATGACGCGGCGGGCTACGCGATCGTGCAAGGCATGACCTCGCAGATCAACGGCATGAACCAGGCCGAGCAGAACGCCAACGACGGCGTGTCGCTCGTGCAGACCGCCTCGGGCGCGCTCCAGGAGGTCACGAACGACCTGCAGAGCATGCGCAGCCTCGCGGTCGAGTCCTTGAACGCCACCAACAGCGGCACCGACCGGTCGGACCTCAACACGCAGTTCCAGCAGCTGCTGCAGGACATCGACAGCGTCGCCTCCAACACGCAGTTCAACGGCGTGAACCTGCTCGACGGCTCGTTCCAGGGCGCCACCTTCCAGATCGGTGCAAACGAGGGCCAGAGCATCGGGATCAGCCAGATCGCGAACATGCACACCAACGCGCTCGGAGCCTACACGGCGACGGGCAACGTGAGCGGCACGGCGCTTTCGGCCGGCGACCTCGTGTTCACGGTTGGCTCGCAGAACTACAGCGTTGGTGCCTCCACTGCCGGCTCGCAGGGCGGCCAGGATGCAGGCAGCGCCTACGCGGTTGCGGCTGCGATCAACTCCGCCGACTCCGGAGTCACGGCGACCGCCAGCAACACCTTCACCGCGAACGCTGCCCCGAGCGAGGCCGCCAACGCCAACACGATGGCCGGCTCGTTCACGATCAACGGGGCCACGGTCAGCATCTCCACCGGGACTCTCGGCAACGGCGCCGCGGACGACGCGGCGAACATGGCCGCCGCGATCAACGATGTGAGCGCCACCTCCGGCGTGTCTGCATCGGTCAACGCGAGCAACGAGCTCGTGCTCACGACGACTGACGGACGCAACATCGACATCGGAAATCTCGTCAGCACCAGCGTCACCGCCGCCGGCCCCCCCGCGACAGCGGCTCTGACGTTGGCCGCGATGGGGGTTGTGGGCACGGGACTGACCGCGACTGGTGGCAACCTGACGGGGACCATCAACCTGTCGGGCTCGTCTGCCTTCACGATCGGTGGCACCGATCCGGCGCACGCCGGCCTCACGGCTGAGACGGTCGATGCGATCAGCACGACGGTCGCGAACCTCAACGTTTCGACGGTGAGCAACTCCAACACCGCGCTCAGCACGATCACCGCTGCTCTGCAGGAGGTTGCGACTCTCGGCGCCCAGCTCGGCGCTTATCAGAACCGCTTCCAGGCTGCCGCGACGGGTCTCGCGACCGACATCACGAATCTCACGAGCGCCCGTAGCAACATTCAGGACACGGACTACGCATCGGCGACCTCCCAGCTGTCGCAGGCCCAGATCCTGCAGCAGGCGGGTACGGCGATGGTGGCGCAGGCCAACATGATTCCGCAGAACGTGTTGACGCTGCTCCAGAAGCTGCCGTAAGGGTGATGAAGAGAACGTCGCGAAGGAAACGTGACGGGCGAGGGCGGGCGCCGCAAGGTGCCCGCCCTCGCGCCTTTTCTGCAAGCACGCGCTGTGGCGCGGGGCGCAAGTAGCTTAAGGAGTCCGACGATGTCCACGAGCAGCGTCTCGTCCACGAGCCCCACGAGTTCGGACCCGATAGTCTCCATCGCGGGCAACGGCAGCTCGGCTGCCGCAGGCGGCTCCGTCATCAACGTAAGCGAGCTCGTCTCCGAGCTCGTCGCCGCCGCTCAGGCACCGCAAGAATCGGTCATCGCCAGTCAGACCACGGCAGTGACCACTGAGATTTCCGCGCTCGGAACGCTGCAGAGCGCGCTCGCAACGTTTCAATCCTCGCTCGGTGCGCTCGACACGCCCGGGGCCTTCAATTCGCAGACGGCGAGCAGCAGCAATCAGGATGCGTTCACGGCGACGGCAACCTCCGATGCGACCGCCGGTACATACGCGGTGACCGTCTCGCAGCTCGCTACGGCCCAGCAGTTGCTCTCCAGCGCTTTTGCGGGGGGCAGCTCGACGGCCGTCGGCACTGGCACGCTCTCGCTGTCTCTCGGGGGCGCGAGCTTCAGCGTGGCGATCGGAAGCGGCAACGACACTCTCGATGACATCGCGGCCGCGATCAACTCCGCCACGGGAAATCCCGGCATCGACGCATCGGTGCTGCAGGGCACGGACGGAGCGTATCTGGTTCTGTCCTCATCGCTCACCGGAGCCGCCAATGCGATCCAGGTCACCGAAACCGATGGCGGCAATGGACTTGCCGCGCTCACGTACGGCACGGGCAACACGGCCAACTACACTCAGCAGTCCGCCGCGCAGGACGCGAGCTTCAGCATCTCCGGAGTCGCGGCGACGAGCCCGAGCAATACGGTCACCGACGCACTCGGCGGGGTGACGCTGAACCTCATCAGCCCGACCACCTCACCGGCCACCCTCACCGTGGCGAGCGACACCGGGACGATCGAGAGCAACATCGAGGCGTTCGTTTCGGCGTACAACACGCTGGTGGGCACGTTCAGTTCGCTCGGAGGCTATGACTCCTCGACGGGCGCGGCGGGCCCCATGATGGGAAACGGCCTGCTCGAGAACACTCAAAGCCAGGTGAGCGAGGCGCTCTACAACATTGTCGACACGGGCTCGTCCACCTACAACTCCCTCGCCAGCATCGGCATCACGACGAACAGCGATGGCACGCTGAGCGTCAACGGCTCGACGCTCAGCAACGCGCTTTCGACGAATTTTGGTGCGGTGAGCGCGCTGTTCAGTGGCACGGGCGGGATCGCCTCGACGCTCAATACGCAAATGACGGCCGCGCTCGCCACGGGTGGGCCGATCAGCGACGAGAGTCAGAGCCTCACGAACCAAGAGAACGCGCTCACCACGCAGAGCAACGATCTCACCACGCAGATGACCGCGCTCACGGCGAGCCTCACGCAGCAGTATGCGGCGCTCAATACGCTCCTCTCCTCGCTCCAGACCACCTCGGCTTACTTAACCCAGGCGTTCGCGACGCTGCCGACCGTGCAGGGCGTACCGAACGCCTGATCCGCGGGAACTCAAGTTCCGGCTCCCGGTGCCGCTAAAGAGGTGTACCAGGTCGGACGGAGACTCCCGCCGTGAACGCATTCGCCCGCAACACCAGGCTCGCCGCCTACCAGAGCGCCTCCGCGCACGGCGGGGTGGCCAATGCCGATCCCCACGGGCTCGTGCTGATGCTGATGGACGCGGCGGTGCAGCGCATGACGGCGGCCCGCGGCTGCCTCGAGCGCGGCGAGACGGTGCAGAAGACCAAGCTGCTGCACAGCTGCGTCACGATGATCGCGGAGCTCCGCGGCAGCCTGAATCTCGAGAAGGGCGGGCCGCTCGCGCAGAACCTCTCCGACCTGTACGGCTACATGATCCGACGGTTGATGCTCGCCAACGCGAAGAGCGATGTCGGCTGCCTCAAGGAGGTCCAGGGTTTGCTGGGAGAGATTCGCGGCGCATGGGCGGCGATTGGCCCGGAAGTGCGCGGCTCCGCTGAGCGGGCTGCAACAGCCGCCTAGGGCGGCGCGGCCGCACCGCCAGGCTCGCCATGGCCGAAGAGATCGACTCACTCGGATCGATCGGCGCAGTGGGCGCCGCGGACGGGACGCTGCTCCGCGACAGCACGCTCGCGCCTCCGCCCGTGCCGCCCGCCGCGGCCCCCGCGGTCAAACCCACCCCCGCGGCGTCCCAGCGTGCTGGCGCCTCGGTAGCCTCCGCCAACAATGATCCGCCGACCCTGCAGCAGGCGGTCGATCAGTTGAACGCGCAGCTCTTCGGTGCCGGTCGCAAGGTGCAGTTGAGCGTCGATCCGGTGACCGGCATCACGATCGCGACGATCAGCGACACCACGACGGGCCAGGTGCTGCAGAAGATCCCGAGCGACGATCTGATCCGGCTCGCGCAGATGCTGAAGGACTGGTCGAAGGGCGGCAACGCGCTCGTCGACCTGATCGCCTGAACCCCACCGCGACGCGCACAGCGCGCGCCTGCGCCACTCAGCCGACGAACCGCCGCGCATTGCGGAAGATCCGCATCCATCCACTCCATTCCCCGACGTCCTGCGGACGCCAGGAGTTCTGCACGTAGCGCGTCGAGCGCTCCGGATGCGGCATGGTGATC
>Ga0335074_10012724_pt1 | contig 11805 bp, 11 predicted proteins | sample Lox_Sample_23_FD_206715 | JGI IMG/M metagenome (GOLD analysis project Ga0335074, IMG submission 206715) | Soil microbial communities from Loxahatchee National Wildlife Refuge, Florida, United States - Lox_Sample_2.3 | ecosystem: Environmental > Terrestrial > Soil > Wetlands | place: USA...
GCCGAGCTGCTCCCACGCCTCGAAGGCGTAGGTCTTCGTGCCGTGCAGGAAGAACGGGTTGTAGACGTGGCTGGCGTAGAAGACCCCGGGCTGGTCGGCCGCGACCGCGGCGGCGACGGCCGTGTCCTCGCGGCTGCCGTCGACAACGTGCACCGTGGCGCCGTACGCGCGAAGCTGCGCCACCTTCCCCGGCGAGGTCGCGCCCGGCACGTAGACGTCGCAGGCGATGCCGGCGCGCGCCGCGTACGCGGCGATCGCGGTCCCGGCGTTGCCGCTGCTGTCCGCGACCATCTGGCCGACCCCCAGGGTGCGGGCCAGCGCCACCAGCAGCACGGCGCCGCGGTCCTTGAACGACCCGGTCGGCATCAGGTAGTCGACCTTGAGCATCGCCGGGACGCCGTGCGGCGCACTCACCAGGGGCGTCATGCCCTCGCCCATGCTGACGCCGCCGGGATCGCCGACCGGGAGGGCTTCGGCGTAGCGCCACAGCGTCGGCGGCCGGTCCTTCAGCACCGCCGGATCCGGCATGGCGGCGGTGAACCCGGTCAGGTCCAGCACCCCGCCGCACCGGGCGCAGCGCCACGCGAGGTCCTGCAGCGGGTAGGCCTGCCCGCAGGCGGCGCAGGCCAGCGCCATCTGCCCGAGGTCAGCGTGCGGCGGCGGCGGTGTCTCCTGCATGCCGACAAGGCTAGAGGTGCACCTCAGCGGCCCGTCTGCACGACCAGGTAGTTGCGGTCCAGCCGCCAGCCGGCCTGCGCGTCGGCGCGGGGCGCGTGGCAGTACGCGCAGGCGCTGTCCATCTCGGACCGGGAGGCGTCACCGCTAGAAGGGCGGGTACCGGGCGCCGGTTCGCGGCCCTCGTGTGGGCGGATACGCCACCGGTTGGTGGTTTCGCGAGACATTGAGTCGTGCCTGGCTGGTCAGGATAGTGGGTTCACATCAGCGCTTAGAACTCACGGCGCTGTCCACGAAAACGCTCGCGGTAAGGCCCGCAGCACGGACGTTAAGCGCGTCCCCCCGAGGATTTCCCGCCATTACCAGAATAACGGAGGGATTATGAGTAGCGCCTCCAAAGTATCTGCGAGCCCAATCGATCGCCACCATCTGCCGAAGATGAGGGCGGCTATCCGGTCGGTCGTGGCGTGCGCGGTGGCCGGTGCCCTTGTATCGGCCGCGGCCGGCTGCGGCAGCGGCACCAGCCACACCACGACGGCGGCGAAAAGCACCGGCAAGGTTTACAAAATCGGGCTCGTTCCGTTCTCGGCGGAGGAACCGACGAGCATGGCCGCGATGCATGGCATCCAGGCCGTGGCCAAGCAGCGGGGATGGAGCACCACGCTGATCGACCCGGGCGGGGTGACCGCCCAGTCTGTTGCGGCCATTCAGACCTTGGTCGACAAGCACGTCAACCTGATCGTGTCGACGGTGTTCCCGGCCAGCAGCCTCTCCGCAGGGGTTCTGGCGGCCAAGGCGGCCGGCATTCCGGTCATCGCGGCGGGCGGCTCTACCGGCCCAGGAGTTGAGGCCAATTGGGACGTCGGCAAAGAGGACGGAAAGCTGATCGTCAATGAACTGGCGGCCGTGACCCACGGCCAGGGCAACCTGCTGGTCTTCCAGTACACGCCGGGAGTCGCATGCGACGAGCGCGAGGCGACGCTCAAGCAGTACCTGAAGACGGCTCATTTCTCGTCGGTGACGTATGACGAGGTACCGATCCCCGGCCAGGTGCAGGCGGGGTACAAATTCGCTCAGGCGTGGCTGGCGTCGCACAGCGGCCCGGGCGCTATCTGGGGTTGCTTCGACGACCCCACGGTCGGTGCGATCGCGGCGATCAAACAGGCGGCCCGGACGAACATCACTACCTTCGGTGTCGACGGGAGCCCCGCGGCGCTCAGCGCGGTGCGGGCCGGAACGATGACGGCCACGGTCTGGATCAACGGTTATGGGCTGGGCGAGGAGATGGCGGCGGCCATCCCGCAGCTGATCTCCCGTGGCGTCAACGCGTCGCCGCTGGAAAAGGCCGCGCCGGCCGTATTGGTCACCAAGAGCAACATCGCCTCGTTCCTCAAGGAGTATCCAACGGCGCTGAGCGGTCAGTAGGGCCCCGGCGCAATGGAAAACAGCGCGCCACCGCGCCCTGGGCAGCCCGAGGCGGCGGGCGACCGTGCACACGGCCGCCCGCCCCCGGCCGAGCGGCGGCTGCCGCTGCTATCCGTCGCCGGGCTTTCCAAGCACTACGGTGGCGTCCAGGCGCTCACCGACGTGTCGCTCGACATCGCAGCCGGGGAGGTTCACGCCCTCGTCGGTGCCAACGGCGCCGGCAAGTCGACACTCGTCCGCATCCTCGCGGGGGTCGAAGCCCCAGACAGCGGGCGGATTGCGATCGACGGCGTCGAGCACGTGATCAGCAGCCCGTGGGGTGCGACCGAGCTGGGTCTCGGCTTCATCCATCAGGAACTGAACCTGGTCCCGCGGTTCAGCGTCCTGCAGAACCTGGCGATGAACTACGACGCGGCGGGTCGCTGCGGCCTGATCAGGTGGGGAAACGTTCGTCCGCGCGCCAGGGCCGTGCTCGCCGACCTGGGGGCGAAATTCTCGCTTGACCGGGAGGTTCGCGATCTGACGGTCAGCCAGCGCTGGGTCGTCGCGCTTGGCCGGTCGCTCATGCGCGAGGCGCGTGTGATCGCGATGGACGAACCGACCGCTTCCTTTGCCGCGGAGGAAGCCGAGCGGGTGTTCGCCATCGTCCGCGATCTGGCTGCCCGCGGAGTGGCCGTGCTGTACATCTCGCACCGGCTGGACGAGGTGCTCGACCTGTCCACCACGATCTCTGTGCTCCGAAATGGCCGGGTGGTGGCCAGCCTGCGGGCATCCGAGGCCGATCGAAGCAGCCTCACGGAGGCGATCGTAGGCCGCGCCGTCGAGCAGGCCGCTCGTCCCTATGTGGCCCGTGACACGGCCAGTGAGGTAGTCCTTCATGTCGCGGAACTCGTGCGGGAACCACGGGTGAAGGGCGCGACGCTTGACCTCCATCGCGGCGAGGTCCTCGGGCTCGCCGGGCTGGTAGGTGCCGGACGGACCGAGATGGCGCGGCTTATCTTCGGTGCCGACCGGGCCAGCTCGGGAAGGATGACCCTGCACGGCCGGCCCTTCGCGCCGCGTGGCCCGCACGAGGCGATCGCTCGCGGAGTCGCTCTCGTGCCCGAGGAGCGCCGGTCGCAAGCACTCTTGCTGCGTGAGGCACTGGCGGTCAACGTCAACCTCGCGACCATTGGCCGCAATCGCTGGCGCGGGCGTCTTCCACTTCTCAGTTCCCGGAAGGAGCGTGCCGCGGCGCGGAGCATGGCCGACCGGTTTGCCATCAAGGCGTCATCCGTTGCGCAGCCCGTTTTCGAGCTGTCCGGTGGCAATCAGCAGAAGGTGGTGGTCAGCCGGTACGTCCGCGCCGCGCCTTCGGTGCTGATCCTGGATGAGCCGACGGTCGGAGTCGATGTTGGTGCTCGGGCCGAGCTCTACCGCATCATCCGGACCCTGGCCGACACCGGCACGTCTGTGCTGATGATCTCCAGCGACTTCGAGGAGTTCGCGATCTGTGATCGTGTCGCCGTGATGCGCGAGGGCCGGATCGCGACGGTGGTCGACGGCTCGCTCGCCACGAAGGAAACCCTGACTGAGCTGTGCTACGAGATCGGCCAACAAGCCCATGACTGAGAACTCGAGCATCACACACGTGCCCGCCGAGCACGTCGGGTCCGGCCACCGCCCGGAGCCTGACCGGCACGCCTTCCGAACACGCCGCCTTCCGCGGCCGGGCGAGGTCGACTGGTGGCGAGTCCTCGGCCGCTACGGCGCGATTCTCGTGCTCGTGGCGATGATCCTGGCGTTCGTGATCATCGAGCCCGGCACGTTCGCGACCACCAGCAACTTCATCCAGATCCTGAATCAGAGCGCGCTCACCGCGATCGTTTCGATGGGTCTGACTTTCGTCCTGGCGGCGGGCGACTTCGACCTCAGCATCGGGTACGCCACCAGTTTCTGCGGCGTGCTCGTAGCCGGATTCATCCAACGGGACGGGCTTCCGATTCCGGCCGCCATCGTCCTGGTACTGGCGGTCGGGGCCATGATCGGGCTCGCCAACGGCCTGATCGTGACCCGTATCGGGGTTAACCCCCTGATCACCACGCTTGGCGTGGGCACGATCGTCGTCGGCATCAACTATGCGTACACGGGCGGGGACCCGGTGGTCATCAACAACGCGACGTCATTCATCGCGCTGACCTTCAACAAGCTGCTCGGCCTGCCCTACCCGGTGTACATCATGTTCGCCGTGGCCGTCCTGCTGTGGACGGTGCTGAACCGGACCGTCCTCGGCCAGTCGATCCAGGCCGTGGGCGGGAACGCCGTGGCCGCACGCCTCTCCGGAATCCGCGTTGACCGGGTCCGCATCACCGCATTCGTGATCGCGGGCGTTTGCGCGGGCGTCACCGGGGTCCTGCTCACCTCGCTCACGGGCAGTGGTGCGGTCGACGGCGGAGACAGCTATCTGCTGAGCGCGTTTGCTGCGAGTTTCTTCGGGTCCGCCGTGCTTCGCGATGGCAAGTTCCACATCGTCGGCACCTTGCTGGGCGTGCTGACGGTGTCGGTGGGCTTCAACGCGATGGCGCTTCTTGGCCTCAACACGTATTACCAGTACCTGTTCCAGGGAGCCCTGCTGATCTTCGCGGTAGGAGTCGGCACTCTCGCCCGGCGCCGGGCCGCGCGATAACCCCGCGCAAAGAGACGACCAACCCAGAATGGCCCGGTGAGCTACATGACAGATTCAGACCTTGTGCTGACCGCGCGCCACGAGGCGGTGCTCATCCTGACGTTCAACCGCCCGGAGCGGATGAACGCGTGGACGAATGCCCTTGAGGACCAGTACTTCGAGCGGCTGGCTGCCGCGGAGGCGGACCCCGGGATACGCGCGATTGTCGTCACCGGTGCCGGCCGCGCTTTTTGCGCCGGGGCCGACCTGGACGAACTGGCCGAGGTGGGCGCCGCCGAGGATGCGCGGCCGCGGGATGTGATCGACCGCCCGCCACGAAGTTTTCCGTACACCATCCGAAAACCGCTGATCGCGGCCATCAACGGCGCCGCTGCCGGGCTGGGGCTCGTGGAGGCGCTCTACTGCGATGTCCGCTTCGCCACGCCTGCCGCGAAGCTGACGACCGCGTTTGTGCGACGCGGGCTGATCGCCGAATACGGGATCTCCTGGCTGCTGCCGCGCCTGGTTGGCGCGAGCCGTGCACTGGACCTGCTGCTGTCGGGCCGTGTGGTGCTGGGGGAAGAAGCGGAGCGGATTGGCCTGGTCGACCGCGTGGTCTGCGCGGAGCGCCTGCTCGACGAGGCGGTTGCGTACGCGCTCGACCTGGCACGGAACTGCTCGCCGACGTCGATGGCCGATATCAAGGGCCAGGTCCACCAGCACCTGACCGGGACCTTTGCGGAAGCGGAGGTCGGCTCCGACCAGCTGATGCTCGAGTCGTTCGGCAGGCCTGACCTCGCGGAGGGTGTCAGCAGTTACCGCGAGCGGCGCGCTCCGGCCTTCCCGCCGCTGACCACGAGGAGCCGACGGTGGACTTCGGGCTGAGCGGGCGCTGCCGGGACCTGCAAGAGCGCCTGACCGCGTTCATGGACGAGCGAATCTACCCGGCGGAGCAGCCATACCGGGAGCAGATGGCCGCCGCCGGCGATCCGAACTTCCATCCGCCGATTCTCGAGGAGCTGAAAGCGGAGGCGCGCTCTCGCGGGCTATGGAATCTCTTTCACCCGCACGAGCAGTGGGGCGCGGGCTTGCGGAACGCGGAGTACGCGCCGCTGGCCGAGATCATGGGCCGCAGCCCTCACCTGGCACCTGAGGCCTGCAACTGCTCGGCGCCTGACACCGGGAACATGGAGGTGCTGACCCTGTTCGGGAACGAGGAGCACAAGGCACGGTGGCTGCGCCCACTCCTGGACGGGGAGATCCGCTCGGCCTTCGCGATGACGGAGCCGGCCGTTCCCAGCTCGGACGCCACGAACATTGAGCTCACGATCCGGCGCGATGGCGACACCTACATCCTGAACGGCCGCAAATGGTGGGTGTCAAATGCGCTCCACCGGAACTGCCGGATCCTGATCGTGATGGGGAAGACCGACCCCACGGGGCCGCGCCATCGCCAGCAGAGCATGGTCATCGTTCCGATCGACACCCCTGGGGTAAGCATCCTCCGCCGTCTGCCGGTGTTCGGGTACCAGGACCGAGAGGGTCATGCGGAGATCGACTTCATCGACGTGCGGATCCCGGTGACGAATCTGCTGGCCGGTGAGGGCGATGGGTTCATGATCAGCCAGGCCCGGCTGGGCCCGGGGCGCATCCATCACTGCATGAGAACGATCGGCGCCGCCGAGAGGGCACTTGAGCTGCTGTGCAAACGAGCAAGCGAGAGGGTGACGTTCGGTCTCCCGATCGGCGAACGAGCCAACATCCAGGACTGGATCGCGGAAGCGCGGATCGAGATCGAGATGGTCCGGCTGCTGACGCTGAAGACCGCCTGGCTCATGGACACGGTCGGCAACCGGCACGCCCGGACCGAGATCGCAGCGATCAAGGTCGCTGCCCCGGCCATTGCCCTCCGGATCCTCGACCGGGCAATCCAGGTGCACGGCGGGGGCGGGGTGTCCGATGACTTTCCGCTTGCGTCGATGTGGGCTCACCAGCGAACGCTGCGCCTTGCCGACGGCCCGGACGAGGTCCACAAACGGACGATCGCGATACGCGAGATGCGTCGCTGGAATCCGGATCAGGGAGAGCATATAAACGGCCCGAGGACTGTGATCCCGTCCGTCCCGGGCGTGTCGTGAGCGCGCCGCTGCAGGGCCGGACCGCGATCGTGACCGGCGCGTCGCGGGGCATTGGCCTCGCCATAGCGGCCGCGCTCGTCGCGGACGGCGCCAGGGTCGTCCTGACCTCCCGCGGCGACGGTGCCGGCCAGGCGGCGGCCGCTTTCGGCGACCGTGCCATCGGGATCCGGGCGCATGCGAGTGACGAGACCGCCGCGGCAGGGTGCATTCAAGCGGCGATCGATCATTTCGGCGGCGTCGACATCCTGGTCAACAACGCCGGGACGAACCCCGCGTTCGGCCGGCTTGTTGAGGTCGAGGAGTCGGGGTTCAGCAAGATCCTTGAGGTCAACCTGCTGGCCCCGCTGCTGTGGACCAGGCTCGCGTGGGAGGCCCACATGCGTGAGCACGGCGGGGTCATCATCAACAACGCGTCGGTCGGCGGGCTCGACGTGGCCCCCAGGCTGGGTGCGTACAACGCTTCCAAGGCGGCCCTGATCCACCTGACCCGCCACCTCGCCGTCGAGCTCGCCCCGAGCGTGCGGGTCAACGCGGTCGCGCCCGGGATCGTCCGCACCAGGCTCGCGGAAGCGCTGTGGAAAGAGGACGAGGAAGCCGTCGTGGCGGCGACTCCGCTTGGCCGCATCGGCGAACCGGCCGACGTCGGCTCCGCGGTTGCGTTCCTGGCGGGAGACCGGGCCGGGTGGATTACCGGTGCGACGCTGGTGATCGATGGCGGCCAGCGGCTCGCTGCCCCGGCGCGTTAGAAAGCTGAATCTGTCGAAAGGAGGGAAGGACATGCGAACGTCACGCGGCGATCTGCGCGATCGAAGGCTGAGATACACGGCCGGCCAGCCTGTTGCCCCACCCGTAACCTGGCGTTATCGTAACTCGATGGCGACCGAGACGACGCGCCATAGCCGGCATCTGCTGGTCCATTTGATGGAGCAGACCGGGAACGTTCTCGTTGAGGCACAGCTGACAGGCATCCTCAGAGCGGTTCCCGAGCTGAGCAGGGGCAGGAATCCCGAGGGGGATCTCCGGGTCGCGCTCACGTCGCATCTGCCAGGCATCCGGAAGGCCTTCGGAGATCCGTCCTCCATCGCCTCCCTTCCCAACGAGGCGGAGGCCTGGTCAAGGCAGCTTGTCCGCGACGGAGGCTCCGTCACCGATGCTCTGCGCTCCTTTGAGCGCGGCCACGCGGATGCATGGCGGATCATAGCGTCGGCGCTCAAGGAGAGCCGCTGGAGCCTGCCGCCCGAGGTCCGCGCGGACGCAATGGAGTACGCGTCGGCGCGCCTGTTCGATTACGCCAATACGGTCACGGCGCAGGCCGTCTCGGCGTACCTGGACGAGCAGGCGATGCTGGAACGCCAGGACGAGTCGAGCCGCCTTCGAGCCGTCACCGGCCTGCTCCAAGGCGACCTGGATCCGAGAATGGCGGAGCGGTCGATTGCCTACCGGCTGGACGCCAGTCACACCGGGTACACCCTGTGGGACGCCAGTGGTGCTGACCGAGTGGACCTTGAGACCGTCGCATCAGAGCTGGGAGTCCGGATCGAGCCCTGGCAGCACCTGACCGTTCGCTGCGACAGCGGCTCCCTCAACGGATGGCTGTCGTGCAACGCGGATAGCCTGCAGCGCGGCCTGCATGGCTGGGAACCTCCGCGGGGGATCCAGGCGGCATTCGGCTCCACCCGGTGGGGACTATCCGGCTTCCGCCTCACCCACCGTGAGGCGCTGGAGGCGAAACGCGTGAGCCACGCGATGGGCGGGCAGCCGCTTACCACGTACGACGACGTCGGCGTCCTGGCGCTCGCATCGCGGGATACGGAGCTGGCGTACGCGTTCGTCGAAGCACACCTCGGACTGCTCGGCTCAGATGACGAAAGGTCCCGAAGCCTCCGGGAAACGCTTCGGGTACTCCTCGAGGAGCGAGGGAGCCCTGCGGCCACTGCCGCCAGACTGCAGTTGCACAGGAATACTGTCGTCAAGCGGATCGAGAAGATCGAAGAATCGCTCGATACCCCTATCGATCGCGGGAGCCTGAATCTGCGGGTCGCGCTTGAACTCGCCCGCATTCTGCCGCACCGCCGTTCGCAGTCAGATGCGACCACCACCGCGAGACAGCGCCCGGCGTAGAGCCACCGGTATCCGCGACGCGTCGTGACCTACTGCGCCGGGTCCAGCGCCAGCTTGCCCACAGAGCCGCGACCGCGGAGATCTTCGTGCGCACGCCGGGCGTCCGCCAGCGGGTAAACCTCACCGATCAGCGGCTGGATCTCTCCGCGTGCGGCCATGGCCCAGAGATCATCTAGGGATTCCTGCAGCATGGCGCGCGTGCAGAGCATGAGCCAAAAGCCGGCGACCGCCGTGCAGCTGGACATTAATGCACGAGGCTCGACCGGAGGTGCCGTCTCCCGGCTCGCGGCGCCGTAGTGCACGAGGCGGCCAAAGTGGCCGAGGGATTCCATCGCTGCCCTGAAGACACCGCCCCCGGTCATCTCCAGGACGACGTCCACGCCCCGGCCGCCGTTCGCGGCGATCAGCGCCTCCGCCAGGTCGGGGATGCCGGAGTCCACGACCGCGTCGGCGCCCAGGCTGAGGCAGAGGTCCCGCTTCTGCGGGGTCGAGGCAACGGCGATGACCCGCCCGGCGCTCCACGAACGTGCCAACTGCACGGCGATCGAGCCCACGCCCCCGGCGGCGGCGAACACGACGACCGTCTCGCCCGCCTTCATCCGGCCCGACGTGCGGAGCAGGTGCCAGGCGGTGGTTCCTTGCAGCATCAGCGCGAGCGCCTGCATGTCTGCCAGCCCGTCGGGGACGGCGAATGTCAGGTCCCGCGGCCCCAGCGCGCGCTCCGCGTAGCCGCCGCCGCGGACGAGCGACACCACGCGCGAGCCATTCTCGAGCGTGCCTACTACCTCCTGACCCGGGATGAACGGGAGATCCTGATCCGAGAGGTAATCGTCGGCCACGCGGTGAGTGTCGGCATAGTTGACGCCTGCCGCCGTCACGTTGATCAGCACCTTCCCGGCCGCCGGGGCCGGCTCCGGCACTTCTGCCTCCGCAAGGACCTCGGGACCGCCGAAGCGCTCGATCCGAATCGCACGCATTGCTGCACCCGCTTTCGCGTTCCTCACCTTCACCGTCGGAGCCAAGCGTCCAAGCAAGCGGCCAGACGGGACAAGGGGTCGGCCGCACACCGGCTAGTGGACGAATCGCCCACCACCGAGTGGTTCCCCGGGACATTGAGTCGTCGCCTGATGCTCGCCACAGTTGGTTGAGATCGTCGTTGTGGGTCTGGCAGAAGGAGAGAAACGATGGCGCAGCCACTGTCGAAATATGGGCCCGTCAAGATGGCCATAACGGTCGACGACCTGTTCCTGTGGCCGGAAGTGACTCACCAGAACGGCTTTAGTCCCGGTTCCTGCAGCGCAAGCCTGATCCGCGCCTTCGCGGCTAACGGTGTTCCCGATGTGTACGCCTTTTCGGCGACCTTCGCTCTGGATAACGACCCTGCGCTCACCGCCGTCCTGGATGAGTGGTGCGCCGCCGGCCATCACATTGCCGGGCACACGCACTTCCATGCGTCCCTGAACTGGCTGGATGCCAGGCGCTATATCGAGGACATCGACCGCAGCCACGAGCTGATCGAGCCGTGGCTTGCCAAGGCGCCGAGCAGGTACTTCCGCTTCGCGATGGACATGCTCGGCGATACCCGCGGCAAGACCGACGAGATAATGACCCACCTGGCGCAGACCGGATTCATGCACGCGCCGATCTCGTACTGGTTCTACGACACCCAGTTCGTCTTCCCCTACGACCGCGCCGTGCGCCGCAACAGCGGCGAAGATGTCGAGTGGCTGCGCGAGAGATTTATCGAGACTGCCGTCTCATGCCTGCGCCACCAGGTGGCCGCTTCCGAGCGGAACCTTGGCCGGTGCCCGGTCCACATAAGCCTGATTCACAACTCAGCCATCGCTGCGGACACCTACGACCGCATCCTCGAGGCTTATGCCGAAGCCGGAGTCGAGTTCGTCACCCTCGAGGAGGCGATGCGCGACCCGGCGAACTTGATCGTCGCCCCCGGAGCCAACCCGCATTTCCGAAACCTCACCCAGCGCTGGGCCGAAGTTCTCGGCGTCGAGGTCGAGGCCACCCCGCCAAGTGTGCTCGACAAACTCGACGCGATCGCACCGATCGAGGGTTGGGACTCCGGGACGATGTTCAGCAAGGCCCTGGCGGGTATGGCCCGCGGGACTGGCGCCAACCCTGTCCTCGCGGACCTGGCACCGTGACGGCACCGCCGATCAGCAAAGGCATGAGCGGCCAGGCCCGCCCCGAATCGGCTTCCGATCTGCGTGCACTCATCGGCATGGTGCTCGGCCCGACCGAGTGGTACACAGTGGATCAGTCCAAGGTTGATGACTTCGCCGACGCCACCGAGGACCGCCAGTGGATCCATCTCGATCGGGAAAGGGCTGCGTCCAGCCCGCTTGGTGGCACCATTGTGCACGGACTTTTCACCCTGAGCCTCGGGCCCCGTTTCGTCGAGGAGCTGATCAGCTTTGATGGGTTTGCCCACAGCCTGAACTACGGGTACGGAAAGGTGAGGTTTCCGGCACCGTTTCCCGTGGGGACCAGAGTCAGGATGCGCCTCTCGATCGACGCGGTGGACGAGGTGCGGGACGGTGTTCAGCTCACGAGCACTCAGACTTTCGAACTCGAGGGAGCGGATAAGCCGGTTTGCGTCGCCGAGTCGCTCGCGAGGCTGGCTGAGCGGTAACACCGGCTGGATCGATCGTCGTTCCGTCAGTGCCAGGTCCGGCGCTGACGCGGGCCGCCGCCCGCGCGGGCCGACTGCCACCGCGCGGCGAACAGCTCGTCGATGGCCTCGTCGGCGAAGAAGTGGCTGTGCGTCTGGGCGAACCGGGCCAG